>Ga0302324_100005116_pt1 | contig 28753 bp, 24 predicted proteins | sample Palsa_T0_1_FD_201949 | JGI IMG/M metagenome (GOLD analysis project Ga0302324, IMG submission 201949) | Peat permafrost microbial communities from Stordalen Mire near Abisko, Sweden - Palsa_T0_1 | ecosystem: Environmental > Terrestrial > Soil > Palsa > Peat permafrost | place: Sweden: Abisko...
ACGGCAGCATCAACGGTGTGCAGCTTGCTCCCATCGACGTGAACGACCAACCCTTGGGTGTCGTCCAGATCACGGTGACTCTGGATCCGAACAATACATTCGGTGTCGCGTCCAAGGGTCAGGCGCTTCTGGCCATGAATTTCAACATGGGGGCGTCCAATGTCGTCGATTTGACCAACAATACGGTGCTCGTAACGCCCATGGTCGCCGCCAGCGCGCTGCCCATCGACGCCAAGCAGGTGGCCATCCGCGGTCCGCTCCAAAATGTCTCCAACCCGACCACGACGAGCACGACCAGCGCTTCGTTCAGCATGGGAGCCATGCCTTTCAACAGCACCGCTACCGCGACCGGAGGGGGAGTGCTGTCGATCGTTCCGACCGCCGCGACGACCTATGAAATCAACGGCAAGGCAAGCGTCGGCACTCCGGGTGTCACGGCGCTCACGGCCCTGAGTTCGGGTACTCTGGCCATCGCCTACGGAACACTCACCGCCACCGACGAGACCTCGAGCACAAGCGATACGACGGACGAGGAGGACGCGACGACGGCCGATGGCGTCGTGGAAGACAGCATCGCCACATCGACCGAGGTGACGTTTTCCGCGACTCAGGTCTTGGCGGGCAGCAGCGTGCAGGGTGCGGGCTTGGACAAGGTGACGGGAGTCGTGACGGCGCGCAGCGGCAACACGCTGGCGATGCAGGACGCCACGCTGGTCGGCGCAGACGGCAGCGATACATTCATCCCCGGCACCACCACCGTGACCATGGGTGCCAACACCGTGATCACCGAATTTGGGCAGGGCGCCGGGGCCTACACCCTGGCGCAAGTATCCGTGGGCTCGTCCATCGATGCCTTCGGCATTCTCACCGGCCAATCGTCGGGCAATGCGACCCTGGATGCCAGCGCCGGCCGCGTGCGCCTGGACCTCTCCACGGCGTCCGGCCTGGTTTCGGCGCAGGGGTCGGGCAGCCTGAACCTTACCCTCTCGCAACTTGGCGTCCGGGCGGTCGCTCCGTTCAACTTCACAGGATCCGGCGCGTCCGCGAGCCCGTATGTGGTGAGCACCGGTTCTCTGAGCCTGGCGAATTCGACGGCGGGGGCACCCGTCATCGTGACGGGGCTGACGAGCTCCTTCGGCGCGGCGAGTCCGAATTTCACCGCGACGACCTTGCTCGATTCCACCACGATCAATGCGGAATTGATCCTTGATTGGGGCGTGGCGACGGCTACGCCGTTCTCCACTTTCGACAGCTCCGGGATCGATCTCGATATCGCCGCCGGCGGTATCGGCGTGCGGCACGAAATCCAGGTCGGCGCCCAGGTGATCGATCTCATCGGGCTGTCGTCGGAGCCCATCATCATCCCCAGTACCTCCACCACGGCGAACCAGATATTCACTATCGGCCATTCCGTGAGTTCGACGACCGAGAACTTCAATACCTTCACCGCATTCGTCACGCAGCTGCAAACGGAGCTGAACGGCTCTGTGAATGGCGCTGCCCTGGCGACCAACCTGACCGTCGTCGGGCAATACTCCGCATCGACATTTACACTGACCGCCTCGAGCATTACCCTGACATTGCAGAACTGAAGGCCCGTTCCAGTGTAGGGATGCGTTGCTAGACCCAAAAATCACCCGCCGCGACTTTCTAATGGCAGCATCGGTGCTCGCCGCGCCGGCGGCCTGCCCCCGTGCCGGCGATGCGGCGGCGGTGCGTGCGGTGCCCGCAACCGGTGCCGCGCCGGCGGCCTACGCCTATGCCTATGTGGGCACCTACACGCCGAACGGCGGCGGCATCTACCTGTTTCGCCTCGATAAGGCATCCGGAGCGATGACGCAGCTGCAGGTGTTCGACGATATTCGAAATCCATCCTGGCTTGCCCTGAACCCGGCGCAGACGCACCTGTACGCGGTCAGCGAAATCGACAATTACCAGGGAACGCGCAACGGCGCTGTGGTTTCGTACGCGATCGACGGCCAGAGTCTGCAGATCAAGCGGTTGGGAGCCGTCAGTTCGGCCGGCACGACACCTGCCTACGCCAGTGTGCATCCCTCAGGCAAGTTCGTGTTCGTCGGCAATTACGGCGGCGGCAATGTGGCCGTTTTTCCCGTGGACCAGGACGGTGCTCTGGGTGCTGCCACGGACGTGAGGCCGAGCGTGGGACAGCACCATCGTCCGCGCGCCGTGGACGATCCACCGGGACAATTCGCGGTCAGCGACCATGACGCTCCGCACGTGCACATGGTCGCGCCGGATCCGAGCGGACAGTTCGTCATCGCGAACGACGCGGGACTGGATTTGACCTTGGTCTGGCGCTTCGACCCGCAGGCCGGTCGGCTGCTGCCCGCCGACGTGCCTGTCGTCGCGGCGCCCTCCGGAGCTGCGCCGCGCCACTTCGTTTTCCATCCGAACGGCCGCACTTTCTATAATTTGTACGAGCACGACGCAAAGATCGCGGTCTATGATTACGACGCCTCGAAAGGCGCATTCAACCCCAAGCAGCTCGTGTCGGTGCTGCCGCCGAAATTTGGTGGCAGCAATCTGTCGGGCGAAATCGTCATTGCCGCCGATGGCCGGTTTCTGTACGTATCGAATCGATTGCACGATGCCATCGCGATATTTGCGGTGGCGAACGACGGCCAGTTGCGCATGATTTCCGAAACCTGGGTACACGCGGACTATCCGCGTTGCCTCACCATCGATCCTAGCGGCGAGTTTCTCTACTCGTGCAATCAGAAGGGTGATTCGATCACTTCCTTCCGCATCAACGCGGCATCCGGCGGTCTGCAATTCACCGGCCGCTTCGAACCGGTCGGGAGTCCTGCGGTCATGATCATGCTGAAACGTTCCTGACCGCGATTCTCCCCGGTGAGGCAGGCGCTGTTCTGATCCCTACCCGCTCGGCAGCTCGGCCTTATGGCGGCTCACGGCATCGCCGTCGCCGGCCTTCAGTTCAACGAAGACGACGGTGGATACGATGGTCAGGGCACCGAGCGCCCATAGCGCGAGATGGATGCCGTGGATCATCTGCGCTCCCGTGGCATGCAAATTATCGGGGATGAACAGCGCCGTGGCGAGCGAGGCCGCGGCCACGCCGAAGCTCACCGCCATCTGCTGGACGGTGCTCGCGATGGTGCTGGCGCCGCTGGCTTCGCCTGCGTTCACATCGGCATACGCCAGGGTATTCATGCTGGTGTACTGCAGGGACGTGAGGAATCCATAGACGAAAGCCATCGCCACGATGACCCATGGCGGCGTGCCGGCATCCACGGTGGAGAAAATGAAAATCATCAGTCCCAGGCAGATTGTGTTGGCGATCAGGACTCTGCGGTAGCCGAATCTTTGCAATATGCGCGGCATCGTGAGCTTCAGGGTCATTGCGGCCAGGGCCTGCGGCATGATGAGCAGTCCGGATTGGATGGGCGAGAAGCCCAATCCCACCTGGTACAGCAGCGGCAAGAGAAACGGAATTCCGCCGATTCCCAATCGAGTGAACAGATTGCCGGTCACCGCGACGCGGAAGCTGCGGATGCGCACCAGCCCCAGGCGCAGCAGCGGATGCCTGGTGCGTTCGCTGTGGAGTCCGTAGGCCCCGAGCAGTGCGGCGGACATGGCCAGCAATCCCAGTATTTCGCGTCCGCTCAATGTGGTTTCGCCGAATATTTCCAGCACATAGGACAGCAGTGAAATGCCGGAGCCGAACAGCACCAAGCCGACGATGTCGAGCGGATGGTTGCGCCGCTCGCGGTAATTGGGCAAATGCCGGTAGACCATGTACAAGCCGCACAGGCCGATCGGTATGTTGACGAAGAAAATGACGCTCCAATGAAAATACCCGATGATCAGGCCGCCGAGCAGGGGCCCGAGCATGGGGCCGATCAGGCCGGGAATGGCGACGAAGCTCATGGCACTGATGAGTTCGGACTTGGCAAAGGCGCGGACCATGGTGAGCCGTCCCACGGGCAGCATCATGGCGCCGCCGCAGCCCTGCAGCACGCGGAAGGCCACGAGCCAGTGGATGTTGCTCGAGATGCCGCAGAGAAACGAGCCGAGCGTGAAAATGCCGATCGCCGATGCGAACACACGCCGCGTGCCGAAACGGTTGGCCATCCAGCCGCTGATGGGGATGAATACAGCGAGACTCAGCGTATAGCTTGCGAGCACGGCCTTCATGTTGAGCGGCTGTACCTTGAGCGCTTGCGCGATGGCGGGGACCGCGGTGTTGAGAATCGTCGTGTCCAACGATTCCATGAAAAAGCCCACCGCGACCAACCACGGCAGCAGGCGCTTGGCCGTGCTGCTCAGGACGATTTTGTCGCGTGCTTGCAAACGGCCGCTCGCGGGCTCAGGGGCCCGCAAGCGCCGCATCGACGATCTGCTGCGCCTCGGCGATCAGCCGGTCCAAATGGCCGGCGTCGTGAAAGCTCTCTGCATAGATCTTGTAGATGTCCTCGGTTCCCGACGGCCGTGCAGCGAACCAGCCGCCGCGCGAGATCACCTTCACGCCGCCGATGGACGCATTGTTGCCCGGCGCGTTGGTCAGAATTCGATCGATGGGCTCGCCGGCGAGTTCCGTGATCCGCACTTGGGCGGCATCGAGCTTGGCGAGTTTTTTCTTCTGCTCCGCGTTTGCGGCGGCGTCCACGCGATTGGCGTACACGGGGCCCAGTTCCTGAGACAGGTTGCGGTACGCCTCGCCGGGATCCCGCCCGGTGCGCGCCGTGATCTCCGCCGAAAGCAGCGCGGGCGCCAGGCCGTCCTTGTCCGTGGTCCAGACGCTGCCGTCGAGACGGCTGAACGAAGCGCCGGCGCTCTCCTCGCCGCCGAATCCCAAGCTGCCGTCCACGAGGCCGGCAACGAACCATTTGAAACCCACTGGAACTTCGTACACGGTTCGCCGGAGCCGGCCGCCGACACGATCGATCATGGCGCTGCTCACCACGGTCTTGCCGATGGCCGCGTCCGGCCGCCAGCGAACGCGATTGCGGAACAGATAGTCGATGGCCACAGCGAGATAGTGGTTCGGCGGCATCAAGCCGCTGCTCGCGCTGACGATGCCGTGGCGATCGTGGTCGGTATCGCAGGCGAAAGCGACGTCGAATTTGTCCTTCAGGCCGATGAGCCTCTGCATGGCATACGATGAAGAAGGGTCCATGCGGATCTTCCCGTCCCAGTCCAGGGTCATGAACCGGAACGTAGGATCCACTTCGTCATTGACCACCGTCAGATCGAGCCGGTAAAGCTCGGCGATGCGCGCCCAGTAATGCACACCGGCTCCGCCCAAGGGATCGACGCCCATTCGGACGTGCGAGCCGCGTATCACGTCCATATCCACGACGGCGCCGAGGTCGCCGACATAGGCTTGCAGGTAGTCGTGAGCGTGGGTCGTGGCGGCACGCCGCGCCGCGGCGTATTGCATTCTGTCGATGGCCCCGGCGCCCGATCGCAGCAGATCGTTGGCCCGGGTCTCGATCCACTTCGTCACATCGGAGTCCGCGGGTCCGCCGTTCGGCGGGTTGTATTTGAAACCCCCGTTATCGGGAGGGTTGTGAGAGGGCGTAATGACGATGCCGTCGGCGAGGCCGCTCTCGCGGCCGCGGTTATAGGTGAGGATGGCGTGCGAAACCGCCGGGGTCGGAGTGTATTCATCTCCGGCGGAAATCATGACCTCGACGCGGTTTGCGGCAAGCACCTCGAGGGCGGTGGCGAAGGCCGGCGCGGAGAGCGCGTGGGTATCGAAGCCGATGAACAGCGGACCCTGGATCCCCTGCTGCCGGCGGTACTCGCAGATCGCCTGGCTGATGGCAAGCACGTGCCATTCGTTGAAACTCGAGTCGAAAGAGCTGCCGCGGTGGCCGGAAGTGCCGAAGCTGACCCGCTGCGAGGCCAGGCCGGGGTCAGGCCGCTCACTGAAATAGGCCGTGACGAGGCGCGGTATGTCCACCAGCGAGGAGGCGGGCGCGGGGCGGCCGGCGAGGGGATTGGCATTTAACATGGTAGGGATCTCTCGGTGACCGGGTCATGCCAGGTGTCGCCGTCATTCACGACCTCCGCGGCGGCTCTGGGTCCCCAGGTGCCGGGTTCGTATTCCAGCACCGGAGTGCCGGCCGTCAATACGGGATCCACCACCCCCCACGCGGCTTCGACGCAGTCATCCAGCGTGAACAGCGACGTGTCGCCGCGGATGGCATCGCCCAGCAGGCGTTCATAGGGCGATTTCTCGCTTTCCGAGTGATGCCTGGCGATCAGTTCGACGGGATCGCCATGCATGTGTTCGCCGTTTCGCTTCACCAGCGCACCCTCGCTGATCACCACCTCGGGGCTCAGGCGCAGGCGGAAATAATTTCGGGGCATGACTTCGCTGGGATCGAAGATCGACAGCGGCGGGCGCTTGAGAGTGACGGTGACCTCCGTGGCGCTGATGGGCAGGCATTTTCCCGCCCGAATGTAGAAGGGGACGCCCGCCCAGCGCCAGGTATCGATGTGCAGGCAGAGCGCGGCGAAGGTCTCGATCTGCGAATCCTTGGCCACGCCCGGCTCGTCGCGATAGCCCTTGAATTGACCGCGCACGACTTCCTTCGGGTCGAGCGGCCGCATGGCGCGAAACAAGCGCAATTTTTCGGCCTGCATCGCTGCAGGTTCATGCCCAGTGGGCGGATCCATCGCCAGCAGCGCGGTCACCTGCAACAGGTGATTCTGCACCACATCGCGAATGGCGCCGACTTCCTCGTAGAAGGCGCCGCGGCCCTGCACGCCGAATTTCTCGGCCATCGTGATTTGTACGTCTTTGATGTAGTGGCGATTCCAAATCGGTTCGAGAAAAGTATTGGCGAAGCGGAAATAGAGAAGATTCTGTACCGCCTCTTTGCCCAGATAGTGATCGATACGAAAGATGGCGGGTTCCGCAAACACCTCATGCAGCGTGCGATCGAGCGATTGAGCCGTCGCGAGATCGCGGCCGAAGGGCTTCTCGACGATGACCCGGGCACCGGCAGCGCAACCCGACTTGGCCAGGCCCTGCACGACGCTGGCAAACATGCTGGGGGGAATCGCCAGGTAGTGGATCGGCCGCTTTGCGGTTCCGAGCGCCTGCTTCAGTTTCGTGAAGGTCGCAGGATCCGTGTAGTCGCCGCCCACATAGCGCAGTTGCGCGGCGAGCTTCTCGAAGCACGCAGGATCGAAATCGTCGCTGTGTTCGACGCTGTCGCGAGCGCGCTTCTTGAGCTTGTCCAGGGTCCAGCCTGCGCGTGCCATGCCGATGATGGGAATGTCGAGTCCGCTCCGCACCATGGCATAGAGAGCCGGAAATGTCTTTTTGTATGCCAGGTCGCCCGTGGCGCCGAAGAACACGAAGGCATCGGATTCGAGTATGGTCATTCAGCGTCTCGCATTGAGTTCGCGCCTCAGGGTTTGCAGTTCTTCCATCAGATCGAGCGCCAGCGCGACGCCGGCGAGATTGAGTTCAAGGTCCCGTTCCAGGCGTAGCGCAAGGCGCGCGCGGCGCAACGCGGTGCCGCTAAAGCGCCATTCCGGCGTATTGATTTCGACTACGCTGAGCACGCCTTCTTCGACGAATTCCACGATATGCCGTTCCTCGACCGCGCACATGCGGCTCAGGTCCCCGACCGTGAGCAGAGCGGTTTCCTCGAATATCGCACCGGCCAGTGCCTGATCTTGCGATGAAGACATGATGGCTTACACTCCCAGAGTCGCGCGAGGATTGAAGGGCAGCGCCGCGGCCATGGCCGCATATGCAGCTTTGGCCTTCTCGTCGCCGGCGGCGGGCAGGGCTATTTGCAGAACGACGTAAAAATCCCCGGGCGGGGAGGCGGGGATTCCCCGGCCCTTTAGCCGCAATTTGCTGCCGGCGTGCGAGGCGGCCGGGATCTTCAAGTCCACGGTTCCCGCCGGTGTCGGCGTTTTCACCGTGGCGCCCAGCGCAGCCTCCCAAGGGGCGACCGGCAGATCGAGATATAAATCGCGCCCGTCGACTCTGTATAGAGGATGCGGTTGAAATTCGACTTCGATGAACAAGTCGCCCGGCGTTGACTCGGCCGCCGCGCGCGCGCCTTGGCCGGCCAGCCGAATATTCTGGCCGGCCAGGATGCCCTTGGGCACTTGGACGTTGAGTACGCGTTCTTTAAAAGCCAGCCTACCCTCGGCATCCAATTCGGGAACACGCAAGGTGAGCTGCCGGGCGCCGCCCCGCAGCGTGGCATCGAGATCGAGCAGCACTTTCGCATGATGGTCTTCGCCGCGGCCCGAGTGGAATGCACCGCTGCGGTTGCCCGATCCTGACCGCGCCCGAGCGCCGAACAACGACTCGAAAAAATCGCTGTGGTCCGAATCGCGGGCGCCCGCGCCGCTGAATTCAAAACCGGCGCCCCAATCCGGAGGCGGACGAAAATCCTTTCCCGCGGAATGCCCCTGGCCCAGTTGATCGTAGGCGGCACGCTTCTCCGCGCTCTTGAGCACTTCGTAGGCCTCGCCGACTTCCTTGAAACGCGCCTCGGCGTCCTTTTCCTTGCTGACGTCCGGGTGATATTTGCGGGCAAGCTTGCGGTACGCCTGCTTGATCTGCGTCTCGGTGGCGTCGCGCGCCACACCCATGACTTTGTAATAGTCCTTGAATTCCACGGCACCTGCCCAATCAACGCGGCGAGCGTGCAAGGATACTATGCGTGGCGCACGGCCGATCAATAATCCCGTGTAGGTGCTTTCCTACGCTCGAGCTACAGCCGAATGACAGCCCGTTGCGGTCGATCTCACCGTCACAGTTGATACGCAACCGTCAGGAGCAAGCCTTCGCCGATATCGCGCCACAGAGCGGGAGCACGGCTATCATAGGGCAAGGCTTCGGGAATCAAGGCTTGAATCCATTGTGCCAGCCAATCGATTTCTGTTGCTCCATAGAAAACGACGGCACATTCATAGTTGAGCAGCAGGCTGCGCGAATCGAGATTGACCGACCCGGAAAGGGCGAGAGACTGGTCGAATACCACCGCCTTGGCGTGGATCATGTACGGCAGCAGATGAATCCTCGCTCCAGCCTCCGTCAGCGCCCGCAGTGCGCGGTTGCGCGCAAAATCCGCCAAGCGATGGTTGGAGACGGCGGGAATGCACAAGTCGATTTTCACACCGCGCCGCGCGGCCAGGCGCATCGCCGTTTCCAAGCTGGCGTCGGGGACGAAGTAAGGTGTGACCGCGAGGACGCGCTCGCGGACGTGGAAGCAGGCATCGATCAGCAGTGCGTGTACGGTATCCTCGGCCTGGTCCGGGCCGCTGGGCAGGAACTGGGCCCGGCCACCGGCTGATTGCGGCATGGACGCAGCAGTCGCCGGCGTGGCGGCACGCGCCGCGGGCCTGCCGCCCGCAGCCACCCAATCGGCTTCGAATTGCGAGGCTGCCGCCGCCGCAACCGGTCCTTGTAAATCGAAGGTCAGATCGCGCCAGGGCCTGGCTCCTTCGAGCCCGATGAAGTATTCCGCCGCGATATTTCTGCCACCCGCCCAGAGCTGAGTTCCATCGGCAATGACCATTTTGCGATGATTGCGTAAATTGCGCGGACCCTGCGTCTTGCGAGCGAACAGCGGACTGAAGACTTCGGTCTCGACACCCCCGAGGTGTAATTGGCGGAAACATCGGCGCGGCATCTGGGCGGCGCCCACGCCATCGACGAGCAATCGCACCTGCACGCCCGCCCGCGCTCGCGCCATCATGCATTGCATCGCCTCGCGCCCGAAAGCGTCGTCGCCGAGTATGTAAGTACAGATATCCAGCCTCTCGGCCGCTTGCGACATGGTGGCGAACAGGGCTGAGGCTGATTCGCGACCGTCCTGGTGCATTCGAACCGAAGCGGGAGCACAGCGCGCCAGTCCGAAACTCTCGATCAGATCTTCGGCCCAGTGATCACACAGCGATTGCGTACCGGTCCACTTCAGCACCTTGCGCGGCAACTTGCGGCGGCCGAATAAAATGTACATGGGCAAGGTGACATAGGGCACCGCGATCATTCCCAGAACCCATGCGATGGCGATGGACGGCGGGCGGCGTTCGCGCTCCACGCGCGTGGTCAAGACATAGACCAGCACGCTGATCACAATGACCAGGGTATGAACGGTGATCCGCGGAAACCAGGAATTCAACGGCCGAAGCTCACGCGTGCTCCAACTGGCGCAGCACGATGGGCACGAGGTCCGGCAGATCTTCCGCAATCAGTCCGGGGCCGAAATTCACCGCCGCTGCGCCGTGTACCCAGACACCGGCCGCGGCCGCTGCGAAGGCGTCCATGCCCTGGGCAAGCAGACCTAGGATCAGTCCGCCGAGCACATCGCCGGAACCGGCGGTGGCGAGGCTGGCGGGGGCATTCGTGTTGACGACGGCCCGGCCGTCGGGAGCCGCAATGACGGTGTCCGCGCCTTTCAGCACGATGACGGCGCCGCTTTGGCGCGCGGCGGTTCGGGCGCGGCTCAGCTTGTCGCCGCGAGGGTCGAAGACCCGCGCAAATTCCCCGTCATGAGGCGTCATGACACAGGGTCCATGTACCGCTTGCGCCAGCTCGTCCGCCCGGGAGGCAAACACGCTGATCGCGTCTGCATCGAGCAGCACAGGCCGCGCGGTTCCGAGGATCTGCAGCGCAACCTCACGGGTGGTGTCATTGACGCCTGCGCCCGGCCCGACCAGGAATGCGGAGTAGCGCGAGTCGCTCAGCAGGCGTGCGAAGTCGCCATCCTGCGTCAGCGGCTGCACCATGATGCTGGTGAGGGCGGAGGCATAGATGGAGAACGCGGCTTCCGGTACGGCAATGGTCGTGAGACCTGCACCGATACGCGCCGCGGCGCGGGCTGCCAGCCGGGCTGCGCCTGTCACGGGATAGCCGCCGCGCAGCAAGGCATGGCCGCGGGTATATTTGTTGGCCGAAGTCCTGGCCTGCGGTAGCTGCGCGCGCCACAGTGCGGGATCGTTTTCCCACGCAGTGATCGACAGCGATTCGAACGCGGACGGGGGAATGCCGATGTCCGCGACCACGATTTCTCCGCACAATTCCCGGCCCGGCAGCAGCACGTGGGCCGGTTTTTTGCGTGCGAAGGTGATGGTGCAAGCCGCGGGCACTGCGCCCATGCTCTCGCCGGTATCACCCATCACGCCGCTCGGTACATCGACGGCAACGAGCGGCACGCCGAGCGCCGCCGCGGCGTTCAGCGTAGCGGCGACCTGCGGCTCCAGCGGCCGCCTCAGCCCGGACCCAAACAGGGCGTCGACCACCAGCGCGGCGTCCTCGAGCGCGGCGGGGTTCGCGCGCTCGATGCCGCCGCTCCATCGCATCGCATGAAGCCGGGCGTCACCTCGAAGTTCTTCCAGAGCGCCGAGCAGGGCGACGCGCACCGGCCAGCCGATTCGCGCCAGGGCGAGAGCCACGACGAAGCCATCGCCGCCGTTGTTCCCGGGGCCGCACAGAACGGTGACCGGGCGTGCGGACCAGCGCCGGGTGATTTCCCGCGCGACGGCGTTTCCGGCGTTCTCCATCAGTACGAACCCGGCTGTGCCCGCGGCGATCGCCGCGGCGTCGGCCTCGGCCATTTGTGCGACACTCAGGAGTGCGGTTTGCATCAACCCAGGCCGCCCGCGATGGCGCCGACCAGGCCGGTCACGCCCATGGCGAGCGCACTCCAAAATGCCACCCGCAGAGCGCCTGCGCGAATATTGGCGCCCCCAACCTTGGCTGACCAGCCGCCCAGGATCAGCAAACACAGCAGCGACACGGCGACGATGGAAACTATGCGATAGCGCGGCGGCGCAAAGGCTGCCACCAACAAGGGAAGAACGGCACCGCTCGCGAAACTAGCGGCCGACGCCAACGCGGCCTGCAATGGACGCGCCTTGGAGACGGACGTGAGCCCCAATTCGTCCCGGGCATGGGAGCCCAGCGCATCGTGCGCCATGAGTTGCGCGGCGACCTGCCCGGCAAGCTTCGCGTCGAGCCCGCGGCGCACATAGATCTCGGTCAATTCGCGGCGCTCGCCCGCGAAATCCACTTCGAGTTCGGCGCGCTCCTGGGCGAGAGCGGCGGCTTGGGTGTCCGCTTGCGAACGCACGGAGACGTACTCTCCTGTTGCCATCGACATGGCCCCGGCCACCAGCGCCGCCGTCCCGCTCAGCAGGATATTGGCCTGCGAGGCATGCGCGGCCGCGACACCCAGGATCAGACTGGAGGTCGACACGATGCCATCGTTTGCACCCAGGACACTGGCCCGCAGCCAGCCCACGCCGCCCAAATTGTGGCGCTCATGACTGCGTGAATGCATGAATCTCCCGAGCCTTCAGCCGTCGCGCCGGTGCCCGTGCGACGCAGTCACGCCCTGCCGGTCTTGGGCCCGAGAAAATACCAAAGAATGAATCCCAGCACGGGCAGGATGATCACCAACACCGTCCAGATGACTTTCTTCGCCGTATCCGCGCTGCTCTGAAAGATATTCACGATGGCCCAGACATCGGCGATCAGAACGATGAGACCGAACAGACCTTGGTACTGCATCTCTTATCCCCATTGTTATTGCTGAGACGATTAGGCTACACCTTTGGACTACTCGAGCCTAAATATTGCGCTTCGCCGGGCCCGGTTGACAATGCCGGTCGCAATGGGCCCGCAGGGCCGGGCACCCAGGGTTACCTCATGACCAGGGGTCACACCATCAGCAAGACTCCCGCGATCCCGCTCAACGCCAGGACCAGAGTCTCGAACAGCCGCTGATTGATGCGGATCAGCAGCCAGCGGCCCATGAATGCGCCGAGCAGCACGGCCGGCGCCAGCATCAGATTGAATTCGAAGCTCTGTGCCGTGATCAAGCCGAGCTCGACCATGAAGGGCACCTTGAACAGATTGAGCACCATGAAAAACACCGCGGCGGTGCCGACGAATTGCATCTTGGGCAAGCGCATGGCGACCAGGTAAATCGCCATCAGGGGGGCGGCGGCATTGGCAATCAGCGTGATGAAACCGGCCGTGATCCCCAGCGCCGCCCCGAGCGCCCAATGACGTGTAAGCGTTGTTTCCTGCGTTTCAGCGCGCAGGTACCTGCGCCCATAGCCGAGGAGGCACAGGAACACGATGATCGCCCCGATCATGATCCGCACGGCTTTGTCGGAAATATGACCGAGAGCGAAATATCCGAGCACCACCCCGGCTGCCGTCCACGGCAGCAGTTTCCACAGATAGCGCCACTGAGTGTGCGCCCGATAGGACAGAACCGCGACAATGTCGCCGAATATCAGCAGCGGCAGTATCAAGCCGCTGGCCTGCTTGCTGCTCGGAAACACGTGCACGAACAGCGCGATCGAGAGAAGGCTCAGTCCGGTGATGCCGGCTTTCGATATGCCGACCATCAAGGCGCCCAGGACGGCGCATATCCATTGTAAAGGTTGCGTGATCATCGATGATTCCGCTGTCGAAGTCGTTCTGGCAAGCTAACGTGCCGCTTTCGGCATCCCGAGTGCACCGTATCACTTAGCATGGTCAGCCTGTATCAAGACACCGCGGAACCCGCCTCCCCGACGCCGCCGCTCGACGGGGATGTGCGAACCGATGTGGCCGTCGTGGGCGGGGGCATCACCGGTTTGTCGGCCGCGCTGCATCTCGCCGAGCTGGGTGCCGGCGTCGTGCTGCTCGAGGCCGAAGAGCCTGGTTGGGGCGCTTCCGGGCGCAACGGCGGTCAAGTCAATCCAGGCCTCAAACATGACCCGGACGAGGTGGAGCGCGAATTCGGCCGGGACTTGGGCGGGCGCATGAATGCGTTCGCCGGCGCGGCGCCCGCGTTGGTTTTCGATCTCATCGCGCGTCACGGCATTCGATGCGAGGCCCGCCGCAATGGGACGCTGCGTGCCGCGGTACGGCCGAAGCATGCGGGACGGGTGCGTGCCAGCGCCGAGCAGCTGGCGCGCCGCGGCGCTCCGGTCGAACTGCTGGAGGGCTCGAGTCTCGAGCGGGCGACCGGCACGGCGCGCTACCGGGTCGCCATGCTGGATCGCCGTGGCGGGGATCTGAATCCTTTGAGTTATGCGCGCGGCCTGGCGCGCGCGGCGCTTGGCGCGGGCGCGGCCGTTCACGGCGGCACCCGGGCGCTCGGCATGAAACGGAACGGCGCCCTCTGGCGTATAGCGACCTCCGTTGGAGTCGTGTCCGCACCGCAGGTGGTGTTGGCCACCAATGGCTACACGGACGATCTGTGGCCGGATTTGCGCCGCACGATCGTGCCGCTCTTTGGCGCGATCGCAGCCACCGGCGCGCTTCCCGAAGCGATTGCCAGCGGAATTATGCCCAGCCGGGCGGTGCTCTATGAAAGCGGCACCGTCACCGTCTATTACCGGGTGGACGGCGGCCAGCGGCTGCTGATCGGCGGCCGCGGCCCGATGCGCGAAATATCCTCTGCATCCGCCATCCCTCATTTGCTGGCCTATGCGCGCACCCTGTGGCCCGCGCTCGCGCAGGCTCAATGGAACTACGCGTGGGGCGGCCGGCTCGCGATGACACCGGATCAGTATTTGCACATCCACGAGCCCGCCGGCGGAGTGACGGCCTGCCTGGGCTACAATGGCCGCGGCGTCGCCATGGCAACGGCCATGGGCGCGCAGCTCGCGCGCCGCTTGGTGAGCCCATCGTCTGCCTTCGACATGCCCATCACCGGCATGAAACTCATGCGCTTTCACGCGCTATGGAAGTTCGCCGTGCGGGCCGCGATTGTGCACGGACGTATCGCCGATTTTCTGGGTATCTGAGCCGCGCCGCTCAGTTGTCGGTGTAGAACTGGCGCAGCCGGTGCAGGTTGATGACGACATCGTAGCGCTGGTCGGCCGGTAACCTGGGGCCCGAAGAGAATTCATAGCGGGAGTCGAGATCCGCGATCTCGGGATGCAGGTCGTGCATGGCCCGTTTGAACATTTCCTTCGGCACCCATTCGGAATTCGACGACAGAGAACCGAATTCATCGTGATAGATCGTAGCGGTCGATATGTCCGCCGGAGCGGAGGCGATGGCAAAAATCCGCGGGCGCCCATTGTCCGGGCGGAGAGGGTCCGGGTGGACTTGGTCCAGGCGGACTTGCCTCGCGCCCGCCATGATCAACTGCCATTCATTACCCTGGGGCACCGCGATCAGTGCATAGACATGATGCTGGGCGGTGAAGAAGGCGCAAGAAATGACCACGGCGGCCAGCATGCGGCGGCCGCGCGGGCCCCAGCTTTCCGTCAGTGCGCGGACCGAGGCCACCAAGAAACAAAGGATCACGGCCGTCATCGCCAGGATCGTGCGGTAGGTCGCATAGTGTTCCGAAGCGATCAAGCTTACCGCGCAGGCGAACACCGGCAGGCCCAGCAATGCCGCCAGCCAGATCATGCCGCGCGAACGGCCGTAGCGGCGCCACTCCATATAAGCGCCGGCCAGCAAAAGCACGCCGACCACGGCCGCGCAGCCTAGGTACAGTGCGTGATCCCGGCGATGGTCATCGTTCAACACGTACATGCTGAGCGCGTTGGGCAATACTTCCCCCAGGAACCAGGCGATCTTTCCGCCCCAGTGGTGCTCGAAGGCAATCCGCCCCGATTTGACGAAGACCCCGGACGCGTACAGCACGGTCATCGTGCAATAGGCCAGACCCAAACTCGCAACCACGAATCCCAAATGAGCCCCGGCCCAGCGCGCACACTGAGCCGGCGTGCGCTGCCGCTGCACGATCAACCCGCCCGCCAGGGGCACCACGTAGAATAGTGCGCTCGGCTGATAAATGAGCGCGCTCATCAACATGAGCCCAACGGCCACCATCCACTGGCTCACGGCGCGGCCGGCGCCGGCGCTCATTCCGACGTTCAAGGCTCCTTCGACGGTAAAGAACGCGCCGCAGGCCAGCAGTGCGGTTGCCACGTACGGCCAGCCGACGGCCCATCCCGCCATGACCTGCGCGGAGGGAATCAACGACAGCAACACGGCGAAACACAGGCTCGGGCTGAACGGCCAACCCAGCGCGCGCAGGCCGCGAAAACTGACCAGCGAGAGCGCTCCCAAGAGAAGCGATGCGGTAAGACGCATCCACTGCAGATCTTGCACCGAGGCCGTCTGGCCGTAGGTGGCCTGCAGCAGCCAACCGTAGATCGGCCGTGCATGCGATGCGCAGAACTGAACCACCTTGCCGATCTCCTCGTGCGCCTCGCGCAAATTGGAGTAATCGTCGCGCAATCCGAAGTCGTGGAAAGTCGCCGGCCAATAGGTGACCAGGGGCACGAGAAAGAGCATGGCGGTGAGCAGCCAGGTGCGCAGGCCCAGGGCACTGCGGCGATCGACCTTGATGCCGGCGTGGCCGACAACGCCGGGGTGTCCGGCAACCGCAGGGTGCGCGACGGCACTCGGGTGGCCCGCGCTGCCGCTGTCCCCGATGGGGACGGCGATTGAAGGTTCGGTGACTATCGTTTCGGGAACCGACATAGAAATCTAATCGCACCCCATAATGCTGCAATGCACTGTCAACGCGCCGTCCTCTATCCGTTGCGATCGCAATACATCGTTGCGGGGCGGGGGAGATGGACAGGCTGGGAGATGATTCTAGCCATAGCCTGCCGAAAATCCGTTTGCTAGTCGGAGAAAATACGTTAAATATCTGTTAACTAGGCGAATATCGCCAGGCGAGCGCCTAGGCGGCGATGCACAGATTCTTGCCGCCGCTTTTGGCGCGGTACAGGGCCGCGTCGGCGCGATCGAAGGCTTGTTCCGAGGCATCCTCCCGATTCAGTTCGGTGATTCCGCATGAGACTGTGATGCGGACCGGCGTCCCGCGAAAGTGAAACCGCAGGCCTTGCACCGCGGTTCGCACCTGGTTGGCTATGTTCACCGCGTCCTGCAGCCGAAGTCCGTGCAACAACACGGCGAATTCCTCGCCCCCGATGCGCGCGACGAAGTCGGCGGCGCGCAGCGCCGAGGTGAAACACCCGGCCACGCTCTGCAGGACACGGTCGCCTGCGCGATGTCCGTAGCTGTCGTTGATGACTTTGAAATTGTCTATATCCCACAGCAGCAGACCCAAGGGTGCTCCGCCTTGTGCACGGAGTGCGATTTCCTGAGCGAATCGTTCGTCGAAGCATTTTCGATTGGCGACACCGGTCAAGGGATCGAGCCGCGCGCCATGCTTTTCCAGATCCAGCTTGGAATGCAGTTCCTGGGCTTCGCGCTCGAGGTCCGCGATGCGCTCCCGCATGTGCTCGGCACGACCGTTGTATTCGACCAGACGGACCGCCTCGCGGGCCCGAAAGTCGCAGATCTGCCGCGAAACCGACTCGAGCCGGGCGCTGACGGCGGATTGCAGCAGCCCCAGTTCCGTGGCCCCGCTGACCTCGTCGGTGAGTTCGCGGACGTGCGACATCATCGTGTCGTTGAGCGATTCGGTGTCATCGAAGCGGCTGCGGCTCGCGCTGTCCGATTCCAGCAGGTGGTTCGACATTTCCTCGAGACGCTGGGTCACTTCCGAAAGCACCGTCGCAGCCTGCAGGCGCTCGCGCGCCAGCGACTCGCCACGCGCGTGAATCATCTCCGCCATGCGGGCCACGACGGCGGCCAGCGCGGCGTCAATTCGTCGTCGAGCTACGGATCCACGCCCATGGCCGCCGCGCATAGCCGGCCGATCAGGCGACGCAGTACCTGCTCGACATGCCGCCAGCGTTTCTCCTCAGCTTCCATCTCTCGAAGCGAGTCGCGATATTTTTGTTTCCAGTCGGCGGTTTCGGACACGGGTTCTATTTCGCGTAATTTGCCGAAGATATCGGCGGACGGGGCGGAACTTTAGCATTATGTCGCCGCCGGGCCCGCCCTGAATGGGCTCCCGTGCCAGATGGCCGTTTCTTGATGTACGTCCCATCGGCGCATGCGCTCTTCGCGATAGGCTTTCATGCAAGGAAGCCGCGAACTCATGGTGCTCAAGTCCACATTTCTGATAGCCACCCTGCTGGCGGCCTCGGCGGCCGCCGCGCACTCGCAGATATATACCTACGTGGACGCAGATGGGCTGAGGCATTACACGGATGTCCCGGACAACAACCGCTATCGATTGTTGATCCTGTCGCCGCGGGACAGGACGGCGAGCGGCGACCGGTACGACGCCATGCTGCTGGCCAGAGCCGGCCAGTACGACTCCATCATCGAGAAGGCGGCCATCTCGGCATCCGTGGAACCGAACCTATTGCGAGCCGTGATCGTCGTGGAGTCCGGGTTCAATTCGCGCGCCGTCTCGAAGCGGGGCGCGGTGGGACTGATGCAGCTGATGCCAGCGACGGCGACACGTTTCGGAGTTTCGAACCCCTATGATCCCCTCCAGAACGTCCATGCCGGTGCGCGCTACTTGAAGTTTCTCATCGACCGCTTCGGTCAGGACGTGAGGCTCGCACTCGCCGCATACAATGCGGGCGAGGATGCGGTCGACCGCAATGGGGGCCAGATCCCGCCTTTTTCCGAGACCATGGCCTATGTGCCGCGGGTCATGAAAATCTACCAAATGCTCCGGAATCAGCCGCCGCGCGTCACGTGACGGGTGAGTTCCATGGCCGACCGTTGATTTAGGCGGCCTCGTCCCCATTGGGGTCGAATCTCGATTCGGCAGAGTGCGTGTATTGACCCTTCCATCCACAGGCATGCTCCCCGATGCGGAACCGACGGCGGCTTCCGCCGTGGTTTATCGCGGATCGCAGGCGCTGTGCCGCGAATTCAGCCTGGTGCTCGAGGCCAAAGGCGTCGAACACGAGGTGCGGGAAAACGGGGATGCCTGGGTGCTCGCCGTGGCGCCTCCCTCGGTTCATCGCGCGTATGAGGAGATCAGTCGCTACTCCGCGGAACGCAGCGTGCCGCGCAGTGCGCCCACCTCGATCGAGCCGTTTGCCGGCGCGGGGATCGGCGCCCTTGGCTACATAGTGGTTCTATTGCTCACGGCTTACTGTGCCGGCGCCGGACTGTTCGGCGCCGACTGGTTGTCGCAGGGAGCCCTCGACTCCGGTGCGGCGCGCGAATGGTGGCGGGCGGTGACGGCGCTGACCTTGCATTTGGATCAGGAGCACCTGCTCGGCAATCTGCTGTTCGGTGTGTTCGCGGGAATGGCGGCCGGCCGTTTGCTGGGGCCCGGCGTGGCATGGGCGAGCATTCTTGGGGCAGGCGCGCTCGCCAACTATGTGGAAATACTCATTGCACCGGTGACTCACCGCGCGGTCGGCGCTTCCACGGCCGTGTTCGCGGCCCTGGGGCTGCTCGCGGGCTTGGCGTGGCGCCAGAGGCTTACGCTGCGGGAGCGGCGTTGGTATCGCTGGGCGCCGCTGATCGCGGGGATTTGTTTGCTGACCTTGCTGGGCGCGGGCAATGCGCACGTGGATGTGCTCGGGCACGCGCTCGGTTTTCTTTTCGGTGTCGCCACCGGGTGGGTCTATGCGCACAGCGGCATGCCCCGCAGCCGTGGCAGGCGCTTGCAGATCGCCACGGCCGCAGGTGCCTTATTGTCGATAGGCGCGGCGTGGCTCCTGGCGCTGAGCCACGCCGCTTAGGCGAGGGATCTGCCGGGTCCCTTCAGGTTTTCGCCGCGACACCACCCGGAGTCAGCTTGTCGATGGCCTGCGGGAGAATCTGCGATAATTTGGCTGCCAAGTCCTCGGGGGACATGCCGACCTTGGCAGCCAATTGTTTCACGGTGTCGGAGCCGAACGCTTGATGAATCTGATCGGCGCTGATGGGCTGATTGGCGCCGGTCCCCACCCATGAGCGTACCGTGCCGCCCAGGCCCTGTTGTTCCAGCTGCGAGACGATACCCTGGATACCGCCGTGTTTTTCGATCAGACCATTGACCACGGTCGCCATCTCGGCGCCAACCACTCCGCCCAGCAATCCGTCGAACATACCCATGTTGCCGCTCCTTGTGAAAAATGGAAATGACGGTTCTCCCAAACTCCGCGTCGAGTTCCTTAACTACAGCGTCTGTGGCCCGAGCGCAAATACCAGGTTGACCGTGGCCGTCGTGTCGAGCTTCTTGATCGGGGGAGGGGGATTGCTGTTGTGGATGAATCCATAGCCGACGCTCAGGGCCAGCTTGTTCGACATTTTCACGTTCAGTGCAATGGTGTCCTGCAGCATCGAGTTGCCCGGGCCCGATTCCACGAGGAATTTATTGGTGAGAATGGTGGTCTTCGAGAAGGACTGTGAGAAATCCAAGGTCGCCGTGCCGATCCCTTCCTCCGATCTCTCCCCGAGCACCCGAGACGTGACGATGCCGTTCTCTATATTTACTTCTTCAGGGCGCAGCTGCCGATAGCCCGCGCCAATTTGCCCGGTCAGTTTGGTATCGGCCGCATCGATGAGTTTGTACCCGAAGCCGGTGGTGGCGCTCGCTTGATATTGGAAGCCGTCGAATAAATCGTGTTCGAAGCGAAATCCGCCGAATGCAAATAAATTGCTCGAGATGTTGTAGTTGCTTTGCAGGCGTGTTTCCCACCGCTCGGCCGACACGATGCCGGAATTCTTGCCGTACAGTCCGCCCGCATATAGGTCATTCTTCCAGTCGCCGTCATAGCGAAACACGTCGACATTGCCGTTGATCGATTCGGCATCGCTGTTGCCGTGGGAATCCAAAAAGCCGAATTGTCCCTTGCCCATCCAGACCCCTTTGGGCGGAGGCGGCGGCGTCGTGGGTGCCGGCGTCGCCGACGCCGGGGCGGGCGCGTCATCGGCCCACGCGTTCAATACGGATCCGAGGACAAGTGCAGTCGTGGCGATGACGCGAACTATGGACATGATGCTCCTTACAGTGAATGAATGGGACGCAGGTGCACGCCGTGCAGGCGTGCACCTTTTGCGCCGAGACTCGAGGCCCTAGCCGCGCTTGGCGAGCAGGTCGCGAATTTCCTCTAGCAGTACTTCCGACCTGGCCGGCGGCGCGGGGGGCTCCGGTGCGACAGGAGGCGGCTTCTTGAGCCGATTGATGCCCTTGATCACCATGAACAGTACCAGGGCGATGATGACAAAATCAAAAATGGTCTGAACGAAGGAGCCGTACTTGATCAGCACCTCCTTGCCTGTCGGGTCCTTGCCGAGAGTGACCGCCAAATCAGAGAAATTGATGCCGCCTATGACCTTGCCGATAGTCGGCATGAAGATATCGCCGACCAGCGAGGAAACGATTTTTCCGAAGGCTGCGCCGATGATGACGCCGACCGCCAAGTCGACCACATTGCCCTTCATCGCAAATTCTTTGAATTCCGCACCTAATCCCATGGCGATCTCCTTTTGGTAGCGCTGATCAATGTTTATTGGTCGATGCTTGTGAGGCGATGTCTCCGCGCGCAGCGTTTGCGTCCCTGGGGCCGAACAGCGAGGCCATGGTACTCAAGCGCACGCCGTAGGGGCAAGTGACAAAGTCGCCGGTGCCGTGCTAATACCTCTGCACGTTGATGTTGACCGGTTCACAAGGTCAGGGGGGATAAGAGGCTGGACGCCAACGTAAAGGCAGCAGTTGGCGTCCAGCCTCTTATCCACCCTGACCGTGCGCACTGGCCGAGGTACATCATACTGCGCTCCCGTTGCCGGCCAACGGCTCAGCCCCTCGGGCGAATACCGTCAACCGGTCAACATCATAGTGCCGAGGCACTAGAGATACTTCGTCACTCCCTGAATCTCTTTGATCAAATCCCTGAATTCGCGCGGCAATGCTTCGGAAGTCTCTTCCATGCAGTGATGAATGTGATCCTTGATGAGTTCTTTCTTGGCGTTGCCGATGGCCTTTTCCACCGCGTGCAGCTGCTGTGCCAATTCCATGCACGGGCGGCCCGCCTCGATCATGTCGATGACCGCTGCCAAGTGTCCCTGGGCTCGTTTTAGTCGTGCGGCGATTTCGGGAAACTTATGCGTCATGTGATTTCCATGGCGCGCATCCTATCCCCCTAGACAGGATAAAGGAAGAGGCATAGGATCGCGCAGCTAGCCCGGCTGCGGGGTCCCCGGCGGGGCGTGGGTTCGGCTACGGGCGGTGCCGTCGAGCGGGGCCGGGCGGCGATATGCCTTGGCGGACGAAGTCGACGAATTGTCACCTTTGACCGGCAGAGTCGAATCGTCCTTGGAGTGTGGATAGATTTCTTGGGAATACGTCATGCCGATACACGAACATGAACCAAATTCGCGGGGTCGGGCCTTTCTCTGGGGCGGGGTGCTGCTCGGCGTGCTGTTCCTGGTTCTCGCTCTCACACGCGGATTTGGGTTGTTCGCGGGAGGCAGAAAAGGGCCGGAAGAGCCGGATTTGATGGTCCGCCAGGGCGACAAGATCGTCGTTCCCGAGGGCTCGGCTCTGCGTAGCCGCTTGACTGTCGAGGCGGCACCGGCGCAGGCCGTCAGTGCGAAGCTGGTGTTGCCCGCAGTCGTCGAATCCGACCCCGCGCGTACCGCCGCCGTGCTCACCCCGCTGAGCGGCCGGTTGATTTCGCTGAAAGTCGCGCTGGGCGACCGAGTGACGAAGGGGCAGGTGCTCGCGGTGCTCGATTCGCCGGATCTTGGCCAGGCCTACGATGACGACGAGAAGGCTGCCGACACCGCACGCCTCACCGAAAAGAATCTCGCGCGCCAGGAAGCGCAAAACAAGCTCGGTGCCGCCTCGGACCGCGACTTGGATCAGGCCAGAAGCGATAACGCGCAAGCGGCGGCGGAATATGCGAGAACGCAGGCGCGCTTGAAATCGCTGGGGGCGGTGCCCGGCAGTAAATCGCTTTCCAATGTGCTGACGGTGACCGCGCCGGTGAGCGGCAGCGTCACCGCACTGTCGGTCACGCCCGGCAACATGATCAACGATCCGACGCAACCCATGATGACCGTCGCCGACCTGGGCATCATATGGGTTACGGCAATGGTCCCTGAGAAGGACGTGGCGGCGGTTTCCAAGAATCAAGACGCCGAGGTCGTCCTCGAGGCCTACTCCGGCCGAGTACTGCATGGCAGAGTCCTGTTCGTGTCGGACGTCATCGAGCCCGATACCCGCCGCAACAAGATTCGAATAGCGTTCGCCAATCAAGACTATTCGCTCAAGCCGAATATGTTTGCGACCGTCACCTTGATGGGGTCGACGCGATCGCAGGTGGTGCTGCCGGCCTCGGCGCTGCTGATGAACAACGACAGAACCAGTGTTTTCGTCGCCACCGCGCCATGGACCTTCGAGCGGCGCATCGTCGACCCGCAGCTCGAGGAGGGGTCATCGGTGGCCATCCGCTCCGGCGTCGCGGCCGGCGAGCAGGTGGTCGTCAAAGGCGGAATCCTGCTGAATGATTGATCAATTCGTCGGCTTTTGCCTGCACCGGCGCATCGCGGTCATGATCTTGGCCGCGCTGCTCGCTGCCTATGGTGTCTATGCCTGGGAAACGCTGTCCGTCGAGGCCTACCCCGAACTGGGCGATGTCGCGGCGCAGGTCACGACGCAAATTCCGGGGCTTGCCGCCGAGGAGGTGGAGCAGTTGATCACGGTGCCGCTCGAGCGCGAGATCAACGGCACGCCCGGACTTCTGCTGATGCGCTCATCGAGCACCTTCGGCCTGTCGCTGATCACGGTTCTGTTTCGCGACGGGCACGAGGACTATTGGGTACGGCAGCGCCTCACCGAGCGTATCAATCAGGCGGTGCTGCCGGCCGGGGCATCGCCGTCGCTCGATCCCGTGGCGGGTCCCGGCGGCGAGATCTACCGCTACACCCTCGAGTCCGATTCGAAGAATCTGCAGCAACTGTCGGAGATCCAGCGCTGGACCGTGATTCCCGCCCTGAAATCCGTTCCCGGGGTGGTCGATGACACCAACTTCGGCGGCTTCACCACCGAATACCAGCTGGACCTGGATCCCCAGCAGCTGCAACGCTATGGCCTCGGCATCACCGATGTCATCAATGCCATCAACAACAACAACACCAATGCGGGGGGCGGCAGGGTTTCGCGCGGCGATCAGAGCTATGTGATCCGCGGAGTCGGGCTGATTCACGATCTGGAGGGGATCGGCTCCATCGTCGTCACCCAGGTGGGCGGCACTCCCGTCTTGGTGCGCGACCTGGGACGCACCACGCTCAGCCATCAGGAACGCGAAGGCATCCTGGGCAAGGATGCGAATCCCGACACCATCGAAGGCATCGTCCTGATGCTGAAGTATCAGAATCCTTCGCAGACCTTGCAGGGTCTCCACGCCAAGGTGGCCGAACTCAATGCCAAATTGGCGTCCGCCGGCGTGCGGATCAAGCCCTACATCGACCGCGACGATTTGGTGCGCGCCACCATCCACAAGGTCGGCCAAACCATTCTCGAAGGCATCACGCTGGTCTTTTTGATTCTCATCATCTTTCTGGGCAGCCCGCGCAGCGCCTTCGTCGTGGCGGTGAGCATTCCGCTCGCCCTGGTGGCCGTTTTCTCGCTGCTCAACCTCACCCACGTGTCGGCGAATCTATTGTCGCTGGGGGCCATCGATTTCGGCATCCTGGTGGACGGAGCCATCGTCGTGACCGAGGCCGTGCTGCGGCGGCGCGAGGCGATGCCGAACGAAGAACTGAGCGAGAGCGAAGCCAAGGCCGCGACGCTGCAGGTGACGCGCCCAATTTTCTTCGCGAGCCTGATCATCATTACCGCCTATCTGCCACTGTTCTCGTTCGAGCGGGCCGAAGCCAAGCTGTTTACACCGATGGCCTATACCATGGGCTATGCACTGTTCGGCGCCTTGCTGACGGCTCTGGCGCTGGTTCCGGGCCTCGCGTATCTGGCATTCCGCAAGCCCGGCCGGGTTTATCACAATCGATGGCTGGAACGCCTGACCGTCGCGTATGACCGAGTGCTCGCCGCCTGCCTCGACCAGCCGCGGATCATTTATGGCGTAGTGATATTCGCGCTGTTGGCGGTGGTCGGCCTGGGGGCCACTGTCGGCCGCGATTTCCTGCCGGATCTGGATGAAGGTGCGCTGTGGCTGCAGGTGCAGATGCCGACGGGCTTGGCGCTGAACAAGGCCAGCGACATGGCGAGCGACCTGCGCCGGGCCATACTCAAGTACCCCGAAGTCTCCTATGTGGTCACTCAGACCGGCCGCAACGATGACGGCACGGATCCGTGGACCATGTCCCACATCGAGGCGCCGGTCGGGTTGAAGCCGTACGACACCTGGCCGTCCGGCGAATCGAAAAAACAATTCGTCGACAAACTGGCGTCGGGCCTCAACAAGGACCTTCCGGGCTATTCCATCGGCATCAGCCAACCCATCATCGACGGTGTCAATGACATGATCGGTGGCGCGCACAGTCCGCTGGTGGCCAAGATCTACGGGGACGACCTCAATGAGCTGCGCAGCATCGGCGCACAAATAGTGGACGTGCTTTATTCCATCCAGGGCACCTCGAGCGCCTCGATCTTCCAGGAGCCGCCAATCCCCCAGATAGAGATCAAGCTGGATCATGAAAAGGCTGCGCGCTACGGCGTGAACATGACCGATGTGCAGAATGTCATCCAGACGGGCGTCGGCCAGGCTCCGGTGTCGACGGTGTATGTCGGCGAGCGGACCTATCCCTTGTCGATCCGGTTTACTCAGGACACGCGCAACTCTCCCGAGGCGTTGGGCAACCTGCTCGTGAACACCTCGAGCGGCGTGCAAGTGCCGCTGTCCGAGCTCGCCGACATCCGGGTCAAGTCGGGTGAAAGCACCGTGACTCGCGAGAACGGCCAGCGCAATCTGACGATCCGCATCGACAACCGCGATCGCGATCTGACCTCATACCTCGCAGAAGCACAGGCCAAGATTGCGGCTCGAGTCCACTTCGATCCGGGCAAGATCAGGCTGGAATGGGGCGGACAGTTCGAAAATCAGCGGCGCGCCGAGGCGAGGCTGCTGGTGATCCTGGCGCTGGTGATGGGCATGATGCTCATATTCCTCACCGTCGGAATCAAGTCGTTCAGGCAGGCGCTGCTAATCCTCGGTGTGGTGCCGCTGGCGACTTTGGGCGGATTGATTTCGCTGCATCTGACGGGTCAGAACCTCAATGTCGCGAGCGGTGTCGGTTTCATCGCCCTGTTCGGCGTGGCGGTGCAAAATGGCATCATCATGGTGTCGAACCTCAACCGCATGAGAAAATCCGGCTTGGAGCTGCACGAGGCCATCATGACTGGAGCGACCGAACGCTTGCGGCCGGTGCTGATGACGGCCACCGTGGCCACTTTGGGGATGCTGCCGGCCGCCATTCATACGGGAGTCGGCAGCGACGTGCAGCGCGGAATCGCGACCGTGGTGGTCGGAGGGCTTGCGATCTCCACCGTGCTCACGTTGTTCGTTCTGCCCTCGATGTATCACGTCATCGAGCATTGGGCCGAGCAGCGGCACGGCGAAGCCCGGTGGGGACGATGATGTCTTCGCGGCTCGCAATCGTTGCCCGGCTCGCAGCCGCTGCGCTCCTGGCCAGTCTGTCGGCGTGTGCTGTCGGGCCTAATTTCAAGCGGCCTGCACCGCCTGCGGCCACGGGGTACGGAGGCGCACCGTCGCAGGGCGATATCACTACCGCCGAGGGCAAGGGCGCCGCCGCAGGCGCGGGCGGGAATGTGCAGCACTTCGTCGCGGGTGAGGACATTCCCAGCCAGTGGTGGACCTTATTCCAGTCGCCCAACCTCAATCACCTGATCGAGCAGGCACTGAAGGCCAATCCGGATGTGCGTGCCGCTCAGGCGGCGCTGCGGCAGGCGCACGAGCTATACCTGGCGCAGCGCACCAGCTACTTACCCACCGTCCAAGGAGGCTTCAGCGGCGATCGCTCGGAGTTCCCGAGCGGTACGCTCACCAGCCCCACCGTGGCGCCGAACACGACTTACAGCCTGTACACGGCACAGCTGACGCTAACCTACACTCCGGATGTCTTCGGCGCCACGCGGCGCCAAGTCGAAATCGCCAAGGCGCAAGAGGAAAGCAATCACTTCCAACTCGAAGCCGTCTATGTGACCTTGAGCAGCAATGTGGTGGTGACTGCGGTGCAGGAGGCTTCGTTGCGTGGACAAATCGCGGCGACGCAACGGCTGCTCGAGCTGCAGCACCAGTTGACCGAGACCGTACAGCGTCAGCGGACGCTCGGTACCGCGAGCGATCTGGATCTTCTCGCACAGCAATCGGCGGAGGCGCAGACGGCGCAGACGTTGCCCCCGCTGCAAAAGCAATTGGGGCAGACACGCGATGCCTTGACGGCGTTGCTCGGAAGGCTGCCGTCGGAGGAACCGGAGGAGACATTCCGTTTCGACGAACTGACTCTACCGGCGGATCTGCCGGTCAGCCTGCCGTCGAAACTGGTCGAGCAGCGCCCGGATGTTCGCCAGGCCGAAGAAAATCTCCATGCTGCTTCGGCCGCCGTGGGGGTGGCGCTCGCCAATATGCTGCCACAATTCACGATCGACGCCGATGTGGGCTCGAGCGCACTGAAGCTCGGCCAGCTGTTCAGTCCCTACACGGGGTTCTGGGACGCGGGGGCCTCGCTGACCCAGACGCTGTTCGATGCGGGAGCGCTGCTTCATAAGAAGCGCGCCGCGGACGCCGCTCTGGACCAGGCGGCCGCGCAATATCGTGCCGCCGTGATACTTGCGTGCCAGAATGTGGCCGATACCTTGCGCGCCTTGCAGGCCGACGCCGACGCGCTGAAGGCAAGTGCCGAAGCGGAGCAGGCGGCCGAAAAGACCTTTGATCTCGCGAAGCGGCAACGAACGCTGGGGACGATCAGCCTGGTGGCGGTGCTGAACGCGGAACAGTCCTACCGCCAGGCGGAATTGGTTCTGGTGCAGGCACAAGCCAACCGCTATTCCGATACGGCAGGCCTGTTCCAGTCGCTCGGCGGCGGATGGTGGAATCGCACGGGAGAGACGCTGTGAATGACTTGGTGCGTCGGGAAAATAACGGCGGTGCAGCGACCCTTTGGTTGAACCGCCCGGAGAAGTGCAATGCGCTGACCAAGGATGTGTTCGAGGAACTGGACGAACACATCAATGCGATTGCGCGCGAAATCAAGACCATCGGCGTCGTCATTTTGCGCGGCGCCGGCGCCCACTTTTCTGCGGGTTACGACATGAATGAGGTTCTCGATCACGTCAAGGCACATGCGAAGCCTCATTTTCACTCGGAGGTCATTCAGAAAATAGCGAATTTGCCGCAACCCGTGATTTCCGCGGTGCAGGGGCACTGTTCCACCGGCGCGCTGGAACTTGCGCTGGCGGCGGATCTGATCGTCGCCGCGGAGTCGGCGCAGTTCTCGGATGTCTACGCGCGCTGGGGTCTGACACCGGTTTGGGGCTTGAGCCTGCGGCTGCCCCACCGCATCGGCACCGCCAAGGCGAGCGAAATGATGTTCAGCTGCCGCAGTTACTCGGGCAAGCAGGCCGAAGCCATGCACCTCGCCAATTTCTGTTTCCCCGACGATCGATTCGACGCCGAACTGAGTGCGCTGTCTGCCGACATATTGCGCAACTCTTGGTACGCCAACCGGGTGAACAAGCGGGCGCTGATCGAGATCGATGGTTTGAGTTTGCACGATGCCCACGCGCTCGAATTGTTCAAGAACGAAGGCTTGGCGCCCGACGCTGCGCAAAGGATTGCGAAATTCTTCACCAAATGCGAATAGGTCTACTCGCGTAGTACTTCGGCACGGTGATGTTGAGCGGTTGAGGTATTCGCCCGAGGGGCTGAGCCGTTGCCGGGCAACGAGGCAGCAGTTGCCCGGCAA
>Ga0302324_100005118_pt1 | contig 28750 bp, 29 predicted proteins | sample Palsa_T0_1_FD_201949 | JGI IMG/M metagenome (GOLD analysis project Ga0302324, IMG submission 201949) | Peat permafrost microbial communities from Stordalen Mire near Abisko, Sweden - Palsa_T0_1 | ecosystem: Environmental > Terrestrial > Soil > Palsa > Peat permafrost | place: Sweden: Abisko...
GACGTGACGCCCATTCCGCACAATGGCTGCCGGCCGCCGAAGCGCAGGCGCGTGTAACGAGTTTCGAGTTTTATCAACCCGTCGAACGAATTGGGCGTGTTCGCGCGTCCGGAAAACGATGAGGCAAGACGTGTTTCAGAAAAACTGGCAGGAATTGATCAAGCCGCAGAAGCTCCGGGTTGAATCGGGGCATGATGTGGGACGCACCGCGACTTTGACGGCAGAGCCGTTGGAGCGCGGTTTCGGATTGACGCTCGGCAACGCGCTCCGGCGCGTTCTGCTGTCGTCGCTCCAGGGTGCTGCAGTGACTTCGATTCACATCGAAGGCGTATTGCACGAGTTCTCGTCGATCGCCGGCGTGCGCGAGGACGTAACTGATGTCGTGCTCAACGTGAAGCAGATCGCGTTGCGCATGCATTCGGAAGGCCCCAAGCGCCTTTCGTTGCGTGCCACCGGTCCCGGCGAAGTGACGGCCGGCCAGATCCAGGCGGTCGCCGACATCGAGATCCTCAATCCCGATCTCGTGCTCTGCACCCTGGACGAAAAAGTCGAGTTCCGCATGGAGCTGACCGTCGCGACCGGCAAGGGTTATGTCCCGGCCGACCGCAATCGTCCGGAAGATGCGCCGATCGGCCTCATTCCTGTCGACTCGCTGTTCAGCCCGGTTAAGAAGGTCAGCTACAAGGTTGAGAACACCCGCGAGGGTCAGATCCTCGACTACGATAAGCTCACACTGACGGTCGAGACGAACGGCGCGGTCACGCCGGATAACGCCGTGGCCTATGCCGCGCGTATCCTGCAGGACCAGCTCCAGGTCTTCATCAATTTCGAAGAACCGCGCGAACGTGTGGCGGAAGAGGCGAAACCCGATCTCGCCTTCAATCCGGTGCTGCTCAAGAAGGTTGACGAGCTTGAGCTGTCGGTACGTTCGGCGAATTGTCTCAAGAACGACAATATCGTCTATATCGGCGACCTGATTCAGAAGACGGAAGCCGAAATGCTCCGCACGCCGAACTTCGGACGCAAGTCGCTGAACGAGATCAAGGCCGTGTTGGCGGAGATGGGGCTTCATCTAGGCATGGAAGTGCCCGGCTGGCCGCCCGAGAACATCGAAGACCTCGCCAAGCGCTACGAGGATCAGTACTGAGTTCGTCCTTCGCTGGTTTGAGATCGACGACAGGGGAAGAAGTGAGACCACGTCATGCGTCACCGTAATGCAGGCCGCAAGCTCAACCGCACCAGTTCGCATCGCACTGCGATGTTCGCGAACATGATGGCGGCGTTGATCAAGCATGAACAGATCAAGACGACCTTGCCGAAGGCGAAGACGCTTCGCCCGGTTGTCGAGAAGCTCGTGACGTTGTCGCGCCGCGGGCCAACCGATCTGCACGCCCGCCGCCAGGCGATCGCGCAGGTGCGCGACCTGGACCAGGTCAAGAAGCTGTTCGACGTCATCGGCCCGCGCTACTCGACTCGCCCGGGCGGTTATACACGCGTTCTTAAGGCCGGTTTCCGCTATGGCGACAATGCGGAGATGGCCGTGATCGAGTTCATCGATCGCGACGAGGATGCCAAGGGTTTGGATTCCGGCCCGGTGATGGGCGGTGAAGATTCCGACAGCGAGGAGTAATCTTCGCGACAGGTTGGACAATTACATAAGGGGCGGCCCGCAAAGCCGCCCTTTTGCGTTTTGTTGAAGGAGTGATCGATGAAATCGAATCTATTCGTTGCTGTTTCTGCCCTTGTCGGGCTCGTCGCGGTCGCGCAGACGCAAGCGCAGGCGGAGCCGAGATTGGGCGCGGTTCCCCAGTCGATGCCGCAGGTGCAGCTTACCTTCGCGCCGGTCGTAAAGCGCGTGGCACCGGCGGTGGTCAATGTTTATGCGCGCAGCGTCGTGCAGGCGCCCATGAACCCGCTGTTCAACGACCCCCTGTTCCAAAGGTTCTTTGGCGTCTCGCCCGAGTTCCGCCAGCGCGTGCAACAGTCGCTGGGTTCCGGCGTGATCGTGCGCGCGGACGGCGTCGTTCTCACCAACAATCACGTCGTCGAAGGCGGCCAGGACATCGTCGTCGCGCTTGCCGACAAGCGCGAATTCAAGGCGCGTGTGCTGCTCGCCGACACACGCACCGATCTGGCTGTGCTCAAGATCGACACCAAGGGCGAAAAATTGCCGACGGTCGAATTCGGCGACAGCGACAAGCTCGACGTGGGAGATATCGTGCTCGCGATCGGAGATCCGTTCGGCGTGGGGCAGACGGTGACGATGGGCATCGTCTCGGCGCTCGCGCGGACGCAGGTGAGCGCCAGCGACTATCAGTTCTTCATCCAGACGGATGCCGCCATCAATCCCGGCAATTCGGGCGGCGCGCTCGTAACGACGGATGGCAGGCTCGCAGGCATCAACACCGCGATCTATTCCCGTTCGGGCGGTTCGGTCGGAATAGGCTTTGCCATTCCAGCCAATCTTGCGCGGCGCGTCGTCGAAGGCGCACTGGGCGGAGGCGGAGTGAAACTTGCGTGGATCGGCGCCGACGGTCAGGCGGTCACAGCCGAGATCGCGCAGTCGATGGGGCTCGGGCGGCCGGGCGGTGTGCTGCTCAAGAGTGTGTTTCCAGGCGGTCCCGCGGCGAATGCCGGTCTGCGAGCCGGCCAGGTGATCGAATCCGTCGACAGCACCGAAGTCGACGACATGCAGGGCCTCAACTATCGCATCGCGACACACAAGGCAGGCGATGTTGTGCACGTCCATGTCGAAGGCGAGGGGCCCGCGCATGATGTTGCAGTGACCCTTGGTTTTCCGCCCGAAACACCTCCGCGCCAACTGACCGCGGTCACGGGGCGCAATCCTCTCACGGGTGCGAAGGTCGAGAATCTTTCGCCGGCGGTTGCCGTCGATCTGCAACTGGACCTGATGGAAAAAGGCGTTGTGGTTGCCTCGGTCGCGGAAGGCACGATCTCCGCCAATCAGGGCTTTCAGCCAGGCGATATCATTCGCTCCGTAAATGGCGCGCCGGTCGGCAGCGTCGGTCAACTCCAGGCTGCCCTCAGCGGTGCTGGCGGCCATTGGGACATGATTGTGCAGCGCGGAGAACAGAAATTGACGCTGTCGGTGAGCGAATAAGGGCCAATGGCAAGTAGCGAATGGGGGAAGAGAATCTCGCCGGCAGTTCTTCTCCCCCATTCGCCTCTCGCCTGACCCATGCGGCAAATTGGGACATGCCTCTACGGAACCTGCTCCTCCGCAAAGGCGGCCGTGTAAACACTCCACTCACACTGCCGCAGTAGAGTTCTCGCCCTCCGAGCAAAAGGGGACAGGATTGGAAAACGAAACCCGCGCGCAAGGGTTCGACCGCACCGCCACACAGGCACTGATTGCCCGTCTCGATCTGACGCCCGCAAATCGCGGGATCGCGGAAACCTGGCTTTCCCTCTGGCGCGGCAACGAACTTCCGGATCGACGCTTCCTCAATCCCGCGGACCTAAAACGAAATCTGTCGCATCTGGCTCTGTTCGACGTCGTGCCGAACGTGAGCGTGACTGTGCGACTGGCCGGTACAAGCTTCGCAGCTTTGCTGGGAATGGAATTGACGGGTCAGGACTGGATTGCTCTCGCACCCGAATATCGTCGCGCCGGTCGTCTTCGCATTTTTGCGGACATTGCTGCCGGCGCACTATGCGTCGCCACGCGGCATGTCGAAACAGGTGCGACCGAAGTGAGTTTGACCGAGGAGTTATTGCTCCCGTTGGCTGCCGATCCGGTGTACGGCGCTTATCCTGTGCTCTGCCATGTCGACTGGAAGTCGGCGCGACCAGACATGAAGATCAAATCACCCACGCAAGCAATAGGGACTCCGGATTCGTTCAACATTACCCCGCTGCCGGGCCTCGTTGCGGCATGAGCGAGCAGCAACGTCCGTCTGCGGGTGAGCAGACAATGGCGAATGGCGAGTAGCGGACAAGAAAAGCGCTGCCGAAATCCCAATTTCCTTATTCGCTACCAGCCATTCGCTATTCGCGATCTATATGCGCTAATCTTCAACAATGTCCGATCTCTTCGAAGCCGGCGGATTGCCCAACGACGCGCCGAGGCCGCTGGCTGACCGGCTGCGGCCGAAGGCGCTTGGCGAAGTCGTAGGCCAGGATCATCTGTTGGGCCCGAACGGCCCCATCGGCCGCATGGTGGCGCAGGGCCGACCGCATTCAATCATCCTGTGGGGACCTCCCGGCACCGGCAAGACCACCATCGCCCGGCTTCTGTCGACTGCGTTCAAGCTTCATTTCGAGCAATTGTCGGCCGTGTTTTCTGGCGTCGCCGATCTGAAGAAAACCTTCGATGCCGCACGCCAGCGCCGCAAGACAGGGCAAGGCACGCTTCTGTTCGTCGACGAAATCCATCGTTTCAACCGCAGCCAGCAGGACAGTTTCCTGCCCGTGGTCGAGGATGGCACGGTCGTGCTGGTAGGCGCCACGACGGAAAACCCGTCATTCGAGCTCAACGGCGCATTGCTGTCGCGCGCACAGGTTCTCGTGCTGCGACGGCTCGACGACGCGGCGCTTGAAACGCTGCTTGAGCGCGTCGAAGCGCATTATGGCGAAAAACTTCCGCTCACCGACGATGCGCGCGCGAGCCTGCGCGCAATGGCGGACGGCGACGGGCGTTATCTGCTCAATCTCGCGGAAGACGTCGCGGCGCTGAAGCTAGTGAAGTTGCTGGATTCCGCGGACCTCGTCGCGGCCGTTCAGCGGCGTGCGCCCCTCTACGACAAGAGCCGCGAGGAGCACTACAATCTCATCTCGGCGCTGCACAAATCGATCCGTGGCTCCGATCCCGACGCAGCGCTCTATTGGATGGCGCGCATGCTGGCGGGGGGCGAGCAGCCGCTCTACATCCTGCGTCGGCTCGTGCGTGCAGCGGTCGAGGATATCGGCCTCGCCGATCCTCAGGCCGTCGTGCAGGCGCTCGCTGCGAAAGACGTCTATGATTTTCTCGGAAGCCCGGAAGGCGAGATTGCGCTGGTGCAGACTGTCCTTTATCTCGCGAGCGCGCCCAAATCGAATGCCGTCTATAAAGCGCAAGGCGCCGCCATGCGCGCCGCCGAAGAGCACGGCTCGCTGATGCCGCCTGCACATATCCTCAATGCGCCCACCAAGCTGATGAAAAAGCTCGGTTACGGAAAGGGCTACGAATACGATCATGAGGCCGAAGGCGCATTCTCCGGCCAGAACTATTTCCCCGACGGCATGAAGCGTCAGACGTTCTACACGCCCAACGATACCGGTTTCGAGCGCGAGATTACCAAGAGGCTGGAATACTGGGCGAAGCTCAGGGCGAAGAAGAGCGGCAAGGAATAAGGAAGAACGACGCCGAGACGAAGCTCTTCATTTGACTTTCGCCGGGGCTTCTTCGCCGTAACGCAGCACCTGCACTTTTTCGAGCGTCACGAGGCCGCTCTTCATCATGCCATCGAGGACAGGAAGGAAGCTGTTGATCGTGGGTTCGCTGTCCACGATTTCGATCACGAGCGGCAGGTCTTCAGACAGGCGCAGAATTTTCGCAGTGTGCAGGCGGCTCGAATGTCCGAACCCCATCGGTCCGCGCAATACCGTGGCGCCTGCCAAATGCAGTTCCCGCGCTTTCATCACGATGGCTTCGTAGAGTGGGCGGCCGTTATATTTGTCGGACTCGCCGAGAAAGACCCGCAGCAGGACCGCATCCTTGGGGATTTGCATGATCATGCTCCCTTCAATTGATTGATCGCGGCGGCGGCGATTGCGCCGAGCCAGACGAAGAGAAGGCACAGTGCAACAGATCCCACGATATTGCCGCCGGCATACAGCCATTCGCCGTCATTCATCAGGTTGAGCGTCTGCAGGCTGAACGACGAAAATGTGGTATAACCGCCGCAGATGCCCACCATTACGAATTGCCGCGTTGTGCCACTCACGAAAACGCGGCCATCCGGCGCGGTCAGTGTGCTGAAGAACCCGATCACGAAGGAGCCGGTCACGTTGATGATCAGCGTGCCCCACGGAAAAGTCTGTCCGAACGCATTGGCGACGACGCCGGATACGAAATAGCGCGCCATTGTTCCAAGCGCGCCTCCGGCGGCGACTGCAAGATAAAGCTGAAACGGCATCGAGCTACTCCAAACACGCAAGGAGGCGAAGCGGCGGCGACTCCCGCCGCTCCAAGAAATACGCGGGGGCCGTTCGCTTGTCATGGCTCTTCGGCAGCGATGGCCTCGGCCGGGATGACTTCGTGGGGATCGGCCATCGCTTTGAACACGGGCTGGAACCAGGTCTGCGCGATCAGGGTGGGCACGACAGCGCTGCCGATCACCGCGGTGACCAGGATCGTATATTGGGTCTGGTCGATGATCTTGTTGGTGAGTCCGAAGAGCGCCGAGATCGTTCCGAAGGTCAGGCCTGTCGACATCAGCAAGGTCGTGTACATGCCCTCGCGCGGTTCGAACTTGTGATACCTTGTGAGCGGCAGGATGCCGACGAATTTCGTGACCATTTTGATGGCGAGGAACACGGCGATCAGCCCGAGCGACGCCATCACCGCATGTGCCTGGACCAACGAGCCGGCCTTCAGGAAGTAGAACGGCGTCAGGATCGAGAACGCGATGATCCGCATCCTGTGCGGCAGTTCCTGCTCGGCGATGAATGTGGGCGCGAGTGCCATTCCCACGAGATAGGCCGGCAGCACCGCCTCGCTGCCGGCCACACTCGCAAGACCACCCAGCCCAAGGAGGATGAGGGACACGAATTTCGTCTGGGGTTCGCTCACGCGATTTCCCAGGCTGCGGAACATCTGTGGCGCATAGCGCCCGAGAATGACGAGCACGCCGGCCGTGACCGCGCCGAACAACAGCATCCACAGATCGTAATGCGCGAAGACAATCCCGAGTGCGAGGACTGTGCCGAGATCGTTGATGAAGCAGGCCGCGAGAATAATCTTTCCCAGTTCGGTCTTGTTGAAACCGGTTTCGATCATCACGGCATAGACTACCGCGACGGAGGTGGTCGAAAGCGAGATGCCTGCGATTTGCGCCTGCGGCCACGGCCAGCCGATGCCCCAATGCGCATAGGCCAGAACGCCGAGATAGGGCGCGAAGAACCCCATCACGCCGATGCTCATGCTGGACCAGAAATGCTTCCGGACGATCCGCGGATCGATTTCCGTCCCTGCAAGGAAGGTGAGGAGGATGGCGCCGAAGCCTGCGAGAAAATTGACCCAGTCGGTGATGTGCAGGCCGACCAGATTGCCCGCGACTGCGCCGACCACGATCTCGATGAGGGCGACCGACACCGCCACACGTACGGAAATGAGCGAGGCGAGGAGGGCGAGCCCCAGCCAGAGCGCCGAATCGAGCCAGACATTGTGCATAAGTGGCCACCCGTTTCTGCCTATCGTTTGGGACGCAGACAGCGGGAGCCCGGGAATCTGGGCCGTAAACGGAGTCCCACCGCAACATCCTCCAGCGGTAGGAGTCATCAGCCTTGAGACCGGACGGCCATAGGGCGGTTGCGGGGGACCCCATCCCCTCGTATTGAGCAGGCTAGGCAACCGGACGGAAGGCGTCAATTGCATGTCGGATGGCAGCGCCACGGGCGTTCAAACCGCCCGGGTGGATTACGAAGAAAAAGACATCAGGCTGGATCGCTGGTTCAAGCGCCACTTCCCGGCGCTAGGCCATGGCATGCTCGAGAAGCTGTTACGCACAGGCCAGATTCGGCTGGACGGCAAACGGGTCAAGGCAAACGCGCACATATCCACAGGCCAAATCATACGCTTGCCCCCCCAACTTCAGTTGGTCCCCAAAGATAAGCACAGCCCGGGGCAGCGTCGCTCCACAGATTCACAGCTCGTTCGTCCACAGGTGAATGGCGACGAGAGGATATTCGCGGAAAGCCTTGTCATACATAAGGATAATTCTGTTTTGGTTCTCAACAAGCCGGCCGGACTCGCCACGCAGGGCGGCAGCGGCATCACACGCCATGTCGATGGGCTTCTGGAGTTCCTCACGTTCGGCAGGAAACAGAAGCCACGGCTGGTTCATCGCCTCGACCGTGACACGTCTGGCGTGCTGGTGGTGGCGCGAACGGCGCCAGCGGCCGCCGCGCTCAGCGAATCGATTCGGCGGCGAGATGCGACCAAGATCTACTGGTCGCTGACCAAAGGCGTTCCTCGCCCCCATCGTGGCACGATCAAGGGGGCGATCGCCAAGGAAGGCGAAGCGGGCCATGACGAGAAGATGGCCATGGTCGAGCGCGACGCCGATGGCGCCAAACATGCGATCACCGATTACTCCGTGCTGGGTCAGGCGAGCCAGGAATTCGGCTGGGTGGCGGCCAAGCCCGTGACAGGGCGCACGCACCAGATCCGTGTGCATCTGGCATCTAAGGGAACGCCGATCGTAGGTGATTTCAAATATGGGGGTACCGATGCGCGCCCCAGAGGCGAGATCGAAGACAAGCTCCATCTGCATGCGCGCTCTATCGATATCGCCCATCCCGATGGCGGCAGGCTACAGGTCACGGCGCCGTTATCGCCGCACATGTTGAAGACCTGGAAGCTTCTGGGCTTCGATCCGAATTCGACAGACGATCCATTTCCGGTGGTGCGCAAACGATGACGAAGAGACCGCATTTCATCCGCAACTGGCGGGAGCTGGAGCCCAGGGAGCCCGTCAAGCCCGTCATCATGGACGAGACGTTTGGCTTCGGCACGATGCTGGGCGCGGCGGCCGACCTGACGCGTTTGCACATTTCGCATGTCCGCCTGCGTCCTGGCGAACGGTCCAATCCACCCGTGGCTTCCCGCGACGAAGAGGAATTCTTCTTCATCCTCGAAGGCGCGCCAGACCTGTGGCTGGACGGCCATCTCTATCGTTTGCAGGCGGGCGATGCCGTCGCGCTGCCCGATCGCACCGGCGCCGGTCGCGCGATCCTCAACAATTCGAAGAAAGAGGTCCGCTTCTTCTTCCTGACGGAAGGTTCGCGCTATGCCTCGCGGATGTTTCATCCCCTCGCCATCGATGCGAAGGCGAATGAAAATCTGCAACGCATGGGCAAGCTGTGGACCGATCCGCCCACGCGCAAACGCGGTCCCCATGACGGGTTGACGGATGCGAAGCGCGGCAAGCCGAGCCCGGCTGGCTCTCGCAAGAAAGGCAAATCGGCGGCCGTCGTACATTGGAAAGACATTCTCGGTGAGGATATTGACACCTATCCCGGCAGCACGGAGCACCTCTGTATCGCCGCACGCTTCGGCCGAAAGGCGCGCCTGTCGCAGCTCGGAATTCATTTCGATATTCTGAAGCCGGGTCGCCGATCGTCCTGGCCGCATGCGGAGCGCGACGAGGAAGAGTTCGTCTATATCGTGTCCGGCAACGTCGATGTGTGGATCGACGGCCACACATTTCCCGCAACGGAAGGCGATCTCGCCGGATTTCCCTCGCGCACGGCCATCGCGCACACGATCATCAACAACAGCGACAGGAACGCCTATCTCCTTGTCGGTGCCGAAGCGCCGAAGGTCCGCAACCAGTTTTTCTACCCGCTGCACCCGAAGCGAAACAAAGAGATCGGTAAGGATCATTGGCACGATCACCCGAAGGTCAAACTGGGCCCGCATGACGGCCTGCCCGATGCGCTGCGTGCAAAGCTCAAAGACGCAGGGAAGCCGGCGAAGAAAATGTCCAAGAAGACACGCAAGTGACCGTTCGGACGCTCTCGCGTTTCTATAAGACCGTCGCCGTTGCCCAAGATGGCGAAAGCTTTGTCGTGCATCTGGACGGCAAGCCGGTGAAGACGCCGCACCGCGCCGTCCTGGCGCTGCCCAATCGCCCTCTTGCGGAGGCCGTTGCCGAAGAGTGGGCCGCGCAGCAGGACAAGATCGAACTCAAATCAATGCCGATGACGCAACTCGCCAATGCAGCGATTGCGCTCGTGCCGGAACACCACGCGAAGGCAGCCGAACAAATCCTCGCCTATGGCAAATCTGATCTCCTTTGCTATCGCGCCGAAGTACCCGAAGAATTGGTCAGGCGGCAGGCTGCCCAATGGAACCCGCTGCTCGATTGGGCCGATGCGACGTTCGATGCGCGGCTTGCTGTGGGGCAGGGCATTGCCTTCGTAGAGCAGCCCGCTACCTCTCTGCTGGCGCTCGAAAAGGAGGTCTGGCGGCATGACGCTTTCGGGCTTGTGGGGCTGCATGCGGCCGCCACGATCACGGGCTCCCTTGTGCTGGCGCTCGCGCTGGCCGAGGGGCGGCTCGCAGCCGGCGAAGCGCTGGAACAGGCCCGGTTGGACGAGATCTGGCAGGCCGAAAAATGGGGTATGGACGCGCCGGCTGAAGCCCGCGTGGCCAAGCTGCAGACAGATCTTAAAGCGGCCGAGTGCTTTCTGCGGCTGCTGGCCGCTTGACCGGCTAGCCCGCGCCCCACAGTCTGCGGCCGGATTTTCCTTCAAAAGCAGAGCCTTCCCATGAAGCACATTCTCCAGGAGCTCGAAGAGCGGCGTAACCGTGCGCGGCAGGGCGGTGGCGAAACCCGCATCGCGGCGCAACACGCCCGCGGCAAGCTGACGGCCCGGGAGCGCATCGATTTGCTGCTCGACTCGAACTCCTTCGAGGAGTTCGACATGTTCGTGGAGCACCGCAACACCGAGTTCGGTGCGGAGAAGAACCGAATCCCCGGCGACGGCGTCGTGACGGGCTGGGGCACGATCAATGGCCGCATGGTCTATGTGTTCGCGAAGGACTTCACGGTGTTTGGCGGCTCGCTCTCCGAAACGCATGCCCAGAAGATCTGCAAGATCCAGGACATGGCGATGCAGAACGGCGCGCCCATCATCGGGCTGCTCGATGCGGGCGGGGCGCGCATCCAGGAAGGTGTGGCGAGCCTCGCGGGCTACGGCGAAGTGTTCAAGCGCAATGTGCTCGCCAGCGGGGTGGTACCGCAGGTGTCGGTGATCATGGGGCCTTGCGCAGGCGGCGACGTCTATTCGCCGGCCATGACGGATTTCATTTTCATGGTTCGCGACACGTCCTACATGTTCATAACCGGACCGGACGTGGTGAAGACGGTGACACAGGAAGATGTCACGCCAGAGCAGCTCGGCGGCGCGAAAGTGCACACCACGAAATCCGCGGTTGCCGATGGGTCCTATGAAAACGACGTGATCGCCATCGAGGAAATTCGCCGGCTTTACGATTTCCTGCCGCTCAACAATCGCGACCAGCCGCCCCATTGGCCTACGACCGACAGCCCCCGCCGTGAGGAGCCGTCGCTCGATACCTTGGTGCCGGAAAATCCAAACAAGCCTTATGACATGAAGGAGCTGATCCATAAGATCGCGGACGAGGGCGATTTTTTCGAGATCGGCGAGGCGTTCGCCCGCAACATCATCACGGGGTTCGGCCGCATCGAAGGTTCAACGGTCGGCTTCGTCGCCAATCAGCCGATGGTGCTGGCGGGCGTGCTCGATTCCGACGCGAGCCGGAAGGGCGCGCGGTTCGTGCGCTTCTGCGACTGCTTCAATATTCCGATTGTCACCTTTGTCGACGTGCCCGGCTTTCTGCCCGGCACTGCGCAGGAACATGGCGGCATCATCAAGCACGGCGCGAAGCTCTTGTTCGCCTATACCGAAGCGACATCGCCGAAGGTGACCGTTATCACGCGCAAAGCCTATGGCGGTGCGTATGACGTAATGGCGTCCAAGCATATGCGCGCGGATGTGAACTATGCGTGGCCCACGGCGCAGATTGCGGTGATGGGTGCCAAAGGTGCGGTTGAGATCATCTTCCGGCAGAGCATCGGTAACAAGGAAGAGATCGCCGCGCGCACCAAGGAATACGAAGACCGCTTTCTCAATCCGTTCATCGCCGCGGGCCGCGGCTATATCGACGACGTGATCCGCCCCCACTCCACCCGTTGGCGCATCGCGCGTGCGTTACGCATGCTCAAGAACAAGCAGGTGCCACAAATCTGGAAGAAGCACGACAACATTCCGTTGTGATTTTGATTGATTCTTACACGGCAGAGTCACGCTTGGTTCGGTTACAGGATTCGCATAGAACTTGGATATTCATTGCCGAACTGCTGCCCCTCGCGCGTACGGCAACGAGCCTATCTCTCTCCCACCCAGGCCGTGCATTCCATTTCGACGGCTGCGCCGAGCGCTAAGCCGTTGGTGCCGAAGGCGGAGCGGGCTGGCAATTTTCCCGGCTTGAAGTAAGTGACATAGATATCATTGAACGCACGCCATTGCGACATGTCGGCCAGCATCACGGTGCAGCGGATCAGCTGATCGAACGACAGACCTTGCGCATTGAGGACGCGTGCGATGTTTTCCATCATCTGGCGCGTCTCGGCTTCGATGCCGCCGGAAACAATGTTCCGCGTGCCGGGAATATTGCCGAGCTGGCCGGACAAATAGAGCACCTCGCCCACACGCACGGCATCGGAAAAGGGCAGGTTCGCGGCTTTGGTGCCGTGCGAGACAATGTGTTCCATGGGGCCTGTCCTGTATCGAGCGACCGGGCGCAAGCTACAGGCCGGGCGGGTCTCGGAACAAGCTGGTACCCGCGACATTTCCGGGCCATTTCGACGTTGCGCGGCGCTTTGAAGCTCTTAGGATGCGCGCCACAATCAGGGGAGGCATCCACCTATGGGCTTCATTGGCCGGTCTGGCGCAGCGTTCGGCGGGATCATGGTTGCGACCGTCGCTCTGGCCGACACCTATCCCGGTCATCCCGTCACGACGCCCGACATCAACGCCGCCGATCTCTCGGCGCGCGACAAGGCCATCTCGGACGACGCGTTCCAGGGGCGTGGGCCCGGAACCGTAGCCGGCGAAGCGGCATCGCAATGGATTGCCGACGAGATGAAACGCATCGGGCTCAAGCCCGGCAATCACGGCAGCTATTTCCAGCCCGTGCCGGCAGTGAACATCATGCTGCAGGCAGCGCAATCGACGCTCGTCTTCAATACGCCGCAGGGCGCGCTCACACCGAAGTTTCCCGACGACACAGTTTATTGGACGCCGCGTTTTAAGACGAACGACGTGAAGGTTGCAAATGCGCCGCTCGTGTTCGTGGGTTATGGTGTCGTGGCACCCGAATACAATTGGAACGACTATGCCGGCGTCGACGTGAAGGGAAAGACCGTCGTCATCCTGATCAACGATCCCGGCAATGAAGACGCCAATCCGGATCCCAAATTCTTCAAGGGAAAGGCGATGACCTATTACGGCCGCTGGACCTACAAATACGAGGAAGCGTCGCGCCAGGGCGCGGCCGCCGCCATCATCGTGCACGAGACGGCGCCGGCAGCCTATGGCTGGCAGGTCGTTCGCAATTCCAACTCGGGCAACAAGTCCTGGCTCGACGCGAAAGACAAGGACGTGAGCATGGTCCCTATCGAGGGCTGGATCACGCTCGATACGGCGAAGGACCTGTTCAAGCGCGCCGGGCTCGACTACGAACAGCTCAAGGCGGCTGCAAACAAACCGGGCTTCAAGGCCATGCCGATGAGCGGCGAAGCTCTATCCGCCGAGGCGCATTCGACCATCAGCCATATCAAGACGCGCAACGTCGTGGGCATCGTGCGCGGCAGCAAACATCCCGATCAATATATTCTGTATACGGCTCATTGGGATCATTTGGGCGTGAAGCCCGATGTGGCCGGACCGGACAAGATCTACAACGGCGCCGTCGACAACGGGATGGGCGATTCGAGCATTCTCGAAATCGGCGAAGCGTTTGCGCATGACAAGCCTGGGCCGCAGCGCTCGATCGCCATCATCTGCTGGACGATGGAGGAGCAGGGCCTCCTGGGCTCGCAATATTTTGCACAGCATCCGCTGTGGCCGCTGTCGCATATTGTGGCCGGCATCAATCTCGATGCCAATCTGCCCGAGGGCCGGGCGCGCGACATGATCGTTGTCGGCAGCGGCGCATCGGAACTGGAGGACATGCTGGCCGATGTGCTGAAGACACAAGGCCGCACGATCACGCCCGATCCCCAGCCGGAAATGGGCGGGTTCTACCGTTCGGACCACATCAGCCTCGCCAAGGTCGGCGTGCCGATGCTCGATCCGGGCGGCGGTTACGATCTGATCGTGGGCGGCACGGAAGCCGGGCACGCGGTGCGCGAGGATTATTTGTTGCACCACTATCATCAACCTTCGGATGAGTGGAAGGCGGATTGGGACCTGTCCGGTCCGGTGCAGGATCTCGATGCGCTCTACACACTCGGCGACGAGTTGGCCAATGACGACAAGTGGCCGGATTGGTATCCCGGCAACGAGTTCCGCGCCATCCGCGACAGGACGATGGCCGGCAAACAATAGTCTTTCGATCGGTGATTGGTGTAAGCAGGCATAACGTAGCGTGATGTTGCGCCTGCGCATCGGGCATTCAAAACGCGATCGCTTAGAGTAAGATTGAAACCAGGGGGAGCCGTGTTCAAAAAGATACTGATTGCCAATCGCGGCGAGATCGCGTGCCGGGTCATCAAGACCGCCCGCAAGATGGGAATCAAGACGGTTGCCGTCTATTCCGACGCCGACAAGGATGCGCTCCATGTCGAGATGGCGGATGAGGCGGTCAATATCGGGCCACCTCCATCCGCGCACTCTTATCTCAGCATCGACAGGATCGTCCAGGCCTGTCGCGACACGGGCGCCGAGGCCGTGCACCCCGGTTATGGATTCCTGTCCGAGCGCGAAGCGTTCGCCGAGGCGCTGGCGAAGATCGGCGTTGTTTTCATCGGGCCGAATCTCAAAGCGATTTCCGCCATGGGCGACAAGATCGAGTCGAAGAAACTGGCGCAGGCGGCCAAGGTTTCGACGGTGCCGGGCTTTATCGGCGAAATCCGCGACGCGGCGCATGCCCGCGCCATCGCCAAGGAGATCGGCTATCCGGTGATGGTCAAGGCCTCGGCCGGCGGCGGCGGCAAGGGCCTGCGTATCGTGCATGAAGAGAAAGACCTCGTGCAGGCCATCGAATCTTCGAAACACGAAGCGAAGGCAAGCTTCGGCGACGACCGGCTCTTTATTGAGAAATTCGTCACCGAGCCGCGCCACATCGAAATCCAGGTGATGGGCGACAAGCACGGCAACGTACTCTATCTGAACGAGCGCGAGTGCTCGATCCAGCGCCGCCATCAGAAGGTGATCGAAGAGGCGCCGTCTCCCTTTCTCGATGCCACCACGCGCAAGGCGATGGGCGAGCAGGCTGTGGCGCTTGCCAAGGCTGTCGGTTACGACAGCGCCGGCACGGTCGAGTTCATCGTCGACAAGGAACGTAAATTCTATTTCCTCGAGATGAACACGCGGCTTCAGGTCGAGCACCCCGTGACGGAATTGACCACCGGGCTGGATTTGGTGGAATTGATGCTCCGTTCGGCTGCCGGCGAAAAGCTGGCGCTCAAACAAGGCGACGTGAAGATCGACGGCTGGGCCGTCGAGACCCGCATCTACGCTGAAGATCCTTACCGCGGATTCCTGCCGTCGACCGGGCGTCTCGTGCGTTACGCGCCGCCGGCCGAAGGTACTCATGGCGACATCACTGTGCGGAACGACACCGGCGTCTATGAAGGGGGCGAAATTTCGATTTATTACGATCCGATGATCGCGAAATTGTGCACGCACGCGTCCGCGCGCCTGGCCGCGATCGACGCGATGGCGACGGCGCTCGATCAATTCCACATCGAAGGCATTGCGAACAATATCGGGTTCCTGTCTGCGATCATGCACAATGCGCGCTTCCGCGAGGGCAGGTTGACGACGGCTTTCATCGCCGAGGAATTTCCGGATGGCTTCCATGGCCGTGCGCTGGATGAAACGCTCACGCGCCGTTTCACGGCGGCGGCGGTTGCGGCCAAGCTTGCGCGCACGGCGCGGGCAAGTTCCATTTCCGGCACGCTCAATGGCGCCCATCACGGCGGCACGGAATTCCAGGTGACGCTGGGAGAGTCCCCGATCGATGTGGACGACGCCTATTTTCACGATGGTCGGTTCCGGGCCCACATAGACGGCGTTGCCTATGAAGCGAGGATCGACTGGGAGCCCGGCGAAACGACGATGTACATCTCGGAAGGCTCGGAACGCAGCGCGGTGCAGATCGAGCGGTTGCAGGGCGGCTATAGATTGAGCCACGGCGGCGCGCAGGTGATTGCAACCGCGCGCAGCCGGGTTGCGGCGTCGCTCGCGGCCCTGATGCCGAAAAAAGCCCCACCCGACACGTCGCGGCTTCTGATGTGCCCGATGCCCGGGCTGGTGGTATCGGTGAATGTGGCGGAAGGGCAGGACGTAAAGTCCGGCGAGACGCTCGCCGTGGTCGAAGCGATGAAGATGGAAAACGTGCTGGTCGCCGAGCGCGACGGCATCATCAAGAAGGTCAACGTCAAGAAGGGCGACAGCCTGGCGCTCGACGAAGTAATACTCGAATTCGCCTGAACAATTGTCGGAACGACACACTTCCGACGCCGCGGAAAAAGCGCCATGATCGCGGGCCTTCCGGAGTGCCCGCGATGACCGGCGACGACGTCACCTCACTGAGATTGCGCATCGAAGGGTTCGTGCAGGCCGTGGGCTTTCGCCAATATTGCATCGAGGAAGCGGGCAAACTCGCGCTCGACGGCTGGATCCGCAATCGTTCCGATGGCACGGTCGAAGCGCTGATCTCCGGGCCGACGCCCGCAGTTGAAACATTCGTGGCGCTGGCAATGCGCGGACCCGCGGGCTCGAAGATCAAGAACGTCGAGCTTCACAATACGGAACCGCCGACGGAAAAAGGATTTCACCGACGACCGTCGGTGTGAAGCTATAGAACGTCGCCGAATACCTCTTTGAACGCGATCTTCATCGCGACGTCGATGTCCGCCATCGAAACCGGCAGCCCGAGATCGGCAAGGCTTGTGACGCCGTGTTCGCTGATGCCGCAAGGCACGATACCGTCGAAATGATCGAGGTCGGGTTCGACATTCAGCGAGACACCGTGAAACGTCACCCAGCGCCGCACGCGCACGCCGATCGCCGCAATCTTGTCCTCACGGCCGCGACCGCGAACGACCCAGATGCCCACGCGGCCTTCGCGCCTTTCGCCCTTGACGTTGAATTGCGCCAGCGTGCGGATCAGCCATTCCTCGAGATCGCGCACATAGGCGCGCACATCCGCTTTGCGCCGTTTGAGATCGAGCATCACATAACCCACGCGCTGGCCGGGGCCGTGATAGGTGAACTGACCGCCTCGCCCTGTCTTGAACACGGGAAAACGTGCGTCGATCAGGTCGCTGTCCTTTGCGCTCGTGCCGGCTGTGTAGATGGGCGGATGCTCGACGAGCCAGACAAGCTCTGCAGCGCCCCCCTCTGCGATGGCGGCCACGCGTGCTTCCATGGCCGAGACCGCTTCGGCATAGGGCAGCAGCCCCGGACGGATGACCCACTCCGGAAGAACCTCGTGCGCAAGCATGGGCGGCATTAACTCCACGGAAAGCATAATCGCGGAAGGTCTCGCTGGGTCATCTCCAGGCGAGCCTCATGTCCTCGAACATCGAAAGCGTCAAGGTTGAAATCTCCGTCGTTCTGGGCCGCTCGGTCATTCCGATGCACCAGCTTCTGCGCATGGGTCGCGGAGCGGTCATCGAGCTCAATTCCTGCCAGGACGACCCCGTCATGGTGCTGGCCAATGATCGACCGGTCGCCAGGGGCGAAATCGTCATACAGGGCGACAGGATCGGCGTCTCCATCACCGAGCTTCTTCGCGGCCATCAATGATATAGCACAGTGTATATAGCGTATAAATTTCTATTTACCACCTCATTCTTGCATTTAAGATGATCAGTGCGTACTTCTGTGTAGAACCGCATTTTGGCGGGCACAGGAGCAAGGCCGTGCTTCCTATCGTACTCAACGAAACTGCCGTCAAAGTCGGACTTGCAGGCGAGGCGCTGGAGCGTCGTCACGATGCGCTGGTTGAGGCCGGCATCCGGCCCGTTATCCTGCCGCAGGACGGCTCCGCAAGCCTGAGTGGCCTCGATCTTCTCTACGTCGTAGGGCTCCCGAGACAGGAAGCGGCCAAACTGGCCGCACAGGCTCGTTCCGTCGGTGTCCTCGTTAATGTCGAGGACATCCCCGAGCTTTGTGATTTCCATGCGCCTGCCACCGTCAGGCGAGGCGATCTGCTAGTTACCGTTTCCACAGGCGGCCGTGCGCCCGGACTTGCCAAGCTGATTCGGGAGTGGCTCTCCGCAATGCTCGGCAGCGAATGGAGCCGCCATCTCGACACAGTCAGTGATCGCCGTGCGCAGTGGCGCGCGGAGGGGCTGGCGCCTCCAAATGTATCGCTGCGGGTCCGCGAATTCGTGTCCCGGCGGAACTGGCTGTCATGAGCGCGGCGGCCGTCACTGTGCTCGACGTCAGGCGCGGGATCGCCCCGCGCGCGTTTGACCGCGTCGGTGGTGGCGCGACCGATCCCCGTGTCGCCGCAAGACTTACGGAACTGCAGGCAGCGGCCGCGGGGCGGAACGCGCTCGGCATTCTGAAATTGGCGTTGACTGGGGAGTTTGCCGGCCGAACCGCCGTGGTGTCGTCCTTCGGCTCGGAATCGGCAGTGCTGCTCCATCTGGTGGCGCAGATCGACCCCACCACGCCGATCCTGTTTCTCAACACGGGCAAGCTGTTCGGCGAGACTTTGCGTTTTCGCGACCGATTGCAGGATCAGCTTGGTCTGACCGATATCCGCACCATCGGCCCGCATCCCGGCGATCGTGCGCGCATCGATCCGGAAGGAACCTTATGGTCCCGCGACACGGATTCCTGCTGCAACTTCCGCAAGGTGCTTCCACTGCGACGCGCGCTTGAAGGGTTCGAGGCACAAATCACGGGCCGCAAGCGGTTTCAGACAATTGCGCGTTCCGTCATGGCACCGGTCGAATATTTCGAGGGCCGCTTCCGGTTCAATCCGCTGGCCGACTGGACCTTGGCGGATCTCGATGCCTACAGGGCGAAATACGAGCTGCCGCACCATCCGCTTGCCGATGACGGCTATCCCTCCATCGGCTGCATGCCCTGTACGCGTCGCGTCCAGTCGGGCGAGAGCTATCGCGATGGACGTTGGGCCGGCCTCGGCAAGGACGAGTGCGGCATTCACACGGGCCTGGACGGCGAAGGCATCTAACGCGCCCTTCCCAAGCATTCCCGCCTTTGCTACACCCCGGCCCCTGTTTCACGTGCGGTCGTGGCGGAACGGTAGACGCGCTAGCTTGAGGTGCTAGTGGGGCAACCCGTGGAAGTTCGAGTCTTCTCGACCGCACCAACCTTCGCTGCGGAGCAGCGTAGGCTGCAATCGCGATTTTCTGTATCTCCTTGGCAAGCCAGCCAAGCTCCGCGCTATAAGACGCACGCCACATTGCCCCTCAGGCCCGGATGATACCGAACGCCTATCCCACGCTCGACTTCGATCTCGGCGACACTGCCGACATGTTGCGCGACAGCGTGCATAGCTTTGTCGGCGACAAGATCGCGCCGCTGGCGGCGGAGATCGACAAAACGAACGTGTTTCCGCGTCATCTCTGGCCGCAGATGGGCGAACTGGGATTGCTCGGCATCACTGTCGAAGAGGAATTCGGCGGCACGGGTCTGGGCTATCTCGATCATTGTGTCGCGATGGAAGAAATCAGCCGCGGCTCGGCCGCGATCGGACTCTCCTATGGCGCGCATTCGAATTTGTGCGTGAACCAGATCCGGCGCAACGGCACGACGGAACAGAAACTTCGCTATCTGCCCAAGCTGATTTCCGGCGAGCATGTCGGCGCGCTTGCGATGAGCGAGACGGGCTCGGGCTCGGACGTCGTTTCGATGCGGCTGCGCGCCGAGAAACACGGCTCGCATTACGTGCTCAACGGCACGAAGATGTGGATCACCAATGGCCCGCAGGCCGATACGCTCGTCGTCTACGCCAAGACCGATACGAAAGCCGGTCCGCGCGGTATCACCGCATTTCTCATCGAGAAAGTTTTCAAGGGATTCTCGACGGCGCAGAAGCTCGACAAGCTCGGCATGCGCGGTTCCGACACGTCCGAACTCATCTTCGAGAATTGCCATGTGCCCGAAGAGAACGTGCTCGGGCGCGAAGGCGAGGGCGTGCGCATCCTGATGAGCGGCCTCGACTACGAGCGCACGGTGCTGGCAGCCGGCTCCATCGGCATCATGCAGGCCTGCATGGACGTCGTGGTGCCCTATGTGCACGACCGCAAGCAGTTCGGGGCGCCGATCGGCTCTTTCCAGCTCATGCAGGGCAAGATCGCAGATATGTATGTAACGCTCTCGGCGGCACGCGCCTACGTGTACGCGGTCGCGCGCTCCTGCGATCGCGGACTGACGACGCGCAAGGATGCGGCCGGCGCCATTCTGTATGCGGCGGAGAAGGGCGTGTGGATGGCGCTCGAAGCAATCCAGTGCCTGGGCGGCAATGGCTATATTAACGATTTCCCAACGGGCCGCCTGCTCCGCGACGCCAAGCTCTACGACATCGGGGCGGGAACCGCAGAGATCCGACGCTGGCTTATCGGCCGAGAATTGTTCGAAGAGACGGCTTAGTCTGTTCGCTCAGGGTTTCGCTCATCAGATCGCTGAAATTGACGAGGCCGATGGGACGGCGGTGATAGCCGCGGCGCAACACGATGAGGCGGCGAAAACCGCCGGCCATCTTCACGATCGCTTCCGAAATTTTTGCTTCATCGCTGATGATGTCGGATTTTCCCGCGCCTTCGATCTGGCGGAGATTGACGCTGTTGTTGTCGTCGGCGAACACGTCGTCGACATATTTGGCGATCTGGACTTCCGCGTTCGAGCCCGTGAATTCGCGCTTGGCGTAGAAGCCGGGAATGTAGCCCACGAATTCGCCATGGCTGTCGAGCAGCACGAGATGGATGAAGCCGGGCTGATCCTTCAGCGCCATAAACAGGCGCTTGAGCTCGACGGGGTTGAATTTCGTCGAACCGGAATTCTTGAGCGTGACCATAATGTCGCGCGTGATGCATTTACCCGGATTGTCGACGACTTCCAGCTTGTCGATCAGCGTATCCGGCTTGATCGACAACGACAGAATGTCGCCACCGCTGGGGAACCGCGCGATGAGCTGGCCGGCTTCCTTAAGCTGCGAGGAGAGCAGGATGTCTTTTTTTGACCTGCCGGCTTTGTCGGCAATTGTCCGTGTCAGCACCGCGACTGCCGCACCGACCGAAAGTGCCGCCGCGATCATCATCATCTGAGCCTGTGTAATATGTACGCCCGCATAGGGCGCAGCCATCACAGCCGCCACAGCCGCGATGCCCAGCGCAGCCGATAAAACCACCTTACCCATCGTCGATCCCCTCCGGCCATGGCCGGACATCCGGTTTGATGATAACTCAGGCTGGCGCGACGGTCACCCCTTGTGCCGTCCCGGAACAGGCTGCATTTACCATTTTCCCGAAGATCGGCAGGAGACAGCGATGGCGTCGGCGGAGACAGTGATTCTGGCAGGTGCGCGCACCCCCATGGGCGGGTTTCAGGGCGACCTCTCAGGCCGCGCGGCGCCGGAGTTGGGCGCCGCGGCCATTGCCGCTGCGGTTGCTCGGGCCGGACTTCAACCGTCCGATATCGGCGAGACCCTGATGGGTTGCGTGCTGCCCGCCGGCCTTGGTCAGGCGCCCGCGCGGCAGGCATCCCGCTTCGCCGGTCTTCCGGACGACGTGCCCTGCACGACCATCAGCAAGGTCTGCGGCTCGGGCATGAAGGCGGTGATGATCGGAGCCGATCAGGTCGCGCTGGGCCGCGCGGAGATCGTCGTGGCCGGCGGAATGGAGTCGATGTCGAACGCGCCCTACCTGCTGCAGAAGGCGCGCAGCGGCTATCGCCTCGGCCATGGCGAGATCAAGGATCACATGTTCCTCGACGGCCTCGAGGATGCCTATGAGCATCGGCTGATGGGGACATATGCCGAAGATGCGGCGCGCCATTATCAGTTCACCCGCACCGAACAGGATGCTTACGCAACCGAATCGTTGATGCGGGCCAAACGCGCGCAGACTGCCGGCGAATTCGCAGGCGAGATCGTGTCGGTTAAGGTGCCGGGCAAGGGCGGCGAATCCGAAGTCGCGCTCGACGAGCAGCCCCGCAAAGCGGATCCTGCAAAGATTCCAACCTTGAAGCCCGCCTTCGCGAAAGACGGCACGGTGACGGCCGCCAATTCATCGTCGATTTCCGATGGCGCGGCGGCGCTGGTGCTGACGCGCAGCGACATCACGGCGAAACGCGGTTTGAAACCGGTTGCGCGGATCGTCGCGCAAGCGAGTCATGCTGGCGAGCCGCGCTGGTTCACCACCGCGCCCGTCGGCGCGATTCAAAAAGTGCTGAAGGCGGCGAACTGGCGCACCGAGGATGTGGATCTGTTCGAAATCAACGAAGCATTCGCGTGTGTCGCGATGATCGCCATGCGCGATCTCGGATTGCCGCATGGGAAGGTGAATGTGAATGGCGGCGCTTGCGCACTGGGCCATCCGATCGGCGCGAGCGGCGCGCGCATCCTCGTCACGTTGCTGGCGGCACTCGAGAAACGCGGCCTCAAGCGCGGCGTGGCTTCCCTCTGCATCGGTGGTGGGGAAGCGACGGCCGTGGCGGTCGAGCGTCTATGACGGCTCTCAAGTCTGTCCTCTCCCCGCGCGACGCTGTGTTCATATCGAACGCGGCCGCGATGGCGGGCCTTGTAGAAGAGTTGAAAGCACGTCTCGGCACAGCGGCGCTGGGCGGCGACGAGCGTTCGCGCAAGCGTCATACCGAACGCGGCAAGCTTCTGCCGCGGGAGCGGGTCGAACGGCTGATCGACCCGGGTTCGCCGTTCCTCGAGCTTTCGCCACTGGCCGCGTTCGGCATGTATGACGGCGATATCCATGGGGCCGGCATCATCACGGGCATCGGCCGCGTCTCGGGGCGCGAATGCGTGATCGTCTGCAACGATGCGACGATCAAGGGCGGCACCTATTATCCGACGACCGTCAAGAAGCATCTGCGGGCGCAGGAGATCGCGCGCGAGAACCGGCTGCCCTGCATCTATCTCGTTGATTCCGGCGGCGCCAATCTGCCGAACCAGGCGGAAATTTTTCCGGACAAGGAACATTTTGGCCGCATCTTTTTCAATCAGGCGAATATGTCGGCGCAGGGGATTCCCCAGATCGCCTCGGTGATGGGGTCCTGCACGGCGGGCGGCGCCTACGTGCCCGCCATGTCGGACGAAACCATCATCGTCAAAGGGCAGGGCACGATCTTTCTGGGCGGACCGCCTTTGGTGAAGGCGGCGACCGGCGAAGTGGTGACGGCCGAAGATCTCGGCGGCGCGGACGTGCATGCGCGCACCTCCGGTGTCGCCGACTATCTGGCAAATGACGATGCCCATGCACTTGCGATCGCGCGCCGCATCGTGGTGGGATTGAATGCGAAGAAGAGGTCGAACATTCCGCTTGCGACACCGCGGCTGCCTGCCTTCGATCCATCCGAACTCGACGGCATCGTGCCGCCGTCGCTCACCGTTCAATATGACGTGCGCGAAGTGATCGCGCGCCTCGTGGACGGATCGGAGTTCGACGAGTTCAAGAAGCTCTATGCGACGACCATTGTCACCGGCTTCGCGCACATCGAAGGTATTCCTGTCGGCATCGTCGCGAACAACGGAATTCTATTCTCCGAATCCGCGCTCAAGGCCGCGCATTTCATCGAACTGTGCTGTCAGCGTCGTATCCCGCTGTTGTTCCTGCAGAATATTTCCGGCTTCATGGTCGGCCGGAAATACGAGTCGGGCGGCATCGCCAAAGACGGCGCCAAGATGGTGACGGCCGTCGCCTGCGCCAACGTGCCTAAGATCACTGTCATCATTGGCGGTTCCTATGGCGCAGGAAATTACGGCATGTGCGGACGCGCCTATAGTCCGCGTTTCCTGTTCTCCTGGCCGAATTCCCGCATCTCGGTGATGGGCGGGGAGCAGGCGGCGAGCGTGCTTGCCACGGTCAAGCGCGACGGCATGGAGGCACGCGGCGAAAGCTGGAGCAAGGACGAGGAGGACGCGTTCCGGGCGCCGATTCGCGCGCGCTATGAGGAAGAGGGCAATCCCTATTTCGCGACCGCACGGCTGTGGGACGACGGCATCATCGCGCCGGCAGACACCCGTCGGGTGGTGGCGCTGGCGTTATCGGCCTGTCTCAATGCCGAGATCGCGGAGACGCGGTTCGGCGTCTTCCGGATGTGAGCCCGGGAAACTCAATCTAAGTTAAGCGTTGTTAACCAACGATGCCTAGCTCCATATGGGGAATGTCATGCACGATTTTCAATATTATCTGAATGAAATCATAGACTTCCTGCGGACCGGCTTCCACGACGGCTTCGCCCATGTCAACGCCATTCTTGGTCTCATCATCGCGCTGATCGCGACCTACACGCTCTCGAGCTGGAGGCGGCTCTGGGCGGTCGCACTGGGCGCCACGATCGTTCACCTCATTGCCGAAGTGATGTTGCCGGTCCTGGACAACCGTCAACCGTTCCATTTGCCTCCCGATCTGGTGGAGATGTCCTACTGGCGCGAGGCCTTCGCGCTCTTTCTGGGCTATGTGGTCGTCATCGCCATATTCTTCTTCATCAAGAAGCGCGTGCTTCCCGGCGGCGGCGGCCATCACTAGGCCCGAAACGATCCAGAGCTTTGCGGTTGGCCAAGGCTTGGTCGGCGCATAAAAACCGCCTAAGCATGCGCGCGCCGACGCACGCACGCCCCGATGGATCAGCTCCCCGAAACCCGCATCTATTTCAATCCGCCGCCCTTCGTCCGCGGCTTCGGCTGCGCGGGCTGCCTGATTGCGATCTTCGTTCTGGGCGGGATCATCGGCGTCTTGCTGTTCGGCTGGAAGACATTGTGGACGATGCTAGGTTGAATCCATGACTCGCATGCTCCGCTCTTTGCTCGTTGCCAATCGCGGCGAGATCGCCATCCGCGTCATGCGGACGGCGAAGCGCATGGGATTACGCACGATTGCGGTTTATTCCGACGCCGATGCCCATGCCGCGCATGTAGCTGCAGCGGATGAAGCCTATCGCATCGGCCCCGCGGCGCCTCGCGAAAGCTATCTGAACGCCGATGCAATCCTTGCCGCGGCGAATGATAGCGGCGCAGAAGCGATCCACCCCGGCTACGGATTTCTCTCCGAGAATGCCGCGTTCGCCGAAGCGTGTGCGGCGGCGAAGGTCGTGTTCGTGGGGCCGCCGCCTGAGGCGATCCGCGCGATGGGGTTGAAGGACCGCGCGAAGGCGCTGATGACGAAGGCCGGCGTACCGGTCGTGCCCGGCTATCTGGGCGAGGATCAGTCGCCTTCGCTGTTGGCCGCAGAAGCTTTGAAGATCGGTTACCCGGTGTTGATCAAGGCGGTCGCCGGCGGCGGTGGCAAAGGCATGCGGAAAGTGGATGCGGCCGGCGAATTCGACGCCGCGCTCGACGGCGCCAAGCGCGAGGCCAAGTCGGCCTTCGGCGACGATCGCGTGCTGATCGAGAAATATGTTTCGCGCCCGCGCCATATCGAGATGCAGGTGTTCGGCGACACGCAGGGCAACGCAGTGCATCTGTTCGAGCGCGATTGTTCGCTGCAGCGCCGCCATCAGAAGGTGATCGAGGAAGCGCCCGCGCCCGGCATGACCACGGCGATGCGCGCGAAGATGGGCGAGGCGGCGGTGAAAGCCGCGAAGGCTGTCCGCTATGTCGGCGCGGGCACGGTGGAATTTATCGTCGATGCGTCCGAGGGCCTGCGAGACGATCGCTTCTGGTTCATGGAAATGAACACGCGGCTGCAGGTGGAGCATCCGGTGACCGAAGCGATCACGGGCCTCGATTTGGTCGAATGGCAATTGCGCGTCGCGGCAGGCGAAGCGCTGCCAAAACGCCAGGATGACATTCGCGCGCACGGTCATGCCATCGAGGCGCGACTCTACGCCGAAGACCCCGACAAAGGATTTTTGCCTGCCGTCGGAAAGCTCGAGATCTTGCGAATGCCGGAGGCGCATGACGGCATTCGCGTCGATGCCGGCGTGCGCGAAGGCGACGAAGTGACGATCTACTACGATCCGATGATCGCCAAGGTGATCGCCTGGGACGAGACGCGCGAAGGCGCGGCGGCGATGCTTGCGAATGCGCTGGCCCACACGGAAGTGGCCGGCGTGCGCACCAACGCGGGGTTTCTCGTGCGTGCATTGCGCCAACCGGATTTTGTCGCAGGCGAGATCGATACTGGGTTCATCGAGCGCCACCGCATGGAACTGATGCCTGTGCGAACCGGCTTGCCGCCGGAAATTCCGGCGCGCGCCGCACTATTCATCGTCGACGAGCGAAGGTCTCTGCATCGCGGCGGCGATCCTTGGGACGCGCAGGACGGATTTCGTCTGGCCGGAGATTCCAGCGAGACGATCGAATTCGCAATCGGCGACAAACGTGTCGGCGTGCGGATCGTCCATCGCCGCGGTGGGGATATGTGCCTGATCGTCGAAGGCCGAAATTTCGCGATGCATCCGCACGCGGCGAGTGCCGCAAGGCTATCATCCGGCGCAATTGCCGTGATGGAAGCGGGCGAGACGTGGATGCTTTCGCTTTACGATCCGTTTGCGGCAGCCGACGCCGCGGGTGCCGCGACCGACCGCGTGACGACGCCCATGCCCGGCAAGATCGTGCAGGTGCTGGTAAAGACCGGCGACGCCGTGACGCGGGGGCAGCCGCTTGCCGTGCTCGAAGCGATGAAGATGGAGCATACGCTGTCGGCGCCTGCGGACGCCAAAGTGGCGTCCGTCGATGTCGCTCCCGGCGATCAGGTCACGGACGGCGCGACAGTTGTGCGGTTTGAAACGAAAAAGGCTGCCCGACTTTCATGACTTTGCATCTCATCAAGCTTTGTGTCGGCGTGGAGACGCTCGACGATCTCGCGCAATGGCAGAAGCGTCGCATCGCCGATCTCAAGAAGAAGGGCAAAAAGCTCGAATTGATGCATGTCACGCGGCAGACGCCGAAGCGTGCGGAAGAACTGCTCGATGGCGGCTCACTCTATTGGGTGATCAGGGGCCAGATAGCTGCGCGCCAGAAATTGCTCGAACTCCGCTCGCTCACCCGCGAAGGCGTGCCCCATTGCGGGCTCGTCTACGAACCCAAACTGATCCCGACTTTGCGCCGCGCGCATCGCCCGTTCCAGGGCTGGCGCTATTTCGATCCCAAAGCAGCCCCACCCGACGTGCGCGATCTCAAAGGCGGCGAGGGACTCCCGCAGGCGCTTAAGATGGAATTGGCGGAGTTGGGATTATTGTAACAACTTGAATTGAGTTGATTGGCATTTTGTTTTGAATTCACTGGTTATTATCTGCAGCGCCAATTTGTGATTGATCGCGCGCAGTCTCTTGTCACCAGTCCTGTGTTATGATTACATTTTGCAATATACCGGGGGATGGCAAAGTAATCAATAAGTACCTCAGTCCAGTGTGCTCTTTTCTGTTTTTGGCCACAGGCGGTTTCTCCACAGCGCAAGCGACGACAATCATCAAAACGGCGATACAGCTACAGGCCATCCAAAGCAACTTGGCAGGTAGTTACGTGCTTGGCGCGGACATCGACGCGACCGCAACTTCTGGCTGGAATGATGGACTGGGATTTCTTCCGCTTGGCAGCGGCAGCACTCCTTTTACTGGCCTATTCAACGGAAACGGACATACGATCAAAGGGCTCTATATTCTCAGCAGTGCTGCGGCGGTAGGACTCTTCGGCCAAATCGGATCAACAGGAGTGGTGGAGAATGTTGCATTGTCCGGCGGTTCCGTAACCGCGTCCTCTACTCCAATTACTCCGGTCGGTGCATTGGCAGGTTCAAATGCCGGCACGATTAGCAATTCTTACGCGAACGTTGCCGTAACCGGCGGCCAAAGCGTTGATGACCCCACCGGTGGTTTGGTTGGCACAAATAACGGCCAAATCGGTTATTCCCATGCGACGGGAGCTGTGAGTGGCGCCGACCAAGGCGGTCTCGTTGGCGACAATAACGATTCAATCGTGAATTGCTTTGCGTCGGGCAGCGTTGCTGGCGGCGCGGGTGGGTATCGGGCTTCGGGGGGACTCGTCGGAGGCAACTACGGGAGCATTCAAGGTTCATTTGCGACGGGATCAGTCGCGGGCAATTTCGGCCGAATTGGTGGCCTCGTTGGCTTTAATGAAATGGGTTCCGTCGCCAATTCCTATGCGAGCGGCAGTGTTTCTGGAACCAATGGCGTCAATGTTGGCGGACTTGTCGGAGAAAACAATGGAAGCGTTCAACTAAGTTACTCGACGGGCAGCGTTGGCGGTTCGGGTACATACACAGCGGGAGGCTTGATCGGGGTGTCCGACTCCAGTGGCACCGTTGCCGATAGCTATTGGGACACCAATACAAGTGGACAGACGACCAGCGCCGGCGGAAGTGGGAAAAATACGAAGCAACTTGAATCTGGACTTCCCGCGGGCTTCAGCACGCAAATTTGGAGCATTGTTCCAGGGACAAGTTATCCGTTCTTGCCTTTTACATAGACAGTTAATCGTCGATCTAGAGCATTTTGCGATCAAGATGATGCATATCCGGCATGGCGAAAATAGTTTGAGCATTCGTCAGGTTCGAAGAGTTGGATGAGACTGCCGATGCGCAGCCAGAGATTGTCG
>Ga0302324_100005119_pt1 | contig 28747 bp, 12 predicted proteins | sample Palsa_T0_1_FD_201949 | JGI IMG/M metagenome (GOLD analysis project Ga0302324, IMG submission 201949) | Peat permafrost microbial communities from Stordalen Mire near Abisko, Sweden - Palsa_T0_1 | ecosystem: Environmental > Terrestrial > Soil > Palsa > Peat permafrost | place: Sweden: Abisko...
TGCCCTGGTCGGTGCTGAATGTTCCCGGCGGCAAGAATCCTTTCAAGCCCGGCTCCCGGATGACTGCGATTTTCGGGCTGCACTGGGCGACGGGAGGGTGGTTTTACGCCGTCAACGCGATTTACTCGAGCAACCCCGGGGATTTTGCTTTTATGCAATGGCAAGACTGGGGCCAGGTCGAGTTCAGCCCGACCGGCAACCTGAAACCGCAACACGGCACGATGGAGGAGGCGCTGGCGGCTGGCGCGACTGCGCGGGTGGGCGTGCCGATTACCGTCGACGTGCCTGAGGCGGGCAAGCTTTCGGTCAACATAGTGGGGGAGAATGGAGAGGTTATCCGCGACGTTCTGGGCGGGCAGCCGGTGAAGGCGGGGAAGTACACGACCTATTGGGACGGGCGCGACCAGTGGGGCTTCGCGCTGAAGCCCGGCAAGTATCACTGGGCCGCTTATTTTTCTCATGGGCTGAAAATAAAGCTGGCCGGCTTCGTCGGTTCCTCCGGCACTCCGCCTTATCCGACGGACGATGGCAAGGGCGGCTGGGGCGGCGACCACGGCGTGCCGACAGCAGTGGCGGCGGACGACAGCGGCATCTACTTTGGCTGGACAGCCTGTGAAGCGCAAGCGGGCATCGTGAAGATCGATTACGCGGGCAATACGATCTGGCGGCGGTCGCCCTATGTCCAGGGCGGTGGCGGCCCCTTGCGCGTGCTGGCTTCCAACGGCAAGTATTTGTTTGCAGCCTACAGCGGCGTCCGTTCGGTGCTGACCCGTCTCAACCCGGAGACGGGGCTCTTTGTGCTGTTCGGTAATGAACCGGACAAGGGAGGGACGGTGCCTTTCGGACCGGGTGAGGACGCCGGGATGACTGCCATCAAGGCTCCCGACGGAAGCCTGCCCGCGGAGGGCGGAATGAACGGCATGGGTCGCACGCCCCAGCCATTCGACGGCACGGCGCCGGAATGTATTGGCCTGGCGGCGACGGCGAACGAGGTCTTCGCCTCGGTCCATTCGCAGAACTTCATCCAGGTGCTCGATGTCGAGTCGGGCCAGCCGACGCGCACACTCGCCTGCCCGAGACCGCGCGGTCTGGCTCTCGACGCGCAGGGGAATCTTTACGCGGTCAGCTTCGGCGCCGGCCAGTCACCGCGAATCGTCCGCTTCGACGGTGCGAAGGGAACGCCAACGCCGGTGGTCACCGGCGGACTGGTCGCTCCCGTGGGCGTGACGGTGGATGCTTCGGGCCAGATCAGCGTCACCGATGAAGGAACGAGCCAGCAGATCAAGACGTTTTCGCCTGACGGCAAGCTTGTCCGCACCCTGGGCAAGGAAGGCGGACGTCCCTGGGCCGGCGCTTACGATGCGACGAGCTATCGGGACCCTTTCCAGATCACAGTGGACAAGCAGGGGGGGCTGGTTGTGGCCGAGGCATCCATTCCGAAAATTTTCGACCGCATCGACGTGGCTTCCGGTAAAACGCTGACGCGCTGGTTTGGCTGGCCGGGGTACGGGGTCGCAAACATCCCCGATTCGGAGGATCCGATGACCAATTACTACGCGTTCGAGCCCGAGGGCTTTGCGCGGGCGACGGCGCCGGCGGATGGGACGCCCGGCTATCCGACCGCCTATTGGGCGCCGCTGAAAACCGGCATGGAAGGCGTGGGCAAGATGTTCGGGGAGGATTTTCCGTTCGTTTCCGTGATGGCCAATGGCAGGAAATACTTCATCGAGGACGCCGATCCCCACGCGGTCTGCCTGATCGACGGGGATAATTTCCTGCCGGTGGGCAATCTCGACGTCTATAATCCCAATGACCACCGGCAGCCCAACGGGCAGCCGGAAAAGAAACCGATCACCATCTCGATGTGGATCGACCGCAACGGGGACCACAAAATGCAACCGGACGAGGTCACCACGATCTCAACCGTCGCGGGCAAGGCGCTGCTGCCTCTTCAAAACCGAAGCTGCTCCATGTGGATGGACCCGCAAGGGAACGCCTATATCCTCACCTCTGCTAATAGCGTCCTGAAAATCCCCTCGGACGGTTTTGCCGCCAACGGGGCCATCCTTTGGAACCCGGCGAAGGCCAGCTACGTCGTGCCGGTCGTGCTCCCGAGTTTGTTGAACAGGGGCATAGGCGGCCGGATGGGCATGCCGGGGCTGCGCACGGACAGCAAGGGCGATATTTACACCTGCCTCTCGGCATTTGTCCCCGCGCTCACGCCGGACCTGGCGTCAAAAATCCAGGCGATGTACCCTGACGTTCCGGCCTCCAAGTGGTGCGCGTACGCCACCGCGGAGCAGGCCAGGCAGATGAAGGAAGGTCTGAGCCACACGGCGGAATCCAACATCGCGAAGTTCGCCAAGTTCAGTTCCGGGGGAAAATTGCTCTGGATGGCCGGACGCAAGGCGACCGCGCAGCCCGGTCCCGGCGAGATGTACCATTTCTGGGACATCGGCGGCATGGTGGGGGATGACTATGTGGCAGGATGCAGCGAATGGGGGCCGATCACCTTCTATACGACCGACGGCTTCTTCGTTGATACCGTGATGAACGATCCTAACAGCCTGCCATCGGCAGGGCCCTATACGTTCAGCGGCGAGAATTTCAGCGGCCAGGTGCGGGCGTTCCCGAAGCTGGGCAAGGTCTTTGCCTACGATCAGGGCGGCATTTATGTCGTGGACGGTTTTGATCAAAACCTGAAGGTGGACGGCGAACAACGGTTCCACGGGACGGTGAACCTGGACAAGACCTATGAGGGAGTTTCGCTGGCGCAGGTGGCGCAAAGTTTGCAGATCGTGCCGATCTCGGGCGACATCACCCGGAAGGCGGCGTGGAGTTCCGCGCCGGTGGCGACGCTGATGCGCCTGGGAGCGCCGCTCGCGACGGCGCAGGTCTGCTACGACAAGGAGAATCTCTACGCGAAGATCCATGTCGTGGACGATACGCCGCTGCGGAACGGCGGGAACGATCCGAACGTGGTTTTCAAAAGCGGCGACGTGGTGGGGCTCGATCTGGGACCCGCGGGCAATCGCAACCAGCCGGCGCTCGGCGACCTGCGCATCCTGGCGGCGAGGATGCAGGGGCAGGACCGTCTCATCGCAATGAAACCGGTTTCCAGGCAGGCGAAACAGCCGCGGCAATACATGACGCCGTCCTCGGGCACGAAGTCCTTTGACTTCGTTGGCGACATACCCGGCGGCGTGCTCCTCACGGCCGATGCCGATGGCAAGGGCTATACGGCGCGTTTCACGGTGCCGCGCAGCTTCCTGGAATTCACGATCGCGCCGGGCAAGCCGCTCAAGGGCGATATCGAGGTGCTGCTCTCGGGCATCAAGTCGCAGGGCTTGCAGGCGGTTTCGCGCAATTGGCTCTACTCGGGCGGACAGGTCCAGACCACCATGGTTGACGACATCCCGACCGAGGCGTGGCTCTATCCCCAGTTCTGGGGTGACGTGACAGTGAAGTGAACCTTGTGAATACCCCCCTAAAAAACAAATGAAATCCCTCGCCTCCTTTTTCTGCATTTTTGGTCTCTCGACCCTCCCACTCCTGGCGGCTCCTGCTCTTCTTCCCATCATCGGTCCTCGCGACACCGGCGCGACGACCTATTCCGAGTGGGTCGATGGCATCGAGAAGCCAATCGTCCATACCGATTCCAACGGTGTCGTCCAGCACATCAACTATCTCTGGAGCCCGGGAGCGACGCCCAACTCGATCTCCTACGGCGATTCAAAAACTCCCGGTGTGCGATACCTCCGGATCAGCTTCGAAAAGCCGGTGACGATTGGCTCTATTCTCGTTCACGGAACCGGGCGGGTAAGCGTTCTCAAGCCCGGCGCGGCGCTTCCCGGAAGCTTGAACGACGATTCCCAATGGATTCCAGCCGGGCGGCTCAAGAACGGGAAGGTTTCGGACGAAGAGCCCCGCGTGGACGATGAAGTTATCTGGACGCTGCCGCAGACCGTGACGACGCAGGCCATCCGCTTCACCCACACGGCCCAGCCAACGGACAAGAGTTACGCGGGCGCCCTCAGCGGAGCAGTCCTCTTTCCCGACCGCTGGGCGAACCTGGCCCCGCAGGCCCTCGCCTCCGCAAGCGCCTCGGACCAATATTCCTCCCGGCTTAACGACAAGAGCGCGCATGGCGGCTGGTCCATCTGGGAAAACATTTCGTCGCGGGATGGCGAACGTGCAAAAACGATCGCGGAGGACCCGGAGTGGGTCATGCTCGTCTGGCCCCGGCCCGTCATGCTCGGAGGGGTCGCGCTCCTTTGGAACGAATTCGGCGCGGCCGAGATTCAATCCTACGCCGGACCGGTTGGAGAACATCCCCGCCAGGCGGCGGAGACGGATTGGCAGACCCTCCAAACCCTCTCCGGCGTGAAGCCGCAAAGCTCCCCCTTGGATCTACAGCCGATCGCCTTCGCCGCACCGGTGCAGACCCGCGCCCTGCGCATCCGGTTCACTGCGACGTATGACGAGGCAGGCGCCAGCTTTCGCCTGAAGGGACACACTCGGGACGGCAAACGGGTCGCCCTCGGGGAATTCATGGCCCTCCAGCCGCTCTACGCGGCGGCCCTTGAAACCGCTCTCCTGCCCGTCGAGCAGACGCTCGGAAACCACCCGCCGATCCCGATCAAATTCACCATCCCCGATGACGGCGAGGTGACGCTCGTCATCGAGGATGCCTCCGGGAAACGGGTCCGCAATCTCATCTCGCAAGCGCCCTTCCCGAAGGGCGAGAACACCGCCTGGTGGGACGGCACCGACGACCTCGGCCGCGATGTCGCCGCCTCAAACCACGGCATCTACTTTATCCCCCCGCAGTTCGTCTCCCCCGGTTCCTACACCGTTCGGGGCATCTGGCACAAGCCGCTCGATCTCCACTACGAGTTCTCGGTCTATAGTCCCGGCGATCCGCCGTGGTCGACCACCGATACCTCCGGTGGCTGGATGACCAACCACACTCCGGCCTCCTGTGTCGTCTTCATTCCCGGAGCGAAAGCCCCCGGCGGCCAGCCGCTCCTCGGCCTTGGCGCCGTTGTGAGCGAAGGCGGGTCGGCGTTTTCCTGGGTAAATCTCGACGGGCAGAAGGTCGGCGGCCGGGGCTGGATCGGCGGCGTCTGGACCGGAGCCCAATATCTGGCGGGCGATTCCGGTCCCGAACCGGAACCGAATGTGGCCGCCTATGTCGGCTCGACCTTCCTGGGAGGTAAAAAGTACGGCATCAACGGCAAGATCGAGATCCGGCTCACCAAGCTCACCACCCTCGTCCCTGGCGGTGACAAGCCCGTTCTCAAGCAGGAAATCCTCCTCGACGCTCCTACCGCAACTGGACCAGCCACCCCGAAATCCGCCGATTATCTTGGCGGCCTCGCGGTTCGCAATGGCCTGATGGTCATCAGCGAAACGGCGCTCAATAAGATCGTCTTTATCGACGCGAAGGCGGGGAGCATCCTGGGCGAGGCCGCGGTGCCCAATCCGGGGGCGCTCGCCTTTGATGGCGAGGGAAGGCTCCTCCTTCTTTCCGGCCAGACTCTCCTCCGGTATCCCGCAGGCGCGTCGGCTCCCAACCTGCCGGAGCCCGAGAAACTCATCACCGGCCTGGAGGATCCCTGCGGCATCACCGTCGATGCCACTGGAAAAATCTACATCTCCGACCAGGGGAACAGTCAGCAGGTCAAGACCTTCTCCCCCGATGGAAAACCTTTGATCGTTTACGGCAAGCCGGGCGCCCCGAAGGCAGGCCCTTACGATCCCCTGCACATGAATCATCCCAAAGGCATCGCCGTCGATCCGAACGGCCGCCTCTGGGTCACCGAGGACGACTTCTTTCCGAAGCGGGTGAGCGTCTGGAATGCCGACGGCACCCTCTGGAAAGCTTTCTACGGCTCGTCCCGGTACGGCGGCGGCGGCATCCTCGACTCGAAGGCGAAGGGGACCTTCCTTTACGACGGGATGGAGTTCCATCTCGATTGGGACAAGGGAACCTACCAGCTCACCCGGGTCTACTACCGGCCGGGTCCAGACGACCTCCCGCTCGCCTTCCGCTCCGGGCCTCCGGAGGCGCCCGTCTATTTCAATGGGAAACGCTACCTGAGCAACAGCTACAACAGCAACCCGACAACCGGCCAGGACACCTCCTTCCTTTTCCTCGACAAGGGCGACGACGGCGCGGTTGTTCCCGTGGCGGCGGCGGGCTTGGCCAATGATTGGCCCATCCTCAAAACCGACGCCTTCAAGGCTGTCTGGCCCAAGGGGCTCGACCCATTGGGCGACCGCTCGAAGAACGCGGCCTTCTTCCTCTGGAGCGACCTCAACGGAGACGGCCAGGTCCAGCCCGATGAAGTCAAGATTATCCCCGGTTCCAGCGGCGGCGTCACCGTCGGGGACGACGGCTCATTCCTCATCTCCCGCCTCGGCCCCGACCCGCTTCACCTCCAGGCGACACGCTTCAAGCCGGTCCGCTTCACCGAACTGGGCGTGCCCGTTTACGACATCGCCTCCGGGGAGGTGCTCGCGCCCGCGCAAGGACCGGGTAGCGATGGCGGCGACCAGCTCCTGGTCGGAACCGATGGGTGGCTGGTAATGACGGCAGCCCCGCCTCCGTTCTCCAAGCTTGGTCTCGGTGGCGCGAAGAACGGGACCCCCGCATGGAGCTATCCCTCGCTCTGGCCCGGCCTCCACCCTTCCCACAACGCCCCGGCGCCCTCGGAACCCGGGATGGTCATCGGGTCGACCCGGCTCCTGGGCGGCCTCGTCACTCCAAAGGGTTCTGAAGCGGGGCCCCTCTTCTTCATCAACGGCAACATGGGCGACTTGTATGCCTTCACCCAGGACGGCCTTTTCGTCTCCCAGATCTTTGAAGATGTTCGACAGGGCACCCTCTGGGAGATGCCCACGGCGGTGCGGAACATGCGCGTCAACGGCCTCTCGCTCCATGACGAGAATTTCTTCCCGTCCGTCGCCCAGACTTCGGAGGGGCAAGTTTACATCAATACGGGGGGAGCCATGGCGATTGTCCGCGTCGATAACCTCGACACCATCCGGAATATTGCCCCGTCCACGCTCCAGGTCACGGCCGCGGACCTCAAGCAGGCGCAGGATTTCGTCGTTGCGCGCGAGGCGGCGCGGCAGGCAGCGCAGGGATCCGGTGTTCTCGCCGTCTCGATCCTGGCGACCGCTCCGACGGTCGATGGAAACCTCAGCGCCTGGAACGATGCCCAATGGGCGCCGATCGATCACCGGGGCGTCGGCGCCTGGTTCAACTCGAATGCCAGGCCCTACGACGTGAACGGCGCCGTGGCCGTGTCCGGTCAAAATCTCTATGCCGCCTGGAAGACCGGCGACCCGCAGCTCATTAAAAACGCGGGCGATGTCCCGAACGCGCTTTTCAAGTCAGGCGGCGCCCTCGACTTGATGATCGGGACCGATCCGGCCGCCAGGCCCGACCGCACCGCCGCCGTGGCGGGAGACGAGCGGCTCCTCGTTTCGCAGGTCAATGGGAAAACTCGGGCGCTGCTTTACCGCGCCGTCGTTGCCGGCACCGCCGAGAAGGACAAAGTGCCGTTCAACGCCCCGTGGCACGGCATCACCCTCGACCGTGTCGATGACGTGAGCGATCAGGTGTATCTCACCGCCGACAAAAACGGCGATTATGAGATCGCGGTGCCGCTCTCGGTCCTGGGCCTCAAACCGCAGGCTGGAATGCGGATCAAGGGCGACATCGGCGTTCTGCGCGGCGACGGCAAGCAGACGACCCAGCGCGTCTACTGGGCGAACAAGGCAACAGCCATCGTCTCGGATGTCCCTTCAGAGGCGGAGTTGACGCCGAGGCTTTGGGGCACATGGGAGTTCGCAATGCCGGTTACCGGCTTGGGCCGATGAGGGAAGAGACCCGCGCCACGCCGGTACCGACATCTTATGCCCACCCTCTCCAATCAACTGGTCTCCGCCACGCTCGACGAATCCTGGCCCAAACTGTTTCGACTGGAGAGGCATGATACAGGAGGCCGGCTTGCCGCCTCGGGACCGGACGTGCCTCTTTGCATCGAACTCAACGGACGCATCTTTGCCCAAGCGGCCCTGGTTTCGGCCCTGGTCGATTTACAGCCTGATTCCGCCACTTACCAACTCTCTGTCCCCGAGTGGCGGATGGAGATATTCTTCCGTTTTGCTCTCGTTGGCCAGGAACTCGTTTTCACCATCCCCGAAGTGCGGGAAAATGGGCCAATCCTCCTGGAAAGCTTGCGGCTTATCGATCACCGTCTCGTTTCGGGGCTGGCCACGGCAGGCGATTTGTTTTTCCGACACGGCACGCGCCGTCTCAACTGGTCCCGCGCCTGGTGCCCTGGAACCGCCACCATCAGCCAATGGGAGGATTGGGGCGCCGTCGGCGGCGCAACCCCCGAATTCGGCCCGCATTACGCCTATCATGCGACGGTCTGGAATGAAAAAATCTGCGCGGCGTTCTGGTGCTCGATCCACATCGAACCCTTGGTTGTCGACCTGTCGGAGCAGGGCCGGTTGCTCCCCGGTCGCGCCGGTCGCCTCTCCATTTCCGCGGGAACCTGGTATTACCGCCTGCGCGGCGAACTCGCGGAACCGTTCGAGTTGCGGCTCGCGCTGCTCGGCGACTACAATGGCGACGGCAAGATCGACTGGGCCGATGCAGCCGGCTGGGAAGGTGATCGCACCTATCACCCCGAGCCGCTCTATCACGAGGCAATTATCTACAAGCTCTGGCTCGACTCACTTAACCTGCCAAAGCCCCACTTCACCTATGCCGACTGCCTCCCGATCATCCAGCGCCTGCATCGCATCTCCGGCGGCCTGAAACAAATCATTCATCTCTTCGGCTGGCAAAGCCGCGGACATGACACCGGCTTCCCCTCTCACAACGAATTCAACCCGCGCCTCGGTTCGCGGGAAGACCTCGTCCAACTCATCGAGGAGGCACGGGAGTGGAACTGCACGGTCTCCCTGCACGCGAACTTTGACGATTCGTACGTCGACCATGCTGAATTTGATCCCAAGCTTCTCAGCCGCGATTCCGCCGGGCCGAAAGTCTGGTTCTACAACACCATGGTCAACGCCCCGACCTACAGCATCAGTCACACCCTCGCGAACGAGTCCGGGTACAACGACCGCCGCATCGCGCAACTGATGCAAAACCTGCCGTTGCGCGAAAGCATCCACCTCGACGCCCACCGGCCCTACAATGAAGTCTGGCTGGAGGATGGATCCTTCATCTCGGCCGAATGCGAGATCCAGCGCGGGATGATCCCGATTCGGGATGCCTTCCGCCGCATCGGTCTCGACCTGTCCATCGAGGGCACCGCCTCGGAGAAACGGGGCCTTTACACCTGGGGCTGGATCATGCCCAACTTCCTCCAGCCCTACATGACGCTGATGACCCATGGCCGCTTTCCGGGCGTTTGGCGCGGGGGCATGGCGCGCGACTGCGCCCGCACCCGTGTCGAAGGACACGCCCTCGGCCTTTCCAATGCGCAACTCTCGGAGCCCGGACAAACCGAAGCCGAGGTCACCGCCTGTTTTTACCTCGATTGGATGTATGCGGAAATTATGCGCCGCAAGAAGATGGTCGAGTACCGCATCGGGGATTGGGACATGGGCATCGAGGCCGTTTACGAGGACGACACCCGCGTCACGGCCGGTTTTGGTCCGCCCTTGGAGGCTTGGTATGAGGGAATTCCCATCGCGCGCGGGGAAAGCCGTTTCCTGCCCTGGCGGGAGGAGACCATTTTTCTCTTCAGTCGCGACGGTGGAATGCAGGAATGGACCCTGCCTGAAAGCTGGACCGGGCGTGATCTCCGCCTGACCTCATTGGCTTCGAGCGGCGAAGCGTCCAGCCCCCTGTTTGAGCGGATCGAACGGACCATCCGCGTGGATGTCCCGGCGGGAACACCGCTGCGGCTCGAGCGCCTATGACGAAACGATCGATCAAATTTGGCGCCGGTTGGTTGTTCGCGACACTTTGGGGTTTAATCGCGGGGCCGCTTCAGGCCGAGGTGAAAGTGCCCTCGATTTTCGGCGAACACATGATTTTGCAGCAAGACGCCCCCCTGCCGGTCTGGGGCGTTGCCGAAGCGGGCGAAAAAGTGACCGTCACCGTTGGCGCGGACACCGCCGCCGCCACGGCGGACGCGAATGGAAAATGGCGCGTGACCCTTTCGCCGCTGGCGGGGACGTCGACGCCGCTCACCCTGTCCGTCGCCGGAAAAAACACGCTGACGTTTAAAGACGTGCTGGTGGGCGAGGTTTGGTTCGCTTCGGGCCAGTCCAACATGGGGTTTTCGCTAAAGGGCACAAAAGATGCCGCGACCGACATTCCGCGGGCCAACGATCCGCAGTTGCGGTTCTTTCATGTGAGCGGGACGCCCGGATTGGAACCCTCCGATCAACTCTCTGTTGGAAAATGGGTACTGACGACGCCAGCGGATGCTCCTGGGTTCTCAGCCGCAGCTTATTATTTTGGCAAGGAATTGCGCGCGAAGCTGAACCGGCCCGTGGCGATTGTGCAGAGCGCCGTGGGCGGAACGGTGGCCGAGGCCTGGACTCCCCTCGACGCCCTCAAGAAGGACCCGGCGCTGAAAAATTACACTGACGCCTACGACAAGGCGCAAGCCGCCTTTCCGCAACTGAACGCGGACTATCCGGCCAGGTTTGCCGCCTGGCACAAGGATAGAGTCCAGTGGAATACGGAGGTCGGTGTAACTTACAATCCCCTCCTTACCGCTTGGCAGGCCGAGGTAGCCAAGGCCAAGGAGGCAGGCCGGACTCCGCCCCCCATGCCGCAGCCTTCCCGACAGCCACCGCCGCCGCCCCTGCAACCATGGGGCGGCAATAATACCCCGACGGTCCTCTATAATGGAGAAGTCGCGCCGGTCATTCCCTACGCGATTCGTGGCGTGATCTGGTACCAGGGCGAATCCAACGCTCCCGCCTGGGCCGAATATCACGCGGTGTTGTCGGCGATGATCACCGGCTGGCGCGATCATTGGGGCCAGGGAAATTTCCCCTTTCTTATCGTCCAGTTGCCGAGATACCTCGGGGGTCAAAACTGGCCTGAGATGCGCGAGGCGCAGGCCCAGACTCTGGCGCTGCCAAACACGGCCCTGGCGACCGTCTTCGACGTGGGCGACCCCAATAGCCTCCATCCCATCGACAAGACCGACGTGGGCGAACGGCTTGCGCTCGTCGCGCGGCACGCGGCCTACGGCGAGAAGGACCTGGTCTGGACCGGTCCGATCTACGATTCGATGAAGGTGGAAGGAAACACGGTCCGGCTCAGCTTCACTCAAACCGGCAGCGGACTGGTGATCGGTTCATCGCCTTGGGTGCCACCCCATTCACTGCCGATTCCAACCACGTCGCTGCTCGGGTTCGCCCTTGCGGACGACCAGAAGCACTGGTTCCCGGCTGATGCGAAAATCGACGGCGTCACGGTAGTCGTCTCGAGCCCGCGGGTCGCGCAGCCCGCCGCCGTGCGCTATGGGTGGCAAAATTCGCCCGAATGCAATCTCTACAACAAGGAAGGCCTGCCCGCTTCACCATTCCGCACGGACAATTGGCCTTGACTCCCGCCTCCCAGGCAATCATGCGTCACGGCTTGCCGCCGGGAGCAATCACGGATTTGACTACGGCCGCGCCCCAGAGCCGCGGATAGAATTGCGCTTCCGTGGGAAGATCCATCACCGTCTGCGTTCTTGAATCCTCCTGGTGCCAGTAGAGGCGGGAGGCGCGGTCAGTGCCCGCGTCGTTGGAGAAAATGACCCCTGCGTCAAAGGCGATTTTGTGATCGGCGGGCGCTGGCACGTCGAGGCCCAACTCCGGCAGGGCCGAGAGCGGGATTTTCGCCTCCACGGTGTAGCCGGCGCCGCTGGGCCAGCGATAAAATGTGCAGAGGCCGCGGCCAGTCACGGAATCCTTTCCCTCGATGGGCACCACACTGTCGGCTGTCACGCTCCCGGCGGGCGAGGCAAACTCGAAGGGATGTTTCTCCGTGCCGTCAGCGACTTTCATCCGATAGGCGACGATGGCGCCGTTGTACATTTTCGTGTTGCCGGAGGGATAGAGCAGGATGCGGACATCACCGATGCCGGCGGCATCGCGCTTGGCGTCGGCAGCGGCGTCGGCCCCGAAATAGAGATCGAGGCAATCGCCGTGGATAAAGGCCATTTCGGCGTCCTGCGAGGAATTTTCGGCGGGGCTCGAGTCGATGACGTGGGCGCCGATCCAGAGATACTGGTCGTCATGCCGCAGGTAAATCCGTGCCTTGAGCACGCCATCGTCCACCAGCGGCAGTTCGTCGGCCTGGCGCCATTCAGGTTCGTTGAGGAAGCCATCGGCGCCGAGGTCGCCCGCGATGCGTTGACGCGGCGGCTTGGTGGCGGCGATCGTGTATGTGTCGGTCGCGGGCGGAGTTTCCGCCGTCTTGAGCGTGACGCCGCCCTGCAAACGCTGGAACGAGTCGAACCCGGTGATGCGCCAGACGCGGGAATCCTCGGTGCTGCCGGCAAAGAGGTAGGTTTCATGCGTTGCGGGGTCTTCGGCGACGAGGCCGGTGACGTTTTCGACCGTCAGGGAGTTCGGACTGAGCGAACGGGATGTGGACGGGTCCAACAACGCGTCGACATAAAGACCGTCGCTGGTATAGGCATGGAAATTCGCTTCGACATCCGTGAGAAAGACCACGTCTTTGCTCAGGCCGGCCACGCGCATCACCATCCCGATATCGTGAGGATTTGCGAGATTTCTGTCGGGCGCATGGACGCCGACCTGCCATTGGATCCGGCCATCGGCGCCGAATTTGACCAGGTAACTCCAGCTCGCCCTGTCCCACGCGCGGGTGAAGCCCTGGCGTCCGCCGTTGTAAGCCGTGAAGAAGCCGCCGTCGGCAGCCGGCACCACGCCATGCACGCTGTAGCTCATTTCGTCGGTCCAGCCATCGTCCCCTCGGGCGGGCTTCTGCGTGAGGCGTTTGATTTTTTCGATGGTGTAAACGGGGATGCCCTGGCCGGTGATTTTGGACGGTTCCAGAACGACCGCTTCCCCGCCCATCACGCCGTGGAACACGAGAGTGGCCGGATCGAACTGGCCAAAGCTGGGAACGATGCTGGTGAGCTGGGTCTTCGCCTTGAGATCGGCGGCGGAAATGGTCTGGGTCTCGCCGTCGTCGGCCTGGCCGTTGCCGTTGAGGTCGGTCCAGAGCGAGGAAGACCTATCCTTGTCGGAATAGGAGAACTCGAGGGCGGGTTGCCAGTGGTTTGACTTGGGATCGAAGACCAGGAGCAGGTCGTGACCGTTGTAGAGGAATTTGTGGCCGTGGCTCTCGAAGACGCAGGGCTGGTTGCCTTTGATGAGGATTTGCGACCACGCGACCGGATACCACGTCTTCTTTTCCAAATCGACTTTGCACTGGATGAATCCGTTGATGGAGGAGTGGTAATAAACCTCGCTGAAATCACTCAGATTCGGCCAGCAACTGCGCTGCGGTCCCTCCGGTCCGAACCATTCGCGCAGGAGTTTGCCCTCAGGCGACCAGCGGCTGATGCGGCGCAGGGGACTGTCCTCGGTCACGTAAATGTTGCCGTCGACGCCGCAAGCGATGCCGCGCGGCATGTAAAAGCTGAGATGGTCGATGGTCCCTTCGGTTGGCATGCCGCCCGGCTGCCCGAAGGCGGCCAGCAGCTTGCCGTCGAAGCCAAACTGCTTCACCTGGTTCGATTTACCCTGGTCGGTGACCCAAAGAGTCTTGCCGTCGCGGGCGAGGGTCAGCCCCCATGGATTGTCGAGATTCTGGGTCAGAAACGGCTGCGTGCTTCGGTCTTCGAGGTTGATCGCGACCACTTTACCCGGTTGAGCGACCAGCAGCCGGCCATCCGGCAGGAAGAGCAGACCGTGCGGTTGATCGATCTCCAGATCGGGCAACGCCTCGCCCGTGGCCTTGAAGATCGCAATCTTGTTTTGCGCGGGAAAGCTGGCAACCACATAGGTCGCATTCGCGGCGATGGCTTTCGCGTCGTCTTCAAAAAGCCGGCGCTTGGCCTCGTTCTTGGGCGCTTTCGGATCGGGAGGAACCAATGGGTCATGCTGAATCCGCAGTTTACCACCGGAGACCTGCGCATTTTTCACGTCCCAATTCGTGAATTTACCTGTCTGCACGTCATATTTTTCCAAAAAACTGCCAATGTTACTGTCCTCGAGCCGGTAAAGGGTATTACCGACGATTATGGAGTCCCAGTTGCGGCCCCATCCCTGCGAGTTATCGATTTTGTAGAGGGCATGCCCGTCGTAGTCGGTGTGGGCAAAGACCGCGTTGCCTTCTTGCGTCATCCACGTCAGGTAAAGTCCGGTCGCATCCGCCTGCACCGACATCGGATTGCCATGACAGGCGCCCCAACTCCCCTTGTTGTCATCCGTCCGGTAGGGGGGCTGCCCCGAGTTGCCGACGGAAAGCACGTAATCCGCCTTCAGGCCCGTGTGGTCGAGCAGTTTCCAAGTGTATGATCCCGGCGGTTGCGGACGGCCAAACGGGTCGTTCCCATCCCAGTGGACCGTGTGCTGCCCCGCATCCTCCTGGTCGGCGCGGAGGAGCTCGCGAACGATCCAGCCGTTGCCGTCGAGGACGTTCAGACTAACCTTCGCGGCCCGAGGCAGGGTATAGGTAATATCCGCGCCGCCGGCATCGGCTCGAACAGACGGAACGGAAAACAAGGAAAGCCCGGCGGCGAATCCCGCCGCATGGAAAAAAAACAAGGTGGCGAGGGTGCGTGACGCTATGTATTTGTGGCGGGAAGCGCCCGGGGGGTTGAACATTTGAACATTATCGCCCATACCACTGCAATGTCATTATCTAAAGAGAATACTGGAGCCTCGGCGGCCACACCCCGCCCTCATTTCCCTCCCCGCCAACTTTGGTATGACCAGCCCGCCGGTTCCGATTGGAACCGGGCATTGCCGCTCGGCTCCGGGCGGCTGGGCGCCATGGTTTTTGGCAACGTGGCCAACGAACGGGTCCAGATGAATGAGGACAGCGTCTGGAGCGGCGGGCCGCGGGATCGAAACAACCCGGACACCCTTCGCCTGTTGCCCGAATTGCGCCGTCTCATCAACGAGGGGAAGCTCGCGCGCGCCCACGGCCTGGCCGCCGATGCTCTGGCCGGCACGCCCGACATCATGCGTTACTATGAGCCGCTGGCCGATCTCCTTTTGTTTTTTGAGCACGGTTCCGATCCCGTCTTTACCGCGGAATCCATGTCCAAGGCCGCGACCATCATCACCGCGACGGAAGAAGAATCCGGATCCGCCTACAGACGCTGGCTCGACCTCGGGACAGCCGTGGCGGGGGTCGAATATACGCGCGGCGGCATCACCTGGCAGAGGCAATATCTGGCAAGCGCGGTGGATCGCGTCATCGCCATTCGGATTGCCGCCGGCCAACCCGGCGCGGTCTCATTTCGTCTCCGTATGGATCGCGGGGAACCCGATAACTATGCCGTGCGCCATCTCGATACGATCCAGGCTTTCGATCGTTGCGGGCTCCTTCTTCGCGGCCAGACAGCGGGCGCGGAGGGAATCCGCTTCGCGGCCGCCGCGGCTGTGAGCGCCGTGGGAGGAACCGTGACGACCGTGGGGGACACGGTGATCGTGGCGGGAGCGGATTCAGTCTTCATCGCCGCGGCGGGGGCCACCTCTTTCCGCGAGGCGGATCCGGCTCAGTCGGCGCTCGACGCCGTTCGCGCGGCGTTGAAAAAACAGTGGGAGGCGCTGGCTGCGGATCACATCGCTGAATACCGCGCTTACTTTGACCGTGCCGCCCTTCGCCTGGGCTCGGAAGAGCAAACGGCTGAACAAGCCGCCGTTCCCACGGACAAGCGAATCGAGCGCGTGCGCGACGGAGGGGACGACCCCGGCCTGTTCGCTCTTTATTTCGACTATGGCCGCTATCTCCTTATTGCCTCCAGCCGTCCCGGCAGTCTTGCCGCGAACGCTCAAGGCATCTGGAACCAGGATTTCCGGCCGGCCTGGGGAGCGAAATATACCATCAACATCAATGTGGAGATGAACTATTGGCCGGCCGAAGTCTGCAATCTCGCCGACTGCCATGCTCCCCTCTTCGACCTGCTCGAGCGCATGCTGGCTCCCGGAGCGCGGACCGCCCAAGTAATGTATGGCTGCCGCGGTTTCGTCGCCCATCACAACACCGACTTGTGGGCGGATACCTGCCCGACTGACCGGAATCTGGGCGCTTCCTACTGGCTTATGGGAGGCGCATGGCTTGCGCTCCACCTCTGGGATCACTTTGCGTTTTCAGGCGGCGTGGCATTCCTGGGCCGGGTCTATCCCACCCTCCGCGAGGCCAGCCTTTTCTTTCTCGACTATCTCGTTCCGGACGCTGAAGGGCGGCTTGTCGTTTTCCCCTCCTCGTCCCCGGAGAACGTCTATCGCCTTCCCAACGGTGAAAGCGGAACACTTAGCGCGGGGACGGCCATGGACAGCGCGATCCTCGATCTTCTTTTCCGCCGCACCCGCCAGAGCGCGGAAATCCTCGGCATTGATTCCGAATTTCAGCAAGAAGTGGAAGCGGCCCGCCGGCGCCTGCCGCTGCCAACCGTCGGGAGCCACGGACGGATCCTCGAGTGGCTGGAAGAATACGAGGAGGTTGACCCCGGGCACCGCCACATGTCCCACCTTTTCGCCCTCTTTCCCGGCGACCAGATTTCCCCCCTGGAAACCCCGGTGCTCGGGGCGGCGGCGCGCAAAACCCTGGACTTTCGCCTCTCCCAAGGGGGAGGCCATACCGGATGGAGCCGGGCCTGGATCATCAATTTTTGGGCCCGCCTTCTGGACGGCGAGAAGTGTCGCGAGAACCTGCGCGCTCTCCTGGCGAAATCAACCCTCCCCAACCTCTTCGACGACCATCCCCCTTTCCAGATCGACGGGAACTTCGGCGGCGCCGCGGCTATCGCGGAGATGCTTCTGCAAAGCCATCACACCGCCCGCGACGAAGAGGGGAGGGAATTCCCTCTGCTTCATCTCCTGCCCGCCGTTCCGGCCGATTGGAAAGAGGGGGCCGTCCGGGGGTTGCGCGCGCGGGGCGGCTTCGAAGTGGATTTCGAATGGAACGACGGCAAAATTGCCTGGGCAGAGGTTCGCTCCGCCCGAGGCGGGGTCTGTTATCTCCGTCTTCAGGATGGCAAGACATCGAAGGAGGAGATTAAGCCGGGTGGCGCCAATCGATTATGACCCCCAGGTACTTTGAATGGTTGTGTATCAAATCAGCGTAGAATGAAGTAATCTCCTCCGGCTTGACCCGGTTCCGGATGAGTGGCTCGGCATTCAGTCGGCCCTGTTCAACATACTTGATCACCTGCCCAAGATAGTTTCCCGGGCCCACAGGATTGTGAATGCTCAGATTTCGACTATGGCAAAGGTCGTAATCGACTTCGTATTTCCCCGGATAATAGCCGCCGAGGCTCAATTCTCCGTGGGACGCCAGGGATGAAAGCGCAAGATGGATGATTTCCTGGCTCCCCGTTGTGTCATAGGCATATTTGGCGGGGCCAACTCCAAGCGAGTTCACTGCGATTTCTATCGCGGTCGCATCCGGAGGGCAAACCGCATCGAACGTTTCCGCGGCTTCGCGTTTCCAAGCCGAACGGTTCACGCCTAGAACCCGCAATCCCAGCAACTGTCCGATTCTTCCCGCCAGTTGGCCAAGCATCCCGAGGCCGAAGATAATCAACACATTGCCCGGTTCCGGCTTCATGCGCGATATCCCCTCGTGACCCACGGCGCCAAGCACCCCATAAGAGGCGGTCGCAAACAAGGGAGCGCCAAAGTTCAGTTTGACCAGGTCCGCCGCCTCGGAGATCGACTCGCGCGCATGACTGCCGCCGCAAACATTGGTCATTGCCCACAATCCTCCACCCGTCGTAAGGACCAGATCCCCGGCTTGAACATTGCCCACCCTGTCACCCACCTCCATCACCTTTCCGACGGCCTGATACCCCGCGATCAGCGGGCGCTTCACATAAGTCGCGCGTCCGCTCGTGTAATCGGCCTCCGTGCCGCAGCTTATCCCGCTGATCAACGTTTGGACCCGCACCCGGGTGTCATTCATCGGCGGAAGATCCACCTCCTCCAACCGCGCCACCGAATTGACCCCCACGACAACCGCTTCTGTTTTCGCAATCAAATCTTCGTCCAATCAAAGACCAGCGAGAAATTGGCGTTCTTGTCGTCGCGGAGAGAGAGGTACGCATCCGGCGCTTCGGTGAACGGCGCGATGCGTTGAACGAAATCGGCGGCGCGGATGCGTCCGGTCCGCAAGGCTTCGACCGCATTTTGGCGATCCTCCACGCTGCGATCCATCGGCGTCAGCACGACCACACCTTCACCCGGGAAAAAGCTGAACGGGTTGACGGAAATATCTTCGACGTAATTGGCTTGAAACACCAACCTCGACCAATCGCCGTAAAACGTGATCGGCTCCACCCGGTATTCGCCGGTGAAAGCCTGCGGTTTGCGTCGAATGAGCTGGCAGGCCAGCTTCGCCCCGGGCGAAGTGCCCGAGCTTTCGACCACGATGTCCGCTCCTCCATCGCACAATCTCAGAATCCGCTCCACGGCGTCCCCATCCCTCATGTTCACGGCGGCGGACGCCCCCCAGGCGAGCGCGCGATCCAGACGGCCCTGCTCGAAGTCAGCCACCACGACACGGCAGCCTCGCGCCCGCAGCCACGCAGCCGAAAACGCGCCAATGACTCCCTGGCCCAACACCACCGCGGTCTGGCCGGGCTTCGGATTGGCCGCCTCCACGCCGCGCAGGCTGATCGAGGAAACTTCGGCAACGACATAATCCAGCGGCCTGGCTCCCTGCGGCAGGAGCACGGGACGATCCTCGCCCCTGGTCGCATACACATGGTGGCTCGCCTGGCCGCCCCACTGCGATTGGATGCCGGGCACCGGGCGCGGGTTGCGTCCGCTGATGAGATCGCCCGCCCGGTAGCCTTTCACATTGGAACCAATGCCGGTGACTTCGCCGACGACGCAATAGCCGGGGATGAACGGAAAGTTCCCGGCCGCCCCATAATGGCCGGCCAGCACGCGCAATTCGGTCCCGGTGGAGACCATGGTATAGAGCGTGCGCACGGCAATATCCTCGTCGCCGCACGGACCGAGTTCGAATTCAGAGACCGCGATCTTGCCGGCGGCTTCAAAGACAACGGCCTTAATTGGATTTTTCATCGGAGGGATGTTTTAAAGTTATCCCATAGCATGCGCGGAAAATTGTTAAGAAACACGCTTTTTCGGTGGTGTATCAGTTTGAAGCGGCTGGCTTATTTCCACAAGACTCTTGAGTCTCGGCTCTTCCCCAATCTTGAGCATTGCGAAGGCGGATGCCGCTGACATGCAACGATGTGTTCCAAACCTCCTTCAATGGAGTCAAACTTTCCATGACACGCAATTCGACATCCTGCGCGCGCAATTCCTCCGGAAGATCGCACAACGTCTCGACATTGACCGGGGTGACAGATGCTCGGGAGACCCACGTGCCAGCGTCGTGAATATTTTCGAATGATGCTTTCGGTAGTTCATAACGATGCAGCGATTCGGTCCCAAGGCGATCGAACCATGCCCATTCAATGTGTGCTATCGCACGGCATGATCGCTCTCCCCACCATCGCTCATAGTCTTGCGGGGTCGTGTTAAGCGTCGGCCAGTACAAAATGCGCGGGCATTCCCGAGGAAACAGATACATCGGTTGGTGGAGTTCATCGATTGCCCAGACGAGCGGCTCATTCAGCCACTCGCGCCCTGTCGGTCTCTCAGCCGGGATGCGAACGGGACCCGGCGTGAAAAATCCGATATTTGGGTTATCGCTAAAGTGAAAGAGTCTCATAGTGCGAGGGTTGCTTGGAAGGAATATGTCTTAAGGAAAGAGCTGGAGGACTTTCGAGCGAATGTCGCCGAACAGGTAAAGATTTTCGTGGACGGAGCGGCCCCGCCCGTCGAGCAAGGTGGTGCGCACCGCCAGTTGCTCCCGGCGGGCAAGAGGGACGGGGGTCAGCCGCCGCAAGGGGCGCGACTGGAGATAACCGGCATCGCAGGAACCCTCGTAGAGATCGATCAGCTCCTCTTTGCGGTTTGCAACCGTCACGCGATAACGCCCCGCGAATCCACGGCGGTCGTTGCACGACAACCAGAGCTCGCCTTGCAGCGATCGCGGGCGGAGGTTCCCGTAGCGCAGGCTGAGGATGACCGGAGAAAAGGCGTTCGCGATGATCGGCCACGAGAGCTTCGGCCGGCCATGATAATCGATGAGCGCATTGCCGGCCAGGCCAGGCCACGGCTCGTTCACTCCCCACCAGATCACGCCGGTTGCCACCGGCTGTTTGCGGCGCAATTCCTCGATCATGAACCGGCCCCCTTCCGCCTGGAGATATTGATTGAGGGTTATCAATTCGCTCCTGCGGCGGATCGGTCCGAATACCTCTTCGGTTGAGGGAAGATCGAGCCACAAATCGCGGTGCCCATCCCATGCCCCGTGGAAGGCGTGGTGCGCCTTCCAGGTCTCATCGTCGAAAGCCGGAAGTTTGTCGGAGGAGTCGCCGGTTACTTCCCGAATGGTTTCGAGATTGGCTATGGATGAAACGCTCGCTTCGGAATACAAATGCTGATCCGCCGCCAGCCAGTAATCGTAGAGGGTCGCAAAATTCCGGTAGCGGTGGTCGCCGAGGCGCGGATTCCAATTCCAGATCCCGTGAACTTCGCCCTCGCCTTCCATCGCGGAGGTGTTCTGGTAGAGGCAATGGGGCGCTTCTTCGGCGGTGATTCCGCCCAGGAGCAAGTGCACCGGTTCGTCATAACGCTTGGTCGCGCCGCCCAGCCATTCGCGATTGGCGAAAGGCTTGCCCTCATTGACAGCCAGGAGCATCAGCCGCGCCGCCTCTTGCAGGAGCGGATCGTCGCTGTCGAGCATGTGGCAGTAGTAGTAATTCTCGTTGCCGCCGCTGAACAAAAACACGCTGGGATGCCGCCTCAGTGTCCGCGCAATCTGCCTGGCTTCGGATTGCAACCGGCGATGGTAGGCCTCCGACTGGCCCATGCCGCACGCAATCGGGTATTCCTGGAAAACGAGCAATCCCAGTTCGTCGCACTTCCGGTAGAAATGACTTTTTTCCCGCAGACCCCCGCCCCAGACCCGCACCAAATTCACGTGCCCCGCCTTGAACCTCTCAAGCTGGCGGTCGTACTGGTCCGGGGTGATGTCTCCCACGCAGGAATCGGGAGGCACCCAGTTCACTCCGTTTATAAAGAACGGCGTCTGGTTGATGGTGAATTGCAGCGGTATGTCGATGGGCCGCTGTCCCTGCGCCGGCAGGCGGCCGGCTTCCCGCAAGCCGACTTTTTGGACGAATTTTTCCGTCCGGCGATCTCCCACCTCCAGAGCCATGGAAAGATCATGCAACGCCGGTTCCCCCAGGCTGTTGGGCCACCAGAGCCGAGGCGATTCGATCTCCACGAAAGCCGTCAGCCGGTCGGTTCCCAGCAACGGAACGCGGCGTTTTGCGCCGCAGAGCGAAAGGAGCGCCCATCCACGTTCGACGACCTCGCTCAATTCCGCGCGGACCGTCACCAGGGCGCGCTGACTATTTTGCAAACGCGTCTCGATAAAGGCGTCCTCCACCCGCAGGCGGGGCGAGACATCCAGCCACACGTCATCCCATATGCCGGCCGTCCGCAAGGTGGGCGCAAAATCCCATCCGCGCGCAAATTGGGCCTTCGTCGTTTCGAGTTCCTCCTGCTTGGTGCCAGGGGGTGGAGCAAGCCGGACTTCCACCCGCACGCGCTTTCCCTGGGCGAAGTCCAGCGGGACGATGATCGCATGAAACATCCCTTCGCCGGCCGCCAGGCAGTTCCCGTCCACGAGCACCTGGTAGGTATAATCGAGGCCGGCAAAAATCATCCGCACCGTTTTGTCCCGGCCGGCCTTCGGCACCTCGACGGCGCGGCGATAAACCCAAAGGCGTTTTTCCATCCATTGAACATCGCGGATTCTCGTCCCCCGATAGAGTTCCTTCCGCGGAAGGCCAAAGGGAGAGGTTTGGACGCATCCGGGAACGGAGACGGATTTCCAACCGTGAGGGGGGTCTTCCAGCACCTCCCCCGCGGCGGGATCAAAATGAGAAAGCTTCCAACCGTCCTTCAACAATATCCGCTTCACGGGTGGAGATTAGCGACGATGGGCACTTTGGACCAGCCCGAGCCTTCGGTGAACTCGCGCACGGTGAAGCACCAGATCACCACTTTCTTTTTGGCCAGGTAGGCCGGATCGCCGCGCACGCGGCGCATGAGGTTGATGCGGGCGGGGGTGGCGCCGGAGCCGCGCACGCCGATGAGGTCCACGGCGATGCCGAGATCGCTGGCGAGCTGATCGGCCAGACCCGCGCCGACGGCGAGCATGTCGCCGCCATCGTGAAAGACCAGAGTGTGGCTGTCGCCCAGAAGAAGAATGGGGCTCTCCTTGTCCGTCGGGACCGGCGTTGCGCCGTTCGAGTCCGCGGCGCCGACGAAGCGGAGCTTGAGAATCTCCTTGGCCGGCTGGTCCGAGGGCAGCATGGTCCAGAGATCGCCCGTGATTTCCGAATCTTGAATCCTGGTGCTCGTCTTGATTTTAGGCGCCGCCTGCAACCATGGCTTGTCCTTGAGCAGCGCGGCGATTTTGTCCGCCGCGAGCACCACGCCCATGCCGGACCAGTGGGTGTCCTGCTTGCAGAACATGGCCCCGTTCTCTCCATTGCGCTGCGCGAGCAGATCGGGCAGGAGGTCGACCACCGTGACGCCGTCTTTGCGCAACTCGCCATAGAACTGCTGGTGAAACGTATCCATGCGCGCCGGCGCGGGACCGGCGGGGTCGCCTCCCATCACGGCCTCGGGATAGACGAAGACTTTCGCCGGCACCGGAACGAGGATCAGGTCGATGCCGGCCGCGTCGAGCTGCTTCTTGAAGTCGAGAATCGCCGGGAGCGGGTCGGCCGCGTCGGGGCGGGAGGCCTTGCTCACGGCGGCGGCCTCGGGGCCCCAGAACTTTCCGACGCTGACGTGCCGCAATTCCGCCGGAAGGAAGAGCCAGCCGTTCGAGCCTTTGGCCACGGGAATTTCCGTTGCTTTCGCGGCGCAGGCCGCGCGAAGGGCCGCGCCGGGATCGGTGTCCGCCGCGATAAGGCTGCTGCCCAGAAGAACGAGGGAGAATAGGATGGTTTTCATGGTTGGGGAGCGGGTTCACCCCAACAGGGGGGTTGAAGTTGGAGGCTTTGGTCGTCGAGTTCGCTGCGATTGAAACGATCGTATTGCCCGGAGACATCATTCCACGATTTCAGGTCGAGAGTCACGCGATCTCCGGCTTTCCATTCGGAGGCTTTGGTGAGGACGTTGTTGCGCATGCTCCAGAGATAGGCCACGGCGCGGCTTCCGGCCGGCACGCCCGCGCCCGACACATCGGTCAGCGAAACCGCGAAGATATGGTCCTTGTAAGGAACGCTGCCCGGACTGGGAAATTTCGAGAGCGAATCGACGGTCGCCGTGACGCGAACGGGCGCGCTGCCGTCCGCGGGGACATAAAAGCCCGCGCCTGCCGCCGGCGGAGCCGGGGAGGAGGCCGGTTGCGCCTGGGGAAGATCGATGATCTTCCAATCGCCGACGCTGAGTTCCCGCATGGCAAACTCCCAGACGACGACGCGTTTTCCCGCCAGCCGGTCATGGCCCTGGGCGAGGTCCCTGGCGAGGATTTCGCGCGTGGCATGGGCGCCCGCGTCGTTGCGCAGGATCGCGTCGACCGGCAGATGAAGATCGTAACTGAGTTGCTCGACCAAACCGGCCGACTTGCCCCAGCCCATTCCATCGAGGGAGTAGACGTTGCTGAAGCTGTCTCCCAGCACGAGGATGGTCGCGGCGGGATCGGCGGTCCAGGGCGAGCCGTCCGCTTTGGCGACCGGGTGGATGGTCACGGTCTGCCGCGGATAGAGCGTCGAGGAAGCAGGCAGCCGGAGCATGTTGGCGATATCGCCGACGTTGGTCGCGGGCCGCCCGGCGCGGACGTAGTCGACGGAGGTCCCGCCGCTGAGCCCGAGAGAACGGATTTTGTCCGCGAGCTGGCCGGCGGCGAGTTCCATCGCCTCGGGCATCCAGTGGGTGTCGGTGAGCAGAAATTGCGGCTGGCCGGTGCGCTCCTTTTCCCCGGCGAGCGTGCCGGAGACGTCGAGATAATCGATGCCCGCGGCGTCGAGCGCCTGGAGGAACGCGCGATAGGAGGGATTTTGCAGCGGAATGGGAAGCGGCGGAACGTAACGGGAGGAAAGATGCTCGGGCTCGATCATCGGTTTGACCGGCGCCGGCAGCAGAAGGAGCCGGATGCCGCGCGCCTTGAGCCGGTCGCGGAAAGCGGTAATGGCCTTGAGCGGATCGGGCTGCATTTCCTCGCCCACGTGCCCCTTGCGGGCGCGCGCGCGCAGGAATTCGGGGGAGAGAAAGCCTTCGCCGCTGAGGTAGCCGACCTCGGGCTGATAAAAGAGCCAGCCGTCGCGACCGAGATAGACTTGCTCGTTGCCCAGGCCCAGGAACGCGGCGGTGATCGCCTGGGCGCGGGGAATTGCCGCGCGCGCCAGGAACGAGTTGTCCTCCAGCGTCTTTTCGTAGGCTTTTGCCTCGCGCAGAAAACTGCCGTTGGCCGACTGGAATCGGTTCCAAAGGCCGTGGATCCCAGGATCGTTGAAAGCGCGCCACGCCTGACCGGGAAAGCTCGCGACTTCGCAGGCCTTCGGCCAAACCCAGTGTCCCACGGTCGCGAACCCCGCCCGAATCTCGATGACCTGCTGAAGGACCGGCACGCTCAGAATCGTCATCAGAAAGAGCGTGACGACCACGATCCGCAACGGGCGCGAAATGGCCGTCTTGCCGATTTGCATCTCGGCAATTTGCTCGCGGGTATATTTGGAATGAATTCCGGAGTATTTGGCGTCGTCGGCCATGGTCAGAAAATGAAATAGATGAAGGGATTATAAGACTGGGTCGTCATGACCAGCAGCGAGATCCAGAAGAGGATGAAAATGACCGCCGTTTTCGGGGTGGTGATGGTGCGCGTCCAATCCCAGGTCTGCACGCCTGCCCAGGTGATCACGGCCGCAATCGCGATGCTCCAGACGTAATAGGGCTGGTAAATCACACCGGCGATCAGTCCTTCGCCGGGCTGGGGATGGCCAAACCCGAGCATGCTTTGGCAGTAGGCCAGGGCGGTTGGAAGGTTCCGCGCGCGGAAGAAAACCCAGGCGAAAACCACGATGAGAAAGGTAAGGGAAATTTGCAGCGGACGCGGCAGCCGGGTGAAGAATCCTTGTTTCCCCTGGTGCCGCTCGAAGGCGAGCATGCTGCCGTGAATGCCGCCCCAGATGACATAATTCCAGGAAGCGCCATGCCAGAGGCCGCCCAGGAGCATGGTCAGCATGAGATTGGCGTAGGTGCGGAGCTCCCCCTTGCGATTGCCCCCCAACGGAATGTAGAGGTAATCCCGCAGCCAGGAGGAGAGCGAGATGTGCCAGCGCCGCCAGAATTCGGTGATGGAGGCCGATTGGTAGGGCGAATCGAAATTCTTGGCGAAGATGAAGCCGAGCATCAGCCCGAGGCCGATCGCCATGTCCGAGTAGGCGCTGAAGTCGAAATAGATTTGAAAGGCGTAGGAAATCGCGCCGTACCACGAATCGGAAAACCCGACGGAGCCGGCATTGAAGGTCAGGTCCGCCACTTTGCCGGCGGGATTGGCCAGCAGGATTTTTTTCGTCAACCCGAGCGCGAAAAATGCGGCGCCGCGCGCGAATTTTTCCATCGTCAGCGTGCGGCCCTCCAACTGGTCGGCGAGATAGGAAAACTTCAGGATCGGGCCCGCGACCAGATGCGGGAACATCGAGACAAAGCAGGAGAAGTCGACGAAGTTGCGCATCGCCCTGGCCTCGCCGCGATAGACATCGAGGGTGTAACTCATCGCCTGGAAGGTATAAAAGCTGATGCCCAGCGGGAGAATGACGCGGAAGAAGGTGTCCCATTGCCGGTTCTCCAAGCCCAGGGAGTGGGCCAGCGCGTTGTAACTATCGACGCCGAAATTGAAGTATTTGAAAAAGCCGAGAACCGTCAGGTTGGCGATGATGGAGATGGTGATGGCGCGCTTTTGGGTTTTGCTCCTGAGGCCGCCCTCGAGCAGGCGCAGCACCGGTTCATGCCGGGCATTCCAAACATTCCAGGTGTCGTGCGCGATGACGAGGCTGACCAGCCAGTCAATAAAGGTCGTCCCGAACATCAGCCCCATGAACAGCGGCCCCGCCCAGCCGTAAAAGGCGTAACCCAGAATGATCAGGATGAAGTTGCGCCAGCGCTGCGGCGCCCCATAGAGCGCGTAATAGGCCGCCAGCGAAAGCGCCAGGAAATAAAAAATGAAAATATGAGAGCTAAAAACCACGGTGGCGCCTCATTTTTGTCCGTGGAAGCAGCGGCCTCGACCCATCCCTCACGGAAAGACCACTTCGATGCCGTCGGGGAGGTAGTTGACGGTGTAGGGCGCCTGGGGCGCGCCGTTGTACTGAAGCGTATCGAATGTGCCAACCACCGAGGCAGCCGTGACGATCCGATAGGTTCCGCGCGGAGTGAAGCCGGCGCCGGGGACGATATTGAGCGTATTGCCCTCGGTCTGGATTAACTCCAACTGGCCGTAATCATCCGACCCGGTGAGGGTCAGCGTATCGTAGCTGCCGGGAGTAGTCGGCGGACCTCCGATGCCGATTCGCAGGATGCCGGGTTGCGGCGGTGTGGCGGGGATCGGTTTCGGCGGAGGCGCTCCCGGGCGCGTCCCCGGCGGATTTCGGGGGAACGTGAGAGTGCCGAAGCGCACATTCACGTTGCGCAGGATCAGTGGACCGAACGATTCCCCTCCCTGACCGGCGCTTGCTCCCGGCGCGATGGCGCCCAGGTTGAAGATCCGTAAAAAGCGTCCTTCCTTATTTCCTGTGCTATTGGTGTAGGTCAGGGTGCCCGCCCCCTGCACGACGCCGCCTGGGTGATTGAGAATTTGCGCGGAAAATCTGGTGGCCTCGTAGAAACTTCCCGGCCCGGCGCTGTTGGGCAGGCGTTCCACCACCGCCTGATCGCCGCGAATCGTGAGCTTGCCGCTGTTCTCGATGCCGGCGAACGCGCCTTGATTATTCTGCACGCGCAATTGCCCCGCCAGCAGCACCTCCCCGGCATTGGTCAATTTGGCTTCGCGACCGGTGGAATTGCCGGCAGGTTGAGCGGATCCGCTATCACTGGTGAGCAAGGCCAGCGTGGCGCCGGGTTGGATTTCCACGTTGCTGCCCGCAAAGTTGGTCATATCGACCTGGCCGCCGATGATCGCAAAGGTTGGGGTATCCTTGCCGTTGCCGATGATCAGTTGGGCCTGGCTGTTGCCGCGGGCCGCGCCGTTCTCGACGATTCGTTTGCCGGTGCCATACGGCCCGGCGTACCCGAAAGTGACAGGCTCGTCCCGGGCGCCGCCGATGACCTTGATCACCCCCTTGCCCGTATTCGTGAGGCTGTTTTCCACTCCGGCATATTCGGCCTGGCCAAGCACGGCTCCCGCGCCCAACTCGAGCACGCCGCTGTTCTGCAACCTGGAGAAGCCGAGACGGGAATGATCGAGGACGCTCAGGGCGCCGGTGTTGCTGTTGGCATCCCCAATCCAGGAAGTGGATCCGGTGGTCAATGTGAATTGCACGCAGGAGGCATTTTGCAGGGTCCAGGTTCCCGTATTGTTGAAGCCGCAATTGCCGGTGGGACGGCTCGGAGCGGCCCAGTCAAAGACCAGCGCGGCGCCATCCTGTTCCAGCGTGCCGGCGTTCGTGAAAATGGCATTGCCGGCAGGGTGGGTGTAGCGGAACGTCTTCAATTGCAGGGCGGCCTGTGCGGCGGCCTGCTCGCCATTTCCGCCCTCCAAAGTGATTTCCGGAGGACTCGTATAACCGCTGCCGCCGCCGGTGAAGATGATACCCGAGAGGCATAAAGCTGCCTGCGCCTCCGCTCCAGTGCCGCCTCCGCCGCTGAAAGTGATCCGCGGCGCCCGAAGATAGCCGGTGCCCGGATCGGTGATCGAGAGGCCGGCGATGGTTCCTCCGGCACGGTGGTCAAGGTGTTGCAGGGTGCTCATGAACGGATTGGTGAGCGGGATGCCGGCGATGGTTCCTCCAGTTTTGTCGATTTGCGCCGTGGCGGTCGCCTGCCGGCCTCCGACGACATCGGGCTCCGAGAGGGTGACCGCCGGCTCACTGGTATAGCCACTTCCGACGCTGGTAATGTCCAGCGACGCCACCCCCATGACCGCTTCGCCACTGGCCCCCTGTCCGCCGCCACCGGAGAACTGCACCCGGGGGGCTTGCGTGTAATCGAGTCCGCCGTCCGTCACCGTTGCCGCCACGACCGCGCCGTGGCCGGCCATCCGCACGGTTCCTTTCGAGGTCAGATCGTCCGGCGACGGGTTCGTTACCGTGACCGTTCCGGGCACGGTCGCATTACCCGCTTCGCTCACCTGCGGAGCAGCCAGCGCGGCCTGCGTCACATCGGGAGTTCTGACTTCGTAGTAAAGCTGGGTGTTATTGGCGTCAAAGTCGCCGCTCATCGTCCGTTCCGATTCCTGCTC
>Ga0302324_100005123_pt1 | contig 28743 bp, 26 predicted proteins | sample Palsa_T0_1_FD_201949 | JGI IMG/M metagenome (GOLD analysis project Ga0302324, IMG submission 201949) | Peat permafrost microbial communities from Stordalen Mire near Abisko, Sweden - Palsa_T0_1 | ecosystem: Environmental > Terrestrial > Soil > Palsa > Peat permafrost | place: Sweden: Abisko...
CGATAATACCGGGCGTGGCCATTTTGGACTCGGACTGCAACAGGTCGATAGAGGGATAAAGTCCTTCGCTGGCCTTTTTCCTGGAAAGGGCAATGGATGCGGAAAGGTGGGCAAAAGTATGCACCGCAGCGGGATCTGTGAGGTCATCCGCCGGTACATATACGGCCTGGATGGAAGTGATGGCCCCGTTGCTGGTATAGGCGATCCTTTCCTCCAATGCCGAAAGCTCCGTTTCCATGGTAGGCTGATAGCCCAACCGGGAGGGCATTTGGCCCATCAGGCCGGATACCTCCATCCCCGCCTGGATGAACCGGAAGATATTATCGATCAGCAGCAGTACATCGCGGTGCTCATCATCCCGGAAATATTCGGCCATGGTGAGGGCGGCATGCCCTACCCTGAATCGGGCGCCGGGCGCTTCGTTCATCTGACCGAATACCATGACCATATCCTTGAGCAGGTTGGCCTTTTTCATGTCGTCGTAGAGTTCGTTTCCTTCCCGGCAACGTTCGCCGATGCCGCAGAACATACTTACCCCTTTATTGTGTCCCACCATATTGTGGATCATCTCTGTCAGCAAGACTGTTTTACCTACACCCGCGCCCCCAAACAAGCCGGCTTTGCCTCCGCGTTCGAGGGGTATCAGGACATCGATGGCTTTAATGCCGGTTTGGAAGATCTCGGATTTGACCGACCGGTCCGCCAATGGGGGCGGCAATCGATGAATATTGCGTCGTTCTGTCTTGACTATAGGTGGGAGATGGTCAATGGTATTCCCAAATACATCGAACATCCTGCCCATGATGGGCTGTCCCACGGGTACGGTCAGTTGTTGACCGTCGGTGGTGACTGATGTGCCACGTGCCAGCCCCTGGGTAGGATTTAACGAGATACCGCGTACGGTGTTCTCGTCGATCTGGGCCAGGACTTCCACGGATATAGCATTATCCTTTTCCGTATGAAGTAAAGTGTAAATGGCCGGTAGGCTATGCTCAAACCATACATCGACGACGCTACCCCTTACCGATATGATCTTTCCGTAGTTCATACTAAAGCATTTGCCGATTCCATTTCCGGCACGTACAGGCCCATTCGGGCAGCGTGGTTGCACTGGGCGCGATGGTACAGGGCTCGCTGTGAGGCCGGCACATTGGCTTTCTCCCCATGCCAGATCGCCAAAGCCGGTTGCTGGATGGCGCGGGCAAAGGAGAATCCAAGGCCCCACGGCATTTGGCTCGCAAACCGGACATGCATGGCATTCAACCGCGCGGAGGCCAGTTCGCCGGATTGTCCGCCCGACAGGAAGGCAATGCCAGGTACGGCGGCGGGAACGACTCGGAGAAAGCATTCCACGGTGGCATCGGCTACTTCGTCTGTGGTGGCCTTTTGGGGACAAATTAATCCGGGCAGAACCATGTTGGGCTTCAGGATCATACCCTCCAATAAGACACCCTGGGTATAGAGCTGGTCAAAAACGGCATGGATCACGGCGGTCGTTGCTGCGCTGCACTGTCCGAGCGTATGTACGCCGTCCATGAGCACTTCCGCTTCGACGACAGGTACGAGGCCGGCTTCCTGGCATAGCGTGGCATAACGCGCCAGCGCCTGCGCATTGGCCTCGATGCAGGGCTGGCTGGGAATATCCTTCCCCATAGTAATCACGGCCCGCCATTTGGCAAAACGGGCTCCCATGGCGGCATATTCCCGCAGCCGGTCGCGAAGGCCGTCGAGTCCTTCGGTGACTTTTTCGCCGGGATGACCGGCCAGTTCTTTTGCGCCGGTGTCGACTTTGATACCGGGGATGATGCCATCGTCGGCAATGATCTTCACGAACGGATATCCATCAGCATCCTGTTGGCGGATGGTCTCATCGTAGAGAATCATGCCGCTGATGAATTCTGACAGTCCGGGTGTTTTGATGATCCATTCCCGATAGGCGCGGCGATGCTCAAGGGTCGGAGGAATGCCCATTTCGACAAAACGCCGGTTGCAGGTGGGCGTACTTTCATCTATGGCCAGCAAGCCTTTGTCGTCGGCGACCAGCATTTTTGCGGTATTTGAGAGCGTTATGGAATCCATCGTCGGTGCCTCTTTTTTTCAATTAATAGATAATGTCGAGGATGTCGTATTTTTTATTTTCCAACATCTCCAGTTTTTTCAACCGTCGCTTGAACCGTTCGGACCCTATGAAGCGGGCGTCCAGAAAAGACGTCGTCAGGTCCCAGGATAGCGCCTGCCCGATTACCCGGCCTCCCAGGCATATGACGTTCATGTCATCGTCCTCGACGCCCTGATGGGCTGAAAAGGAGTCGGCGATGAGCGAGGCCCTGACGCCAGGTACTTTGTTGGCCGCCATGCAGGCGCCTACGCCGCTGCCGCAAATGGCTATTCCCCTTGTGATCTCTCCGCCTGCTACTGCGTTCGCCAGGGGAATGATAAAATCCGGGTAGTCGTCTTTTGCATCCAGCGAATATGCGCCGAAGTCCATGACTGTATAACCGGCGGTTTGCAAAGAGGACGTGAGGTATTGTTTCAACACAAACCCTCCGTGGTCGGCGGCGATGCCAATGTTTCTGAGCGCTGTGTGTCCTTCGGTGATGGCCTGTTCTGTTCTCATTTGATTTTCCATTTCCAGTTACGGATCTCTGGCAGATCCTGCCCGTGTTCGTCGATGTAATGTTTGTGCTCTATCAGTTTGTCATGGATCATCTGCCTGAGGTAATCTGCCGAGCTGCCCAGATGCGGCAGGCGGTCTATGACGTCCTGTACCAGGTGGAAGCGGTCAAGGTCGTTTTGCACCCGCATGTCGAAAGGGGTCGTGATGGTACCTTCTTCCTTATATCCCCTAACATGCATGTGGTGGTTCGTCCGGCGGTAAGTGAGCCGGTGAACCAGCCACGGGTAACCGTGAAACCCGAAGATGACGTGCTTGTCTTTGGTGAACAGCGCATCGTAATCGGTATCGCTGAGGCCATGTGGATGTTCGGTGGCGGGTTGCAGCCGCATGAGATCGACGACATTGATGACGCGGATCTTCAGGATAGGCAGATGTTCCCGCAGGATGGACACCGCGGCCAGGATTTCCAGCGTGGGGGTGTCGCCGCAGCAGGCCATGATCACATCCGGTTCTCCACCCTGGTCGTTGCTGGCCCATTGCCAGATGCCGATGCCTTCCGTGCAATGCATGATAGCTTCATCCATGGTCAGCCATTGCGGGAGAGCGTGTTTGCCTGCGATGATGACGTTGACATAGTGACGGCTGCGGAGGCAGTGGTCGGTGACGGACAGGAGACAATTGGCGTCAGGGGGAAGGTAGACGCGAACGATGTCGGCCTTTTTATTGATGACGTGGTCGAGGAAGCCGGGATCCTGGTGGGTGAAACCGTTGTGATCCTGTTGCCATACATGTGAGGCTAACAGGTAGTTCAGCGAGGCGATCTTCCTGCGCCAGGGGAGTTCGAGGGTGACCTTCAGCCATTTGGCATGCTGGCTGAACATCGAATCGACGATGCGGATGAACGCCTCATAGCTGTTGAAGAGCCCATGGCGGCCGGTCAGCAGGTAACCCTCCAGCCAGCCTTCGCACTGGTGTTCGCTGAGCATGGAGTCCAGCACGCGCCCGGCCGGCGCCAGGAATTCATCGTTTGTTTGCGTCCGGGCGTCCCATTGGCGATTGGTGGCCTGGAAAACATCGCCCAATAGATTGGAGAGGGTCTCGTCGGGGCCAAAGAGACGGAAATGGTGTTGGTCCTGGTTCATCCTGGCTACGTCCCGGAGGAAGGCGCCGAGTACCTGGGTATCGTTGGCCTCACGGACGCCGGGAGAGGTGACTTCTACGGCATGGTCCTGGAAGGCGGGCATGCGTAGATCGCGGAGGAGCAGGCCGCCGTTGGCATGTGGGTTGGAGCCCATCCGCCGGTTGCCGGTGGGCGCGAGATCGGCCAGTTCGGGTATGAGTGTGCCATTGGCATCGAAAAGTTCTTCAGCATTGTAGGATTTCATCCAGTCTTCGAGTATCCGCACATGATCCGGGTGACTGGGATCGACGAGCAGCGGAACCTGGTGTGAGCGGAAGGTGCCTTCGATGGGCAGGCCATCGACGACTTTCGGTCCGGTCCAGCCCTTGGGCGATCGTAATACGATCATCGGCCAGCGGGGCCGGGTAGCATCCATATTTTCCCGCGCGTTCTCCTGAATTCGCCGAATCTCGGCAATGACTTTTTCGAGGGTAGCGGCCATGAGTTGGTGCATGGTTTCAGGGTCATCGCCCTCCACGAAGTAGGGTGTCCAGCCATTACCTCGCATCAGGTGGTCTAATTCTTCATGCTCGATGCGGGCAAGGATCGTAGGGTTGCTGATCTTGTAGCCGTTGAGGTGAAGGATGGGAAGAACAACCCCATCGCAGACGGGATCAAGCAGCTTATTGGATTGCCAGGAAGTGGCGAGGGGTCCCGTCTCTGCTTCTCCATCGCCGATGACGCAGGCGACGATCAGGTCCGGATTGTCAAAGACTGCGCCGAAGGCATGGCTGAGAGAATAGCCCAGCTCTCCGCCTTCGTGAATGGAGCCGGGTGTGGTCGGCGCGACATGGCTCGAAATGCCGCCGGGAAAGGAGAATTGCTTGAAGAGTTTTTTCAAGCCTGCTTCATCCTGCGTAACTTCCGGATAGACCTCGCTCCAGGTGCCTTCGAGGTAAGTATTGCCTACCAGGGCCGCGCCGCCGTGTCCGGGGCCGGCCACGTAGAACATATTCAAGTCATATTTTTTGATGACCCTGTTCAAATGCACGTAAATGAAGTTCTGGCCGGGGACTGTACCCCAATGGCCGACGACGAGGGGTTTGACATGCGCCATCGTCAGGGGCTCTTTCAGCAGCGGGTTGGCATATAAATAGATCTGCCCCACTGATATGTAGTTGGCTGCCCGCCAGTAGGCATTCATCTTTCGCAGCAGTTCCTTCGACAAAGGAAGGGTATCGGCTTTTTGCGGCTTTACAGTTGATTCGAGGATCATATTTTCTTGTTTTATAGTATATCCGCCGTTTCTTTGAAATGAAAGCGATGTTTCCTGTATTCCGATAGATCGTATTCGGGAACGGCATATTCCCATTTATCGACCGGTTCGCTGTTTTTTATCATGTCGATGGTCATGTCTATCACGACCCTCGAATCCTCCCATACTACTTGCTGTATATGCTTGACAGTGATGAGCACTTTTTTTCCCCCGATCCAGTTATGCGTGTCGACCAACAGATAAGCTATTTGCCAGGTCTGGTCGTCAAAAATGAAATTATTGACATGACCGACTTCGCCGTCTGTGGCATGAATATGATAGCCCGTCACCTTTTTCGTACTTCTTAAATGTCTGTCCTCGTGGGAAATGTCGGTGCGGTCTACTTCTCTTACCGTTCGGGGGTCTACCAGGGGAGTGGGCTCAACGATACCCCAGATACCTCCGGGATAAAAGCCTGTGCCCCAATAACTCTGCCATGGATAATACTTCGCCAGCTCCGCCTCCTGTTGGCGGGAAACGGGTTTTTCGGTATCGATGTCGGGGCTGTTGCGGACCTGATCCTTCGTCAGGCCGACAGAGAATGTCCCGGATTCCCAGGAATAATCTGTAAGGGCCTCGGGAGCGATCAGGACTTCCCGGGTGGATAACCAGTCTCCTGTTTTTACGATCAGGTATCGTATGGTCCACGTTTCATCGTCGAAATAGAAATCTTTTACCCTTCCGATATCACCATCTTTGGCTACTATGCGGAAACCGATCAGGTCTTTAGTATTGCGTAACATAATTATTTCCCTCACTTTTAAATGTGCTCGGACATGCTTTGATCCTTCCCTCCTATAAAGTTCCTCCGTCTTCCTTATAGGTAAGATTGGTGCCGGTTGTCCCAAAACCGACGTCGCCGGAAGAACGTGCATTTGCAGCGGAAACAGCGCTTTCTGCCTGAGCGGCGGCAGCCAGTGCTGAATTGTGTCGTTTCCTTTTCTTTATGTTCGGCTTTTCGATGCCTCGGCTTTCGAGATTTTCGGCGACTTGGCCGGTAGTGGCGTTCTTTTCTTTTATTGTAGGCTGTTCGGTTATTTTTGGAGCTGGACCTTGCTTTACATTTTTGTTTATCATTTCAAATATTTTATTGTAATGCTGAATGCGATGCTAATGTTTAACTATATAAGCGGTTTTCTCTTGGTCCGCTTTCTCTTGGCCAATAAAATTAACCTATAGTTCCAGCAGAACAGTTATGCAATTGTTGTTTAGCCTTACAATATTCACACCTCCGGCGAAGTGTGAATTATATAATGATCATCCGGAATTGAATAACGACATGCGGGGAATAGCAGCTTAACTTCATGCCAAAATAATCAGCTATGAGGTATTCTATTGGTTTTTCCATGAAGGCAATAGTTTTAGGCGTGATTGCCCTGGCCTTTGTTCAGTTAAGTGCCCAGGCACAGAAAGTCCACTTTAAAACGTCGTCGATTGTACCTGCCGCAGAAGGGACAGTCAAGGTGAGCACAAACAAGGATAAAGGTTATAATATCAACATCAATATTCTTCATTTGGCCGGTCCGCAGCGTCTGCAGCCGGCGGCGAAAACCTATATCGTATGGATGGATACTGAACAAAACAGCACGAAAAACCTGGGAGAGATGCAGAGTAAGGATGGCTTTCTGTCAAAGACCCTGAAAGCCTATCTGACGACAACGACTCCCTTCAAGCCCACACGGATCTTTATCACCGCCGAAGACGTGGCTGCTATATCGAATCCGCATGGACAGCAGGTGCTGACAACGAGGACATTTAATTAAGAATCGACGGCGGCATAATAAATATGATTACGCAATTCAACGGGCTGACCGAGGATGAAAAAGACCTTGTGTTACAGGCGCCTGCATTAGTGTCGGTATTGGCTGCAAGCGATGATAAGGTAATCGACAAAGCAGGAAAGGCCGACGCGATTAAGCTGGCACACCTGAAAACATTTACCGCCGATGGGTTATTGCTATCTTATTATAACGATGCGGAAATTGATTTCAAAAAACATTTTGAAGAGATTGTTAAACAATTTGCCCCTTTTGATGACGTGAAGCGAGGGCAATTGCAGAAAAAGATCGAAAGCGTAAAAGTTATTATAGCCAAACTGAACAAGGAATTCGCCCTGACGCTGTATGCCAGCCTCTCAAAGTATGCGGAACATGTTAAAAAAGCCGAGGGAAGCGTGCTGGCAGATTTCCTGTTTCCGCTACCGATCCCGGGGCTTTCGGCATGAATATAAAATGCACGATATGAAAATTGCGTTCGTACACGCTGAAAATGAATTTACCACCGAACTCTTCCATCAGCTAAAGGGAAGATTACATGATCATGAAATGGTTTCCTGGGTCGAGCATAAAACCGCCCCGGCTGACGATTTTGAGGCTGTGGTGGTGATGGGTAGGTTCACCCGCGAACAGATGGCCGGCCAAGCAAAGCTGCGGCTTATCCACACTGTATCTGCGGGATATGACGCTATTGATTTGGATGCAGCGAGTGCTAGAGATATCCTGGTTTCTTATTCGCCCTCCGGACTCACTGGAAATGCTATTTCCGTGGCCGAATTTGCCGTGATGCTAATTCTGGCAGCTTCACGGCGTCTGAAGCAGGTGCTTCTTCCTCTTGGCAAAAATGGCATTGCCGTACATGGCATTAGCGGTGCACTTTACGGTAAGAAGGCGTGCATTATAGGCTTAGGCACAATCGGCAGGCTATTGGCAGACCGCCTAAAGCCCTTCGGCGTAAATATAGTCGCTACCGATGACCATCCAAAGTCAATCTCCGGCGATTTAACTGTTTTTCATACGGACCAATTGAAAGAAGCGGTCGCCGATGCCGATTATGTAGTCCTTTGTGTCAGGGCTGGCAGTGACAATAAAAATCTCATCAATACCGACACTTTGAACGCCATGAAGAAAGGGGCGATCCTGGTTAATATTGCAAGAGGGACACTGGTGGATGAATCAGCGTTATTTGATGCGGTCAAAAGCGGGCATATTGCCGCGGCCGGTCTGGACGTCATGCAAAAGGAGCCCGTAGATCAGGGGAACATCCTGCTGTCGCTATCACAGGTACTGATCACCCCTCATGTTGCCGGTGCTACCGATATTACATTGAAAGGCATGGCCGATTACGCTGAGAAGGTTGTTATCGGTTTTGCAGCCGGGCAAAATCCGGAAGAATTGGTCAACAATCCGAAGATGACACATCTCAGCAATTAGCGGTGCGAACCGAATTGAATAACGACACGCGGGAAAGAGCAACCTAACTTCATTCAAAATAATCAGCTATGATTGCGGCCAGGGAAGTGATAGAAAGAGAGAGACAAGATCATCTTGCCCAAATTTCGGCTCGTTTCGCGCCGGGATGGCCAGGTATCCCCGCGCGGTGGACGTCCAGCGCTAAAACAGCGGTCGGTACAGCGCTTAGCAGTGAGAGCCATGTGCGGTTCACGATGAGCCATGTCATTTTCAATGAGATCTGTCGGCGATCAGCCTCGCCGTGCTGCGAACGCATGAATCCAGGCAGTTTCCCGGCGCATTCATCGCCAGTCTATCGATTCCCTGGGGATTCAGTAAAGGGGATAAGGACCTGGGCGGCTACCATCTTGTTTGGTCCAGGGATCTGGTGGAGACAGTTGGCGGTCTGCTGGCTGCCGGTGCGCATGAGGATGTACGCCGGGTATTGTCCTATTTGCAAACTACCCAGGAGCCGGATGGGCACTGGGTGCAGAATATGTGGCTCGATGGCTCAACCTATTGGAGCGGCATACAGATGGACGAGACGTCGATGCCGATCCTTCTGACGGATCTGGCTTACCGGGAAAAGGCCCTGGATAAGGACGCTATCACGCATTTCTGGCCGATGATAAAGAATGCAGCCGGCTATCTGCTTCGGAACGGTCCGGTAAGTCCGTTGGATCGCTGGGAGGAAGATCCCGGGAATACGCCGTTCACGGTAGCGGCGGAAATCGCAGAACTGCTGGCAGCGGCTGACCTGGCCGATCTGAATGGTGAAACAGCCATCGGGATTTATTTGCGGGAAATCGCCGATCTATGGAATGCATCCATCGAACGCTGGATGTACATCGCTTATACGGAAAGAAAATATGGCGTCAAGGGATACTATATCAGGATTTCAACAGTAGGACAAAAAACACGCACGGGTCATTTTCGGGATAAGATAGAGATGCACAATGTGGCAGCTGCTAAGGAAATGGTGCTGCCAGGCCAAATCGTCAGTACGGATTTTTTGGCTTTGGTGCGTTTTGGCTTGCGCGCAGCTGATGACTACCGTATTGTCGACACCCTTAAGGTCATCGACGGAGTGCTTAAAATAGACACTCCCTCGGGAGCGACCTGGCGACGGTATAATGATGACGGATACGGTGAACATCAGGATGGCTCACCTTACAATGGGACAGTTATCGGCCGGGCCTGGCCGCTGTTGACAGGAGAAAGGGCGCACTACGAACTGATGGCGGACAGGCTGGAGAACGCCAAAGGATTGCGCGATGCAATGGAGTCTTTTGCCAATAATGGGGGACTGATCCCGGAACAGGTCTGGGACCAGGCTGACATCCCGGAGCGGGAATTGTATTTGGGACATCTTTCGGGTTCGGCCATGCCGCTGGTGTGGGCGCATGCAGAATATCTTAAGTTGCAGCGGTCATTGCGGGACGGTCGCGTTTTCGATCTGCCACCGCAGACAATACAGCGGTATATTAACGAAAAAAATGTTTGCCCGAGGATAGCGTGGCGATTTAACCATAAGATCCGGAGGATGCCGTCCGGTAGAATGTTGCGTGTCGAAACCCTGGCTCCTGCCATTGTTCATTGGAGTGACGATGATTGGCGGACGGTGCAGGATGCAGAAACAAGGGATCCGGGCCTGGGTATCTACTACGCCGATCTCCCAACCGCGGTGCTGTCGGGTGGGAGACGGGTTCTTTTTACTTTCTACTGGCTTGAGGCAGGTCAGTGGGAGCAAAAGGATTTCTCAGTGAGCATTCACGCATAATCGCACCCAATCAGGAGGATGTTTTTTTATAATTCAGTACAGCCCAGGTATTTAATAGGGTCCCGACGACGGTCATCGCTGCCAGATGATAGGCGATATCACCGAAGCCGCTGCCCTTCAACACGACCATCCGCATTATTTTTATAAAGTGGCTGGGCGGAAAGGTCTCGACAAGGGTCTGTGCCCATGCCGGCATACTATCCACTGAGGTAAACACGCCGCTCATGAGGTTGAATATGTTGATGAAAAAGAAGGAGAGCGACATGGCCTGCATTTGGGTGGCGGAATAGGTAGCGATAAGCAAACCGAGCCCCAACATCGCGAAGAGATAGACGACCAGGGAGCTGTATAAGACCAGCAGATTGCCGGCGGGCACGATCCCGTAAACCAGCCACCCGACCAATAATCCCAGCGAAAAGACAAGGATGCCGAGCACCATAAAGGGGATCAGTTTTCCAAGAATAAAGATGTATTTTTTGATCGGGCTGACGTTGATTTGTTCAATGGTGCCGCTCTCTTTTTCCTGCACGATATTAAACGCGGATTGCATAGCGGCCAACGCTGTCACCAGGGTAACCAGGATGGCGGGTACGATATAGAGATTGTAGTTGAGGAAGGGGTTATACCAGTCGGACGAGATGATATCGATGTGCGGCGCGTCTGCCGCTGTCGACGCAGGAGCCTGGTTGACCCGGATGTCCGCGTTAAAATCGCTGAGGATACTGTTGAGATAGGCGCCGCCGAGGCTGGCTTTTGTCCCGTCGATGGCATCGATAGCCATATAAACTTTCGCTGAATTTTCGCGTATGAGGTCCCGTTCAAAATTTGCCGGAATCTGGAAGGCGAGGTCTGCCTTATCCTCCTCGACCAGGGTCAGGGCTTGCCGGTAAGAGTTGGTATAACCTGTTAAGGTAAAATAGCCGGATGAGGTGATCTTTGGAATGAGCCGCCGGGAAAAGGTGGAATGGTCGTGGTCAACTACCGCAATGGAAATATTCTTAACGGTATAATTGGCGGCAAGAGGCAGCAGCAGCAGTTGAATGACGGGAGCGATGATGAGCACGCCGAGGGTTTGCCTGTTGCGCAATATTTGCCTGAACTCTTTTTCCAGCAGGAATATCAGGGTTTTCATTGTAATCTGATTTTGAACTTTTGAAGACTTATACCGAACAGGATCACGCACATACCCAGCAAAATGAGGGTCTCTTTCCAGATGGAGGCAAAGCCCAGTCCCTTCAGCATCACATTTTTTACGATAATGAAATACCACCTGGACGGTACGATATTGGCCAGCCATTGCAGGGCAAGTGGCATATTGTCAATGGGAAACAGGAATCCGGTGAGTAACATGGTGGGCAGCATCATCCCCATCAGTGCGCCCATCATCGCCCCCTGTTGTGTTGAGGAGTAGATGGATAGCAGCAGTCCGATGGACAGGGAAGTCAGGATGAACAGGATGCTGCAAAAAGTGAGCAACAGCAGACTCCCCTTTACTTGCAGATCCAAAAAAACCGAACTCAGCAGGATGATGATAAAAAAATTGACGATGGAAATAAGCAGGTTAGGGGTGAGTTTTGCGATAATGATATAGAGCGTTTTGAAGGGAGAAACCAGTAATATTTCCATCGTGCCCAGTTCTTTTTCCTTTACGATCGCCACTGACGTCATCATCGTGCAGACCAGCATGAGGACGAGGGCCATCACCCCGGGTACGAAGTTGGGCGGCCCGCTGAGTTGGGGGTTATAAAGATTTAGGATGTCGGGGACGATTTGTAAGGGCTGGCCGGCAATGCTGTCAAGTTCCAGGTTATAGTCATTGATGATCTGGGTCATGTAGTTGGCAACGGTGGTGCCTTCGTTGGGATCGGACGCATCTGCGATGATCTCGACGGATGCTTTTCCGGTACGTGCAAGATCTTCGGCAAAATTGGCCGGGAAGACGACGGCCATTTTTATAGTGCCCTTGCGAAAGGCAGCCTGCAACTGGTCGGCATTTTGCAGGCTTTGCTCGACTGTAAAATATTGGCTGGCGGTAATTTTACCGATGATCCGGGTGGTGACGGCGTCTTTGGAATAGTCGGTGATGACGATTTTGGAGCCCTTCACCTCGTTGGACAGGGCGAAACCGAATAGGACGATCTGCGCAATGGGCAGACCGAAGAGCATCAACAGGGTTTGTTTGTCCCGGAAGACCTGGAGGAATTCTTTTTTGATAAACACAATCAGTTGCTTCATATTAATCTCCTTTTCGGGTGGCATTTCGGGCGAGGGCATAGAAGACGTCCTCCATGGATTCGCCGCCATGCTGTTGTTTGAGATGGGCGGGGGTATCAAGGGCGGCTATGACACCGTCTACCATGATCGAAACCCGGTTGCAATACTCCGCCTCATCCATATAATGGGTCGTGACAAACACGGTGACCCCTTTTTCCGCGGCATGGTAGATCAGTTCCCAGAATTGCCTCCTGGTAACGGGATCGACGCCGCTGGTGGGTTCATCCAAGAAGACGATATCGGGATCATGGGCAATGGATACGGAAAAAGCCAGTTTCTGTTTCCAGCCTAACGGCAGATCGGCGACCAGGGTTTTGGCCTCCTGTTGCAGTTGCAGTTCTTCGAGCAGTTCCGGGGTTTTTTGGCGGATCTGCTGGCGGCTCATGCCATAGATGCCGGAATAGAAGCGGATGTTTTCCGAGACAGTCAGGTCGCCATAGAGGGAGAACTTCTGGCTCATGTAACCGATCTTTCGTTTGATTTGATTGGGTTGGGTATAGACGTCGAACCCGGCGACGGAGGCTTTGCCGGAAGAGGGGGCCAGCAACCCGCAGAGCATGCGCATGGCGGTGGTTTTGCCCGCTCCGTTGGCCCCCAGAAAGCCGAATATCTCTCCCTTCTCCACCTGGAAGGTCAATTCATTCACGGCTTTAAAAGGACCGAATTGCTTGCTTAATTTCTCCGTGGTAATGACTGGCGGCATGGAATTAATTTTTTAGCAGGTGGATAAAGCAATCTTCGATTCCGGGGGTGATGGTTTCCAGGCTGGCGTCCGGATGGCCTTTGTCGTGCAGGAAGGCTAGGATACCCTTTTCCGACGAACCGGTGAACGTGGCATGTAGGGTGTCCCCAAAAGTGAAAACACTGGCGATGCCGGGATAGGTCCTGGTGTCCTGTAAGGATTTGAATATGTCAGAGGATGTAATGGCGAATAGCTTGTCGGGATAGGACTGGATAATTTTCGCCGGGGTATCGATGGATAGCACCTGTCCTTTTTGCAGCAGGGCTATGCGGTCGCAGAGATTAGCTTCGTCCATATAGGGCGTCGATACCAGGATGGTAATGCCCTGCCCTTTTAGTTTTTTCAGCATTTCCCAGAATTCTCTTCTGGATACCACATCCACGCCGGTGGTGGGTTCGTCCAGGAACAGGACGACGGGCTTATGGATCAGGGCACAGCAGAGGCCTAATTTCTGCTTCATGCCACCGGAAAGCTGCCCTGCCCTGCGGTCTTTAAAGGGCTCTATTTGCTGATAGATGTCTTTTATGAGGTCATAATTTGCTTTTATAGTTGTACCGAAAACCGTGGCGAAAAAATTAAGGTTTTCTTCGATGGTCAGGTCCTGGTACAGGCTGAATTTGCCGGGCATATAGCCCACGCAGCTCCTTATTTTTTTATAATCCTTTACCACGTCGAAATCATTCACGGTGGCGGTGCCTTCATCCGCCAGCAGCAGCGTCGTTAGGATGCGGAAGAGTGTGGTCTTCCCCGCGCCATCGGGTCCGATCAGGCCGAACAGCTCGGCCTTTTCCACGGAAAAGGAGATGTCTTTCAACGCGGTGACTGTACCCTTGTTAAAGGTCTTCTCTATCTTATCGAGTGTGATCATCGTTGGAAAATTTGACTTCCCCGTACATGCCTATCTTCAGGTAGCCGTCGTTTTTTACCCTGATTTTTACGGCATAGACGAGATTGGCCCTTTCCTCCTTCGTTTCGATGGTCTTAGGGGTGAACTCTGATTTGTCGGAGATCCAGGAGACCTGGCCGTGGTATTCTGTGTATTTTTTGGTGCCGTCGTCTATATATACCTGTACGGTTTGTCCCAATTTGAGGGCGTTGAGTTGGGAGCCGGTGATATAGGCCCTGAGTGTAATCGTGTCGAGATTGGCTATCTTATAAAGGGCTTTGCCGATGGCCGTCATTTCACCTTCGAGGGCATATTTGGCGAGGACGGTGCCGCTGATAGGATTGATGATCTGACCTTTGTTGATGACGTCCTGGATCTGGGCGACGGATTTTTCCAGCGGATCGTGTTCGCTGGATATGGTGCTGTTCTGGGTATGGATGGTGGATTGATCGAGGGCGATTTGTTGCCTGGAAACGGCGATCTGTTTTTGCAATTGATCGATGCCCGCGTCCTGGTCATCCAATTGCTTTTGGGTGGCGGCGTCTCCTTTGAGCAGGCGCTGGGTTCTTGCCCTTTCCATGATTTGCTGGGCGAGCTGGGATTGCTGCACGGCCACTTGCTTTCTGACCAGCTCGATTTCAGGTAAGGGGTCGGTGGTCTTTTCTCTCAGGGCGCGGATGGTGGCCTCGACCTGTTGTTTCTGCAAAATAGTATTGGACATATCGATATGGCCGATAATAGCGTCTTTGCGAAGTGAATCCCCTTCCTGGATGGGGAATGAAAGAAGCTGACCGCTTTCTTCGGCTGATACAATGACTTCGTCCGATTCAAAGACCCCGGAAGCATCCGTTTTGAGGGCGTGCCGGTTACAGGATGGGGCGGTCAGGGCGACGACCAGGATGATAGCGGAGAACTTTGTCATGGTATATTATTTTGGTCGGACCTAATGGCCGGTGGTTGTTTTATGGGCATATTGGGAAAGTAATAGTTGAATTTCATGCACCACCCGGTCCTGTCTGGCTTCGCTGGCAGCGCGGATATCGAGAAGGTAGTCATTGACACTGAGCACGCCATTCTGCAACTGAACGGCGGAGGTTTGTTTGACGGAATCCCGCAGGTTGACGATCTCATTATCTGACCGGATAAATTGCCGGAAGCGGGTGATATCCGCATCCTCCTGGTGCAGGGTCAGCGTAGTATTGAATAAAAACGTGTTTCGTTCGGCCAGCACCATTTCCTGATTGTTGGCATTGATCAGCCGATCCTTCCGGTAGGTATATAGTCCACCGATGGTCCAGTCGAGGCGAAGGCCGGTGATATAATAGGGTGTTAAGGTCTCCGCCAGGAGATTAAGGGGCGAAGGCCGGGCGATGCCTCCCCGGAAGAAGGCGCTCACGTGGGGGTAATTGCTGATTTTCGTAAGGCGTTGTTGTTCGATATATGATTTTGTTTGGAGGTCATAGGCCCTTAGTTCGGGTCTGTCGAGGGAATCGCTGAGGATAGGAACGGCAGGGGGAATGAATTCGGTGCTGTCGTCGATCGTTTCGTGGATGAACAGGCCCAGCATATCCACATATGCCTTCCGGGAAGCAAGCAGGTCGATAGAATGCTGATCTGTTTTCAGTAATTCCGCTTTCAGCTTATTGAAGCTGCTCTTAAAATCAGTACCGTTTTGGATGGCTGTCTGAACATTATTCATGCCGGTCTGGATATCCTGTTTGGAAAGCTCGTTTTGTGCCAGTTGCCCGTCAATCAGCAGCACCCCGAAGAAGAGCTGGTTGATCCGGTCTTTGAGGGCGAATAATTGCGTATTGAGATTTTCTTCTTGTAAGGCGGCGGCGGTCCGGCTTAATTCCTTGTTTTGCTTGTTGATGCCAAAATCGCTGAGGGTCTGGGATACTTCGCCGTATGCGCCATACTGATCTTTGGGTATTTTGATGGAGATAAATCCGGGCACGGAGAGACTGGTTACATCGGATTGGTAGGCGGCCAGGCCATTGACGGCAAGCTGCGGGTAAATGCCTTTGGCCAGGTTGTCGAGGGTATAGCCTTCTGTCTTCCGGATAAGTCCTCTCTGCCGGGATAGGGGATAGTTGGTTGCTGCGAGTTGGTAACACCCTTCGAGGGTGATCGTACGGACCTGCTGGGCGAAAGCCCCGCAGGAATAGAGGAGGAACACAAAACACCATAGCAGTGCCGGCGGGAAACTCCTGATGCCATATAGTGATTGGGGCATAGTCATGGGGTGCGCATGATTGACCTGATCCATTCAGGGATCAGTTGCTTTCTTTCGATCATCAGTTCTTCAAATTCCTTCCGGCTGATATGGCCGGACCTGGCCATTAATAAGGAACGGGCGATGAAGGGAAAGATAATCAGGCCCATCATGTTGGCGATCACATGCAGGGGATGGATATTTTTCACCTTTCCCTTTTCCATAGCCTGCTGGATATTCTTTAAAAAAGAATTTCTTAGTTGCTGGATATTCCGGAAGAGCGGGTCGTCTTTGTCTTCAGCGGGTAGCTTGCCGGACTGCAGGAGGTTGAGGACAAAGAACGGCAGATCGGGGTTTTGAAGTAACAGATCGATATAGTGGTCTACGATGAAATCCAACTGCTCATCAAAGGTTCGGGGCGTATTATTGATGTTTTCGATCATAGCTCCCAGGAAAAGATGGATATTCTCTTTCATCACGAGCTCGAATAGTTTCTTTTTGCTGCGGAAGTAGTAATTGAGTAACGCCAGGTTGATGCCGGCTTCTTCAGCGATGTCCCTTGTTCGGATAGCCGCATAGCCTTTTTTCGTAAATAATTTTTTGGCGGCGCTTTTTATTTTTTCTGCTGTAGATGGATCTTTGGCCGTGGCCTTTTTTCCATTGCCCAAGGTAAAATCATGCTGCTTGTATAAGGATGAAGATTTCATGTGGCTATTAAAAAGTGATTTTAATCAGATGATTAACCGGTATGGTAAAGGTGAACTGCTTTCCATAAATAATTGTTACAAGTGTTTGTGAATTAATTATAGAATTCACATCTTCTAAAATGGTTCGTTCGTGCCTGCCCAGAAACGTGTGAATGATATAAAATCTTTGCGGATAAATGTAATAAGTGCAGCACCTGCCGTTGCTATCTTCATGGGTTATGCCGGATCATCAACCCCTTTTGCCCCCGTCTTTGGACACCTTTTGGAGCCTCGGCAGCGGGAGAGCCCTGCAACTGCTTGCCTGCAGTGAAAAAGGGCTTTCGGGGTCTACGGCAGCGGACCGGTTAAAGGCGTACGGCCCGAATACGTTGAAAGCGGCGTCCCGGTCATCGGCCATCCTTCTTTTTCTGGGACAATTTAAAAGCCCGATCACGCTATTGCTGATCGGAGCTGCGGGCCTGTCGATGGGCCTGGGGGATGTGACAGATGCCGTGATTATCCTGACGATCATTTTGATCAGCAGTTTCCTGGGATTCTGGCAGGAGAAAGGGGCCGCTCATGCGGTGGAGGAGCTGTTGAAAATGGTTCAGATCCGTTGCCGCATCCTGCGGGACGGAATGGAAAGCGAATGGCCGGTGGAGACGGTAGTGCCCGGAGATATTATTGTGCTGTCGGCGGGCGACATGATACCGGGGGACAGCCTGTTATTGGATTCAAAGGAATTATTTATAGATGAGGCGGCCTTTACAGGGGAGACGTACCCGGTGGAAAAGAATGCGGGCATCATCCCGGCGGATACGGTGCTGGCTAAAAGAAGCAATAGCCTGTTGATGGGTTCCCATGTGATCAGCGGAAAGGCAAGGGCCCTGGTGATAAAGACGGGCAGCAAGACCGAATTTGGAAAGATATCGGGCATGCTTGGTTTGAAACCCCCGGAGACGGATTTTGAGAAAGGCATCCGGCACTTCGGGTATATGCTGATGGAGATCACGCTGGTGCTGGTCATTATCATTTTCGCGATGAATGTGCTCTTTAATAAGCCTGCCCTGGATTCGTTTTTATTTTCGCTGGCCCTCGCGGTGGGATTGACACCTCAATTGCTGCCGGCCATTATTACGGTCAACCTGGCGGCGGGCGCCAGGGCGATGGCAAAGAAGAAGGTGATCGTGAAACGGCTTTCCTCGATCGAGAATGTCGGCAGTATGAATATCCTTTGTTCGGATAAGACGGGCACGATCACGGAGGGGAAGGTGATGCTACGGGATGCACTGGACATCAATGGGAATCACTCGGAGAAGACGCTCCTATACGCGGGATTAAACGCCTCTTTGCAGCAGGGATTTACGAACCCGATAGACCAGGCCATTTGTGCGGTGTATAAGGTGCCGCCCGGGTCTTTTACGGTGCAATGTGAAATCCCGTATGATTTTATCCGGAAACGGCTGACGGTGCAGGTGCAACATGAGAAGGACAATGTGGCGATCACAAAAGGGGCGCTGAATGGCATCCTGGACATTTGCGATAGGGTAGAGACGGAAAAGGGGGTGCAAGCACAGGTGGACGGTCAGCGAGCCTTGATCGGGGTGCAGTACCGGCAATTAAGTGCGGCCGGATTCCGGGTGTTGGGCATTGCGTATAAGGATACGTCGAAGGAAAAGGATTTTACCAGGGAGGACGAGAAGGAGATGGTATTCCTCGGGTTTATTACGCTGTTCGATCCGCCGAAGCAGCATATCCGGGAAACGCTGGACAAGCTGCGAGTTTTGGGCGTTCATTTCAAAGTGATTACAGGCGATAATGCGCTGGTGGCGGATAGCATCGCTCGGCAGATAGGATTTTTGGCGCCGGTGATCCTCACGGGTATGCAGATCAGCCAAATGAACGATGATGCGCTAATGCAGCAGGCAGTGAATACCAATATTTTTGCCGAGGTGGAACCCAATCAGAAGGAAAGGATCATCGGTTGCCTTAAAAAGGCTGGTAATGTAGTGGGATTCATGGGCGACGGGGTCAACGACGCCCCGGCGCTTCATACGGCGGATGTGGGTATTTCGGTAGATGATGCGGTGGACGTAGCCAAGGAAGCGGCCGATATTGTCCTGCTTGACCAGGACCTGGCGGTGCTGAGTGAAGGGGTCATGATCGGGCGCCGGACCTTTGCCAATACGATGAAGTATGTATTCATGGCGACCAGCGCCAATTTCGGTACGATGTTTAGCATGGCGGGGGCGTCCTTGTTCCTGCCTTTCCTGCCGCTGCTGCCCAAACAAATATTGCTGACCAATCTGCTCACGGATTTTCCTGAAATGGCGATTGCGACGGACAGGGTGGATGCGGTAGCTGTCGATAAGCCTCACCGCTGGGATATCCGGTTCATCCGGCGTTTTATGTTGATCTTTGGTTTGCTGAGTTCTTTCTTTGACTATCTGACTTTCGGGGTGTTGCTGTTTTTTATGAAGGCGGATGAAAAGCTGTTTCAAACCGGTTGGTTCCTGGAATCGGTGGTATCAGCCACGCTGGTCGTGCTGGTGGTAAGAACACGTCTTCCTTTTTTTAAGAGTTTGCCGGGCAAATACCTGATGATGGCGACGGGTCTGATGGTATTGGTGGTGCTGGCGCTGCCCTTTTCTCCTTTGGCGGGTTTGTTCGGGTTTGTGCGGCTTCCCTTGTCCTTCTACGGATGGATGGGAGTGATCGTAGCAGTTTATATCGGGTCGGCAGAACTGGCGAAAAAATGGTTTTATAAGAAATTACAGAAGGGCTATTGAAGGGCATTAGCTGACGGCCTTTGCCAGCCCGTAGGCGGCGCCGGCGGCAATGATGCCGATGGATGCAATCTTGATCGTCCCCTTGATCAGGGGCTGGCCGGTGACTTTGCTTTTGATATAACCGAATATGATGAGGGCGAGGATGGTGACTACACAGGATATATAGAACCCGGTTTTGCTATTGTTGGTTACGATATAGGGGAACAGGGGGATAAAGCCGCCCACTAAATACGACAGGGCGATGGTGGCGCCGCTTTTGGCCGCGCGGTTGCGGGCAGGTTGCACCATGTTCAGTTCAAGTTTCATCATAAATTCCGCCCAGCGATTCTTGTCCTGGCTAATTTGGAGGGCGACCTGGGTGCTCAGGGATTTTTCTACGCCAAGGTCCCTCAGGATATCTTCTACTTCTTCCAGTTCCGTTTTCGGCACGGTATCTATTTCGCTGAACTCTCTTTTGAGTTCGGTATCGTAATGCTCTACTTCCGACTCTCCGGCGAGGAAGCCGCCGAGTCCCATGGAAATACAGCCGGCAGCGATCTCGGAGAGGCCGGAAACGATGATCAGGTGGGTGGTATTGAGCACGCCGCTTAGTCCTGCTGTGAGGGCGAAAGGAACGGTGAGACCGTCGGACATACCGATGATGATGTCCCTGACGAGGTCGGAATTGGAAGAGGGCGGCTTGGTCATATCGGATCGTCCGGGCATACGGCGATGGTTAAAAGGATGACGGATGCTTCTTTGGCGACCAGGGTATGTTCCACTTTTTTATGCAGCGTGACCAAGCGGCCCTTCTTTAACTGGGTGACTTCGTTTCCGGTTTGGAAATTCAGTTCTCCTTCCAGCACCTGTATGCTGGCCAGGTTGCCAAAATGATGTAGGCTGATGTAAGCCAGGCTTTTTAAAGCGATGAGCACGACCCGCATAAAGGGACTCTTCATCAGCGTTATCGCATTCCGGTCCCCTTTTTTCCAGGCATCTTCTTCTTTGATCTTGCCGATGGTTTCAGTAAGATCGAAAAGAAGGAAGGGATCATCCAGCGATCTGTCAGGTACGTGACAAGGCCAGTTTTTTTCGATGAATTCGTTTTTCATGTGTGTGTTGTTTTAGTCAAATTGAGTGGTGTAGAGGGCATAGTATTTTCCTTTTTTTTGTAACAGGGCCTCGTGGTTGCCCCGTTCGACGATGGCTCCGCCTTCGAGTACGAGGATCTCGTCAGCATTTCTTACGGTGGACAGGCGGTGGGCGATGACGATGCTGGTCCTGCCTTTCATGAGCTGGTCCATGCCGGTTTGAATGTTTTCTTCGGTGCGGCTGTCGACGGAACTGGTGGCTTCGTCGAGGATGAGGATGGGTGGGTCAGCGACGGCGGCCCTGGCGATGTTCAAGAGTTGACGCTGGCCCTGGCTCAGGTTGTTGCCGTCGCTTTCCAGGATGGTCTGGTAGCCCTGGGGCAGTCTCTTGATAAAGGAATCGGCGCTGACCAGTTTGGCGGCGTTGATGACCTGTTCGTCTGTCGCTTCCAGCCGGCCATACCGGATATTTTCCAGGACGGTGCCGGTGAAAAGATGGGTGTCCTGTAGCTCGATGGCGCTGGACCGGCGAAGGCTGTCCCTTTTGATGTTTTTGATATCGGTTTGATCGATGCTGATAGTGCCGGATTGGATATCATAAAAGCGGGGCAGCAGACTGGCGATGGTGGTCTTTCCTGCGCCGGAGGCGCCCACAAAGGCAATCTTTTGACCGGGTGCGGCGTGGAGGGAAAGGTCTTTTAAAACGATCTTGTCAGGATTGTAGCCGAAGGTGACGTGATCCAGCAGGATATCGCCTTTGACGGCGGTGAGTTCTATGGCATCTGCCGCATCCGGGGGTTCGGGTATTTCATCGATGACCTGGAAGATGCGTTCAGCGCTGGCCAGGGCGGCTTGCAGGCTGTTGAACTGGCTGGAAATTTCGTTGACGGGACGACCGAATTGCCGGGAGTATTGCAGGAAGGCGGCCAGCCCGCCGATATCAAGACCGCGAAGGATGGCCAGCAACCCTCCTACGGTAGCGGTTAGTGCAAAATTGATGGTGTTGAGGTTTTGGATCACGGGCATCATGATGCCGGAGTACATCTGGGCTTTGGTGGATTTTTCTTTAAGGTCGTTATTCAGCTGATCGAAGGCGAGGAGCGCATCGGCCTCATGGCTGAAGACCTTGACCACTTTCTGTCCGCTGATCATCTCTTCTATATAGGCGTCTGTGATCCCGAGGGCGACCTGCTGCTGCATGACGAATAGTTTGCTTTTCCGGATGATCTGTGCCGCCACCCATAACATGAGGGGCACGATGACGAGGGTCACTAGGGTGAGCAGTGGGCTGATATAGAGCATGAGCCCGAGGATACCGGCGAGTGTGATGGCGCTGGAAAGGATCTGGGTCACGCTGTTGTTGAGGGAATCGCTGACATTGTCCATATCGTTGGTGAAACGGCTCATCAGGTCCCCGTACCCGTGGGTGTCGTAAAACCGGATGGGAAGCCCCTGCAATTTGCTGAACAGGTCGGTGCGGATATCGCGGACGGCTTTTTGTGCGACGATGACCATGAGCCTGCTTTGTCCGGCGGCTGCCAGGGCGCCGGCGATGTAAATGCCGAGTAGCAGGAACAGCATCCTGGTGAGGCCGGCCCAGTTACCTGGAAGGATATATTTGTTGATGATGGGCCGGAGCAGGTAGGAACCGCCGACGGTGGCGGCGGTATTGAGGGCTACGAGGAAGAACACCAGCGCGAGCAGGGACGTGTAATGGTGTAGGTAAATCCATAGGCGGCGGATAACCTGCCGGCTGTCACGGGCTTTTTCTACGGAGACTGCGCCTCTTCTCCCGGGCAGGCCGGCGGGTGTTAACCGGGGGGGGCTGCTCATGGGAGAACTTTTTCTTTGGGTTGCTGTGAATAAAAGATATCCTGGTAAGCGTTGCTGGAGGCCATCAATTCGTGATGGGTCCCTTCGGCGATGATAGCACCATCGTCGAGCAGGACGATCTTATCGGCGGAAAGGATGGAGGAGATGCGCTGGGCGATCAGGACAATGGTAGTGCCTTTCCGATTGTTCCTGAAGGAGGATCGGATCCGCGCTTCGGTCGAAGTATCCACGGCACTGGTGCTGTCGTCGAGTAGCAGAATTGCGGGATTTTTCAGCAGGGCCATGGCGATGCATAGCCGCTGTTTTTGCCCCCCGGATACATTGACGCCGCCCCGGCCGAGTTGTGTTTCATACTTATCGGGAAAGGCCTCTATGAAATCGTCAGCCTGCGCGTCCCTCGCGGCGGCCCGCATTTCTGCCTCGGTGGCGCGGGGATTGCCCCACCGGAGGTTTTGCGCGATGGTGCCGGAGAAAAGTTCGTTTTGCTGCAGCACCATGCCGATGCCCTTCCGGAGGTTGTCGAGGGTATAGTCCCGGATGTCTGCGCCGTCTATCAATACCACGCCCCGGGTCACGTCGTACAGGCGGGGAATGAGTTGTACCAGGGTGCTTTTGGCGGAGCCGGTGGCGCCGATGAGGGCGACGGTCTGGCCAGACTCTATGACGAGGGTGATGTGTTTGAGCACATCTTCTTTTGCCTCCGGATGGTATTTAAAGAAGACATTTTTGAATTCGACCCTGCCCCTTGAAATAGTCAGGTTTTTGCCCACGGCAGCGGGGGAATCGGTGATATCGACGGAGGCGTTCAATACTTCGAGGATACGGCCCGAGGAGGCGCTGGCCCGGGAAAAGGTCATGATGGTCATGGAGAGCATCATGAGCGACATGAGGATCTGGGTGATGTAACTGATAAAGGACATTAATTCCCCGACCTGGAGGGAGCCGGCCATGATCTTGCGGCCACCGAACCACAGGATGGCGACGATGGAGACGTTCATCACGAGCATCATCACAGGCATGACCATGACGACGGTGCCGGAGGCGCTGACGGCGATCTTTTTCAAGTCGTCGTTGAACCGGGCGAATTTCGTTTTTTCGAATGTTTCGCGCACGAAGGATTTGACGATGCGCATATTCATCAGGTTTTCCTGGACCGCCCCGTTGACGTGGTCCATTTTCTCCTGCATGCGGATGAAGAGGGGGATGCCCCTGCGGAGGATGAAGAAGATACTGCCGCCCAGGACGGGTATGGCTACAGCAATGATGAGGGCCAAGTCGCGGTTGATATAGATGGCGATGACGACGGCCGATATCAGCATGAGGGGCGCACGGATCAGCAGGCGGAGGGACATCATGACGATGTCCTGCAAGACGTTTGCGTCATTGGTGAGCCGGGTGGTGAGTGACGCGGACGTGAAATGATCGATATTGGAAAAGGAGAACCGGAATATTTTAGCGAAAAGTCCTTTGCGCAGATCGGTCACGAAACCGACGGAGGCGATGGAGGAATAGTAGATGTTTCCCGCATTGGCGGCGATGGCCATCAGGGAGAGGAAGATCATGAGGCCGCCGGTGCGGAGTATGTATCCGATGTCTTTATGGCGCACGCCGGTATCCACGATCATGGACATCAATCCGGGCTGGACGGTCTCAAATTCCACATCAGCAACGACCAGTATGGAGCTGACGATCACCGCTTTTTTATAGTTACTGAAAAAAGAGAGGAATTGTTTCATGTTGTACCTGCACAGACGGGGGCTGTTTGTGGTAAAGGTATCCTTTATTGAACCGGCCTTTGCGGAGAAATCCCAGAGGTGTGAATAATATAAATCATTTGTTTGAGGATGTAACGGTTACCGGTTAAAATGGCCGGACATTGTAGGTTTAAACAAAAGGAGGCCTTATGCATCGAAACGTGAATAGTCTGATCGGGAACCCGATGGTAGCCAAGGATGGAGAGATGGGTAAGGTGGAGGAGTTTTATTTCGATGACCAAGCCTGGATCATCGTGTACATGGTGGTGAAGACAGGTAACTGGCTTTCCGGGCGTAGGGTGCTTATTTCTCCGGTTGCGCTGGTCAAGGGAAAGGACCGCTCGGATACATTCCCGGTCAATCTGACGAAAGAGCAGATCAAGAACAGCCCGGATATCGATACAGATTTGCCGGTTTCCCGCCAGCAGATGATAGCACTGCATCAGTATTACCCCTGGCAGAGTTATTGGCAAACTGGTTTTTATGAAGGGGGTATATGGGCTATTGTCCCACCCCCGGTCGATGAGCCCGCACCTGTCAAGGCAGCCACTGGCGATCTGCACCTGCGTAGTACCCATGCCATTTCGAGGTATCATATCGAAACTACGGATGGGGACCTGGGCCACCTGAGGGATTTTATCATCGATGACGAGACCTGGCATATTGAATACCTGGTCATTGAGATGCATAACTGGCTCACTGATAGGAAGGTGCTGATCGCACGCAAGCATATTAAGGAAATACAATGGGCCACATCAAAGGTGCTGGTAGATGTCACGAAATTTACGGTGGAAAACAGCCCGCCCTACAATGAGTCGGCGTTATTGAATCTGGAGACGCTGGACACGGTTTTTTGAATAACCTGCATTCAATATAAAAAGGATTATAAAACTATTTATGTATGCCTAAGAACGATAACAAGCCCCACCACAAAAGTGAGGGAGTAAAATTAGTAGGAAGTCCAGCAGCATTGATTAATCTGTTGATCAGGGATAAGGACCTGAATGAATGGACAACGGAGCATATTGTGAACGAGGGACCGAAACACAAACAGGTGTTGACGGCCCTGTTGCTGAACAGGCTGTATGCCCTGGTGCAGTCCATTGAAAGCAGTACGGATACGGTGTTTACCCTTCAGGAAGGATATGAGCTGACCAAAGAAAAGGGGGCGAAGGGAGATGTGCTGCCGGTCAGTCTACCCATCCACCTGGGCTTGGGCATGAATGCGGATATCGTGGCGGAGGCGGTGTCTAAAGCGCCGGAGCATGAAGTCCTGGCCTACGCCATGGGCTTGCAGGTCATCGAATGGGCGATAAAGGCGACGTCGAAGAAAGGTGCGCTGGCACAAGCCATGCTGATCGGAGACGGGTCATAGTAAACTCATCGACAATATGCAGCCGGCCCAGATGGATATGAAACACATACTGCTGATCGTGGGCATCCTGCTCCTGGCTGCCATTTGCTCTCATTTTGCGCGCCGGGCTATAGGGCGCTACTGGCAGCATTCTTCCCGTAGATTGAATGTCCATCCCTCCAACTACCGCATTTTTAAGAACGGAGCAAGTGTCGTTATTTTTACGCTAGCGCTGATTGTGGTCCTTCACCTGCTGCCCGGCCTGGAGAAGGTGGGGACGACGCTGCTGGCCAGTGCGGGTATCATCTCGGTTATTATCGGGCTGGCGGCACAGCAGACGTTCGGGAATCTGATCAGCGGCATTTTTATCTTTATTTACAAACCGTTCAAGGTGGGAGAATACGTGGAACTGAACAACGGCAAAAGTGGGGTGGTGGAGGATATCAACCTTCGCTTCACGATCATCCGCAATGAGCAGAACCGGCGGATGATCATTCCGAATACATTGGTGAGCAATGTGGTGATCATTAATTCAGACCTCAAGAGTACGCGGGTATGTACCTTTATTACCCTGCAGGTGGATTATGAGACGGATATCGGTAAGGCAATGAATGAGATCGAAAAGATCGTGATAGTCCACGCGGATTTTTCGGATAACCGCACGCAGTCGATGGTGGATGAAGGGATATCGGTTGTTCCGGTGCGGGTGACCAGCCTGGAAAATTTTGCGGTGACGTTAAGCGTGGAGGCCTGGTGCCGGTCGGATGAAGCGTCTTACCCGATGAAATGTGATATCCTGCTGGCTATTAAGAATGGTTTTGATAAGGCGGGGATCAGGATGGCGTCGCCGGTGAGAAAGATCCTGTTTGAGGGGAAGGAGGCTGGTGCGGTGAAACACGATGGGGCTTTTGTTCTGGCAAATAATGAAAATATGGAGAAAGTAAGATCGTGAGAATGGGTTACAGTATTTTTCTAATTCGCCAAATTTCGTAGATTTTGTAATACATATTAGTGCGCCTAGTTTCTGGCTTCCTGAAAGAACATATGGTTGTACAGCGCGGCTAGGATAATGACGGGTATTTCTTTTAGGCGGTCCCGTTGCCTCACTTCTCTCATAAAGACTTTGCCATTCGCACTGGTCGAATTCAGGCAGAGAAATGGATTTTACTCTGTTCTGGTGTTAATTCGTGAATCGGATTCTGCTCTGGTCTCGGCCTACGAAGACGCTCTAAAGTCCTTCCGCGACTATGAAGCCGACCATTTTGTAGGGAAACCTTTTGAGTTTTCGGAGCTTGTCAATATTTTGAATGTTTATATCTAAACCCTGGCATATGGTAGAATGGGAGAACCGGCCCGGGGGTCTACCGAATTTGCTGACGGCGATCGTGCAGTCTTCTGTGGACAATTCATATGACTTTCATTTGGTATTTTCTTGCCTTCTACTTAGGCGGAGGTTTTTATAATCCATTCTACTTTCTCTAAAATCACCGAATCAATATCCTTCGATTTGTTGTATCTACCAATTTTCCACTCTACGGCATTAGAATGTTCTAATCTGTAAATCTTTGATGACACTTACTTATCGCATCCAAATAAAGAGTTTCAGAATTAGCATGTCACCAATACCCATGGTCGAAATATAGCCTGGAGAATGCCCCTTTTGACACCACCGATCCTAAATTGCTCGAACGGGTTGTTGCTTGTGGCGGCTGTCCGCACAATTCGGCGGTTGTCCTCAGTTTTTTCCCCGAATCCGAGGCCGGCAGCAGCTGCTTAAAAAAAGGAATGCTTCAACCGCAAATGCGAAGCGGACTTTATGCTCAAACTCACCGCTGCCTTTCTTGAGACAAATCCGCAGGCATTAGTATTCTACGGTCAGCCCACCCGGGTCATGGAGCTTCGACTTGAGGCACTGCCGGAAGCGGCAAAGCTTCCCCGCTTCAGCTATTACTCTGTGAGGACCGTTGTAGAGCCGGTTATGCCGGTGGCCACAGACTTTCCAAAGTTTGGGGAAGGACAGAGTGAAACGGGAATCGATGATGACGCGTTCGCCGCTGCTTTACAGACCTATGAAAGCAATCTGACAGCCCATCAAAACAACATTGCAGAAGGGAAAATTCTCACCGGGCTTTTTGTGCGGGAAAGTCAAATATCCGCGATCACTTTCCATACGGAGGCCCGGGCTGCTACCGCCGCCTATCACGATCCTGCGCCCGCACCTATCGCGGTCACCAATAAGGCGCTGGAAGATGCTCTTAACCAGGGAAGTGCTACGGTAGAAATGGTTAACAACCATGAAGAAACATGCAAACGAAGAGAGGCCCGTAATCAGGAACTGGACCGCGAAAAAGTCTTCGCCAGAATTCATGAACAGTTTAAGCAACTCATGAAGAATGGAAAGAATGCCAAGCCGTCTGATCGGGCTGATATTGCGGCTGCTCGGTTTCTCATCTACTCGTTGCTTGACGGCGAACAACGTACTATCGTCATGAAGCGGTTATTTCACAAGAAGAGGGTAGGAGAGCTGAAATTCAAGATCATATTCGAAAAATTCGCACCATGGATGAACAACAAGTCGGGTGGATGGTACGCCAGGCAATGCTGGAGAGCGATTCAGGAGCCAACCCCAAAAATGTTGCCTCTGAATTTTTGTGTTAGGTCGCAGCTGGCGCCGGTATTGATGTCACAGGGATTGAAAAAGAACAGGCCGTGTTCGCCAAAAAACGCCAAAAGAACCTGAAAGCTAAACTATCGGGACTCCATAGCCTCCGCAACATCCGTAGTCAGATGCTCTATTCATTGAGGTATTGGTCCAATACAAAAACCAGATTAATCTCTCCCCCCAATTGCCTAAGCTTTATCTCCTTTTAATCTATCTTAACTCTATTTAACTTCAGAGTAATGTCATGTTCGCCTTTTGTTGGGACAAAAAAAGTAAAGGCCCACTAATGTGAGCCTTTATCTTATTGGTTTTCAGTGCCCGGAACAGGAATCGAACCTGCACACCCTTGCGAGTACCAGATTTTGAGTCTGACGCGTCTACCAGTTCCGCCATCCGGGCGATTTCGTCGATTTTACGAT
>Ga0302324_100005124_pt1 | contig 28742 bp, 25 predicted proteins | sample Palsa_T0_1_FD_201949 | JGI IMG/M metagenome (GOLD analysis project Ga0302324, IMG submission 201949) | Peat permafrost microbial communities from Stordalen Mire near Abisko, Sweden - Palsa_T0_1 | ecosystem: Environmental > Terrestrial > Soil > Palsa > Peat permafrost | place: Sweden: Abisko...
GTGCCGATCATGAAGGGAACCTTATGTTGCCTGCCTTGCGCAAATAAGGGGATCGGATCTCCGATGAGTACCTTGCCGTCGATGAAAGCGCCGCCGAACTCACCGTCCTCGAACTGCTTTGGCGTCAGCACGAATTTATCGGCAGGGAGTGCCCGCAGTCCTTGCAGATCCTGCACGCCAAGGGACGCAATATACTTCTCATCCAACTCTTGCGCCGGCGCCAGGCCATATCTTTGTTCGGTCTGACCGCGCAACGGGGTCTGTTGAGCACTTTCCGCGATTGCTCTGTGAAACAACCCCGCCACGGCCGGCGAAGTCATAAGCCATGTGACACTTCGCCCACCGGCCGACTCGCCGAAAATGGTGACATTATTAGGATCGCCGCCGAGGCTTGCGATATTGTCCCTGATCCATTTCAGCGCTGCGATCTGATCCATGATCCCGTAGTTACCCACGGGTTCGTCATTTTTCGCGGCTTCCTCCGCCAGTGCCTTGGGTGCAAAAAACCCGAGCTTACCCAGGCGGTAGTCGATGGTAACGACAACCACGTTCTGTCCGATCAACCCGATCGGCTCGTAATAGGGCTCTGTCGCAGAGCCTGTCAGCAAAGCGCCCCCGTGAATCCAGACCATGACCGGCAGATTTTTGATCGGCAGGTTTTTGCCAGACTTGGGCGTATAAACATTGAGTTTCAGGCAATCTTCGCTGCCCGGAATTAGTTCCGGGTTCAATCCCTCGACCATCGGCTGGAGACACGCCTGACCGAACCGGCTTGCATCACGAACACCTTGCCAGTTTTGCGCCGGTTGCGGCGGCCGCCACCGTAGTTCTCCCACCGGTGGGGCCGCGTAGGGAATGTTCTTGAAAGCAAGCATGCCATGTTCTTCTACGCCTTGGAGCTTGCCGTTACTGACTTCCACTATCGGCCTTGTTTCATTGTAAACATTGGCCTGCGCATCGATGGAAAAAATCGCAACCAAACAGGCCAACAAAAATCCTATGTTGGCGGTCGGTCTGCCGTCGAGACCTGATGTTTTTCGCACGCCGGACCTCCTTATTGTTAGGCCGCCTTCTATACGGAATGTTTGTTGTGCCCATCATGCCAAACCCTGGCTGTCGGGCTGCAACTTCCGTTCCCTGGCCAATCAGGCCTCACTGACCTTGATGCCGGTGATCGCGTCCGGATTTGCTCGCTCACCAGTATCTGAAGTGGAATGAATTAAACCGTTTAAATGCAAGCTTATGTTCAATACGCCCTGACACCTCAGGTCCGCTTCGGGTCATCGGCGTCTTTGCTGCTTGGCGCCCTGATCGCGTGCGGCCAGTTCAAGGTAATCTCGATCCGCCAGTGCACTTGGTCGGCGGCGCTACTTGGCCGCGACAGTCCGATGTCCGCGGCCGTGAGGTTCGCGTTGACGACAGGGAATCGCTCTTTATAGATATATCGACTGATATATTGGCGATGCCACTGGCCCAGCGCGTAGCCACCATGACAGCGCATGCCAACCCAAGCCCTATCCAGGCCCGGTCGGTCGTTGCCGGCCAAAAGCTCGTCAATTTGGCCATTCAAGGTGTCGGCGCTCACGGTGCTTTCACGTGGGGCGCGCTTGATCGCTTGCTTGAGGATGAACGGCTGGCCTTCGACGGCATCACCGCGACAAGCGCCGGGGCGGTCAATGCCGTCGTGCTCGCCTACGGCCTGGCTGTTGGCGGACGTGAAGGAGCAAAGAAAGCGCTTGATCGCTATTGGCGGCGATTGTCCGAAACGACAGCCGGCAGCATCTTTCAACCTTCCCCTTACGACAAGATGTACGGCCACTTCGGTCTCGATTTCTCGCCCGGCTACGTGTTTGTCGACACGCTCAGTCAAGTTTTCTCGCCCTATCAACTCAATCCGACGAACTACAATCCGTTCAAGACGCTGCTCGAAGAAATCGTCGATTTCGAGGTTTTGCGACGGCAATCGGCCGTCAAGTTGTTTCTATCCGCGACCAATGTGCGCAGCGGCAAGGTCAAGATTTTTCGCTCCGAGGAGCTCCGCGCGGAGCACGTCGTCGCGTCGTCGTGCCAACCTATGATGATGCGTGCCGTCGAGATCGACGGCGAATATTATTGGGACGGCGGCTTTATGGGGAACCCGGCGCTGTTCCCCGTGATCTACGCGTGCGAGGCGCGCGACATCATCCTTGTTCATCTGACGCCGCTCGAGCGGCTGGAAAACCCGACCACCTCGCGCGCTATTCTGAGCCGGATGCAGGAGGTCACTTTTAATTCATCGCTGATGCGGGAAATCCGCGTCGTTGCGTTTGTCACGAAGCTCATCGACGATGGCCAGATCGCCGACGGCAAACGAATACTCCTTCACACCATCGACGGCGAGGACATCATTGGCGCCTTGTCAAACTCCAGCAAGTTGAACGGCGACTGGGATTTCATCGAGCATCTTTACAAGATTGGCCGCGAACGGGCCGACGAGTGGCTGGCGTCCAACTTCGATCGCCTTGGCGTCGAAACGACCATCGATCTGCAATCGAAGTATTTGTAGCGGCGGCTGCGGTGACGCCGCAATCGATCAGCCGTTGTGCACGAATTCAGGTTGTCGGCTTCGATTCGTGCGGCCTTAAGACTCCGCGGGCCAAATAAAATTCCTCAATGAATTTCTCCGCCGCGTTGGCGTTCGCAAAGCCGGCCTGAACAGTGCGCAGGTTTTTCAGCGCGTCGACCACGGCGTATGTACCATCCGGCAGTTTTCGGGTTATCAGCACCTCGAGTGGTTCGGCGGTCATTTGAACCTCTTGGGTTGTCAGCGTTGCCCTGTTTATATCAGTTTACAGCGCCATTGTTGCCACAATGCCGGGTGCTAAGCCTGCATAACTTTGCTCTTTATTCCGGCCGCTTGTCGGAGGGCGTTTCGCCGACGCCGTCATCACAAATACTTCTCCTGCATGTCGACGGTGGTCTCCTTGCCGAGCTGCCCGTAATGGGCACTGAGCCACTTGTCGGCTCGCTCGCGGCCGATCTCGAACAGATGGGTGAGGAACTTCCAGGTGGCATTCATCGGGCTCGAGCCGGAGAGATCGCGGATCACGTCCTCGGCCTCGATCAGGTGCATGTACATGCGCTTGCCGTCGGGGATTTGGCCCTCGTCGATGAGCTTGGTGACGAAGGCGATGGCGCGCATCTCGCGCATCAGCGAGGAATTGTAGATGATCTCCTGCATGCGGTCGATAATGGCGCGCGAGCTGGTCGGGTTCTCCGCCCGCTCCATCGGGGTCAGGTGCACCATGACGACGTCGCGGGCGTCGCAGCCGTAGATCACGGGAAAAATCGCCGGGTTGCCCATGAAGCCGCCGTCCCAATAATGTTCGCCGTCGATCTCCGGCGCTCGCATCTTGATCGGGTTGCAGCCGGAGGCGATCACATGTTCCGCGGCGATCTCCTCGCGCGGGAACGCTTTCACCTTGGAGGTTCGTATATTGGTGGCGCAAAGAAACAGCTTGACCACCTTCTGCCGGCGCACGCGCTCGAAGTCGATTGTGGCGTTGAGCAGATCTCGCACCGGATTGGCGTCGTGCGGATTTAGCTCGTAGGGCGACATGATGCGGGAGATCATTTCGTTGAAGAGGTAGGCGGGCGTGTGCTCAAGGCCGAATTTTGGGTTCACCTGGTCGATGAAGGATGGCGCGATCGGGCTCTTCGCGGCGGCCTCCGACATTTTTGTCCAGAAGCTGCGCAAGTGTGCGCGCGCGCCTTCGCGGCCGCCGGCAGCGAGACCGTCAGCAAGCACAACGGCGTTGACGGCGCCGGCGCTGGTCGCGGTGACGCCGTCGAAGCCAATTCGCTCATCTTCCAGTATGCGGTCCAGAACGCCCCAGATGAAGGCGCCATGACTGCCGGCGCCTTGCAATGCGAGGTTGACGACTTTTTCCCCGGCCATCGGGGTATTTTCGTGAGTTTCTGCGGACTTCGGCTGCGCGGTCATGATCCCCCCACTGGCCGTATATTAAACGCGGCAGTTAGCATTCGACCTGACTCTACCATCAAGCACCGTTCGAGCGTGGTCAGCAACGCCGTTTTCGGCCATCGGCCGCCACGTCCGCTTCCGCCGCGACATCATCTTGTAGGCGAAACAGACTGTCCAGACCACCGTTCGCCCGTTGGGTTAACCCCACCCTGCGGGCTATCATCAACCTCAATAAGCGCTGGTTTAATTTTCAGGCGACGCGGTTTCTCGGGTGGCGCAAGTGTGAGGCAACGAAATGCTCGAGGACCAAAAATCGCGCGGGCCACGCTATCCTTTTGCCTGGCTCGGCGTCCCGCTGGCCGGTTCAATTTGTAGCAGGTCTGCTGTTCCGGCGAAGACGGGTCGTGTCTTAATTTGGGATGGCGGGTCCTTTTTCGGATCGGCTTAAGGTTTGACCAACTTGTGCCTTAACGCCGCATTCGGCGCAGCGAATCTCGGAATCCGAAACAGCTGTGAAGCCGGGGGACAATATTTTGATTGTCGTTTCTAAATTTCCTTTGTCATCCTCTTCCCACGTTGCGGAGCCATTTAATGCGCATTCCGGACAGGTTAGGGGCGTAACGAAGTACTCACGCTTCCCCATCGCGGCCTCCTATTGTCGCTAGAAGAATTGGTGGAACGAGGGTCTGACTAGAGCCCACAGATGGCAGCGAATTTCAAATTAGGACACTACCCGAGGACGCGGAATATTGACATGCAGGCCGAGGCAAACAGGCGAAATCCTCGATACGGTACAGATCCGCGCCGGGCGCGAAGTCCGATCGTTTCCGGCTGCCCATGAGAGTTGTCACGAGAACGGCCGCCTGATCGATCGCGCCGATGCGCCGTGTATGCCCGGCGAAGCCTTATCAGCGGTTATTGTGGGCCTTGCCGGCGCCCACTGGTACAATCATGCTAGCTTGACGGCAGCGGCTTGATTTGACGTCGGGGAATGCGGTTAAGGCCGAGTAACCGAGAAGAGGTCCTTACCATGGCCACGCTCGATGTCCTGACCGATGGTGCAATGGCTCGTGAGCAGGAAACTGAGAAACGCCATCTGACAGCAACGATAGCGGCGCTGCGCCAGGCGCTTGAGGACGCCGACGCAGAACGCAACGCCGTGCGGCAGAGTGTCCGTGCAGCGTATGAAGGCGATATTGCCGAGCTTAAAGCCACAATCACGGCGTTGCGCGAGGTGCTTGAAGAAACTCGGCATGAGGGACGGACGGCGGTAGAGCGTGCCGTCGCGCGCTCGGCCGACGAGATCACTCAGCTGCGCCATACCGCGGCCGCGCTCCGCGACGCGATCGAGGACGCGCGCGAAGGCCACCGCCAAGAGATCCAACGCCTCAACGCCGCGGCCCATAACGAAGGCGTACAGTTGCATGCCGCGATCCGGACCTTGCGGGAGCAGCTTGAGGACGCAGCATTCCGGGGCCAAGCCCTGAAACAAGAAGCCTCGGCCGCTGCGACGAGGGAGATCGAGGAACTCAAAGCGACCTGCATGGCGCTCCGCCGCGAACTCGAAGCCGCTCGGGGCAATGCGCCATGACGGCGGACGGCGAAACCTCCGCACCGGATCGCGACGCCAGGCGCCGCAACCCGCGACGATCAGCCGCCAAGGCGAAGCTTCAGCCAATCGTTGGCGGCAAGCGCCAGCGGCTCGAGGACGTCAACGTTCTCCTGGATGTTGCGCAGCGAATATCGGGCACGGAAACGCTCGATGAAATCTTGGAAGAATTGGTCGAAATGACGTCGGCGGCGCTCGGCTGTGACCGCAGCAGCTTTTTCCTCTACGACGCCGGTACCAACGAACTTTATTCGCGCGTGGCGCAGGGCATTCGTCGCCGGGAGATTCGTCTTCTCAGTAACGACGGTATCATTGGCGCGGCATTCCAAAGTGGCGGCAGCATCATCGTCGACGACGCCTATGCCGATCCGCGCTTTACCGCAACGATCGACCAAGAGACCGGCTACGTCACGAAATCCATCCTCTGCGTGCCGCTTCGCACCGCTAAGGGTGACGTCGTGGGCGCAGCACAGGCGCTCAACAAGATCGGCGGCTTCTTCACCGAGCGTGAGCGGACGCTGCTTGAAGCTATCGCGGCTCAGTCGCTACCGGCGCTGCGCAGTTCCCAGGCCGTCGAGCGGATGCAGAAGGCGCGCGCTCAGGAATTGGCCTTTCTCGACATCGTCGCCGACATCACCTCGCAGATCGATCTCGATCAGCTGCTGCAGCGGGTGATGAACGAGGCCGCGCGGATGCTGGGAGCGGAGCGTTCCACGCTGTTCCTGCATGACGACAAGAACCGCGAACTGTTCTCGCGCGTCGCCATGGGGGCGACGATCGGCGAAATCCGCTTCCCCAATCACGCCGGCATCGCCGGCACCGTGTTCACCACCGGAAAGACCGTCAATATTCCGCACGCCTATGCCGATCTGCGCTTCAATACCAGCTTCGATAAGCAGACCGGGTTCTTCACCCGCTCGATCCTGTGTACGCCGGTCATCAACAAGCACGGCGTGATCATCGGTGTGACGCAAGCGTTGAACAAGGCCGGCGGCCCGTTCACCGCCGAGGACGAAGCGCGCCTCAAAGCCTTCACCGCACAGGTCGCGATCGCGCTCGAAAACGCCAAGCTGTTTGACGACGTCCAGAAGATCAAGAACTACAACGAGAGCATGCTTGAAAGCATGTCGAACGGGGTCATTACGCTCGATGAGCGTGACACCATCGTCACCTGCAACAGCGCCGGCGCCCGCATTATTCGGCTTGCCCCCGCGGCCATCCTTGGTCACAGCGCCACCGAGTTTTTCGCCGGCGTGAACGCGTGGATCATCGACCGCATAAAGAAGGTTCAAACGGAAAAACTCGCCAACGTCGCGATGGATGTCGAGATCGTGCTCGACGACCGGCCGGTCTCGGTCAATCTTACGGTGTTGCCGTTGGAGAGCGGCGATCGCAAGCAACTCGGGACGCTGCTGATGATTGAGGACATCAGCACCGAGAAGCGCGTCAAGGCCACTATGGCGCGCTACATGGACCCGGCGATTGCCGCGCGCATGCTCGACCATGATGGCGACGCCGGCCTGCTCGGCGGCGCCAGCACCCGGGCGACCATCCTGTTTTCGGATATCCGTGGCTTCACCACGTTGAGCGAGGAAATGGGCGCCCAGGGCACGGTCGCCTTTCTCAACGAATATTTCTCGCTGATGGTCGAGTGCATCGCTCGCGAGGAAGGGATGCTCGACAAATTCATCGGCGACGCCGTAATGGCGGCGTTCGGGCTTCCGATCGCGCATGACGACGATGAGGACCGCGCCGTTCGTGCGGCAATCGCCATGATCCGCGAATGCCGGCGCTGGAGCCGCGAACGAGTCCTGCGCGGTCAAAAGCCCGTTGAGATGGGCGTCGGGCTGAACACCGACATGGTGGTCTCAGGCAACATCGGTTCGGCAAAGCGCATGGACTATACCCTGATCGGCGACGGCGTGAACTTGGCGTCAAGGCTTGAAAGCGCCTGCAAGAGCTATTCCGCACAGATCCTCATCAGCGAACATACATTCAGCCGTTTGCGCGGCACTTATCGTATCCGGAACGTCGATCAGGTAGTTGTGAAGGGCAAGACTGAGCCGGTCGGTGTCTTCGAAGTGCTCGATCACCACACCGAGGAGAGTTTCCCCAACCTGATGGATGTGGTGAGCTATTTCAACGAGGGTATGCGGAATTACCGCGCCGGGAATTTCACCAACGCCATCGGCCAGTTTGAGAAGGCGCTCGTCTGCCATCCTCATGACAAGCTGTCGACGACTTATATCGAGCGCTGCCGCCACCTCACGAGCCACCCGCCGGATGGTGACTGGAACGGCGTCTGGGTGATGACGCAGAAGTGAGCTTTGTTGGGTCATCCGCCCGTTTGCAAACAACCGCGATCACACTGAGCTGAGATTGCATGACGCGGACTATCGCCTCACCATATTCCTTGTCGGTCACAAATAACGACGGGTAGGCGTTGACCTCCAGCAGCGTGGCTGCGTAGTCCGACGCCGGGCCGGCGATGAAAAAGTCGAGGCCCCAAAGTAAGACGCGTGGGCCGCAGACTGGCTGCGTCTCGGCGTACCAAAAATAGCTGTCGAGAAATTTCTCGCCGATGTTTTTGACCTGCGCCGCGATGCGGCGACGCACGAGCGGCGGGATGACGTCGGTGGCGTCCAGTAACGTGGTCGACTGCGGAAGGCCGAGCCGCTGTCGCACCGAGCTGTTGGTCAATTCGGCATAAAGCTCGCCCCGCCGATAAGGGTAAGCGGCCAAGCGCACGAGCATCTCGCGCGGGATCGCGCAATTCTCCCGCGACGACGTGTCGATAACGACATAAGCGCGGATGTCGGCCTTAAAGCTGCCGACCAGCAAAGGATCGGCGAGCAATTCTTGTTTGATCCAGGTGCCGCCGCCGTCGCAGCCGCCGCCGCCGCCGAAATCGGTGTCTATCCTGATGCCGAGCCCGCGCGCGTTGTTGGCGGGCTTGAAGATGAAGCGGGCGCAAGGGCTCGCCGCAGCCCCGATCTCGTCCGGCGCCGAGCCGCGGACGTTCCAGGTCCGCGGACGCGGAACGCAACACCCGGTCGCCTTCTCAAATTCGTCGAGAATGCCGGCGAGCTCGGTCTTGATGCCAAAATTTCCATCGTTGCCGGTCGCGTTGGTGATTTGCCCGCGGCGGGCGGCGCGCACCAGCAAATGGCGAACAACGGCATAACGACTGCTGCGAAAATGCGCGCCGACCGCTAAGGCGTCCAACGCGCTTTTCTCGCGCGGCGAGAAATCGGCCGCACTATCGGAGGTGGGATAAAACAGCAAAACATCGAAGCGGCGCCGGCGCGGCGTGCTTTGGCTTCGTTTCCCAACTGGAACGGCGGCGCCGGATACGGCGATGCGCAGGCCTTGCTCGCCCCTTTCCAGGTCGCTCCAATGCACCATCCAGACCCGGGCGAGCCGTCTCGCCGCGATCCGCCCGGCCATCGGCGCGATGTCGGCGAGACACGCGGCCGGGCGCGCCACACTGACGAGAAGAACCGAGAGCGGTTCGCGTGCCGAACCGGCGGGGGGGTGGACGCTACTGGGAGGTGTCACGCGGCGCCGCCGGCGAACTATCCTTTGGGCCTGCTTCTGCGCAGGCGCTCCGTTAGGTCATCAGAGTCCGGATCAGGATCGGGCGCCGGGTCCGGTGCAGGGTCAGGTTCTGGATCTGGCTCGGGATCGGGCTCGGGATCTGGCTCCGGGTCCGGCTCAGGCTGCGGTTCAGGTTCAGGTTCAGGCTCAGGTTCAGGTTCAGGCTCAGGCTCAGGCTCAGGCTCAGGCTCAGGCTCAGGCTCAGGCTCAGGCTCAGGCTCAGGTTCTGGGTCAGGGGGGGTATCGAGCGTGTCGTCGGCGTCGATGTCGGGCGGATCGTCGACATACGAATCGTAATCGTCGCCGGCGCTGTCATCGACCGGCACGGGGTTCGGCCAGTTGACGTCGACTTCGAGCGCCTGAGAACTTCCGGGGACGACGAAATGGTTCGATTTCAGTCGCCCCATCAAATCCTTCAGGTCGGGATTCGACAATCGAATACAGCCGAAGGTCGGCCGCAATCCGCCATTTGCTCCAGGCGCGCCGCCGTGAATCAATAATCCGCTGCGCCCGTTTTGCTTTGCCGTTAACGCGTCGCCTCCGGTCGGGTCCAACACGATCATGCCGTTGGGACCGTAACTTCGAAGTCCCTTCGCGTCGGTCGGCGAGCCTTGAAATCCCGGGATCGCGTATTGGCCGCTGGGCGTGTTGCCGTAGGGCCGCGTCGAGTCGCGATTCGGATTGTTGTTTCTGGTGGCCGCGTTCAGATCGGCCTGGCCGAGACATTGATAGGTCGGCGACAGCGACGAACCGTCGTCGCCGACAAGCTGCAACGATCCGGGCTTGCTGCGATCCGGCGGTAAATTGACGACGATCTTGGCCACGAGCGCTTCCCCGTTCGCGTCAGGCTGAAACGGCAGTCAGCTACGATCAGCCGGCCGCGCTGAAACGCCATCTGATCCGAACGCAAATCTACTGTATGCAATTGAAAGTTGCAAACTTAAATATTACAATCTGTATAATGATTGCGATTCTGGCCCGTCAGGAATTAAGCCGGGTCTTGCGGCCTCCTCGCCGGCCTCGCGCGTCGAGAAGAAGGCGCACCGCTTACGACGGCGGTTTTTTCAGCACGTCGAGGTAGGGTTTCGCGGCCTTCTCGCCGGCCTCGCGCGTCGCGGCGTCGAGGCCGTTGACGAAATCGTCCAGCATCAGGTCGGTCTCGCCGTGCGCCTTGGAGACAAGGTGCCACTTCATCGCCGCGACCGGGTTCTTCGGGGCGCCGCGGCCGTCGGCGAGAATCCGAGCGAGCCGGTCTTGCGCCACCGCGCTGCCTTGCACCGCCGCCCGGTGGAACACCTCGGCCGCGGCCGTCTCATTCTTGGCGATGCCGGTGCCGTTGAACAGCGCGATGCCGTATTCGACTTCGGCCTCGGTGTTGTCGAGGAGGCTTGCGAGCGAGAACAAGCGCACCGCCTCGGCCATGTCCTTCTTCACGCCGCGGCCCTCCTTATAAAGAGTGCCGAGCGCGTATTGGGCTTCGGAATTGCCGGCATTGGCGGCGACGCGCAGAAGATCGGCGGCGCGATTGAAATCCTGCGGAAACAATTGCCCCTCCATATAGAGGAGCGCGAGATCGTAGGCGGCGAGCGGATGGCCGAGCTTGGCGGCGGCCGAAAGCCACTTGGCGCTTTGATCGCGGTCGCGCGGGCCGGCGCGGCCGGCCAGCCGAAACATCGCCAGCGCAAACATGGCGTCGCGGTCGCCGCGATCGGCGGCAAGCTTGTACCACTCCGCAGCCTTTTTATCGTCCTGCGGCACGCCGTCGCCGTCGGCGTAGAGTTGACCGAGCATGGTCATGGCCTTGGGGTCGTTGTTTTCGGCGGCGCGATGCGTGGCAAGGCTTAAGGCGGTCAAAAAATATCCGCGCTGGTAGGCGCCGTAGACGTAATCCGGTTCGGCGGCGCGGGCGGGGGGAAGCGCAGGCGCGACCATCAGCGCGGCAAGCGCCAGCGTGGTGCTCAGCCTAAATGCGTTTCCGCGGGAGTGAGCGGATGCGCGGTTCATTTCGATACGGCCGGCGATGCGGGCTCACCGAGGTATTTGGCCGCCGCCGCGACCAGCGCGGACGGCGCCGCTTCTTGGGTCCACAACCAATCGCCAAGCGCGATGAAATCGCTGCCGGCTTGCGCCAGTGCGGAAACCTCGTCGAGGTCGCCCGCATAGCCGACGCACGGCACTTCGAAAACTTCCGCCCACCAGCCGATGCGCTCGATCACGGCTTCGAACGGCGGGTGGTGGCCGTTGCGGTCGGGCTCGCCGAACATGACGTAATCGGCGCCGCTTTCGGCGGCGAGCATGGCATCATGGCGGCTCTTTAGACCGCCGGCGCCGGCAATGCTCTCTGGTTTGAGTGCGCCAATCGCCGCTGTCAGCGCTTCTATTCCATCAAGATGGGCGCCATCGGCGCCGGCGCGCGCCGCGATTTCAGCCCGCCCGTCGAGGAGAAGCGCGACGCCGCGCGGCTGCGCGATCGCCGCCACGGCCTTGGCGCGGTTGACGAGCGTGCGCTCGTCGGTGTCTTGCAGGCGAAGGAGGATCGCGGCGACCTCGCCAACGTCGAGCACGGCCGCGAGTTTGTCGGCGAACGCGGCAGGCTCGCCGAGCGCCGGCGTGAACAGATAGAGGCGGGGGCTCAGCCGCCCCCGCGGAGCTGAAGAGGGAGTGGTCGTCATGTTCGGGCTCGCGGATTAAAGCCCGCGCCCCGGAATGACAAAAACGTCACGCGGCTTTCTTTTCCAGGTCGGCGGTCCAACGTCCGAGCGCGGCGAGGCCGTTCATCTGGGCGCGATGGCCGAAAGCGCGTTGCGCGGCGGCGACATTCTCGGGCTTGCCAGACCACGCTTTCTGCGGCGCCGCCTGCAGCGCGCGGCCGTAGGAGAATGTCACGTGCCATGGCAGCGGCCCGAGCTTGTTGATGGCGTCGAGATGCGCGGTTGCTTCTTCGTCGGATTGGCCGCCCGACAAAAACGCGATGCCGGGCACCGCCGCCGGCACGCAGGCCTTGAGGACGCGGACGGTCTTTTGCGCGACTTCTTCCACCGAGACTTGTTTCGGCGATTTCTTGCCCGGCAGCACCATGTTCGGCTTGAGCACCATGCCTTCGAGCGGCACGCGCTGATAGAACAATTGCTCGAACACGCTGTTGAGCACCCATTCGGTGACCACGGCGCAGCGGTCGATGTCGTGATCGCCGTCCATCAACACCTCGGGCTCGACAATCGGGACGATGTCCTGCTCCTCGCAGAGCGCGGCATAGCGCGCGAGCGCCTGCGCGTTGGCAACGAGCGCGCCAAAACTCGGAATGCCGGGACCGATATCGATTACCGCGCGCCATTTGGCGAATTTGGCGCCGAGCCCGCGATATTCGATGAGCCGCTCGCGCAGGCCGTCGAGGCCTTCGGTGATGACTTCGTTCGGACAGAACGGCAGCGGCTTCGCGCCCTTGTCGACCTTGATGCCGGGAAAGGCGCCGGCTTTTTCGATGATCTGCACCAGCGGCGTGCCGTCCTTGGCGTTCTGGCGGATGGTCTCGTCGTAGAGGATGACGCCGGAAATGTTCTTCGACATCGGCTCGCCGGAGCGGAAAAGCATTTCCCGGTAGTCGCGCCGCGTGATTGGCGTGGATTCGACCCCGATGGCGTCGAAACGCTTCTTGATGGTGCTGGTCGACTCGTCGGCGGCGAGGAGGCCGCGGCCCGGCGCGACCATCGCTTCGGCAACCTTGTTCAGCTCAGCGAGATTCATTGCGCTCTCCTCGATATCTTAAGACGCGTACCGCCTGCGCCGATTATGCCTCGCGGGCAGCCGCGGCGGGAGTGGGAACTTTGCTTAGCACCGCGACACCGGGTAGCGTCTTGCCTTCCAGCCATTCCAAAAAGGCGCCGCCTGCGGTCGAGACGTAAGTAAAGCGCCCGGTGACGCCGGCAATGTTGAGTGCCGCCATGGTGTCGCCGCCGCCGGCGATACTGGCAAGCTTGCCTGCGGCGGTCAGTTCAGCGGCCGCTTCGGCGACTTCGACGGTGCCGTTGTCGAACGGCTCGACCTCGAACGCGCCGAACGGGCCGTTCCACACCAGCGTTCGCGTGCGCGCCAGCACCGAGATCACGTGCTCGATAGTCCGCGGGCCGATGTCGAGAATCATGTCCGACGCACCGACCTCGTCGACCGGCACCACGCGTGACGGGACATGCGCCGCGAGCTTCGCCGCCACGACGGCGTCGACCGGCAATACAATCTCGCGCTTGAGCGCTTTTGCCTTGGCCAGGATCTCGCGCGCCGTCGGAATGAGATCGCTCTCGCATAGCGACTTGCCGACGGATTTGCCAAGCGCGGCCAGGAACGTGTTGGCCATGCCGCCACCGATGATCAGCGTGTCGACGATGTTGAGAAGGTTGCCGAGCAGATCGAGCTTGGTCGACACTTTGGCGCCGCCGACGATGGCCGCAAGCGGCCGTTCCGGCGTCTGCAACGCACGCGTCAGCGCCTCCAGTTCCTCTTGCATGGCGCGGCCGGCATAGGCCGGCAGCAAACGCGCGATAGCCTCGACGGAGGCGTGCGCGCGGTGCGCGACCGAGAAGGCGTCGTCGACATAAACATCCCCGAGCTTGGCCAGCTTCGCGGCAAACGCGGCGTCGTTATTTTCTTCGCCGGCGTGAAAGCGGGTATTTTCCAAGCACAGGATTTCGCCGGGCTTCATGGCGGCAACGGCCTGTTCCGCGACCTCGCCGACGCAGCCGTCGGCAAATCCGATCGGCCGGTGGATAATGCGCGCCACCGCGGCAACGACGGGCTTGAGCGACTCGCGCGGATCGCGGCCCTTGGGCCGGCCGTAATGCGAAAGAATGATCACCTTGCCGCCGCGGTCGGCGATTTCGGTGATGGTCGGCGCGTTCCTCTCGATGCGCGAAACGTCGGCGACTTCGCCATTGTGCATCGGCACGTTGAAATCGACGCGCACCAGCACGCGCTTGCCTTTCACGTCGGCGTCGTCGAGGCTGCGGAACGACATGACGAAGAAGCTTAGCTCAGCTTGCCCATCGCGACCGCAGTATCGACCATGCGGTTGGAGAAGCCCCACTCATTGTCGTACCACGCCAACACCCGCACCAGCGTGCCGTCCATGACCTTGGTCTGGTCCATGTGGAAGATCGCGGAATGCGGGTCGTGGTTAAAGTCGGAAGAGACGTTGGGCGCGTCGGTGTAGCCGAGGATTCCCTTGAGCTGCTGCTCGGCGGCGCGTTTGATCGCGGCGTTGATCTCTTCCTTCGAGGTCGCCCGCTTGGCGACGAACTTAAAATCGATCACCGAAACGTTCGGTGTCGGCACGCGGATGGCGGTGCCGTCGAGCCGTCCGGCCAGCTCCGGCAACACCAGGCCGACGGCTTTGGCCGCGCCGGTCGAGGTCGGGATCATGTTGAGCGCCGCCGCGCGCGACCGGTAGAGGTCCTTGTGCACCTGGTCGAGCGAAGGCTGGTCGTTAGTGTAGGAATGCACGGTCGTCATAAAGCCTTTGTCGATGCCGACGGCGTCGTGCAGGACCTTGACCACCGGAGCGAGGCAATTGGTGGTGCATGAGCCATTGGAGACGACGGTGTGCGCCTTGTTGAGCTTATCGTGATTGACGCCGTAGACGACCGTAAGGTCGGCGCCTTCAGCCGGCGCCGAGATCAATACGCGCTTGGCGCCGGCGGTAAGATGCGCGGTCGCTTTGTCCTTGGCGGTGAAAATGCCGGTGCATTCGAGCGCGATATCGACGCCGAGCTCCTTCCACGGCAATTGCGCCGGGTCCCTGACCGCGGTCACCTTGATGGCGCCGTTGCCGCAATTGATGCTGTCACCTTTGACCGTGACCTCGCCGGGAAAGCGGCCGTGGACCGAATCGTAGCGCAGCAGATGCGCGTTGGTTTCCACCGGCGCGAGGTCGTTGATCGCCAGAACGTCGAAATCCTTACGCCCGGCTTCAACGGCGGCCCGCAAAATGTTGCGGCCGATGCGGCCGAAGCCGTTGATGGCTACGCGGACGGACATTTGTCGCTCCCCAACTGCGCCTTGCGCTTAAGTTTTGCGTTAAACATCAGCATTTTCGCAAAGTCTATTTAACGGCATTGGTCGCCGGCACAAGCCTGATCGCTCATTCCGATGAACAAATGTTTATCCAAAAGGGGTTGTTGAGGAACCTTTTTCTTTAAAGCGATTTACTCACGCATCAACTCTTGCTCGAAGCTAAGGCGAGGCGTACGATTTCACCTAGCGAATGTTCGAACACTCGCTCGAATTTGGGAGATCTCTGGCATGTCGAGCACGAAGCAAGCTTCGAAAATAAAGAGGCGGACAAAGGCTGTGCCCGTTATGGGAGCGGCCGGACTGTTCTCGCTCGCCGGCGGCGTAGGCGTCGCGGCGGCCGCTACCGGCGGCCCGGCGGCGGATCTGCCGCTGCAGAAGGTCACGCCGAGCCACGAAATCATACTCGGTGAAGAAGAGCTTTCCGACGTCAGCCTGGCGACGTTCTATGTCATCGACAAGGAAAACGCTGCAGCAGTGAAATCAGGCATTCGCGTCGCCCGAGGTTGCGGCGGCTGCGGCGGTTGCGGCGGCCGCGGCTGTGGCTGCCGTGGTTGCGGCGGCCGCTGCGCCGGCGGATGCGGTGGTGGCTGCCGATGCGGCGGGTGGTGGGGTTGTGCTGGCGGCTGTGGCGGTTGCGGTTGCTGGTGCATCTCGACCGGAGGATGCCGCGTCTGCTAAGGCGCGCCTGCGAGCTTTGATTAAAGTGTGGCGACTTGGGCCGGGGCACATCGCGTGCGCCCGGCCTGGTTGGTTTTACCGTCCCTCGTGACGGTGGGCCGCGGGCGCTTGGCTGCCGGACAGGTGGTCAATCGGCATGAGGGCCGCTAAAATTCCGGAAGATTTTTTCTAAGCCGCGAACAAAGCGAGCAAGGGCCTCGCTGACTTCGGGCAAATGCGGCGAAGGTCGCGCACAGGCATCATGCACGGCGATCACGGCAAGACTTCCTCGTCCCTCAATAACAAAGACGTCCCGCGCTTCGCGCCGAATTTCACGGTGTATGTGCTGCCGCCCGACGCGGTGTGCCTTTTCTCGGAGGACCGGAAATTTTTTCTCTATGGCGAGCTTTACTGCAAGCTCGCCGCCGCGATTGGCGCCGGTAACAAGACCGTTGCCAAGCTCGTGCGCGAGCTCGAGCGGGAATTTCCGCCGGACAAGATCCGCGAAGCGTTGCAGCGGCTGTTTGACCGCCGCTACATCTTGCGCCATTCGCGCACCGCCGGGGATATCACCACCGCCTACTGGGTGAGCCTGGGGCTATCGCCGGAAACGGCGGAAAAAAACCTGCAAAACTGCCGCGTGCGCGTCGAATCGATCGCAGTGCAGGGCGGTAAAGAATTTGCCGCGGCGTTGCGGAAGTTGGGCGTTCGCGTCGTCGACCGCGGCGCCAACCTGACCGTGACGCTGGTCGGCGATTATCTCGACGGCCACCTCGCCGACCTGAACCGGCGGCGGCTCACCGACCATACGCGCTGGCTCCTTGCGCAGCCCTCCGGCATTTTCCCGCTGGTCGGCCCGATCATCACGCCGGGAAAGAGCGCATGCTGGACGTGCCTCGCCGACCGCATGCGGCGCAACCGCGAGGTCAAGGCGCTGATCGACCGCAAAGGCGCGCGCTGCGTCGCCGTCTCGCCGCTCGCTCGGCAGCCGTTTGGACAGACCGGCATTCAGCTTGCGGCGCTCGAAATCGCCAAAGCGATCGCCACCGATTTTCGCACTGATTTGGGCGACCACATTATCAGTCTCGATTTGCTCGGCTCGAGTGTGGTGAAGCATTATGTCGCGCAGCGTCCGCAATGTCCGAGCTGCGGCCGCAAGAAACTGCGCGACCCGCGCCGTCCGGCGGTGCCGTTGACGCTTTCCGCCGGCAACAAGCTGGTGATGACGAGCGGCGGCTATCGCAGCGTCTCGTCGCGGGCCACCGTCGCGCGATTCCGCAAGCACGTCAGCCCGCTCACCGGCGTTGTTTCGCGGCTCGAGCGGATCGAAGCCGATCTGCCCATGAACACTAACTTTTACGCCCAGCACAATTTCTCGGCGCCGGCGTTCAGCATCGCTGAATTGCGGGCGGGACTAAGCGGCGGCAGCTTCGGCAAGGGCAGCACCGCCGAGCAGGGCGAGGCGAGCGCGCTGATGGAGGCGATCGAGCGCTATTCCGGCATTTTTCAGGGCGACGAAATACGGAGGACGCGGCGGTTTGCCGATTTTTCTTCCGGCGAAGCCGTCGCGCCCAATCAGATTCTCTTGTTCAGCGATGCGCAATATCGCCAGGGCCAGATGCCGGCGGCCGCCCACGATCACACGCCGCCGACGCCGGCGCCGTTCGATCCATCGGCCGAGATCGAATGGTCGCCGGTCTGGTCGCTGCGCGACGGGCGTTTCAAATATCTTCCCACCAGCCTGCTGTATTTTTTCTACCGAGGCCCGGGCCAGATCAACGCCGATTCCAACGGCTGCGCCGCCGGCAACACGCTCGAGGAAGCCATCGTCCAGGGCTTTCTCGAGCTGATCGAGCGTGATGCCTACGCGATCTGGTGGTACAACCGGTCGCAGCGCGAGGAAGTCGATCTCGCGCAATTCGACGATTCGTACATCCACAATCTGCGCCAGCAGCTCGCCGAAACCGGACGCCGGCTTTGGGTGCTCGACGTCACCACCGATCTCGGCATTCCCACCTTCGTCGCCATGGCCCATTGGCTCAAGGACGGAAAGGAAAACATCGAGTTTGGCTCGGGCGCTCATTTCGACCCGCAAATCGCCATGCTGCGCGCGCTGACCGAGCTCAATCAATTCTTGTCCATCGGACTCATGGGCGGCGGCAGCGGCGATAAGTCGAGCCTCGATGGTGTAACGCCGCTGCGGCTTGAGGATCATCCGTATTTGCTGCCCGGCAAAAAGCCGGCGAGCGGCGCCAGCGCGGCCGCGAAGTTCGGCAATCTCGGCAGCCGCGAGCAAGTCGATGCCTGCGTGCGGTTCACCACGGAGGCCGGTCTCGATTTCATGGTGCTCGATCAAACCCGCCCCGACATCGGCGTCCCGATCGTCCGGGTGATTGCGCCCGGACTGCGCCATTTCTATCAGCGCTTCGCGCCCGGCCGGCTTTATGACGTGCCGGTGAAGCTCGGATTGCGCGACCGTCCGATTGCGGAAAGCGACCTTAATCCCATTCACCCGCATAGCTGACGAGGGCGACGGCGGCGTGCGCGCTCCCAAAAAGAGGCGAGGGCGGCGGGCCGGAACAGCAAACCTTTATGTGCGGCTTGCCGCGCACGTCACGCTTGACGTGCGGGACGGCGTGCAAATCTTTGCGGCCTTCCACGGCTATTCGATCGGGCTCGGCACATTCGACGCGCCCGTCGCATCGCGGGTGCCTGCGCTCCGCGCCGGCTTGCCGCTGACCGCGCTCGCTCGCGGCCGGCGCTCCGATCAAGGCATCGACGCATTGGTTCGGCGCTTGGCGCGACGCAACCTCGTTGAGTATTGGCTGCAGGGCGCGGACGGTGCGGACCTCCTCGCCGTCGAGCCGCAGGTCGCGGATTACTGGCCGCAGGCGGCGCAGCTGCGCACGGGCGGCGCGCTCGTCCTGTCGCGGTTTGCTTATCTGCGGCGGCGCGGGAACGATCTCGTACTTGAATCCCCGCGCGCCGCCGCGTTGCTCAGGATTTGCGATCCAAGCATCGTGGGCGTGCTGGCCGAGCTTTCGACGCCGCGAACAATCGGACAACTGCGCCGGCTAAAGGATTTCCCGGGCGTGTTGCTTCTCGGCGTGCTGCTCGATTGCCGATTTGCATTCGAGGTGAACGCCAAAAGCGACGAGAATCTCCGGTCGGCCGAGGGCGATGAGGACTTGGTGTTGTGGGACTTTCACGATCTGCTGTTTCACAGCCGCAGTACCGAGGGCCGGCACGCTAACCCGCTCGGTGGCACCTATCCCCACGCCGGAACGATCGCGCCGCTGCCGGCGGTGCGGCCGCGGTGGCCGGGAAAGTCGATCGATCTGCGCGAGTTCCTGACCCCGGGGAGCGGAATGAAGTCACCGGTCGCCGAAATCTTGCGCCAGCGTCATTCAGTGCGCAACTTTGATGATCGCCGCCCGATCACGCTCGCCGAGCTTTCGCGGTTTCTCGACGGCGCCGCGCGCATTCTGTCGAAGCCTAAGCACGCCGCCAACGCCGCGGACGCGGGCGGTGAAGCGGACTACGCGCTGCGGCCCTATCCGTCGGCGGGCGCGAGCTACGAGCTCGAACTCTACCTCGCCGTCAATGCATGCGAGGGACTGCGGCGCGGTTTCTATCACTACGACGCCGACGGTCATGCGCTCGCGGCGGTCGATGTTGCCGCCAACACGCTTGATGCGTCGCTCGTTGCCTGCGCGTCCGCCATGGGCGTAGAAACGCCGCCGCAGATCCTGATCACGATTGCGGCGCGCTTTGGCCGGATTTCGTGGAAATACTCGTCGCTCGCTTATTCGCTCGTCCTCAAGGACGTCGGCGTGCTGCTACAAACATTTTATTTGATGGCCACGGATCTTGATCTCGGCGGCTGTGCGGTCGGCATCGCCAATATCGATCTGTTCGCCAAGATGACCGGGATCGAGTTCCACATTGAAGGGCCGGTCGGCCAATTCGCCTTGGGGCGCGGAACGCAAACCGCGGCAACGTCATCAAGCGCCTAGAAAGCGGCCGATCGCCCAACGCGTCATGCCCGGGCATAGCCCGTCGAAGATGGGCGTAAAACGCCCTTTCGCCCGGCCATCCACGTCTTTTTTCAGCCAGTTGAGGCGTGGATGCCCGGCACAAGCTTGCAGCCGGGCCGGCCACTTCGGCCCCGATCCGATTGACCGAGCATGACGGGCACACGAGTTTGTCGCGTAGCGGAACGATCTACCGGCCGGCGCGTTCGCCCGCAAAAGGTCGCCACTTGGAGCGAGAACCGCTCCGCATTCGCTTGGCTCATTTGAGCCAGGACCAACGGGAGATCGACATGGCAGAAAATGCAGCCAAGAAGTCGTTTGAAGCCGGCGCAAAAACGGCGCGGGAGGCTTTGGAAAAAGGAGCCGCAACAACGGAACAAGCCGCGCGAGAAGCCGAGCACAGCTTTTCTTCAGCGGGCGAAGGGCTTCGCGATTTCAACGCCAAGCTGATGAGCTTTGGCCAAGCCAACACGGTGGCCAACCTGAATTTCTTCGCTGAATTGGCGCGGGCGAAAGGGCCAACGGAAGCATTCGAGCTGTGGTCACGGCACGCCCAGGAACAAATGCAAAGATTTACCGAGCAGTCGCAGGAACTGGGAACGTTGGGACAGAGAATTGCATCGACGAGCGGCGAGCCGTTGCGGCGTAGTTTCGACCAAACGCTCCGACGGGTTTCGTGAAGCGGCTTTGCCTTCACGGCGAAGTTCTCGAAAACGGAATGAAAGAGGCCGCTAACTGCGGCTCGCGTTCCGAGGGATGAAGCGTCAAGGGCGATAGCTGGCGGTATTGTTCAATACGCTTGTCGAACTCGACGCAGGGCTCGCATACGCTGAGGACCTCTTCTTTTGGGAAAGACCCGCGGACGGCGTCCAAACCGCGATGATCTTACCCCGGGGAATTTCCGCGCCTGATATGGATAACTCTGAACAGGGCGCTGTTTAAAATTGAACATCCCGGCCGCTGACTTGTTCCTCCTGAAAAAAATGTGGCACGGCGCGCGGCTGGAAGTAAAATGGGCGGTCAATGGAACAGAAGGTGGCGAGGCGTCGTGGCTAAGGCAAAGAAGAAGAATCAACAGCCGTTCAACGTGAAAACGTTTCTTAGCACGGTGGACGGCGGCAGGACCGTCAAGACCTATCGCAGGAACGAGAAAATCTTCTCACAGGGCGACCCGGCGGATGCGGTCTTTTACATCCAAGAGGGCAAGGTCAAGGTTTGCGTCGTGTCCGGGGCGGGCAAGGAAGCAGTCGTTGCCCTGCATGCAAAAGGCGACTTCTTTGGCGAGGGATGCTTGGCCGCCCAACCGCTTCGCTTGGCGACAGTCGCGGCGATGACGGAATGCGTCGTCATGCGACTCGACAAAGTGGCCGTCGTGAAGGAGCTCCAGGAAGAGCCCAAGTTTGCAGAGCATTTCATGTCTTATCTGTTGGCTCGGAATGCGCGCGTCGAGGAAGATTTGGTCGATCAGCTTTTCAATTCGAGCGAAAAGCGCCTGGCGCGGGTGCTTCTCCTGATGGCTAACTTCGGCAAGGAGGGCAAACCGGAGCCGGTGATAGCGAAGATCAGCCAAGGGACCCTCGCCGAGATTGTCGGCACCACGCGATCGCGCGTGAGCACGTTCATGAATAAATTCCGGGATTTGGGTTTCATCACCTACAATGGCGAGCTTGAAGTTCGCAATTCGTTGCTGAACGTGGTCCTGCACGACAAGCCGCAGCTCAGGCGGGTCGAGGAGAGCGCAGAATAGACACGATCGCTATAGGCGTGAGCGCGCCAGTCTTTCACGAATTCTCGCGATGTGCGGCCGATTTGTCCTAACCGTCGACCCACTGTGCAACTTTATCGAGAGCTCTCGCAATTCGCAGCCTTGGTATCGCGTGCGGCGGCAGGGTGATCGCGAAAGAACCGGAGCATTTCCTTCGCTGCGTCCGGCCCTCGCGGGTCGGTGTAGGAGCCGGCGGGACTACCGCCCGACCAGGCGTGACCAGCTCCGTGGATGCACCATTGCTCCAGGATTGCTTGGCCATTGGCATCAGTATGGCTCGTGCAGGTATAGGCATGGCCACCGGGAACCTGCCCGCGACGCACTTTCGTTTGCCAGTTCCCGGCTCGCGTGGAACGGTTGATGACCTGATCGGCGTTTCTGGGGTGTACAATGGTGTCACGATCGCCATGAAAAACGATCGTAGGGAGCGGTGGCTGCTCTCCAGGAACGGCCGAAGCATCATCGGACGCGAAAGAGTTCGGAGAAGCGCCATGCCGCATCGCGGCGAATGCGGAGATAAGGTCGTCGGCGGCCCCACACGCCAGACCTGAATGCACCGCGAGTGCGGCATACAGATCCGGGTAAGTTGCTCCCATTACGGCGGCCGCTGCGGCGCCGGCCGACAATCCGCCAACGTAGACGCGTCGCGGATCGACGGCATAGTTGTGCATGACTTGGCGCGTGATGCCCGCGATGAGCGAAGGTTCACCGCGATCCCGACGCTGGTCATCCGGGCGAAACCAATTCCAACATCTCGCCGGGTTCGCGTGACTTGGCTGCGCAGGATAGACTACGAGACAGATTTCTTCCTCCGCGATCACATTCATTCGCGTCCCGGCCGCGAAATCGTCGGGTGTTTGAGTGCCGCCGTGCAACATGACAATCAAAGGAACCGCTTGGCCCTGATAGCCGCTGGGAATGTACAGCTTGTAAGCACGGCTTCCGGCCGAGTTGGTATAAATCTCTTCAATGTACTTTCCGCCATCCGGCACAAGGTCCGGCGTGGATAACGGTGCGGGCCGCGACCATCCCTGCAGTCCAGGGCTAGAGGGGTATTCGAAGCGATAGGTTGGATCGCGCAGGGGCTGGAAATAATGAGCGGAAGGCCTCGCGTTGAAGTTAAAAGGCGTCGTTTTATCGAGGGTCTCGGCTAGCCCATCAATGGTCGGCGGGCGGTCTCCGAGACCAGTAATCTCGCAATCGTTCTCGCCTCGAAGCATGCGCTGAATGACCGCCGTGGCTTCGATGAGTCGGTTTGCCCGCGTAAGCCGTGTTGCCTCGAGCATCATGTCATTCATATCGAAAAGCTTCCTTTTGCTTGGGAGCGAACACGGACGGAGTTTGTCTGCGCCGAAATTCATTTCGCGCATCCGCTTCTTCGTCATTGCATTCTATCGGCGAGTGCGGCCTTGACCTCTGGACTGGCGTGCAACGCACCCAGCACAACGACCGAAGCGATGGTGGCGCGGGCAAGTTCAGGTGTGACGTCGGCCCCGATAGTGGCGAGGCCCAATACGTTGATCTCCAACATCTGCCCGGTGCGACGCGCTTGCTCGAGATCCTCGCGGCTATAATTCCGCAGGCCGAGGTCTAGACTCTTTCGGGCGGTAGACTGTTTGACGACCTCGGCATGGCGTTCGAGTTGGTTTCGAATTGCCGTTCGAATGAAATCAGTCCGGTTCGAGTAAAAACCGTCCTGCACCATGAGGTCGATGTGGCCAAGGTCAACGAAGCCGAGATTGATTGTGATCTTTTCGGTGTCACTCGGCTTCGGTCGTAGTTGATGGACATTTTCGACCATTTTTACCATCCATAGAACATCTAAATGGATGGTACATGGATGGTGGCCTAAGTCAAGGACTGTTTCGCCGGAATGTCACTTGATCGAATCTGGGCGCCAAGCGTTTGAGTCATCGCGCGCGGGCCGCAAGCTGAGGCGGGAAGCGCTAAAAAGGTCGTCGGCGTTTACGATGCCGCGCTGCGCAAGCTCGATGATGTGAGTAGCAACAAGGCGCGTCGCCGAATCGTCAGCCTCATTCAACGCCGAGCGAGGCGCAATCCGGCGCTTGATATCCGGCAAGTCCTCAAAGCCGATAAGCGTTCGCTTGAGGCTCCTGGGTAGCTTGCGCGAACTCGAGGTTCTTATCTGCCGCTCGTTTTGCCGCGCGCAGCGTATAACAAAAAAATATGTGCATTAGCGGGCTTCTTTTTCGCTTCCTAACTTAGGAACGATGCGTATGCGAGCGCGTTGGCGCGTGGGTGAGAGGTCTTCCAAGGAACATTTAGTATGAAGAAGTTGGTGATAATTGCGCTCGCTCTTTCGCTCGCCGGTCCGGCGCTCGCGCAGAGTAGTAATGGTGGTGGTAATGGCACCACGGGTTCGACCGCCACAGGATTATCAGCCGCCGGATCGGGTTCCGGCATGAACAACGGCGGACGCGGTATGAACAACAACGGTCCCGGCATGAGCGGTAACGGCGCCCGGATGAATAACAACGGCAGCGGGATGAATAGCAGCAACCGGATGAACGGCACCGGCTCTTCGCAGGAGTAACTGCAAAGCGTCTGCCGCGTTTGTGCTTTGCCAAAGCGGTAGAGGTGGAGACCCGGAGACTTCCGACCCCGCCCCCCCCCGGTCTCCGGGTCTTCCAATCCTCGAAGTCCTTAAGTGGCTTGGGATCAAAGAAGACTAATTGTGAAATATCGCGGTTTGTAGCCATGCAGGCGAAGTCTTGGGCTGAACGGAAACTCGCAAGAGTGCGAGAGCTGCTCGTGGAGCAGCAAAAACGCATCGATGATCAGCGTGAATGGATTGCGCAGCTCGAATATGAAACGGACGGTTCCCCTTCGTTGCTTCGATCCGCGAGGGAGTTGCTGCGGGATATGGTCAAAACCCATGAAGCAATACTAATCGAGGCGAGTGCAGCCCAAGCGCGCATTGACGGTCTGTTGCGCCACAATGCCATCCCTGTCTAAGGATACCGGGGTAGCTCGGCCCGTTCTCAAAATTGTACCTACGGCAGCGAGAGTTCCGAGGCACGTTCTCGTCACGATCATGAACTTATTGTCCAGGCGCTTTTGGGATGCTCCTGGGGATGTAAGGTAGCTTGCCACAAGAAGGAATGAACAATGCTGTGCCGGACGCGGTTTCTTTTGATGGCTCTGGCGCTCTTCGGGGGATCGGCGGCTATCGCCGACCCACTTAGCAAGGGGACGAAGGAAGAGCAAAAAGCTTGCGCGCCGGAGGCCGTAAAATTTTGCGGCCACGAGTTAGATGTCGACGCCGCGGACACTGCCGCAATTCTAAAGTGCCTACAAAGAAACAGACAGAAAATCAGTATTCGATGTCAGGCTGTATTAGAGCATAACGGAAAATAGCGGGAAACGACGACTTGGTCGCTCGCCCCGAGTAGTTATCTTTTGAAACTATGACGACGCGGTCTTAAACTCGTCTTCTACGGTCAGAACAACGATCATTGGCGGGCCGGCGTTTTTTCAGTGAAACGATAACGAAATTCGAAGCCGCGCAAATAGGTGTAGTCGACGCGGCTTCGCTTTGCGCCGAGGCGCTGTCAGCGTTCAACACCGATAGGCTGGTGCGCTCGATCCCGGAGACGGCCGCGAACATCGACGCGATGTTCTGATTCGCTGACCACGATCGTGGCAGCGATCCTCTCGTGCAACCCCGCTGTCAAAATCCGCTCGTCTTAATTCTGACGGCAGCGGGTATTCGGGTATGGGTCGCATTCGATATCTACTGGTTCCTCTGCGATTTCTCCGTCCGGCAGACGCTTTCGGCCCCCGACGACCACCTGCTTGTGGAAAGCCACCGTATTGACCTTGTTCGTTTCCGACATGGTCAATTCGTTCCGAGTGGACTTAAGGCAAGTCACCACGTTTGTAAGAAGGAAGAGGCCGCCATCGAGGCGGCCTCACTCTGATTACGTGAGCCAATAATCGAAGTTGTACTGCAAGATGCCGACGTCACTATAAATGTGATCTGCAGTGAAGAGGCCGTGGGGACCTGCGCCCAAGGAATTGACCTCTTCGAACAGATTAGCGTCTGCTGCTTGGACACTGAAGTAGAACGATAGCGGATGGTCGTGTGGATTCATGACGTTGAGATCGTGATTGATTGCGTGTTGTTCAGCCGTTCCTTTGGCGAGATCTCTCATTACGTCGATTTCATGCGTTAACTTATGAACGAAAGTAGCTTCCGCGGTCATTTGCGGTCCTCCGAAACGTCGCCAACCACAGCGTAGCTCAAAAGGATCAGGGCGCTAGTTCAAAAGGAAAGGAACGGCGCGTGATCCGAAGTCGGCGCCCGACCTTTGCGAGGAATGAAAAGGCTGTAAGGCCGGCATCGCTGAATCCGCCGACCAAAATTTCAGGCACAAGACCTAGTGGCTTGACTGTTGTTCCCGGTATGTTCTTATGGCGTATGGGTGTGCTGCTCGAGATCAATCGACACTTTCCTTTCCAAGTCGCGCTGTCGTTCGACGAAGCGGCAATGGAAGTTCTCGAATGGCTCGATGAGGCGCCGTTCGAATGGGACATGTATGTCGATCTGCCGGAAAACTGCATCCGTTATTGCTTCCGCAATGCCGCCGATGCGATGGCGTTCAAGCAGCAATTCGCAAGCAGTCTGCAAAGGCGCGCCGCCGGCGGCGAGCATTGATCGCGGCTCGACACACCAGCCGTCCTCAAAATGCCAAATCACTGCGGCCCGGAGAGGCGTTCCAGAAATCCGACCGCCGCGAGGCTGCGCTTGCCGATCAGCGCGAACATGGCGTCCTGTGGATCGGCACATTGGATGATCCAGTTGCCGTCCGGCGCTTGCGTCGGCCCTTTGAGGATTTGCCCGCCGCCGGCGGTTACACGGCTTGCCGCCGCATCGAGGTCGCCGACGGTGAAATAATGAAGCCAGAACGGCCCCGGCAGCGCCGGCGGCTTGGTCAATATGCCGCCGATTGTTTGTCCACGCGAGGCGAACAACTGATAGGTGCCGAGGTCGCCGCTATCGGCGATGGTTTTACGCCAACCGAAAAGATCGCCGTAGAACTTAACCGCGCGCTCGCAATCGTCAGCGAAAAGCTCGTGCCAACTGACTTGGCCACGAGCACGCGGTGTGGCGGGGGCTTCCGTCCGCGGGCTGAGCCAGCTGATCAAAGCGAATACCGCCTTTTGTTGGTCGGCGACGACCGCAAAGCGGCTGATGTCGCCGATATTGGTAGGCGGTATGTAGACATTTCCTCCGAGCGTCACGACTTGGTCGCTGGCTGCGTCAACATCGCCGACCTGCACGTAGCCGAGCCAGCGCGGTAGCCCGCCGCTGCGCCGTGATTCGCCCGGCAGCTGCAGGAGGCCGCCGACCGCATTCTCGCCGGCGAGAAACAGCGTATAGGGCATGCCGGGCGTGGACGCGTCGTGTGCGCTCCAGCCGACGACATTCGTGTAGAAGGCGCTGGCGGCGTCGATGTCGGTCGTCATCAACTCGTACCAGACGAACCGGCCGCCAGTATCGGCCATTGACGAATCCTCGGATTGAAAGCGTCGCCTTTCGGGCCGGAAGGCTTTATTGCGACGCGCGGACTTTAGAGGGCGTATTCATAAATCCGGCCAAACACCCGCTTTCAAACTCAGAGCGGTGCATTGCTGCACGGCAGCGAGATGACGCTACGTGCCTTGACCGATCTCGGCTGATCCTCGCCGCGACGCAACACCTGATCCGATGGTCCAACAACAGGTCAACAGTATCGCGTGCGGTTGCGGGAGATTCCCCGCTGCGGCTTGTCCTTCTCTGCGGATCACCAGCTGAATTTGTAATTGAGGCCAGCACGGACAACGTTCTCGTTCAGTGAGACCGACTCGCTGCTCACCCCCGCTGGATTGACCAGAGAGCAGATCGTGCCCGCGGGGCAAGAAATGGTGCCGAGACCGACGTAGAGGTATTCGATCTTCGCCGTCCAGTTTTCGGTGAAGGCAACCTCAATGCCGCCTCCGGCGGTCCAGCCGACTTGCGGTCCAACGCTGACGAAGTTCGATGGCGGGTTCAAACCTACTCGAAAATCGGCGATTGCCGCGCCGGCGGTCGCGAAAACGAGGAAGCGGTTAAACGCGTACCCCACTCGACCTCTTGCCGTGCTCAACCATCCGCTTTTGGTTTCACAAGCTACGCCGGCGGCCGCGCCCAAACCCGCGCACGCTGCCGTGGAGCTGCTACCCTTCAGCGCAGACCAATCGAGATCGCCCTCCACGCCAAAAACAAAGCCGCCGAATCCACCGTAATTGAGACCGGCTGTTCCCCCGACAAGAGCACCATTAGTCGCGAAGTTGCCTGTCGAAACGCCGGCGTTGGTCCAGTGACTGCTGCCGAAGCCGTAGCCGCCGTTAACGCCGAGATAGAAGCCTCCCCAATTTAGCGGCGCGTCGGCAGGATAGTAATTCGTTGGCGGGATCGGAGCGGGCCCGGGCACCGGGACATCCGCGGCCATTGCTCGCGTTGCGGTCATCAGCGACAGCGCTATTGCGACAACCGCTATACGCTTGACCCCAACGGAGACAGGCGCGCCGAAACCGGGCGCGTAACCCGAAGACGCCGCGAAGTTGAGTGCTTTGCGGATGTTTCCGGAGAGCCGCTTCATCGTCGAATCCTCCCCCAGCCGACGAACATCATAGAGGGTAGACTGTTGCGAGGAAAGTGAGCGGGACGCGCGTTCCGGCGCGTGTTTGAGCGGATGGGCCGCTTTCAACCCCATGCGTTCAGCGCCGCCGCGGCCACTTTCTCGGGCGTGATGCCGAAATGCTGGTAGAGTTCCTTGTAAGGCGCGCTGGCGCCAAATCCCGTCATGCCGATAAAAATTCCGCCCGAGCCGATCACCGCGTCCCAGCCCTGGCGGATGCCGGCCTCCACGGCGATGTTGACTTTAGCTCGGCCGACGATGGCGGCGCGCTCGCGCTCCGAAAGCGCGAGCAATAATTCCATGCACGGCACCGACACGACGCGCGCGGCGACGTTGCGCTCGGCAAGGAGCTTTTGCGCCGCGACCGCGA
>Ga0302324_100005125_pt1 | contig 28741 bp, 25 predicted proteins | sample Palsa_T0_1_FD_201949 | JGI IMG/M metagenome (GOLD analysis project Ga0302324, IMG submission 201949) | Peat permafrost microbial communities from Stordalen Mire near Abisko, Sweden - Palsa_T0_1 | ecosystem: Environmental > Terrestrial > Soil > Palsa > Peat permafrost | place: Sweden: Abisko...
GCAGATCCGCCGGCTGAGGCTGTCTCAATGGCGCGTACCGGCCGAAACTCCATTCTCGAAAAGTAAGGATGGACTGGAAGCAGTACCCCAGGGCGGTCACTTCCGGATATAGATCGGGGTCCCGTCGCTGCGAGAGCACAGACTGCTGACGGTTGAGCTCGGACTGAGAGCTCAGCACTTCCGCGTTCAAAGCTTCCCTCAGGGACGTGTGGGCCTTGAGCCGCAGCACAGGACGACCGCCCCCGATGCGGTAGTAGAAGACCTTGCCCTCGGCGTCCGCCTCGTTTTCCTCCGCGTTTTCGATGGCCTCATCGAAGACGGCCAAGCCCAAACCAGCGCCGAAAAACTCCAGGTGGTAGCCGAGCATAGGTCTCATCCCGGGCACGAGCACCTCGGCGCCTATGACCGCGTGGGACCCCTTGCCCTCGCCCTTCCACAGCCACTCACCGATTCCGCCACCCTCGCGGATCGCGGCGGCAAGATCGGTAGGCAACGCCTTCAGCAATTCAAATATCTCGATCAAATTCGACTTGCCCGAACCGTTCGGCCCAATCAAGACATTCAGCGGAGTGAGCGGCAACGGTTCGCTATCGGGCGCGAACGAAAGCACCCCGCGCGGATGGATGGTCTTAACGAATGGCTGCATGAGAGGCCGCCTCTTGAGATTACAACACGTCCGCGAATCCCCGCTTCATATGCCGGAAGAACAGCCCGCCCGCCACGAACATCGCCGTCGCAAACACCGCCGTAATCCCCAATTCATCCAGCCTCGGCCACCGTCCCGACAGCAGCAACTCGCGATAGGCCCGCACCAGGTACGCCAACGGATTGCCCGTCAGCAGGAAACGCAGCCGCGCCGGAAACTGCTGCTCGGTGATGAAGATCGGCGTCAGCCAGAACCAAAACGTCAGGATCACGTTGAGCACCTGTATGGTGTCCCGCAGGTAGACTTGCAGGCTCGCCAGGATCCAGCCGAAGCCCACGGCAAACAGCCCCAGCAGCAGCATGTAAACGGGCAGCAGCAACAGCCCAGGGCTGATGTGGTTCAGCCAGATGCCCACCGCGGCCACCGCCAGCCCGAGGGCGATCAAGTGGCTCACCAGAGAGGAGAGGAAGATCGAAACCGGCACCATTTCAGATGGAAACACAGTCTTGGTGATCAGGTTGGCCTGGTCCAGCAGGCTGGACGTGGAGCGCTGCACGGTTTCGGTGAACAGCAGCCAGGGCAGCATGCCCGCGAAAAGGAAGAGCGGATAGTTGTCGGTGACTTCACCAGCCGGCATGTGCTGGTGCAGGCATACGCTGAAGACGAAGGTCCAGCTTGCCAGCAGCACCAGCGGTTGGATGACGCCCCAGATCCAGCCGACGGCCGATCCCACGAAGCGTTGCTGAAAATCGCGCCGCACGAGCTGGAACAGCAGGCTGCGCCGTTCCACCAGATTTCGCAGAAAAAGCGCGCCTGGAAGCCGGGAAGACATGTGTCAACGGCAACAGTACCAATTTTTTCAATAACTTGCAAGCGAAACATTTGCTTGACACAGATGTGAAGGTCCTGTTACATTCACCTTTCGCCAATTCCCAATAGCCCTCCGGACCCGGCAGGGGATTTCTGTTGCCAGGTTCGGCTGAGAAGACTATGCAGCAGAACTATTTTATTTTGGTGTTAGCCCATTCCCTCCGCGGCAAGCTGCGGCGGGTGCGTGTGCCGTTGACCGTGGTCTACGCCGTGATGGCTTTGGCCCTGCTCGGCTGCCTCTCGATATTCGGTTTCGTTTCCAGTTACGCGCGCATGGCCTGGAAAGTTGCGAATTACAACGCGCTGCGCAGTGAAGTGGACGCCCTGCGCACGCGCTATCAACGGCTGCAGAAGGTGACCAACCAGACCAATCAGCAGATGGCCAGCCTGGAAATGTTCGCGAACGAGGTTTCGATCGCCTACGGCATCAAGCAAAAGATCGAGGGTCCCGCCGGAATTGCGGCGGAGGGCCGGCTGCTGCCCACGTACTCGGATTCCGTGGCGGCCTACCGCGTTTTGAGCAGTTATCATGGCGTCGCGAATAACTTCGCACGCCGCTGGCACACCAACGTGCAACCCAGCATTTGGCCCGTGGAAGGCCGCCTGATGGGCGGCTTCGGCGAGCGCACGGACCCGTTCTCCGGTGAAGGCGCCATGCACACCGGCGTGGACATTTCCGCGCCAACCGGCACACCGGTGCGCACCACTGCGGACGGCATTGTGACTTTCGCCGCGTGGTACAACGGCTATGGCCAAATGGTGGTGGTGGATCATGGCGGCGGGTACGAGACCTATTACGCGCATCTTTCCCGTTTCACCGTGGTGCAGGGCCAGGAAGTGCGGCGCGGCGAGCAGGTGGGCGCGGTAGGCAGCACCGGGCGGGTGACGGCTCCGCATCTGCATTATGAAGTTCGGATCGGCGGCAACCCCGTGAATCCCCATCAGTACCTGGCGCGGGCCGGCGTGGTACAGATGGTCAAGAAGGATTTTCCGTTCTGACGCCTGCGCGGCGTGGGTGGTGTCCATGAGGTCCCTCTATCTTCGCCTTGTCGCGGCTGGCATCGGCGTCATGTTGCTGACCTGCGCCTATCATCGCCTGAATTCCTCGTCTCTAATGGCCGAGGCCGCCAATCGCTTCCTGGCCTCTCTAACCCCCGAGCAACGCGCCAAGGCGACCTTTGCATTCGAAGAAGATGAGCGCCAGAACTGGCACTTCGTCCCCATCGAGCGAAAAGGTCTGGCGCTGCGCGAGATGACGTCCGCGCAGAAGCATCTGGCTACGGCGCTGCTCTCCGCGGGGCTTAGCCAGCAGGGCTTCTTCAAGGCGGAAACCATCATGACCCTGGAAGATGTGTTGCGCATCATCGAGCACGGCACCGGTCCCGAGCGCGATCCAGAGAAATACTTCGTCTCCATATTCGGTACGCCTGCCGCCGATGGAACCTGGGGGTATCGCGTGGAGGGCCATCACCTCAGCCAGAATTATACGGTGGTGGGCGGCCATGTGGCGGGCGCGCCCAGCTTCTTCGGAGCGAATCCAGCGGAGGTCCGGGAAGGCCCCCGTAAGGGGCTGCGCGCGTTGGGCGCCGAGGAAGATCTCGGCCGCGCCGTGATCCAGGCGCTTGACGCCGGGCAGCGCAAAATCGCGATAGTCGACGGGCAAGCGTACAAAGACATCATCACTTTCGATAGCCGCAAAGCCGCGCTGAAGGGCCAGCCCTCCGGGCTGCCGGCTTCCCAGATGAATCCGAAGCAGTTCGATTTGCTGATGGCGCTGCTGGAAGAATATGCGCGCAACATGCCGGACCAGATCGCGGAAGCCCGCGAAGAGCAGATCAAGAAGGCGGGCAAGGACATTTACTTCGCGTGGGCCGGCGGCACGGAGAAGGGCGACCCGCACTATTATCGCGTGCAGACTGCGTCGTTCCTGATCGAATACGACGACACCCAGAACGAGGCCAATCACATCCATTCGGTTTGGCGGGATTTTAATGGCGATTTCGGCGTTGACCTGCTGAAGCTGCACTACCAGACCAGCCATCGCACTCCCTGACGGTCGTGGCTCGGTAACCTGGCCCTCTCTGCTACCATTTTGCTTATGGGGGCTGTGCCGACGCGCCGCGCTTTCCTGGCTTCCGGCTTGGCGTCCTTGGCATTCGCCGAGCAGAAGGGCGCGGTGCTCCCGTCCGCCTGGCATCGCTACTCCGACCCGGCCACCGAATTCGAGGTACTGCGGCTCACCGACCCGGGGCACTCCTGCTGGCTTCCCGCTCATTACAACCGCGCGCTGGCGCGGCACGGCGGATTTCTGCTCTACGCGAGCGACGACACGGGCGCGCCGCAAGCCTGCCGCATGGACCTGCATAGCGGCGAGTCGCGCCGTCTGACCGACGCCGGCCACCTGGACGCTTCCTCTATCGCCATGCTGCCGGACGAACACAGCGTGTGCTACTTCGACGGCCGCACGCTCGATCACACGACCCTGGGCAATCTGCGCACGCGCCAGATCTATGAGGTGCCCGAGGGCTGGGAGCGCTGCCCCGGATCGAGCATCGCCGACGACGGCAGCGCGCTGCTCGGCGAGAGCCGGGACGGCGCATCCCGCCTGCGGGTCGTCGGACTGCAGAAGGGCGGCGCACGCACGGTGGCCGAAGCTCCCTTCATCCTGTCGCACCCGCAGGCGCGGCCGAAGCGTGCGCAAATCCTGTATCGGCAAGCCGAGGAGGCGCTGTGGCTGGTCAACTCGGATGGCACGCAGAACCGCAAATTGCCGCTGGCCGGCGGGCGCATCGGCCCGGCGCGCTGGTCGCCGGACGGACGCACCGTTCTGTACTTGAATTTCCCGGACGATCCGGGGCAGTTGCACGCTATCCGGGAGTGCTCGCCTGACCAGAACACGGACAAGTTGGTGGCGCGCACCAGCCAGTTTGCGCACTTCGGATGCAATGCGAACACGTCCGTTTTCGTAGGCGCCAGCCAGAACCGCGCCTCGCCTTACATCCTGATCCTGCTGCGGCTCACCCGCCGCGAGCTGTCACTGTGCGAGCACCGCGCCAGTAATCCGGCGATGGTGGCGCCCATCTTTTCCGCCGACAGCCAACAGATTTTCTTTGAGAGCGACCGGGATGGCAAGCCCGCCATCTATCGGATTCATGTGGAGAAGCTGGTGGAGGAGACGGAGCCGGAGACGTAGGGCGGCGCCATGCGCCGCCCAGGCGAGCTGCGCCCGCAGGCGGAGTAAGCAGCCGCGGCACATTCCCGGCTACAATCGGAAGGGCATGCAAGAGTTGGCCTTCTGGAAAGCGGTCATCGTGGACGAATCCAACTTCCTCGAAGCGATTATCGCCCTGTTGTCCGAAAACGATATTCGTTATTGCGTCATCGGCGGCCAGGGTGTGAACGCTTACGTGGACCCGCTGGTCAGCCTCGACCTCGATCTGGTAGTCGCGGTAGATCAGCTCGAACCGGTAGCGCGGCTGTTGACTGCTGAATTCAAGGTGGAGCGCTTTCCGCACAGCCTCAACGTGGCCGGCGGCGGTTCGAAGCTGCGAGTGCAAATCCAAACCGATCCGCGTTATTTCGCGTTCGTCGAGCGGGCGCGCCCAGCCAGCGTGCTGGGGCTGAGTTTGCCCGTGGCCAGGATCGAGGACATTCTGCAAGGCAAGGTCTGGGCCGCGCAGGATGCGACGCGACGGCCGAGCAAGCGGCGGAAAGATCTGCTGGATATCGAGCGCATCTTGGAGGCCTATCCGGCATTGCGGGACCGGGTTCCCGCGGATGTTCTCGAACGGTTGCAGTCGCTCTAATGCCGGTCCAGCAAATCGCCGATACGAATCGCAAATCCGGGGATAGTTTCGGGACGGAACTCGTCGTTCTCATGCAGGATGAGGCGCCGGTGCTCGGAGTACAAATACGCCTGCCTGGTTGCTTGGCAGAAGATCCAGACCTCTTGCGTGCCGCACCCGTGATAACGCAACGCCTTTTGGATCGGCTGTACCCGCCGTTTCATATCGAGTAGAGGGCGCTTCGACGCTCGCCAGAAGCTCCCGGAGCAGGTTATGCTGCGGGTTGTTGCCAGACACGTCAATCAGCTCTCCATCCACCAGTTCATGATTGCGCGCGAGGTCGTCGGGGATCCGCTCGAAATCGTCGATCGTCAGCCGGGCACTGCGGCCATGAATTTAGTGTACGCGCACAGCCTCAAGGTGGCGGGCGGCGGAACGCATCTTCGATGCCTATCCGGCGTTGCGGGAGCGGGTTCGCGCGGATGTTATCGAACGGTTGCAGTCGCTTTAGTAACGGACTAGCAATTCGCCAATACGGATCGCAAATCCGGGGATGGTTTCCGGGCGGAACTCGTCGTTCTCATCCAGGATTGCGCGCCGTTGCTCGGAGTAGAGAAACGTCTCCCTGGTTTCCTTGGAAAAGATCCAGACTTCCTGGGTACCGCAGGCGCGATAACGTTGTGCTTTCTTGACCAGCATTTGAAACGTATCGTTGGCCGATACGATCTCAATAGCCAAGTCAGGCACAAGACGCTGTACCCGCAGGTTCATATTCAGCAGCGGACGCTTCGACTCACCGATAAAGCTGACGTCGGGTGCGTGAGCATTGCCGCCGAAGTCGTATTCCTGCTCAGCCAGGACGATGCCGAGCCGATGCTGCTCGACATGCGATCGCAGACGCGACTCCAAGAGGCCTCGCAAAAGGTTGTGTTGTGGGGTATTGCCGGGCACGTCTACCAGTTCTCCATCGTCCAGTTCATGATTGCGTGCAAGCACCTCGGGGAGCCGCTCGAAATCGTCAATCGTCAAGCCAGTCGCCGTCGCCATGAGCCTATTGTACCCCTTTGTGTTGCGCGCTTCGCCGATAGATCACTTTCCCATCGAACACCGTCGTGTCGACGCGCGTCATCTCGATTTCCACCGCCGGAATGCTCAGGATGTCATCGGAAACAACCACCATATCCGCCAGCTTGCCAGGTTCGATCGACCCCTTGATCTGCTCATCGAAGCTGGCGTAGGCCGACCCCATGGTATAAGCCCGAATGGCTTCGGCCACGGTGATCTTCTGCTCCGGCACCCAGCCGTCGGGATGCTTGCCATCCAGTGTGCGGCGCGTGGCCGCCGCGTAGATACCCAGCAGCGGGACCATGGGCGCCACGTCCCAATCCGACCCGAAGGCCAGCACGGCGCCCGAATCCAGCAGCGCGCGGAACGCGTAAGTGCCCTTGGCGCGCTCCGGGCCGATGCGTTTTTCCGCCCAGCGGCCATCGTCGATGCAATGATACGGCTGCATCGAGGCGATTACGTGCAGTCTGCCGAAGCGCGGGATATCGTCCGCGCGGAGATGCTGGGCGTGCTCGATGCGAAAGCGCCGGTCGCGCGCGCCGTTCTGCCGCTCGGCTTCTTCATACATGCCCAGCACCATGTGATTGGCTTTGTCGCCGATGGCGTGCACCGCGACTTGCAGCCCCGCGCGATCCGCGTCCAGAATGTGGGTCTGCATCTTGCTTTCCGGAATCATCTCGCTGTTCGCCAGGCCCGCAGTGTTGGGCGCGTCCAGGTAAGGCTCGAAGAAGAGCGCGGTGGTCGACCCCAGCGAGCCATCGGCGAAGCCTTTCAGCCCGCCGATGTGCAGCTTCTCGCCGCCAAAATCCGCGTGCAGGCCGACCGCCGCCAGGCGCTGCCATGTGGCCAGCGGCTGATGGCCGGAGATGCGCACGGTCAGATCGCCGCGCGCCAGCAGCGTTTCGTAAGCGCGCAGGATCTCGGGCGCGGCGGACATATCCTGCACGCTGGTGACGCCATTCTCCGCGGCGTAGCGCATGGCGGCGCGCACGGCGTCCGCGATCTGATCGGCGGAAGGCTCCGGGATGGCGCGATACAATCGCTCCATAGCGCCATCCTTCAGCACGCCGGTCGGCTCGCCCGCCGCGTCGCGAACGATGGTTCCGCCGGGTGGGTCGGGCGTATCGCGCGTGATGCCGGCGAGCTTTAGCGCCGCGGAGTTGGCCAGCCCCATGTGGCCGTCCAGCCGTTCGACGAACACCGGATGGCCCGCGCTGGCTTCGTCGATCGATTTGCGGGTGGGCAGGCGCGCCGGCGTCCAGTTTTCATGGTCCCAGCCGCCGCCCGTAATCCATCGGCCGTGTGGCTGTTTGGCCGCGAATTCGGCGATGCGGCGGCGGAACTCGTCCTCGGATTTCGCGTCGCGCAGGTGCACGCCCGCCAGATTCTCGCCGCCGCTGAAGAAGTGCACGTGCGCGTCGTTGAAACCGGGCAGCACCAGCTTGCCTGCGAGGTCGATGACTTCCGTGCCGGTGCCAACCCATTTGCGGATTTCATCGTTCGACCCCACCGCGACGATGCGGCTTCCCAGGCACGCCACCGCTTCGGCGCGCGGCTGTCGATCATTCACGGTCCAGATCTTGCCGTTGAGCAGCACCAGGCTGGCGGCGGGCTGCGCGGCAGCCATGCGAAGGCTGGCCAGGAGAAGTATCGTCGAAAGTCCTACCCGGATTGCGGACATTCTTCGATTGTAACGGCTACTCGATCTGCCGAAGCGCCTGCTCCAGATCCTCGACGATATCCTCCACCGCTTCGATGCCCACCGACAGCCGCACCAGATTGTCGCGGATGCCCATGCGCTCGCGATGGCGCGGCGAGACTTCCCGATGCGAGCTCATCATCGGATAAAGCATCATGCTGTGGACGTCACCCAGCGAAGTGGCGCGCACTATCATGCGCAGCGCGTTCATGAAGCGGAACACTCCGGCGCGGCCGGCGCCCCTCAACTCGAAGCTGACGATCGCGCCGTACATCCCAGGTGGCAGCAGGCGGCGGATTTCGGCGGCGTCCGGGTGCGCGGGGTCCGCCGGAAAATACACGCGCTCGATGGCAGGGTGGGACGCCACCCACGAAGCCGCGCGGCAGGCATTGGCGCACTGCCGCTCCATGCGCAGCGGCAGCGTCTTGATGCCGCGCATGGTGAGATAGCTCTCGAAGGGGCCCAGCACCGGACCGATGGCGCGCGAAAGCGCCCGCAAGCCCTCGTAATGCGCTGCGTCGGTAACCACGATTCCGCCCATCACGTCGCCGTGTCCGGCCAGATACTTGGTGGCGCTATGGACGGCGAAATTCGCGCCTAGCTCCAGCGGCCGCAGCAGCATGGGCGTGGCGAACGTATTGTCTACGATGAGCGCAGCGCCGGCTTCACGCGCGATTTCGGCGATGCGATCAAGCGGCGCCACGCGCAACAGCGGATTCGAAATCGTTTCGACCAACACGCAGCCTGGCTTGGCTTCGTCGACGGCTTTGCGAAACGCGTCCAGGTTGCAAACGTCCACGAAACGCACGCTGACTCCGGACGGTTCCATCACGTTCATGAGCAGGCTGACAGTCGCGCCGTACAGCGCATTGGCGGCTACTATGGATCTGCGCCGGTCGGCCAGGGCCGCGAGCAACGCCATGTGAATGGCCGCCATGCCGGAGCCGCAAGCCAGCGCGCCGTGGCCGCTTTCGAGCGCGGCGGCCTGCTCTTCGAGCGCGGCATTCGTGGGATTATCGTAGCGCGCGTAACAATAACCGGCGTCTTCGTGAGAGAAGACGCGATCCAGCTCTTCCATGCTCTCGTAGAAGTAACTGGAGGCGGTATAAATCGGAACGGTGGCGGGCACGTGCGCGCCGGCTTTCTTGCGGTCGCCCGCATGCACCGCTTTCGTTTGTATCTTCACGACGACTTCCTCTTCGAGCGCGTTCCCGACTTAGTATCTTCCAGGATCACGCCTTGTTCCAGCAACTGCCGGCGGATTTGATCGGAAAGCGCGAAATTGCGCGCCTTCTTGGCATCGTTGCGCGCCTGCATCAGCGCTTCCACCTCCGCGTCGCTTATTTGGCCACTTTCGGCGGTAGGTTGCAATACGGCGAATACGGAATCGAATCGAGCCAGGAACTCCAGCGCGGGCGCGCGGTTGTCCGCCCGCATATCGCCCGCGTCCATGGCCGTGTTGACGTCTCTTACGTACTCGAACATGGCGGCCAGCGCTTCGGCCGTATTCAGATCGTCGTCCATGGCGGCGGCGAATTGCGCCTGCGCCGCGGCCGTGCGATCCGCCAGCGCCGAATTCAATCCGTCCGCGAATGCGCCGGTTTCGAGGCGGAGTTTGAAATTGCGCAGCCGCTCGATGGCGGTCTTGGCGGATTGCAGCCCATCGAACGTAAAGTTGAGCGTCTTGCGATAAGGCACCGAGGCCAGCAGATAGCGCACCGCTTCGGGCGCGTAGCCGCGGCCGAGTATGTCGCGCAGCGTGAAGTAGTTCCCCAGCGATTTGGACATCTTCTGGCCTTCCACCATCAGGAACTCGGCATGCAGCCAGAAGCGCGCGAAGGGTTTTCCGGTGAGCGACTCGGATTGCGCGATTTCGTTTTCGTGATGGGGGAAGATCAGGTCCACGCCGCCGGCGTGTATATCGAGTGTCTCACCGAGATAGTGAATGGCCATCACGGAGCATTCGATGTGCCAGCCGGGCCGGCCGCGGCCGATCTTCTCGTCCCAGAAGACTTCGCCTTCCTTGGGCGCTTTCCACAAGGCGAAATCGCGCGCGTCCGTTTTTTCGTATTCGTCCACATCCACGCGTGCGCCCGCGCGAATGCCGCTGAAATCGATGTGCGACAACTTGCCGTATTCCGGAAAAGTCGCGATGCGGAAGTAGATGGAGCCATCGCTCGAGTAAGTGTGGCCGCCCGCGGTGAGCCGCTCGATGGCGTCGGCCATTTCATGAATGTGCCCGGTGGCGGGGGTGACGTGTTCGGGCGTCTCCAGGCGCAGCAGCTCGCAATCGTCGCGGAAGGCTTGTTTATAGTGCGCGGTGTACTCGTCGAGCGACTGGTTGCGCGCCACGGCGTTGCGGATGATCTTGTCGTCCACGTCGGTGATGTTCATGACGTGATCGAGCGCGAAGCCGCTGGCGCGCAGCCATCGCCGCAGGATATCCATGAACGTGAAGGTGCGGAAGTTGCCGATGTGCGCGTAATCGTACACGGTGGGGCCGCAGGTGTACATGCGCACGGTGTTATCGCGCTGCGGGGCGAATTCGGTGGTTTGCTGGGTGAGCGTGTTGTAGAAGCGCAGGGGCATAGGAAGGGGAAGTTTTTATCGTAGCAGACGCACCTGCATGCGCGCCAAAGCGCCACCGCGATGAAGCCCCGTAAGCGCCGTCGCGGTAAGTATTTGCGTTCTACGTCCCGGTTTCAGGCTTTCCCGCGCCCCATTTCACGCCCGCTTCGCCGTATGGCGTAAAAAGCACTAGATCGCGCGCTGCTCGTGGATTGCGGACGCTTGATAGGTCATCCCTGAACACTTCAAGTTCACTCATCACCCCATCGGCAACGTGAAGCAAGACGTGAATCGCGACACCGTCGGCATCTGCGCACTCGCCTTCGGTTGGAACCCGGCATCTAACGGGCGCAGGCTGAACCGGGCCGCACCGGAGGGTAAGACTGCCATCGCCGTCGATTTCTTTGGCGGAAACTGAGTCGAGCTGGTCAAGCAACTCGTTGCGGCCGGGGAAGTCAGGATCAAGCAGCTTATTCAACAGCTCTCGCTCATTGGTTTTGAGGGGGCGATAGAGATCCATTTCCGCTCCTGAATATCCGGCGCCGTGTTACCGGAACCAGGCCTGCACGCCCTGCTGTAATGCCGCCGCGCCCGCTACGCCCGTCAGCGCGGTCATAAATGCGGGCACCGGACCGCGCCGTTTCCACTCCTCATGCACTGCGTGCGCGCCCAGATAGAAAAGCCATCCGGCGGCCAGCGCCAGCGGATAGACGATCCACGCGGTGCCCAGTCGCGGGGCGATCGCCAGTCCGACGATGCCGCCCACGAGCGTCATTGTTTCGGCCAGGACGCTCCAGAACACGGCTGTGGAGCGCGACGCGACGGACGCGCGCGCCATGGCCCCCAGCGCCAAGCCTTCCGGGATCTTGTGCAGGATAATGGCCATCGCCACGGCCAGACGGATGCCGCGTTGCGACGAAAATTGCACGGTGGCCACGCTCCAGCCGTCGAAGAAGCTGTGCAGCATCATGGCGCCGATGAGCGGCGCGGCGAATCCGTGCAGCGCCGCGCCGCAGGCGTGGTGGTCGTGCTGGTGGGCGCACGACGGGCACACCGGCGCGACAAAACGGTTGATCGAGAAGAGCAAGCCGTAACCGGTCACAAAGAAGATAGCGGTTACCGGCCATCCGATCTCTTCCACCAATTCCGGCAAGAGTCCGAAGAACACCACGCCCAGCAGCACGCCCGCGCTGAATGGGACGACCAGACGCGTGCGGCGTCCGGCGGTGGTCAGCCACAGCCCGAGAAACACACCGGCTATGCCGATCAGGGCGGCGAGCAGCGGCGGTCCGATTCCGGATGCGATCGGGGCGGTGGACAAGTCTCCACGCTAGCAAAAAGCAGGAACAGAAGTCAGAAGACAGGAGACAGAATATGGACCTCGCGTGAAATACGAGCTTTACGGTACGTCGCGGTGTCCGTATACGTCGGAATTGCGCGATTCGGCTGGAACTGCGGAGGCTGGAGTTCGTGGAATACGACGTGGGGGGCGATCGCGAGGCGTTGGAGCCCATGATAGCTTTGGCTGCCGGCCAGTGGTCGGTGCCGGTGCTGGTGGAAGATGGACGTGTGCGGCCGCGCGGAGCGCGGCGGCGTCCCCAAGAGTGGGGACGCGGCACGCACGAGTGCGTGCGCCACGTTGCTAAGTGTACAGCCGCACCACCCACTCGGCGTACAGCGCCGGCTTGCGGCCGCCATCCACTTCCACCGTCACCACCCACACCGCCTGATACCCTTCGTCGAACGGCTCCAGCGACTGCAGCGTGAAGCGTGGCCGGATGCGCGCGCCCGCCAACACTGGGGCAGGGAAGCGCACGCGGTTCAGCCCGTAGTTGATCCGCATTTTGAAATCGCCGCGAATCTCGAAGCAGTCGTGCGAGAGGCAACTCAGCAGCGACAGCGTCAAGAAACCGTGCGCGATAGTGCGGCCGAAGGGCGACTCAATCTTGGCGCGCTCCACGTCCTGGTGTATCCATTGATGGTCGCCGGTGGCGTCGGCGAAAGCGTCGATGCGGGATTGTTCGACCGTGAACCAATCGCCGACGGCGACCTCCTGGCCGATTAGGGACTGCAGTTCTTCGATCGTTTCGATGATTCGCATAGTAGTGATCGCTATGGGGCGGCCCACAAAATGTAGGAGTTAATAGACGTAGATAGCAGCAACTGGGCGGGTCCGCTAAGACTATTAGGGACGTAGAAATTAGTCTGACAGAGGCCTGCGGCCACTTGGCCGGAGAAAAATACGGTTGCGTTCGTGTTTCCCAAAGCGATGGCCGGAGTTGTGCAATCTCCCGTGCCCCACGCTATTAACGCTTCGCCCGGCCTGGCCGGGGTCAGCCCAGCGCTGGCAGGTCCAACCAAGCTGTAGTCGGCGTGGGTCACGATCGGCAATGCGCCGGTCGGCGCGGCAAAGAGAAACAGCTCCATGATCCCGCCGCCGATGCCGACGGTAACCGGTGGAGAAGCCTGGCCGTTTACGGTAGCAATTACGGGACACGAAGCCAGCCCGGCGACGCCCGCCGGCATCAGCGCATTGATCTGCCAGCCCGCCACTCCATTGGCAGTCACAGGGCCGGAGGTATACGAAACCGCCGCGGGCAATCCGCAGACCGATACGCCGGCGCCGCCTAAGACCGTCGCATTCGTGCTACTCCACTGTCCAGCCGCGCCGAGATTCTGGCCGAATATGGTGAACCACGCGCCTGGTGACAGCGGCTCCGCCTGAAAGTCCGCCGCGTTAACCACGCCGTTCGTATTAATCGAAGGCGCGCCGTCAATAGGCGCACTTAGGAATGCGGGCCAAAGCGTAGCCGATCCCGCGAACGACGCCTGCAACTGAAACGCGCCGGCAGGCTGCCGGGAGAACGTTACGCTGTAGCTTCCGTCGCTGCCGGTCTGCACGGTTCCCAGGCCGATCGCGCTGGGCGTGAAAGGTAGAATGACTCGCGGCGCGACGGAATCCACTTCCAGGCCGTTAATCAGGAAGACCAGGCATATGACGGCGTTGCCCGTGGAGGCCGGCGGGACGCGCGCCTGCACGTTCAAGGTATACGCGCTTCCCGACGTCACGGTGAACGCCGAGGAATTTACCCAGGTCTGTTGGGTGGCGGTAGCTTGAATCAGGAGCGATGGCCCGGTGGAATCCGACGTGAGTTGCACGCTGGCATCGCCGTCCGGGGGGCTCTCGATTCCCCAGCCGGTAAGGCCGTTGGAGAAATTCTGCGTGGCATTCGACCCCGCGTCCGCGTATTGGTAGGAATAGAGGTTCATGTCGACGGGTCCCTGAGCCGGGTCGCATTGGTTGATGCAGATTTGGACCACGGCTTGGGAGACACTAGTGGTCGCGGCGGGGACCGTTCCGGTTAAGGTGTAAGTGGAGACCACGCCTGGTCCTGCCACAGGCTGAAGAGTAACCACGACCGGGACGGAAGGGATGGGATTGCCCAAGTTGTCCAGCAACTTACCATACGCTTGAGTCGCCGTGGACGCGAGCGAGAGCGCGGTTCGCGTGCGGAAATAGTCGTCGACCAGATAGGTGAGCGCATCCGGATCGGTCTCGGGCAAGACATGCGTCGGATAAGTCTCCCAGGTCTGAAGGATGGTTTGGTCCGGAATCGTGCCGCCATGCAGCTCGTAATCCGTGAAATGACTTTCGGCGGCGCTCATCCAGGACGCATCGGTGGTCATGTTCAAGCCGTTGTAGATCAACCCGAAAGGGATGTCCCGGCCGGCCAGCGCTTGCCGCATGGAATTCACACCGGCGATCCAGTCCGGATACGCCAGCCAATCCACGTCGCAATGGAAAAAGGCAAAAGGGGCGCCCGCGGCGATCTGCCATGCGTCGAGCCACGCGGTATAGCTGGCCAGCCAGTTGGGCGTTCCGGCGGGAACCGGCTCGATGTCGCCCACGATCACCTTGGGGAATATGGTGCGGATCTGGGCGATGGACTGTACGGCGCTGGCGGCAATCTGTTGCGCGGTCCAATTGCAGGCATCCTGCCCGGTATAAACATTGCCGTAGTAGAAGGGCTCATCCATGGCGACATATTGCAGCGTGCCGCCCAAGGCTTGGACTTTCTGGGCTACAAGCAGAGCGGCGCCGCCCGAGAATCCCTCTACGCCGGCGCCGCAGTCGGTGACAGGCAGAGGCCCAAACTCGACGGCCAAGGCGATGCCGCGTTGCGCCAGGTTGGCAAAGACTTCCCGCCATTGGCTATCGGTCAGTTCACCGGGCAGGTTTCCGACGAACTCGCTACCGGCGAATTTGAATACTTGAACGTGCGCGGCGGCGTTGGACCAGGGCGCGTTGGGGGTGAACAGGTCGATGTAATCCACCTGGCCGACTCTGCCGTCCGGCCAGTCGCCGGGCGCCTCGGGGCTGAACCAGACCAGTTGGGGGATGGCGGCTAAAAGCAGTATGCCGGAATGCGACAGCATTTATACCATTATGACCCGTCGTGGGGCGGGCCTCCAGGCCTGCGCGGGTTCTCCAGAACCCGCCCTTAGGCGCGCCTCGCGCGCCTGGCAAGAGTGCCAGCGCGGCTGGCAAGAGTGCCTGCGCCACGTCACCGGAAGGTGCGGAGGGGCGCATCGTTCAAATGCGGCACGCCGTTGAAGGTGAATAGCATCAGGTCGTCGTCGCGCAGGCGCAACGTGGTCACGGCCGAATTATACATCGCCCCCGCCAGCCGCATGATTTTGCCGTTCGATACCCCTAGCGCCGCCGCTACCCAGATTGAGATTGGCGTGGCGGAGGTGAAGATGGCGACCGCATCACCGGACTGATATGCGCCCAGTGATGCGCGGGCGCTCAAGACGCGTTGTTGGAACGCCACCCAGGATTCCGTGCGGCACGCGTAGCGCCCTTCCATCCAGGCGCGCATCGCCTGCGTATCGCAATCGGTCCAGGCTTGATGGATCGGGGAGCCGGCATCCTCCAGCTTTCGCAGCAATTCCTCATGATCGCGTTTGAACCGCGGATCGGCCTCGCTCAACAGCGGCGCAAATTCGCTGAAGACCGCGCTCATATCGAATTCGTTCCAGGCGGGTTCGCAAACGACATCGGGAACCGCCACGGCGGCTTCCCGGTAGGCGTGCCAGACTTCTTCGGCGGTCTGCCGCTGACGGTTCAGGCATCCGGCGATGAACGCCTTGAATGGAACTTTCTGCGCGGCCAGATGTTGGCCCAGCAGGTAAGCCTGGCGCCGACCCAGGTCGGACAGCGCATCATAGTGCCCGCGCGTGCCGGCCTGGCCGTGGCGGATCAGATAGAGGGAACTCAACCGGCTCTCTCCGCGGATCTTTCCGCAAGGGCCGCCGCAATTTCCACCAGCCCGCGCACGCGCGCGTCGAAGTTGCGAAAGCGCTCGTCCCGCGTCTGCCCGCGGTGATAACGGAAATAGATTTGTTGGAGGACCACGGCGATCTTGAAAATCCCGAACACTTCATAATAGCCGAGGCCGGAAACGTCCCGCCCGGTGATGCGCGCGTAGCGCTCCACAATCTGCGCGCGCGTGAACCAACCGGGCAGGGTGGTGATGGCGCTGAGCGCATCCCGCCGCACGGGCGGATCGCCGGCTTCCGGCCAGTAGCACATCACGCAGCCCAGATCCACCAGCGGGTCGCCCACGGTAGCCATCTCCCAATCGAGCACCGCTTCAACACGGCCGGGGTCCGCGGCGTCCAGCATCATATTGTCGAGCTTGTAATCGTTATGCACCAGCGTGGGCGCGGGCGATTCCGGCAGGCGGTCGCGCAGCCAGCGGATGAGCTGGTCCATCTGCGGCAGCGTTTCGGTTTGCGCGCGCTCCCAGCGCTGGGCCCAGCCGTTCACTTGCCGCTCCAGGAAACCGGCGGGCTTGCCCAGCATCACGCGGTTGACGTCCACCGCGTGCAGCGCGGCCAGGCAATCCACAAAAGCCTGGCTGACGCGGGCGCCGAAGCCGGGATCGCCGGCATATTCGGCTGGAATCTCGCGGCGCAGCACCAGGCCGCGGCGGCGCTCCATGATGAAAAAGATCGCGCCGATCACCGCCGGATCGTCGCACAGCAGAAACACGCGGGGCGCCTGCGGAAAGTAAGGATGCACCGCGCCCAGCACGTTATATTCGCGCGCCATATCGTGCGCCTTGGGCGCGACCGGGCCGAGCGGCGGACGGCGCAGCACGTATTCGCGCCCGCCGGTTTCCAACAGATAGGTCAGGTTGGAATGCCCGCCGGGAAACTGGCGCACGGTCATCCCGCCTTCAACGCCTTCTAGTTTGCCGCGCAGATAAGCGGCGAGCGCCTGCGTGTCGATCTGTTCCCCTTCGCGGACGGGGGCGAAGTCGGACGGCGTAGTCATGCGATAGCCAGCGGCCGGATGGGCGATCCGGTGCCCCCGCGGATTTTCAGCGGCGTAGCCACGAATAGAAAAGTGTACCGCCGCTCGGCCGCCAGTTGCTCCAGGTTCAGGCACTCAATAATGTGGATGCCGTTCTCCACCAATAAGTGGACGTGTACGGGCATGTTGGAATCGGGCACTTTCTCGAAGGCCACAGTGTCGGACCCAGCGGCGAATATGCCCCGGCTGCTGAGCCAGCGCGCGCCCGGCTCGCGCGGCCCCGGCCCATGTACGTGGGCGATGAAGCGGGCGGCATCGTCCCAGAAACGCGCCCATCCGGTGCGCAACAGCACCACATCGCCGGGCCGGATTTCCACCTGCGCGGCGGCTGCGGCGGCATCCAGATGTTCGGGCGCGATCTCGAAATCCGCCGGCAACTCCTGCATACCCGCTTGCCCCGCGATATCCAGCAATACGCCGCGGCGCAGAATAGGCGCGATGGTATCGACCGTATGCCGCTCCAGGCCGCCGACGTACGTTTGCACGTCCGCCGCTTGTTCGCCGCCATACAGCTTGCCGCCGCACGAAAAATGGCACAGCGCATCGATATGGGTACCCACGTGTCCGCCCAGCGCCAGGCCCTCGGAAGCCGAGCTGGAGCCATTGCGCGCGACGTAGTCGCCATGCTTCTTGTTCAAGCCGAACAGGAATGGCGGATGATTGGGATGATGCGGCATTCCAGGGTAATAGGGTTGCGCCAGATCGTAGACGCGGGCCGATTGCACAGCCGCGAGCAGTTGCTCCATAGGTCGAGAGTCCCGCTCTCGATTCTCCCACAGCGCGATACAATCGGAGCAAGCGCGTGAAAATCACCATTTCAAAGGAAAACTACCTGAAGGCCATCGCGGAGGCCGAATCCGAGGGTGAAACCGTGAAGGCGGCCACGCTGTCGCGCTGGCTGAATGTCACGGCGCCCGCGGTTACGATGGCCATCAAGCGGCTGAAGCGGGATGCGCTGATTCTGGTGGGCGAGGAGGGTCACATCACGCTGACCGCCGCCGGCCGCGAGATCGCCAATCGCATCTTGAACCGGCACCACTTGATCGAGCGCATGCTGACCGAGATCTTCGGCATGGAGTGGTACAAGGTCCACGAAGAGGCGGAGCAACTGGAACACGCGGTTTCGGGCGATTTCGAGCGCAAGTTGATCGAGAAACTGGGCGCCGGAGAAGCCTGCCCGCACGGCAACCGCGTGGGTCTGGATACGCCCGCCGACCGGCACCGGCGCGGCCTGAAGACGCTGGATGAAAGCGCGGCCAGCGAAGCCGTGGCGGTTTCGAGCGTTTACGAGCGCGACCGGCGGCTGCTGGAGTATCTGGAAGGCTTGGGTGTGCGGCCGGGATCGAAGGTGAGCGTGGAATCCCGCAACGCCGACGACACGCTGACCCTGCGCGTCGACGGGCAGCGCGTGCAACTGGGACGGTCGGCGGCGCAGAAGGTGTGGGTAAAGAAGGAGCAGGAGTCAGGAGTCAGAAGTCAGAATAAGACAGCTACGCCCGCATCCGAGGCTTGTTATTCTGACTCCTGACTCCTGTCTCCTATTTCAACGCCTCCAGCGCCGGCTGCATCCAGGAGAACAGCACGTTCGAGATCGAGGGAAACAGCGAGGCGAGCAGACCGAAGATGGGCAGTGCGCCATAGCGGGCCAGCTTGAGGTAGAACGGCGCGTTCAACTCGCCCGGTTTGGTGCCCGCGATCCGGCTTAGGATGGGATCGCGCTCGATCTCGATCAGGCAACTCCCCAGCGTCAGGGTGATGGCAACCAGCAAAAGCAGCAGAAATCGCCCAATCCACTGCGGGGACTGAAAACTATAGGAATTCAACGAAAACATCAGAAGCACGAAACCGATAGACGGGAACCACAGCAGGTTTTGGATCTGCCGCATGCCATAAAGCAGGAACAGGGAGTAATGCAGAGCCACGAAGCCCTCGGCGAGATCGGCGACGTTTTTGGGATCGCCGGGAATCTTCAACGGCGGGTCGTGCGGCGGCGGCGGTTCCTTTTTCTCCGGCTCCTCTTTCCTGGATACCGTGATGGCGTCCGGCGGGGGCCCGCCCTTGGAAACTACCAGCGCAACGGCCAGGCCTTCCCGCTCCTGCTCCTTGCCGTCTTCCGCTTTCGCCGCCGGCTTCGCGGCATCGGACGACGATTCTCCGTCCAACTTCCCCACCAATGGCCCGGACCTCCAGGCGCTCACCATTGCTTTCCACATTCCGCCGGCGGCCTCCGTACCTAGTCTGGCGAGCTTCCGGTGCGTTTCGACAAGATCCTTCCGGCTCGGCGGATCCTCGATCTCCATGGCCGCCTTGAGATACTCAAGGTATTGTGCGTGCCACCCGTTCACGTCGGCCATGGACGGAGCGGAGTCCGTGGACCGCTCCGGCAGCAGCGCCATGTCGTGGAGGATCAGCGCCGAGTTCAAATGAATATCGAGAGACTGAAGATTGAAATGGCGCACCCAGATGGGGCGGTTGCCCGCCGCGGGCGCCACCTGGATGAAAGCGCGCGCCAGAGGCAGGACCCCGAGGCTGGCCGTGAAACCGCGCAGAGATCGCCACAAAACCCGGATGTGCCAGCAGGTCAGCAGCAGCAGGAACGCCAGCAGGAGTTGTAGCGGGATACAAATCGAATCGTACAGCGAACCGTCGATCGAAGCGAGCTGGACGTCCACGCGGAACAGGAAATAGAGTCCCACCAGGCAGAGGCCCAGCCACACGGCCAAGGCCCCATCGTACTTGAACGTCGGGTTCCGATCCGCCAAATCGGTCAGGCGGAGGCCTGCCGCCGAACCGGCGGAGCGATTGAAACGGTTGCGAAGCTCGTCCAGGCGCGGGCTTAGCGGCGACTCCTTATCCGGCGCGATTCCGGGTTCGTCGCAAGATGCCAAATGCAGCCTGGTGACATGCACGAAGCACCAGAGCAGCAGCGCGAGGAGCGCGGCCACGATCGGCCACAGCGGCGAAGATCCGAACCGCAGTTCGGCCACCCGGAACGAGAATAATTTGCCGCTCCCCGGGCCGCCGCAACGGAGAAACCACAGCACTCCGTCTCCCGCCGCCAGCCCCACCGCGCCCGCTGCCAGCCAGGCGGGCAGACAGAGTCCCGGCTTAGTACAGCGCGGGCGGCATCCCTGCCACATCATTATCGCCGGCAAGGCGCAGCCAGGCAGCATGAGCATCAGCCACGGCCAGTCATCCAGCAAGTGCGGCCAGTCATTGGCCACGCGCGCAATGCCAGCCGCGGCCTGAATTGCGATCAGCGTCAGCAGGAACACAAAGAGATAGAAGCCCCGCCAGGACTCACAGACGCAGTGGTCGCCGCCTTCGCATCCAATGGGTTCGAAGCGCGCGTCGGCCCGCCACTTGGGATTGCGTACCAGCAGCAGGATCCAAACGCCGATCGCGGTGCTGAACAGGGCGAACCCGCTGGATAGAAAGTTTGAACCTTCGGATGATGGCATTCCGCCGAAATCGGGCGTACGGCTTCCGGTGGGCCACGTTCTCACGGGCAGGAAGCCGCGGCGGTCCAGCGTCAGGAGCCATCCCCGCGATTCCGGCGCCGCTGGTTCGAGGGGGCAGCGGCCCTCTCCGGCCAGCAACGAACAGGTTGCGTGAAACACGCCTTCCGAGAGAGTATCGGGATAAATATCGATCCGGTTCCCGCCTTCCCAAAGCTGGCTCTCGGCAAACAACGGATAGCTGGCGAGAAACAGAGATCCGGCCAGGGGCTGCGTCTGTTCCGCCTGTACGAAGAGCAGGTCGGCATGCTCCACCACCACGCGCGTGTCCGGGCACTGCCGCCGCAGAACGCCTGCCAGAAACAACTCGTCCAGCACGTTGGTGGCGCTAACGAAAACAATCCGGATGTCCGCCCGCGCGATGGCGCGCGTAATCTCGTTGATCACGCCATTCTGCGAAAGGGGCGTTTGCGTTTGGGAGAAAGTGGGGATACTATCCTCGCCGGCGTTGGGATCGGTGAGCGAGAAGTCCGGGTTCGGGGTGGGCGCGGTTTGCGGCTGGGCGGCCTGCACCGCTTTGTGATAGGCATCCCGCAAATGCGAGATTTCGCGCGGAAATCGGAAAACCTGAAACGAATCGTGCGCGCCGGGCTTTTGGCCGGAGGCCGCCGCATCCCCGAAGGTGGATTCGTCCTCGGCCAGCACGGCGACTCGAGAAGCCGGTATACGTAGCTCGCGGCGCAGATCCTGGAGATGTCGATACTGGGCCGCGACGTCCTGGGTCGCCGAATGAAACCGGACATTCGGCCGGGTCGCTGCCCGGAAAGCCTGGATAGCGCTCGGACTCTGCGCCGTCCCGCTTTCCACCCGGTAGCGATACTTGTCCGATTGGGGCGGGTATTGGTCCTGGATAATTAAGCGGCTCAGGGAATGGAACGAGCCGGAAAATGTGGGTCCGGCGATTTTCACCGCGGTCGAAGGGCAAAGCGCACGCATGTAGGCGCGCGCGATTTGGAATTGACGGGGATTCACTCCCGCGGTGGGCGACTCGCCCGCCACAAAAACCAAGAGGGATCCCCTCGGCCAGCCCTGGTCCGGCAGCGGATGCTTGGGCGCGGCGGGCCGGAACATCAGCACACCTGGTTGCTCGTCCGGCGCCGATGGTGTGGTGTCTCCCTTGCCGCCGCTGCTCCAAGGGAGCCACTGCGTGGCAAACTCCCAGTCCGCCTCAGCCGCACCGCGTTGAATCGCCTCGATGGAGTGGTCCGCGAATAGCGGGAGCCGGGTATGCGACGGGTCGGGCACGGTGGCCAGCACGCATTCGACGCCCTCGATGTCGGTCAATCCGAAGAGTTTCCGAATGTCCGCGGGCTTGGTGAAGTCTACGTCCTTGAACTCCACCACGGAAAATGGCGGCTTTTCGGAGGGCGCGAAGAAATGCCGGGTGGCGGTCCAGGGGCCGTCCGGCGCCGCAGGCCCGCCGGTTTGCTGGGTCTGCCCATCGGTGGCTTTTGCGCTGCCACGGGTCTGTTCGGCGGACCCCGCTTCGTGCGTCGTGGGAATCGCAAGATGGGCCAGCAGCGCCAGGAGCGCGACGATTCCGACCGATAATCCGGCGTTTTGATTCACAGACGGCGACCCGTGCCTATATCAGGTAGTGATTATAAGCCGGAAATCGTTTCACTGGAGGCTGCTGGTTTCCAAAAAATCATGTGCACCACCAAATGATCGAGTCGTTTCGGACGTCGCAGAGCCAATTCAGGGGATAACCCGCCCACGCCGGCAGGCCGATGTCGCCCCAACGTTGGTGCCCAAACTCATGCGCAAGCGTTCGCTTGCCGAAATTGATGTGTCCCGGGTCGATCCGAGTCCGCCGGCAGCCATGATCGGAGCCCGATACACCCGCATGGGGCTGACCCGGGTCCGCCTCAATGTAAATCGTCACGCCCCTAGGCTCGGCCACGGAGATTGCAGGCTCGGTGCCCACGGTCGGGAGAAATTGAAAGCCAGGCCCGTAAATGCGTTTGAGCCATTCCAGGGATCGTTGTACTTCGCAGTCGCCGCTCACCTGAGGCGACAGGACTATTCGAACGGTCCCCGGCCTTATTGGCTCTCCGAACAGGAGCGGGCAGAATGCGAGCAGCACTAGCGCAATTAGGGCGACAGGGACCGCCAGTAGGACATGGGGTCGCCACTTGGGAACTACAGGCGGCGGGCCTTTTCCGAGATTTAGGGCCGTCAAGGGCACAAATGTATTAAACTACACTTGATATGTGTTGTACAATGAAAAGGTAGGTATGCCGAAGAAGGACATTTTGGCGGTCCCTTGGCGTCGCTGGGTCGGACTTGCGCGGACGCTGTTCGTGACGCTCGTGATTCTTGATCTCGTGCTGCTGTTGCCGCCGCTAGCCGGCTTGGCCCGCTCTGCCGATCGCGGGAACCCGCAGGCCGGCGCGACCGAGGGTCTGTGGGCGTTTCTCGCCGTTGCCCTTGCGTTGGTGGCCACTACAGTATTCATCTGGTGCCTACAGGCGTGGCTTGCGAGCAGGACGATTGCGATTGCTATTACGAGCGAGATGGTCAGCCTCCTGGAGCGGGCATTGGATGATGCTCAAGTAGCGGCTACGCGGCGAACGCAACTCTCGATTCAGCTTCGGCGGGAGTTGGACAGCACACTGTCCATGGTCGAATACAGGCCCCTTGCGCGCGTCTGGCGAAGGCAAAGGGTCAAGCTGCGGGGCAATGTCCTTGTGACATGCGCCGTGGCAAAGGCAGTTCTGAGCGCATTCGGCAAACGCGTGGTCCCAGAATGCGCAAAGCGCTTGGACACACTGCCAGCCGAGTGGCTCAAGGAGCAGCCGGAATGGAGCGCGGCGCCGGAGGAGGACCGGCGAAGCGCGGAAGCTAGCATCACGCAGTTGAGGCTTTTGTTCAACTGAGCGCTCAAGCGCGGGCCGCGTACGCCCTGCGCCCGTCCAGGCTCCTGTAGGCTCCGCGAGGGATCGCAGCTCTCCTAGATGCCTCAGGTCTTCGAAAAGGCCTCTTTGACCCATTCGATCAGTCGGTGGTTAGGAGCATCTTTGCGAAGATAGGTGGTCCCTTCCGGAAGGCCCTGTAGATCGCCACGGTCCAGCACGGTGTAAACCAGCACTGGAATGTTTGTTGTTCTGCCGTCCACCCGCAGCTTATTTCGGCATTGGACCCCAGCCGTCATGAAAGAATCCAGTGTCGATGGCTGGTCGGTCACCTCTGTGTCCGTCCATGGCAGCATGACGTCGAGAATTATGCACGCCGGCTGCCTTTTCGCGATCTCTTCGAACTTGGTGAGAAATGCGTGGTGTGTCGCGATGTGCTCGGTTTCGACCGAATCGCCAAAGGTTTCCTGCAAGAGGCCCAGCGTGAACTCGGCCTCTAGGTAGTCGTCCTCCACCACGTAGATCAGTTTCTTATCCATGACCCACCTCTTTACGGCTTGGCGACAGGAAACACCATGCGCATCTCATTGTAGCCATCGGCGTCCGTCGCGGACACCTCCAGCCGGCCCCGGTGAGCGTTTAGTACTTCCTTCGCCATCCACAAGCCGATGCCAGACCCGTCTACTGACCGCATCATCGCCTCCCGCCCGCGCCATCCTCTGGTGCCCGCACGTTTCGCGCCTTCCGGGCTAATCGGTATGCTCTGGCCCCGAAAGCTCAGGCGCATTTCGCTGTCGTGCAGCGAAGCCGCCACCGTGATTGTGGCGCCAAACGTACCATATTTGCCGAAGTTATCCAACACATTACCGGCCGCCTGCTCAAACAAATCAATATCGATTGACAGGCTGGCGGCGAACTGGAAGCTGTCGGTGTCCACGGAGATGCCGATCCGATTCTGTTGCCAAAGGGTTCGGTTCTCGCTGGCGAGCTCGATCAGAGGTCTGATCAAATCCCCAGGTCCAACGACGTGCAAGTCAGGCTGAATCGGTTCTCCCGACGCGAGATTCGAAAAAAGCCTAAGGTTAATCACCAGCAGTTTAACTTTGCCAAGCAACCCGCAAACGGCGTCCATCTGTTTGTCCTTGGTAGCTTCACGAATTCTTGCGGCACGCTTGTGTGCCTGAAATACGGGGCTGCGTAGTTGGTGCAGGAACATGCGATATGTCTGCGCCTGCTTCTCGATCGCTACTTGCAGCCGGAGATAGAGGCCGGTAAGATGCCCGAGCAGCAGGAGCATTTCATTGGCTTGTTCGGGGAATCGAACTTCGCCTTTTCCGCGTACGGCGATCATGCCCAGGAAGTCCCCGTCCCCGAGGATTGGAGCGTAAACCGCCTGTCTCACGCCGGGCAGCCCCCCAGTTATGGGCGGACTCTCGCCCTCCAGACGAAAAACCGCTCTCGTGCGGTACAGTATGGCCGCCGGCGTCCGAGGCGGATCTTCGTCAAACCGGTAGGCGCGCTGCCCGCGCGCGGGCTCCGCCGGTCCGCTGCGGTCGTACACCGCGGAGAGAGTAATCTCGCACCGATCTAAATCGGCCAGACTGACATCCACGTAGTCGGCGCCGATCAGGCAGTCGCGAGCGACGCTCAGGGCGGCGCGCAGAATCCGCCGTTGGTCGGTTGCCCCGCCGGTGAGGTCGTTTTGTACGGATTTGTTGAAGGCGCTCACCTGCTTGGCGAATCGCTGCCACATGTCCAACTCGCGATTCAGATCCTGGCGGTCAATCAAATTGCTCCAGAAGTGGCCTACGCGGGATGCGATCAATTCAAGTAGATCGGTCTCCCGCCTTGCAAAATAGTACGGTGCGCGGACTGCGGCACAACACCGGATGACTCCGTAGACGCGCTTGCCCAGGGAGATTGGCACAGCCATGAAGCTGATCGGAGGCAGTTCCTCGTCCGCGCTTATCCTAAGCGCCCCTCTCACCGTTTCTTCCAGCTTGAGTTCGTAGCGCCAATCAAGCCCAAGATATCGCGAATGATCGAAATCTCGGACGTCGACGACGGCGATCGGGCCGTTGCGCAATACCCACGGTGTAAACCCGCCCTCATCCTTCCGATATTGCTCATTGTGAAGCAAGGGCGGACAGGTGGTGGCGACATTTCGATAACAGCCGGGCGATTCCAAGGGGTTTTCCAGGTAGATGGCGGTTTCCAGGCACTGGAAGCCCTTCGCCACGGCCTCGCATACCTTCTGCATGCTGGCGCGGACCTTCTGCGGCGGAGCCCCGGGATCTTCCTCCGCTTCGCGGATGATCGCACTTATCTCCTCCAAAATACGGAAACTGACGCGATCTCGCACGGTGTGATAGAGCGCTGGGATGTGGACTGCCAGGTATTCGAGCAGCCGTACCTCGCGTTCGTCCCAGTCCCCCGCTCTTTGACGATAAACGGTCAAAGCTCCCGGCCTCTCGTATACTCTCACCGGCACTGCACAGAGCGACCCAATACCGGTGCGCGCTACCCACCTTGCGGCGCGCTCCGGCAACGACAGGCTGGACACATCCGCAATCAATTGCGGTAGGCCGGTTCTCATCACGCTGCCGCTGGTTACGTCCGAAGGCAGGTCGTGTTCAGGGTAGTGTAGTCGGTCGTGAAAGCCCGCTGCGATAGCCAGAAGGTTCTCGTCACTCTCTTCCCCGGGCGCCCGCATGCCGGGAAGCCGGGGCTCAATCTGCCAGAGCGCGCAACCATGCGCGCCAAGCTCATCGGCAACTTGCACTAGCATCTCGCTCAAGACCGAAAGATCCGGACGGGAAAGCGCGATCGAAACCACGCGCGACAGCGCATCGGGTGGGACTGGCGCATTCTTACCCATTTTGATCCGTTTTCACTTAGGATATCTCGAACGCCAGCGGCAAGTGAACGCCGCGTAGTGTTACGCGCCCGCCGGCTTCCGCGGATACCGCGACTTGGAAATCGCGGGCGTTTCCGCAGATTCCGGCTGCAGATGCGTCAGCAGGTGTTCCTTGATCATCCCAAACGCCGTCTCCGGATCGTCCGCGTACCGGAACAAATTCAGGTCCGCCGCGCCGATCGTCCCATGCCGCACCAGCGCATCGAAATTAACGACTTCCTTCCAGTAGCTCGACCCATATAGCACGATCGCGACTTTCTTGGCCAGCTTTTGCGTTTGGGTCAGCGTGAGGACCTCCATCATTTCGTCCAGCGTCCCGAAGCCTCCCGGAAACACGACCAGCGCCTTCGAAAGATACGCGAACCACAGCTTGCGCATGAAGAAGTAGTGGAACTCGAAGCTCAGCCCCGGTGAAATGTACGGATTGGGCAACTGCTCAAAGGGCAGGCCGATGTTCAATCCGATGGTCTTGCCGCCGGCGTCGGCCGCGCCGCGATTGGCGGCTTCCATGATGCCCGGTCCGCCGCCGGAACAGACCACGAAGCGGTGCGTGCCGTTCTCGGTGAACTGCGCGGCCCACTCGGTGACCACGCGGGCCAGCGTACGCGCATCGTGATAATACTGCGCCAGCGGACCGTCGTCGCGTATCCGGGCGGAGCCGAAAAATACCACCGTGTCGCGGATCTTTTGGTGCCGGAACACCGTCTGCGGCTCCAGATACTCGGCCAGCAGGCGGATGGCCCGCGCATCCGGGCTATTCAGAAAATCCTGGTCCAGGTAGGCTACCGGTTGGCGGGTGTCAGGCGTCTTGTCGTTTGTCATTTTCCAATCGCTCGATTCTTTTTTTCAGGTCGCGCAGGTTTTTTAGCAGCTCCGGCAGCTTGGGAAATGCCGTGATGGCGCGCAGCCATTCGTTCGCGGCAAACGCCGGCGAACCGGAGACGCGCGCGCCGGCCGGCACGTCGCCGCCAATGCCGCTCTGCGCGTACACGATGGCGTCGTCGTGAATGGTCAGGTGGCCGGAGACGCCCACCTGTCCGGCCAGCAGCACGTTGCGCTCCAGAATGGAACTCCCGGCGAGGCCGGTCTGCGCGCACACGATGTTATCCTCGCCGACCACGCAGGCGTGCCCGATCTGCACCAGGCTGTCGATCTTGGCGCCGCGCTTGACGCGGGTTTCGCCTACCGTGGCGCGATCCACCGAGGTGAGGCTTTGCACCTCCACGTCGTCTTCGATCACCGTGACGCCGGACTGTACGATCTTATAATGCGTACCGTCGGCGCGTTTGGCGAACCCGAAGCCGTCTCCGCCGACGACTACGCCATTCTGCAGGATCACGCGGTTTCCGATGCGGCAGAACTCGCGCACCACGGCGTGCGCATGGGCCAGGAAATCGTCGCCGATGTGCGCGCCTTCGTAGATGACCGCATGCGGATGCAGCACGGCGTTGCGTCCGATGCGCACGCGCTGGCTCACCACGGCGAACGGGCCGATGGATGCGCCTTCACCGATCGCGGCGGTTTCCGCGACGAACGCCAGCGGGTGAATGCCGGGCGCGGGGCGCGGCGGCCGATAGAAAAACTCCAGCGCGCGCGCGAAATCCAGATAGGGATTGCCGGATATCAGGCGCGCCAGGCCGGGGGGGCCGCTGACATCGCGCTCGGGTGCGGAAAGCAGGATGGCGCCCGCGCGTGTGTGCCTGACCTTGGGCGCGTACTTGGGGTTCGCGAGAAACGTCAGGTCGCCCGGACCGGCGTGCTCCAGGCCGGCGACTCCGGTGATTTCGATATCACCATCGCCCGATAGTTCGCAATCCAGCCGGGAGGCGATTTCGCGTAGTTTCATGGGCCAAGCTTCAGATTAGCCTGAAACCGGAGACGCCGCGCAACTCGTCCAAGACTGAAAGGAGGCCTGGCGATGGCGCGGCTTTGGATATTAGCGCTGGCCGGCGTTTTGTTGCGCGCGCAGGATCCCACGCACCGGAACGCCAATTTCAGCAAAGAGCAGGAGGCGGCCTTAGGCGCCAGACTCGCCGGCGAAGTGCGAAGACAAACGTCGGCAATGGCCGACACGGCGGTCCACGATTACATCGCAGCTCTTGGAAGTCGGTTGGCGGCGCAAATGCCCGGCGGAGATTGGGCCTGGGAATTCGAGGCGATTCGCGACGAGAGGGGCGGCAGCACACATGAGCCTGGTTCCGTTCCCGGTGGACACATTTTCGTCCCGGCGCGCTTGATTCTGGCGGCCGGCAGCGAAGCCGAATTGGCGGGCATGCTGGCGCATGCGATGGCGCACATCGCGGAGAGACATGGGTTGCGGACGGCCGACCGCGGGCAGGGGAATTTATACGCCAGCCTGGTATTCATCGGCGGCGGGATGGGGATGGGCGGGAACGTCGACCGGGCGGTGCTACCGGCGGCATACCTCGGAATCGC
>Ga0302324_100005127_pt1 | contig 28739 bp, 27 predicted proteins | sample Palsa_T0_1_FD_201949 | JGI IMG/M metagenome (GOLD analysis project Ga0302324, IMG submission 201949) | Peat permafrost microbial communities from Stordalen Mire near Abisko, Sweden - Palsa_T0_1 | ecosystem: Environmental > Terrestrial > Soil > Palsa > Peat permafrost | place: Sweden: Abisko...
CGCCCCGCTGGTTGACCAGAGGTCCGAGCGTGGTTACGGCGTTTTGCGCCTGTTCGTGTTGGGCCGTGCTTTGTTGCAGCATGGCCTTCGAATGCTGCTCCTGCGCCAACGAAGACTGTAGAGTTGCATGTGCCAGGCGCAGTTGAGATTCCGCCTGTTTGAGAGCTTGCGCCTGCGTAATTTCGGACGTTCTAGCCCGATCCACTTGATCGACCGTGACAAACTGTTTCGCCAGTAGCGGTTCGACTCGATGCAGGTTGTTGCTCGCGTATGCCCATTCAGCTTGGGCGCGGGCGACGCCTTGTTCGGCGTTTGCCACGTCCGCGCGCTCCTGATCGACCGCGGCCGCGGAGCGTGACACGTCGGCTTCCGTGGCCCCAATATTGGCCTGCGAAACAGAAACCGCACTCACGAGAGCCGAGATCCTTCTGCCCTCGTCGGAGATCTGTCCTTCGAGCGTTGCCTGTTCTGAGACGGCTCTCTCCAAGGCATAGCGATACGGCCGGTCATCAATTTCGAAGAGCAAATCGCCTCGCTTCACAAGTTGATTGTCATGGACATTTAACCGGAGAATCGGGCCTTCCACTTGAGGTGCAATTCCGATGAAATTGGCGAGAATCTCGGAGTCGTCGGTTCGCGGGTATTCGTCGGTGTGATGGATTACCACCAAGCCCAGCGCCAACGCACTCGTCACGATAATGACGCTGAGAATTCGGCCGACCCACTTCACTACTTGGTTCACGGGGGGATCCATATGAAGTTTCCTCACTATCGAAAGAATGCAAGCCAAAGAGACAAGGTGACCAGGGCGGTTAGGCTCGGATAGGTCAAGACTGGAAGCGAGAGCGCCACCCCAACGCGCATCAGCAGCCATCGGACGGCTATGGTGAGCAGCACGGCCAACGCCAGGCAGACGAGCCAAGCCGGAAAAAATGATCCGAGGATGTCGAAAGAGGGAGCTCGCGTCACGGTTTCGACCTCTTCTCATCGACTTGAATCAGATCGCCCGCGCGGAAAGCCAGATCCGACAAGCTAGCGAGCACCTGAGTTCGCGCCAGTATGTCCGCCGATCGGGCTTGCGCAAGCACCTTTTGGGCAGCGGTGACATCGAGCAAGTTGCGAACGCCGTAGTTGTAAGACTCGAGCGCTGCAGCGTAGGACTGGGTGGCCGCGTCTAACAGTGCGGTGGCGGCCTCGCGCTGGAGAAAGGCAGTGTTCAAGTTCGAATAGGCAGTCCAAACCTCGTTTGCGATTTGATCGCGCGCCGCATCGACCTGCGCCTCGGCCCGCCGAATCTGCGCTTCCGCCTGGGCCAGCCGGTTTTTTCGCGCGCCTCCGTCGAAGATGGTCCAGTTGAGGCTCAGTGCCACTCCGCCAGCCAAATCAGCAATATGCCCCGAGGGGAGGTTTTTCTGGAGCAAATTCAGCGATTCGGCGGTCGGGCTGGCAGAGAGATTCAAGCTGGGATAATATGCAGCCCGTGCTTCTTTCCGCTGAGCGTTTGCTTCGCGAATACCGGCCACGTCTGCCTGCAGGTCAGGTCGCTGATCGATGGCGCGATCGATGATCAGTTCAACCGTCTCGCCGACCGTTTCCGGGGTGGGTACCTCGCTGAACGGTTGCATGCGGATCATCGAGGCCGCAGACGCTCCCAAAACGGTTGTGAGATCGCCCCGCGCGATCTGCTCAGCTCCCAGCACCGCCTGGAGATCGTATTGAGCTTGAGCAGTCGCGCTCCGGGCTTCCAGCACGTCTGGCAGCGTGGCCAGACCGTTTTTCAGGCGCTCTTCGGCGGCCTGTTGAACCGCGTGCGCATTGGCTAAACTAGCGCGGGCGGCTGTCTCCTCAGCTGACGCATTCAGGAGCCGATAATATGCTTGCTGGACCTTGTAGATGAGTTGCCGGTGAACATCGTTAAAGCCGAAATTCGTTGCCAGTAATCGCGCGCTTGCGGCGTCGATGCGGCCGCGGCGGGCGCCGAAGTCAAAGATTGCGTAGTTGAGATTCAACGTTAGCTGGGAATCAGGCATCGTCTGGCGATAAAACCCGCTCCTAGATCCGGCGTCCGAGCGAGCGACGCCGGAGAGCGCCACGGCGGATAACGTTGGATACAGCTCGCTACGAGAGATTCCGAGCGCAGCAGCCTGCACGCGGGCGTTCTCCCAAGCGACGCGCGTCTCAGGATTGTGCGCCTCAGCCAAATCGATCAAGTCGGCAAGCGAATAGACCTTCTCGGCGTCAATATGAAACCCGGATTGTCGAAAGCGGTGCGCCTCGAGAGCGATTTGCCGTTCGTCGGCGGAATGCCACGGGCGATCGGGCAGAGCGGGCGGACCTTGTGCAGATGCTCGATTCGCTGCCATCACAATGAGGAGCAGAATCGCAATTGGACTGGGGCCGCTGGATATTGCGCGATCCACAATCGGGCTTCGTTTGCGTAGGCGGGTGAGGCTGAACACATAACCCCCCTCGCTCACACCAGGCGAACGTTGTGTTCGATCGTTTTGATCACGGTGTCCAAGCGGCCATTCAAGACTTGCTTGGCGAGGCTTAATGTATATCCTTTCGCAGCGTGAAACGGAACATGTGAAGGCAGCGAGAGCGCGAGTGGATCGACGACAGCGTCCACCACAACCGGCCCGTCCCTGTGTGCAAGAGCTTCGGCCAGGGCGTCCTTTACGTCACCGGGCTCTTCCAGGCGAATGCCTTTGGCGCCCATAGCCTCCGCGACCCGAGCGAAATTCGGATTCTTGAAGTTAGTGCCAAATGGAACCAGCCCGGCTTCCTGCTGCTCGATATTGACGAAGTCGAGCATTTCGTTGTTGAGGATGATTTGAACGACCGGCGACTTGCGCTCAACCTGGGTCAACAGGTCTCCTAACGCGAGCATCGTGAATCCTCCGTCGCCGCAGAGCGCGATGGTCTGCCGACCGGGATATGCCAGTTGCGCGCCGAACGCGTTGGGTGCGGCATTGGCCATGGACGCCCAGGAGAACGAGCCGAAGATTCTTCGATCGCGGCCGCCCCGCAGATGCCTGGATCCCCACATACATGCCGTACCCGTGTCGATGAAGAACATCGCATCAGGGGAGGCAAGCTCGCTCACAGTGGCGGCCAGGAATTCGGGACGGATGGGTTTGATACCGGGCCCCTTCTCGACATAATGCTGCAACAGGTCTTCGAAGTCGTTAGTCTGTTGTAGGTACTTATCGAGAAACCCGCGGCCGCTCCTTTGGCTGAGGGCCGGAAGTAGAGCTTGGAGAGTGGCCCGCACGTCGCCCGCGAGCGCCAAGTCAACTGCCGTTCGCCGGCCCAGGTGCTTCGGGTTGATGTCGATTTGAACCTTCTTTACGGCGTCGCCGGGGAGAAACTCGGAGAAGGGAAAATCCGTACCCAGAAGCAACACGAGATCGGCGTCATGCATGGCCTGGTAAGCTCCGCCGTAACCAAGAAGGCCCGTCATACCGACGGCGAGCGGATTTTCGTGCTCGAGCCACTGTTTGCCCCGGAATGAGTACCCGACCGGCGCGTTGAGCCTGCTGGCCAGTTCGACCACCTCGTCATGCGCGTGACGGCAGCCTTCGCCGCCGAATATGGTGATGTTCTTTGCGCCGTCGATCAGGGAGATAAGTTTGTGAAGATCGGAGTCGGCGGGACGAAACTCGGGCGCCGCCGGAATCGTGATGGGACGCGATTCGAAAGTCGCATCGGAGGCCGCCACGTCACCTGGTAATGAGATGACCGTCGGGCCCTTTTCCGTAACCGCCGTCAAGATCGCCGTCCCAATGACGGCTCGGGCTTGTGCCGGGTTAACGATGCGTCCGACGTAAAGGGCGGCTGCGTCGAAGAGCCGATATGGATTGATCTCTTCGAGCGCTGAAGTATCGATGATCTTTGTCTCAACGTCGCCCGCGATGGCGATAACCGGAGCCCGCTCCTTAAGGGCATCCATCAGACCATTTAATAGGTGTGCGGTGCCTGGTCCAGCCGTTCCGCACACCGCCACCGGATTCTCAGTTAGGTAGCTGTCCGCGACGGCTGCGAAGACGCCGTACTCTTCGTGCCTGACGTGTATGAATTCGATCTTCCCGTTTCGGCGAAGTGCATCGATCACGGGGTTGAGTGCATCGCCGACGATCCCGTAACAACGTTTCACGCCAGCCTGCTGGAGCATTTCCCACAGTAAGTCCGCTACGCTTCGCGCCATTATATATCTCCAGTTCGCTAAGAAAAGTCTGTCAAACGCTGGATTCGGTGCATTCGGAATTCCAATCCCCTCCGCACTTTCGCCCGTGGCGTTCGACACGCAGTAAAAAGGATCTGGGCTGGTAAGGAGTCAGTCTCTGCTCGACGGTTGCGATGCTCCGCAGTGTCAATCTACGCAACACCGACGGCTCTATCCATCGGCGGGTTCGACACTTGCCCAAATGAGGGCAGATTCAACTCGATCAATTCACACGGGAAAGCGCGCTTTTCGGACTTGGCGCGGTGAGTGCATTAGCCGAGGAGGAATGGAAGCGGCGTGACCTAGTGAAGCGCCGCACTTATCAACGTTCAAACACTAAAGGGAGACACTTCATGAACACACAACGTAGGATTTCCTCTTGCGCGGGGATCGCGCTTCTTTTTGCAACTGCATCATTCGCGCAGCAGGTGAAGACCGACTTTGATCGGAGCGCGGATTTCAGCCAGTACAAAACGTACTCCTGGGAAAAGGTTCACACGCAGAACCCTCTGTGGGTCGATCGAATCAAAGCGGCAGTCAATTCCGCTCTGGCAGGGAAAGGGTGGACAGAAGTGGAATCGGGCGGGAACGTTTCCATCATGGCGATGGAGATGAATCAGAGTCACCAAACTCTCAACACTTACTACGAGAGTTTCGGCGGCGGTTGGGGATGGAGAGGCCGGTTCGGAGGCGGATTCGGCGACGGATTCGGCGACTCGACCACTACGGAGAGCACATACAAGGTGGGAACGCTGATCGTCGACCTGTTCGATTCGAACACGAAGAAACTGATTTGGCGCGGATCGGCCAGCGATACCCTTTCCGACAAATCGGACAAGAACATCAAGACTCTCGACAAGGGTGTGGAGAAGATGTTCGATCATTTCCCTCCGGTTGCACGTTAACGAGATTTCTGAGAAAGGAATGACCATGACCCCGCTGAAGAAAGTTTCATCGCTCACCACCGACCCGCGTTGCATGTCTCTTTTGACGGCAGCGGCAGGCGTCGTTCTGCTCGCAGCCCACGGCTACGCCCAGGCCATTCCGACCGCCAATGCCTCCGCCATCAGCCCCCTTCCCGTGAAGGTGCGATCCGTCGCCGAAGACAGGTCAATCCGTCCCTTCCGCATTAACGTTCCGGAAGGGGCACTCGTCGACCTCCGCCGACGCATTGCGGCGACACGCTGGCCTGACAAGGAAACAGTCAATGACGAATCCCAGGGCATCCGGTTGGCGGAGGTGCAGGCGCTGGTGCACTACTGGGGCCACGGCTACAACTGGCGCAACATAGAAGCGAAGTTGAATGCGCTGCCGGAGTTCGTGACCACAATCGACGGCGTGGATATCCAGTTCATCCGCGTGCGTTCGCGTGAACCGAACGCGCTACCGCTGATCCTCACCCACGGCTGGCCCGGCTCGCCGCTGGAGTTGTTGAAGGTGATAGGCCCGCTCACCGACCCCGTCGCCTACGGCGGGCGAGCCGAAGACGCCTTCGACGTGGTGATCCCCGCCATCCCCGGCTATGGCTTCTCGGGCAAGCCGACCGAGCTCGGCTGGAATCCCGACCGCGTGGCGCGGGCCTGGGACGTGCTTATGAAGCGCTTGGGCTACACCCGTTACGTGGCACAGGGCGGCGATCACGGCTCGGTCATCTCCGACGCACTGGCGCGCCAGGCGCCGCCTGGACTACTCGGCATCCATATCACCATGCCAGCCACGATTCCCGCAAATCTGGTGGAGGGCATCAACAACGGCGATCCGGCGCCCACTGCGCTGACACCATCGGAACTGCGGGCGTATAACGTCCTCAGTACTTTCTTCGGAAGAAACGCGGCCTACGGCGCGATGATGGTGACTCGTCCGCAGACCGTCGGCTACGCACTCACCGATTCGCCCAGTGGTCTGGCCGCCTGGACGTACGAAAAGATCGCCGAGTGGACCGATAGCGACGGACACCCCGAACGCGTGATCGGTCGCGACGAAATACTCGACGACATCACGCTATATTGGCTCACCGACACCGGCGCCTCTTCGTCCCGCTTCTACTGGGAAAACAACAACAACAACTTCAGCGCCGCGGCACAGAAGACCAATCAGATCAAAGTGCCGGTGGCCATCACGGTGTTCCCGCACGAGATCTATCGCGCGCCGGAAAGCTGGTCACGGCAGGCCTATCCGTCGCTTTACTACTTCAATGAAGTCGCCAAGGGCGGTCACTTCGCGGCCTGGGAGCAACCGGAACTCTTCAGTACTGAGATGCGAGCAGCGTTCAGATCACTGCATTAGTTCAAATGGCTTCTCGCCGGTCTTGCCACGCACGAATGCGGGAGGCCGGCGTGGCCCGAGATTCGATCCAAGAGTGGCTCAAAAGAACGAATCCAAAATCACGCAAGGAACAGTTTCATGAAAAGGAACCCACTGTGACGAAAATCGAAAAAGTTCTGTATACCGCCAATACCCACACCACCGGTGGCCGTGACGGTGCTTCCCACGCCTCGGATGGCCGCCTGGACATCAAGCTGTCGACTCCTGGTAGCCCGGGCGCCGGCACCAACCCAGAGCAGTTATTCGCCGCCGGTTGGTCGGCCTGCTTCCTATCGGCTATCAAGATCGTGGCCGGCAAAATAAAGGTCGCGCTCCCGGCCTACCCGGCCATTGACGCCGAGGTTGATCTCGGCACAGCGCACGGCGTTTTCGGCCTCGCCGCCCGTCTCAATGTCAGCCTGCCCGGCATGGAACACCATGCTGCCAAAGACCTCGTGGATCGAGCGCACGAGGTTTGCCCGTATTCCCGCGCCACACGCGGCAACATCAATGTCGCGATTACCGTCGTGACCAACGTGGTCGCTTCCCAACTAATCAATCAACCAGAGGAGATTCACCAATGAGTACGATCAAAATGTCCGAAGAACTCAATCATAATCGCCGCCGCTTTTTGCGCAATGCGACCGGGGCTTTTGCTGCCGCCGGACTCGTAGCAATCGGCTCCGCGGACGCACAATCCAGCCAGACGGGCCCTGCGCAAGTGCCCCAGATCAGGCCCGGGACGAACACCTCATTCGGTTCGCTGAAGCAGATCAATGCCGGGCTCCTGAACGTTGGATACGCTGAAGCCGGCCCCGCCAATGGTCCCGCGGTGGTTCTGCTGCATGGCTGGCCTTACGACATTCACAGCTTTGTCGATGTTACGCCTTTGCTGGCCTCGGCCGGCTACCGGGTGATCGTCCCGTATCTGCGCGGCTACGGTACGACGCGCTTTCTCTCGAGCGAAACGATGCGGAACGCCCAGCAGTCGGCCGTCGGCCTCGACATCATCGCTCTGATGGATGCCCTCAAGATCCAGACAGCTACCGTCGCCGGCTTTGACTGGGGCGCGCGCACGGCGGACGTCATGGCAACACTCTGGCCGGAACGCTGCAAGGCGATCGTTTCCGTCGGCGGCTATCTGATCAGCAGCCCGGAGGGCAACCAGGTGCCGTACCCACCCGAGCCCGCGTTCCTGTTTTGGTATCAGTACTATTTCGCTACCCCAGTCGGCAAGGCCGGCTATGCGAAATACCTTGACCAGTTCAATAAGTTCATCTGGCACCAGGCTTCGCCAAAGTGGAATTTCGACGATGCTACGTACGACCGCACAGCAGCGTCCTTCAACAACCCCGACCATGTTGACATCGTGATGCACGACTATCGCTGGCGGCTTGGCCTGGCCGACGGAGAGCGGAAATACGACGACCTGGAAAAGCGGCTGGCAGCACTTTCTCCCATCACCGTGCCCACGATTACCATGGAAGGCGACGCCAACGGTGCAATCCACGCGCCCAGTACGGCGTATCGCAATAAGTTCTCGGGCAAATATGAGTACCGCCTCATCACCGGCGGCGTCGGGCACAATATGCCTCAAGAAGCGCCGCAGGCGTTTGCCCAAGCCGTGGTCGACGTCGGCGGCTTCGCGGGATAGCACTATGGACCGCAGGAGCTTCCTTAAAACCTCGATGCTCGCGACTAGCGGGGCTCGCGTGGCCGCGTGGCTAGCGAATCCTGATCCGACAGTGAACGCCGAGGAATCCCAGCGCGCCCTTCCCGACGAAGGGCCGCTGCCCGATTTGGGCGGCGCTGTGGCCTGGCTCAACTCCGCTCCCTTGAGCGGCAAGTCGCTACGGGGGAAAGTCGTGCTGGTCAATTTCTGGACCTACTCCTGCATCAACTCGTTGCGACCACTGCCGTATGTGAAGAGCTGGGCGGCGAAGTACATGGACGCGGGCCTGGTGGTGATCGGCGTACACACACCTGAGTTCTCGTTCGAGAAAGAGCGTACGAACGTAGAGCAGGCGCTGCGCGATCTGAAGGTGACTTACCCGGTCGCCATGGATAGTGATTACAGAATTTGGCAGTCGTTCAACAACCAATATTGGCCCGCGTTTTACTTTATCGATGGCAAGGGACGAATTCGTTATCACCATTTTGGAGAAGGTGAATACAGCGAATCCGAGCGTGTGATCCAGGAGCTTCTGAAAACAAATGGAGCGACTGGTTTGGGCGACAGCATCGTTAGCACTTCCGCCAGTGGAGTGGAGGCGGCGCCCAGCACGGATGTGCAATCTCCCGAAACCTACATAGGCTATCGTCAGGCTGAGCGCTTCGCATCGCCCGAGCGCCAGGCTCATGACGCACGAAAGAACTACACTTCGCCTACGAACCCCGCATTGAATCAATGGGGATTGGGCGGATCGTGGAACGTCGGCGGCGAGAGTGCCGTGCTTCAGGCTGCGTCTGGCAAAATTGTGTTCCGGTTTCACAGCCGCGACCTACATATGGTGTTGGGCCCAGCGAAGAACGGTAAATCCGTTCGCTTTAAGGTGACATTGAACGGCGTCGCGCCGGGCGTCGATCATGGGGTGGACTCCGCTTCTGACGGCGCGGGCGAGGTTCGAGAGTATCGTCTGTACCAGCTCATCCGGCAAAACACTCGAGTGGAAGGGCGGACTTTTGAGATCGAATTCCTGGACCCCGGTGTCCAGGCCTTCTCATTCACGTTTGGTTAGGAGAACCTTATGTCGCAATCGCGGCCTGACAGCTCGGTGGACGCGGCCTCCGACGATTCCGGAATTGGTACACTTCGGGGTCGCTCCCTTCTGGAACGGTCCGATCTCGTTCTCGCGTTCGCGCGGGTATTGCACGCCAATGGGCAGTCAACGAACCAGACCCTTGCGGCAGCCGAACGGCTCACCAAGGGCCTTGGTCTCGGAGGCACGATCATTGCCGATTGGGAAGGTGTCCAGATTCTGGGCACGGACGGTCACGCTCGGCTGGCCTCCTTCGTGGCGGCCAGCCCTACTGGCGTGGACATGGACCGCGTCGCCTGCGCGATGAGAGCGATCGGCAAGCTCGACGCCGGCCGCATTTCGCTGCCTGCTGGAGTCGAGATGGTCAAGGAAATTGCACACCGACCACCGGCCCCTACTTGGCTGTTTGCGCTTGCCGCCGCAGCAGGCGCCGCTGCGCTATCGGTGATCTTCGGGGTCGAGCATTTAGGCGCGATTGCGCTTATCGTTGCCAGCTCGGCGGCTGGGGCCGTGCTTCGCCGCGTCATATCGCGTCACAGCACGAATGCGTTTCTGCAGCCGCTCTGTGCAGCGCTGCTCGCCGGCATGATTGGCGCGCTAGCAACGCGCTGTAACCTGAGTTCGTCTTTGCGCCTGGTCGCGGTCTGCCCATGCATGATTCTGGTACCAGGGCCGCATTTCCTCAACGGCATGATGGACCTTAGCGCGGCCCGCGTCAGTCTGGGCACCGCTCGCCTCATATTCGCCGGACTCGTCGTTACAGCGATCGCAATCGGGCTACTGCTCGGGCTGGGCATCCTCGGCGTAACCTTGCCCGTGGATGGGCCGGGACGAGCAGTACCTTTGTGGCTGGACGTCATTTCAGCGGGCGCGGCCGTGGCCGCGTACAGCATTTTCTTTTCCACGCCGTTACGTATGTTGGGATGGCCAGTGGCGGTCGGCATGCTGGCTCATGCTCTGAGGTGGTGGACACTGGCAAGTGGCGCCGGCGCTGCCACCGGCGCATTCGTTGCCTGTCTGGTAGTCGGGATCATCCTTACTCCAATCGCCCGCCGTTCTCATATGCCGTTCGCGGCCATCGGCTTTGCCTCGGTCGTATCGATGATTCCAGGTGTCTTTCTGTTCAGGATGGCGAGCGGCCTGACACAGCTTGCCCACGACTCGAATGCGCCTTCAGAGCTGTCGGGCGCAACGGTCGCGAATGCTATGACGGCGGTCACGATCATTCTGGCGATGGGGTTTGGCCTCATTCTGCCGAAGTTAGCCATCGATGGCCTCGGCGATAACGCGACGCGGTCGGGGTCTTGAATGGAGGCGGAAGATGGCACATCTAAGCACCCCAACCCGCAATTGAGCAATCCGCATCCAAGGCCGTACGCGAAAGGCCATTCGCAGATAGCCGATTGCACCGGCTGCGTCCTCCGCTGCTCGGCACGACCGCAGGTATGGTGGACGTGATCGGTTTCCTGAGCCTCGGCTAGTTCACCGCCCACGTTACAGGCCATCTCGTAGTCATCGCAGTTTTGGTGATGCGCCGCTGACCCGCCCAAGGTGGCGCTAATCCTGGCGGTTCCCGGCTTTACGACCGGCCATCGCTGCGGTTAGGTTCATCGCCAAAGCGCATGATCGGCGCGGTCCATCCTTGATCGGGCCTCCGCCCGTGGTTCACTTTCTGCTACTCGCTTCCGATTTTCAGCGTCACCTATACACCGGCCATTTCGCTGTTCCGTCTGGCCGTGCGAGGCGCGTCTCCGACGGCCGTGATGACGCATCCCACGCATGAATGGCCTCTTGAAGATCCTGGCGCGACCGGGCTGTTCCCCCTTGAGGTTTCAGAACGAATCACCGATCTAGTGCAGATCGAAATCTACCACACCCAGCCCTTCCAGCCGACCGCGCGCCGTCCCCAGTAACCGAAAAGATAACGGGCGTCGGGACGACTGAGCTCGTGACTATCGCCACCGCTCAGCGTTTCCTGCCCATCGGCCTGGGACAGACGCGCAGCGCGACGCCGCTTACGAGAAAAGAATTGAGCAGCCGCCCATTCTCAGCTATTGGAATGCACCATTGGGGGCGATCAAAGAGACCTCTTCCAGCTAGCGCCTTACTGCGATGGCTGAAATCTCAATCTTCGCGCCGCCGATCAAACCCGCAACTTGCACAGCGGCTCGTGCTGGTTTGGGATCTGGCATTAGCTCGTTGTAGACCTCATTCATTGTGGGGACGTCGTTCACGTCGGTGATATAGATCGTCGCCGAGATGATGTCAGACATCTGGAAGCCCGCTTCTTCAGCGACTTGTCGTACCGCGGCGATAGCATTCGTTGTTTGCAGCCTGATATCTGTGCCAGTCACCTTGCCGTTGGAATCAGGGCCTTGCTGGCCTGCGATGTAGAGCGTATCGCCCGAGACGTAGCCGTTACTGAACGGCGCGCCCTTGGTGAAGCCGATGGCCTGCGCTTGGGAATTCATTGATGGATCTCCTTTTCTTTCCTGCCTGGTCTACTTTCCCGTGACTTCGCGAATCACTCGCAGATAATTCTCACCGAGGATCTTTTTCACATGGCGCTCGGTGTAACCACGTTCCAGCAGCACTTCGATCAGCGCCGGCATCTTTGAAACATCGTCCAATCCGTTCGGCGGCCCCGAGACCCCGTCGAAATCGCTGCCGATACCCACGTGATCGATACCGGCAACCTTCACGGCGTGGTCGATGTGATTGGCCACGTCTTCAACTGTGGCCGCAACTTTCACCCGGTGCCCGAACAGCGTCCGGACGTCCTCCGCTGCGTAGTCGTCTAGCGCCCTCCCGGTCAGCAGCGGGGCGGTGGTCTCCGTTTTGATCGCCGATTCCAGCGCCTCCGCGTCCTTAGGATTGACAAAACCCTCGCCGAAACTGATGCCGACCACGCCGCGGTTCTTGGCGAGCGCCCGCAGCATCTCGTCCGTCACATTCCTTGGAACAGGTGAAAGTGCGCGCATCGACGAATGCGAACAGATCACCGGCTTGGAAGTGACCTCGATCGCGTCGTAGAACGTCTTGTCTGCGACGTGCGAGACATCCACGAGCATTCCAAGCCGATTCATCTCCCGGACCACTTCCTTGCCGAAATCGGTCAGCCCGTTGTGCACCGGCTGGTCCGTCGCCGAATCCGCCCAGTTGTTATTGCGGGAATGCGTCAGCGTCATGGAACGCACGCCCAGTTGGTAATACATTCGAAGCACCCGCAGATCGTCGTCGATTGTGTGGCCGCCCTCGACCGTCAGAAACACCGCGATCTTGCCCGCCTTCACGATCCGCCTGATATCGAACGCCGTGGTCGCCAGTTCCATCTCGTCCTGGTGTGCGTCCAGCATCGATTGCATCGCATCGCGCAGGTCCAGCGTCCGGCGTACCGCCTCCGCCCCAGGAAAATACACGGGAACCCACAATGCGAAGAACGGCGCGTGCGTTCCGCCCTCACGAAGCCGTGGAATGTCCACGTGACCTACGTCCCAGCGTTTGCCCAGGTCTTCCCCCATCACCAACACGCGTTGAACCGTGTCGATGTGACTGTCGATTCCGATCGCCTCCGAGGCGAGCTTGCGCGCCCGCGCGGGGATCTTCTTGGGCGTCAGTAGTTCAGGGTTGCCGTTAGTTTCGAGAGTCATGGTTTTCATGTTGGAACTCCTTTTGTCTTGTTAATGTCATAAGCGCTGATCGTTAAATCACTGAATGCTGCCTTGGTGCGCAACTTCGAACAGCTTTACGCTGTCGCGATAGTCGACATGCACCCCGACGAGCACGGGACCTGGCGTGTCGAAAGCCTTGTGCAGCGTTGGTGCTATTTCGTCCGGGTGTTGAATCTGGAAGCCGGTTGCGCCGAAGGCGTCGGCGTACTTTACGTAGTCGACAGGGCCAAGCGTAATGCCCGAGGTGCGGCGATACTTAATTTGTTCCTGCGCGGCGACCATATCGTAGCTGCCATCGATCCAGATCATATGAACAATGTGAGAGCGCAACCGGACTGCGGTCTCGAGCTCATTCGCCGAGAATAAGAAACCGCCGTCCCCCGATATGGAGAGCACCTTTTCGTGCGGGCGGACGAGGGACGCAGCGATGGCCCAGGGCAACGCTGTTCCGAGCGTCTGTTGGCCATTGCTGATGAGGAACTGTCGCGCACGAAAGCTGAACAGGTAGCGGCACAGATACATGCTGACCGTTCCCATGTCCGAACAGACCGTGACATCAGGCGTCAATATCTTCTGAAGTTCGCTGATCAGGCGCATTGGGTGAATCGGAACGCCGGACTTTGCGGCCGCCTCGACCATCAACCGTTCTCTGTCATGTGCGATCAATTGCAGCAAATCGGCTGACACCGGAGCAAGCGTAGGGCGATGGACCAGCGCCGACAACGCGGCGAGTGTCTCTTCAATGCTTCCAATAAGCTCGACGGCGGGAGAATAGTCGTTTTCGATATTTGCCGGAGTTACGTCGATATGGACGATCTCCCGGTTCCTGCCTTTGTTCCAAAGGGACGGCCAGTACTCAACCGCGTCGTATCCAATCGTGATGACGACGTCGCCTGAATCGAGCAAAGCATCCGCGGGTTGGTTGGCTAGCTGTCCCACGCGGCCGCCGTAATAGGGAAACATCTCTCGCGAAATGGCGCCGGCTGCCTGAAATGTTCCGACCACCGGCAGCGTCGTTGCGCTCAGCAGAGTGCGAATCGCAACAGTACACTTTGGCTTGCTCGCCATCAATCCCAGGAAGATCACAGGAGACTTTGCGGAGTTGATGAGACGAGCAGCCTCCTGGAGAGACCGCTCGGCCGCGCGGCCCTGCTCGGCGAAGGCAGAAAGCTGGATCGGCCTGCACTGTGCTTCGCCGCTCACTACGTCAATGGGAAGACTGACGAAGGCCGCTCCAGGACGGTTGGACTCAGCCGCGCGAAATGCCGCCGAAAGCACTTCCGCGGTAGCCGCAGGAGAATCGATCTCCGCGGAATACTTCGTGACCGGCTTGCACAAGCCCACCGAATCCAAAGTCTGATGCAGTGACTTGAGGCGATCGGCCACAGCCACAGCGCCTCCTAAGGCGACGATCGGGTCGCCCTCTGAATTCGCGGTGGCCAAACCAGTAACTAGATTCGAGACGCCCGGACCTGAGGTTACCAGCGCGACACCGGCCTTTCCCGTCAAGCGCCCTATGCCGCCAGCGATAAAAGCTGCGTTCTGCTCATGACGGCAGACCACGGTCTGAATGCTGGAATCGAGCAGGCGGTCATAGATCTTATCGATCTTTGCTCCGGAGACGCCGAATACATGTTTAGTACCTCGCGCCTCCAGCGTCTCCACAACTATGTCGGCCCCGGTCATGGCTCTTTGCGCTTCGCGTGTCTCGACTGCCACCGCGGTGCCATTCGTAGCTTTAGTTTCGTAATTCATCCTTTTGATCCTTTCGGCTTGATTTATTCGACCTTTGCAAGAGTTGCGGCCGGATCGTTGCTGAGGTCGGTGGTTAGAAACGATCCCTGATCAGGCAAGCGCACGTCATATTCGCAAAGCATCTGCAGACCAACGCGCAAGGTTTTGGCGCTGCAGTCCAATACGTGACCACCTCGGGTGCGATCTTTCGAGATGAAGTGGAAGTGATATCCCGGCACATTGAATGCGCTCGAATAGCTCGGAGACCAGAGGCATACGAGAGTACCTTCGATATTGCTGAAGTGAAATTCCTTTTGCTTCTTGGCAGCTTCCACCAGCCTTGTCCCCGGCGCAATCCCACTCACCGCGCGGGCGTGCACCGTTTCGAAGGTGCCGTCGATTTTCAAAGCATAGAAGAGATTGGCCGTTTCGCGATGGGGATCGCAAGCCAGTTCAAGATCCTTCAAACAGCGGACCGCTTCTGATTCAAAGGCCGCCTCCGCCTGGAAGCGAGTCACCACTGCGAAAGGGATTTGAAAATCGTTTTCGCGATGTTTCACGCTTCCATCGCCCCGGACCTGGTAGATTGCCCCGTCCAAAATAACCATCTCGCCGTCCAGGTTCTCGAAAGTACCGAGCCCGAAATCGCCATGTTCGAGCAGAATGCGGGCACAGACGGCGCCCGTGTCGGCACCTCCTACCAGAGCAGCCGAAGTAGAGATCTGGTACATGCGATGGCGCTGCGAGTTGAGATATTCGCCCAGCGCTTCGCTGACAATAGCGTCCAGTGAAGTCCCGCGCTGTCCCGCGGTATCCCGGGCTGCTGCATCGAGCGACGAAGGTATTGCAACTGTGAGCGTCGGCATGCTGTATTTCCTGGGAACAAGGAAAGCAATCCCGGCGCCAACCCGCCCAAGCGCGTTTTCTTCGCAGCGTGTTGACCTTGAATGAGTTCCTTCCCGATGTAGGTGTCCATGATTCGACTCCAGTGTCACGGTGCGCTACCAAAACCTAGAGGTTCCTCACCGCAATTCGAGATGAGACTGAACGGTCGAGGATGCCTCTTTTGAGCCGAAGATTATGAGACTCGGGACGGCCGCGCTTAGAACGGCGAGACCGAAATTAATATCTGATGTACGAGCGCAGCCGGCGCTGGGTTATCACGTTCGACTGAGAGATGTTGACGGCGCCCAATGCGGGATTGCCGACTGCTCCCCTCGTGCGGAATGAGACTGCAATATGGCGAGAGGGACGACTCGAGAGTTCTGCCAAGGCGGTTGGCCATGTCAGCCGGATGTACGGAATGCAGCGTCGGGCGATCGTCGAAGATGAGGATCTCGTTTCTCCACGTTGACGCGCAATTCCGAGCGTGGCTACTCGCCCCCCACTAAGTGCGTCGTCCGGAACTGCTGGTTCTCCTGATTCTGCAAGCGCCGGTGATTTGGCATGCGATTTGCAGTTCAGAAGAGCGCGTCGACCTCTTCCGGGTCGCTTCTTGGAAGAAAAGGAAACCGTCATGCAGAGCAATCTTGAATTATTTCGACAAGTGTTGAAATCACAAATTAACGAGGCTGTCGCAACCACCGGATTACGTGACTCGATTCGAATCCAGCAAGTCGCGGATCCCATTGATATGACCCAGCAAGCCGCGGAGCGAGAAATTGCGATGCAGAATCTCCATCGCGGAGCCGCTCTGACTCGTCAACTTCGCTCGGCAATGGAGCGCTTAGATGATGGTTCGTACGGTTTCTGTTTGCGCTGCGAAGAGCCCATCTCTCCAAAGCGTTTGAAGGCAGTCCCTTGGGCCGAATTCTGTATAAGTTGTCAGGAAAAAGCTGATCAATCGAACTCAACGAGAAAGCTCCATGCTAATACTCACGAGGTACCTGAGGCAGCGTGAAAGGACGCTACAGCAAGCGCTGCAGGGCTGAGCGTAGATCAGTTGCTCCCCGGAGTCCACATTGGCACACGTTTTCATAGCGATTTTAGGAGTGTGGCTTCTCTTTTTGATTCTGCGATCCATGGTTCGAATCGCGTTGATGAATCGCCACTCCCGGGACTTCTTTGCCAAGGTCACGTGTCGTGCAATATACGCAGTGGTGGACCTGCGACTTGGAGTCAACCGTGACACTCGAACCACGCATCCCGTCCTGCTTTGGTTTTTTCCCGTCTACATGCTCTCGCTGACTGTCGTGTATTTCCTGGGAGCGATGGCGGCCTTCACTCTCTTGTACTGGGGAACTCGAGCCGTGGACACTTGGCACCAGGCATTGCTCGCCTCTGGATCGGCCCTAAATACTCTTGGCTTTGCGACCCCAACCACTATCGCGGGGCAGTGGCTTGCGGTTCCGGAAGGCGCACTAGGGCTCGGCATCGTGGTCTTTCTCTTTACTTTCATTCCCGGCTACCAGGCGGTGATCCGGGCGCGGGAGGATAAGACGGCATGGCTGTATGTTCGCGTTGGCGATCAGCCAAACGGAGCGAGAATACTCGAATGGTGCCAACAAACGGGCCTTGCAGACAATATGAGAGATGTATGGGAAGCTTGGGAAGATTGGTTCCGTATGCTCGGCGACACGCACTCGGTATTACCGATGCTAAGCATGTCGCCTTCGGTGCAGAGTGGCCAGTCGTGGGTCGTAGCTGCGGCCGCAGTGCTTGATGCCGGTGCTCTTGCGACTTCGTCGTTCGAGAATCAAGATGTGGAAGCTGCTAGGATTTGCGTCCGGACGGGTACACGTGCGCTGTTGGCGATCGCCGACGCGCTCGGGCGAACCAGCCCGGCTAGTGAGCAGGGAACAACACGTCCATCGAGGGAAAAGTACGAAGCCGTGTTGGCTCACTTCTCGTTAGCAGGAATGGCGTTGAAGCCGGCATCCATCAAAGAGGCGCAATGGCAAGAGTTTTTGTTTTTGCGCAGCCAGTATGAAGCAGCCCTGCTCTTCATTGCGCGTCACACATTCACCCCGCTGGACCACATTGTTCTTGATGTGGGCAGTTCTGGAACCGACGCATCTCGCCGTGATCGCTGTTAACCCAGGATCTGATATCCGCTTTGCTTGGACACAAGGCTAACGACCAAGATATTGGCTCCTGTGATGCTCGCGCTCTTTGGTCAACTGCCATTCGAGATCGACTACGCGAGGCTCTCTTTGGTAGTGACCGATTCCAGCCATCATTTCTGAGAAAATAGCGCCGCGCCCCTTCATCTCGCCCACCGTCCCGCGAAAATGGCTCTGGTTGCGAAAACTGGCTTCCGAATCGCCCATGTCCTGTATCTCTTTAAAGCAAACCGCGGGCTGTCGAGTCGCCGCCGTGTCCGGATCCGCTGCTGGGCGGGGTGCTCGCCGCCTTCTACTTATCCGTTTTGAGATCGCAAAGGCAGAGCAGGGGTCCACGACCATTTGAAATGGAGGCCGCCCATCCTGATGGACGAAGCGGAAAAGCAAAGCTCGGATCTATGCAGGGACAGGTTGGCCTTCCCGCAGGTACGCACGCGCCTCAGGCAGGATCAGTCACTTCCCCACGCTTAGCGGCAAAGATACAACGACCACCGGACAATCCATTTCGCAGGATTACCGACCACCGCTGTCGCCGGTGATCGCACCCGCTATTCGCCAACGGTTGTTCCCCGCCAATTCAAATGAATGTCGCGCCCGAGACCAACTCAAACCGGATAGCGGGTGTAGCGTCCTTGGACTTCGTGTTCGACAGATGCGCATCACTTCGTCCCATTAAATGCGGTGGCGACAACCTGTTTGCCAGAGAAGTCTTATTGTACCACCGCGGGAACGCAAACTTCCGGAATCCGGAAGAGTGGAACCGTTTGTGCTTACTCAATGGCACGCAAGGTCGCCTTGCTGCGAAGACTTTCAAGGAAGGACAACATCGTGACTATAACAACCGGCGAGGAAATCACAATTCAAGGTTTTCGAAAGGAATCGGACAGCCTTGGTGTCGTTGAAGTGCCTACCGAAAAGCTTTGGGGTGCACAGACCCAACGTTCCCTGGAACATTTCAGCATTGGCAAGGATCTGATTCCACGCGAGATGATCGCGTCGTATGCGGTCTTGAAAAAGGGCGCCGCGATTGCCAACCACAACAGTAAGCGACTGGGCGACCAGCAGTACAAACTGATCGTTCAGACCTGCGACGAAATTCTCGCTGGTCAGCATCACGACATGTTCCCACTGCATGTTTGGATGACAGGCAGCGGTACCCAGTTCAACATGAACGTGAACGAAGTCATCTCTAATCGCTGCTGCCAGCTCGCCGGCACGCCGCTCGGAAGTAAAACGCCAGTGCATCCGAACGATCACGTGAACATGGCTCAGTCCTCGAATGATACGTTTCCGTCGGCCATGTATATCGCAGCCGCAGTGAATGTCAAGCAACGCCTGATTCCAGCCGTGACAGCCCTGCGCGACGCTGTCAATAACAAGGCGCAGGAGTGGAATGGCATTGTAAAGATCGGCCGCACCCACATGCAGGATGCGACGCCGCTGACGTTGGGCCAAGAATGGTCGGGTTACGTCGGCATGTTGATGGACAATCTGGAAAGGATCGAGTCGGCGCTTCCGGGAGTATACCGCTTAGCGCTGGGTGGCACGGCGGTCGGAACTGGTCTCAACTCAGCGCCAGGCTTTGCCGAAGCAGCGGCGATCGAGATCGCGAAGCTTACCGGTCTGCCATTTGCAACAGCGCCCAACAAATTCACTGTGCAAGGCGCGCACGACGCCCTGGTTCATCTTTCTGGCACTCTTCGAACTCTGGCGGTTTCTTTATATAAGATCGCCAATGACATCCGCCTGATGTCGTGTGGCCCTCGCGCTGGATTCGCCGAGTTGGTATTACCGGAAAATGAGCCGGGCTCCTCGATCATGCCCGGAAAAGTCAATCCGACCCAATGTGAAGCGCTGACTATGATCGCTGTTCAGGTAATGGCCGACGACGTAGCGGTAGGGTTTGGCGGGGCCGGCGGGTATCTGGAGATGAACGTTTACAAGCCCCTAATCATCTTTAATATCACCCATGCCATCGCGATCATGACCGATGGAGTCACGAATTTTCGCAAGTTCCTGATCGAAGGGACCAAACCCAACCTGAAGAAGATCAGCGAGTATGTGGAACGTTCGTTGATGCTGGTGACGGCGCTCTCACCGGTTATCGGTTATGACAAGGCATCGAAGATCGCTCACTACGCTTTGGACAACGACCTGACGCTCAAAGCCGCGGCTTTAAAACTGGACTTTGTTACAGAGCAGGAATTTGACCGTGTTGTCGACCCCAGCAAAATGGTGGAGCCGTATGTGGCAAAGACGGAGTGACAGCCCGGCCAAGCCCCAACGTTACCGCGCCTTGTCATCAGAAACTCCCATGCTGAAGGTTGTTCCCGTCCTCATGACCGGCCTCTTCGTGATCGCGGGATCAGCATGCTCTCAGACCGCCGAGCAAGAAACTCTTGGCGGCGCCGATCGTCACGAAACGACCGAACAGGATCGAGGCTATCTCTTAGGGGATTGGGGCGGACTCCGAGGCCAGTTGGGCGAGATAGGCGTTAACCTCGATGTCCAATACATCAGCGACTCTTTATGGGGATCTAAAAGCGGTCCGCCCTCGCAGTTCGAGATTTGGAACCGTGTCCGCGCAACCGTGGACATTGACCTCGGCGCGCTGCTCCATTGGGATGGCACGTACTTCCATGCCACCGGCCTGTGGCAAGGGGGTGGGAACCTGGGCGAACGTCTGGGCTTGATCGCCAGCCCCAGCGGCATGTCCAGCCAGCAGACGTTTCGTCTGGATTCCTGGTGGCTTGAGAAACGCTGGCGGCACGACCAAATTGTCGTCCGCGCCGGCCAATTTGCAGGCCAGGATTTCTACGGAGCCCAGCATTATGCGGCGTCCTTTATCTTCGAGCCGATGGGATACGCATTGGGCAACGTGTCTAATACTTTCGAATCGTTCGATCCTCCATCCACGCCGGCGGCCGAGATTCGAGTTTCTCCGCTGCGCCATATGTACGTGAAGTCGATGGTGCTCGCGGCCGAGCACGCTCCGTTCTCGCACAACCCCACGGGCTTTGTTCCGCAGTTTCGAGGAACTGCGATGAATGTCTCTGAGATCGGCTTCAGCCCCGGCAAGAACGCTTCCTCCGTGAGGGCGTTCGACAACGTGGACACCCGAAAAGGCTACTCGGGACTCTATCAGTTCGGAGCAGCCTACAACCCGGAGACCTTCAATAACCCGGCTAACGGCCGGTCACGGTCTGGAGATTACTTGTTGTATTGGATGGCCAGCCAGGCTCTCTGGCGCAACGACCCCAGGGAAGCAAAGGGACTGGATGCGACCTTCGCCCTGGATTGGAGTCCGTCAGATGTCAATCGTAACAACCGGCTGATGACCGCCGGCCTTCGATTCAACGAGCCCCTGTCCCTGCCGATTCACAACACCATATCGATAGGCTATGTCCAAAACGGCCTTAGCTCGCAGTTTTTGTCGCCAGGCGCTCCTCCCTGGAAGGACGAACGGGGGGTTGAGATCAACTCACTCTTTCTAATTCGTTCACTGCTGATACAGCCGGTAGTCCAGTTCTACGACAACGTAGGAGGCCGGGGGGGACGCGCTGTCGTCGTCGGATTTAGAACCAAGTTGGAACTCTAAGGAGAAGAAGTTATGCACGCCGTAGGATTGGTGAACTGCCTCCTTCTGGTTTCTCTTACCGGCACTGGGCCTTGGGCTTTCGTTAGCTGCGGCCTAATCGAGACCTCTGGACGCGATTCCCCTAGAGTCGAAATTCGAACAGGATGTCCAATGGCACTACACGGCGCCTATGTAAGTTTAGCGCCGTGGGCTGGGGCATCCAATTGTTTTCGCAGGCCTAGCGAGATTGGCGCGTCGCGTGCCTTCCCGATGTCGTAAGAAAGCTGCCCATGCCTATGAGTATCAACTGGCTATTGCCGACGGTTCTAAGCACCACAGCCGGCGCGGTCGACGTGATCGGTTTTCTTGCGCTCGGCGGACTGTTTACTGCGCACATCACCGGGAACCTCGTGGTGCTGGCGGCGCATTATGTTACCGGCGGCTTTAACCAAGCCGGGCCGCTGCTGTCGGTGCCCGTTTTTGTTGCCGTCTTGGGTGCGGTGACGCTAGCGGTCGGAACGCCTCGCGACCTTCGTGCGTCGCGGCGCACATTGCTCATCCTGCAGCTGGCGTTCCTCGGAGGTTTCCTTGGATTGGGAATTGCGTGTGGCCCCTTCGCAGACCCCGGCAGCGCTCTAGCGATAGCGGCGGGCATGTTGGGTGTCGCGGCAATGGCGACGCAGGGCGCTCTCGTAAAGCTTGCGTTGCCCGGTTCGCCCTCAACCGCCGTGTTGACCACAAATACCACGCAGCTAGCGGTCGATCTGGCAACCCTCGTCCGCAGAAGGGGCGAATTGAACGAACTGGCACAAGCCCGACACCGCACCAAGGCGATCTTCCCGTGTGTCGCCGGATTCGTGATCGGCGGAGCCGCGGGCGCGTTCCTTGAAGTCCATTTACAACTCGCGGCACTGGCCATGCCAGTCATGCTTGCCGCTCTGGCGGTCCCCTTAGGTGAGGTATGGAGTGATAACCGAAACACAACGATCACCGCGGGCGTGATTTCATTTCCGAACCAACAAACTGTAAAGGAGTAGTAATTATGTCAACCACATCAAAACACGGAATCGAAGTGCTTCAGGATCCAAACGTGAACAAATCGACTTCGTTCACCGAACCTGAAAAGCAGGCGCTCGGCCTCGTGGGTCTGGTACCAGACGCGACAGAAACCGAGGACTTGCAGTTGCAGCGCGTTTTGTTGCAGCTCAGTCAGAAGCATACGGATCTTGACCGCTATATTTATCTGGTCAACCTGCTCGATCACGATGAAACCCTGTTTTACCGCACAGTCATGTCGGACCCCGTGCGCTTTCTACCAATCGTCTATGACCCGACGATCGGCGAGGCATGCCTCCAGTTCGGACACATCTATCGGCAAGCCCGGGGCATGTACCTCTCGATGACGCGGCGCGGCAGAGTGAAGGATGTTCTGAAAAACTGGCCGGAGAAAGACGTTCGGTTCATCTGCGTGACCGACGGTGGCCGAATCCTGGGACTCGGAGACCTCGGCGCAAACGGCGCCGGTATTCCCATAGGGAAACTGCAACTGTACACCGCCTGCGCGGGGGTGCCACCGCAATATCTGCTGCCCATGTACCTTGACGCTGGCACGAACAACGAACAGTACCTTCGCGATCCCCTGTACCTGGGGATGCGCAAGACGCGTCCGTCCACGGAGGAACTGTATTCCTTTGTCGACGAGTTCGTCGAAGCGGTGCAGGAGGTATTCCCGAAGTGTTGCATCCACTTCGAGGATTGGACCGGTTCCGACGCCATTCGCCTGCTCAAGCGTTACCGCGAGAAGTACTGTATCTACAACGATGATGTACAGGGCACGGCGGGAATCGTACTAGCGGGCATGATCAATGCGGCCAAGCTGAAGGGCACAAAGCTGACGGATGAGAAATACCTGTTTCTCGGGGCGGGCTCAGCCGGCATTGGTCTCGCCGACCTGATTTGCTCCGCGACGTCGCAGCAGGGCATGACGCTTGCCGAAGCTCAGTCGAAGGTACACATGTTCGACGTCAACGGATTGTTGGAAGACAGCCGAAAAGACCTATTCGACTTCCAGACACCGTACGCTCACCCACATGCACCGACTCGCGATTTTGTCGCGGCGATCGAGAGCATTAAGCCGACAACCATTATTGGCGTCAGCACCGTTGGCGGCCTCTTCACTCAGAAGGTTATCGAGAGTATGTCGCGCATCAACGAGCGTCCCGTGGTGATGGCGCTTTCGAACCCGACAGATCATGCTGAGTGCACGGCTGAGCAAGCTTACACCTGGTCGAAAGGGAAGGTAATTTATGCGGCCGGCGTGCAATTTCCCCCGGTTCGCTTGGACGGCCGAACTTTCCTGCCAGGACAGGCCAACAACTTCTATGTTTTTCCGGCGATCGGAATGGCGGTGTTCGCAACGCAGGCGTCTCGCGTCACCGACCAGATGTTCATTGAGTCCGCACATGCGGTCGCCGATCAGGTGCCATCCGAAATGCTTAAGCAGGGTCTGCTCTTTCCTCTACAGTCGAACATTCTCGAATCTGAGATTCAGACCGCCGCTCGCGTGGCGAAGCTTATCTTCGATTCGGGCCTTGCTCGCGTGGAGCGTCCCGCCGACATGGTTGCGTTCATTCGCAAGCATGTCTACAAGCCTGAATACACCTCTGTCACGGCGCCCGCAGTTAAGGCGGCCTGAGGCTCACGAGGCGGGAGGATACGAAAGGTGCATAGAATGTTTCCCGGCTGGTGCCAGACAAAGATCGCCATCATCCACGGTGTCGCACTCTCTGCGTCGTGCGTGGTCAGCTACTGGCTGATCACGCACATCCTCGGACACTCAATCGCCGTTTCGCGAGACGACGATTTTCTGGGAGGCATGTGGGCGACAATTGCCACGCTGTTTGTGTATCGGTTCAGCTACGAGCAAAGCATTGGTGCAGCGTTGTCGCGCATGACCTCGACAGCAGTTAGTTTCGTCCTCTGCCTGGTCTACCTGCTGATGTTTCCATTCCATTTGTGGGGCCTAGCCGCGCTGATCGGAATCGGGACCATGACGATGTCGCTGATCGGTCGTTCCGATGACATCGTTACGACTGGAATCACGACGACCGTAGTCATGGTCGTCGCCGCCATCAGTCCTCGGCAGGCCTGGATACAGCCTGTCCTGCGCATGCTCGATACCATCGTCGGGGTTAGCGTGGGCGTCGTGGCCGCATGGTTGAGTCTACGCGCGCTGCGCCCTTCGCCATTGTCTGAGTCCCGCACAGATCCAGCGAGCGCAGCTGGGGGATCAGGCTTAATGTCCCGCGTCTGATGGCTGCGGGTCATGGGTGATCAGTGCGGTAGCCAGGGAGTTATTGGGAAGATATCTGTTTTCGCTTTGGAAACCACCCACCCAATCACCCAGCTACAGAGGAATTCTTAGTGCTTGAAGCTGAGATTTTAAACAAGCAGATCCGCCGTTTAATCATAGTGTTGGGCGGGGCGATCTAATGCGGGACCAGAGTATAGGGGTAGAATCTGGGATTCTACGTTATCTGTCAATTACATCATTTGCGGTCTTTCCTGCTGTCCGTTAAAATGCGGTTCGCAGGAGAGAACTTGTGTCGCGGGTCAACATCGTCAAACGCATCAAGATTGATGGGCGCTGGAAGATGTTTTCCATCCCTCGCAATGCCAAAGGCAACTACGACTGGAATGCGATCGCCGACGGCCGCTACTATGTCGAGTGGTACGTAGGCGGAACGCGTCGTCGTGAAGGCGCCGGCGCTACCGCCGCCCAGGCACTCGAGGCGCAGCGCCGCAAGCGCCATGAACTGGAAGGTCGGAAGTTGGGGGTTCCCGGTTTTGCAACGGCCGGCGAAACCTTCAAGAAGCCTGCGTTGCAGGTGGCCGTCAAGAAGTACCTGGAGCAGATCGAAGCACTAAAAAAACCCAATACTCACCGGAAGTATGAGGCCGTGCTCGAACGCTTCCTTGATTTCTTCCACGACCGCGCTTCGATCGACGCGATTTCCGCGGACGATCTGACGCGCTTCGTTGTGACCCTCAAGAGAGATCACGGCCTGGGGTCCAACACGATCCTGCACAACACGGTCATCATCGCTCAATTTCTCAAGCGCCAGGGGAGGAGCGGGATTACGCGCGAGCTAGAGCTACCCGAGCGCATCACGCCGCTCGTGAAGGTCTACCGCCACGATGAGCTTGCTCGATTCTTTACTGCTTGCTTCGATCTGGAACGCGCCTTGTTCGCGACGTTTCTGCTGACCGGTTTCCGCGAGCAGGAGGTGATGTTCCTGTATTGGAGCGACGTGAATTTCGAGTTGCGGACTGTACGTGCGACCGCGAAACCGGAACTGGGGTTCTACCCGAAGCGATGGGAAGACCGCGAAGTTCCAGCCCCGGCGGAACTCATGGACGAACTTCGGAAGCATACGCATCGCCCGAACTGCCAACTTGTGTTTCCATCCCCTACCGGAAACCGCGAACAGCACATGCTCGACCACTGCAAATCCATCGCCACGCGTGCCAAACTCGACCCGACGAAATTCGATCTGAAGACGTTTCGTTCCACCTATGCCACAGGAATGCTGCGAAGGGGGTTCGACGTACGGACCGTGCAGCACTGGATGGGCCACAAGTCCTTGGAAACCACGATGCGCTACCTGGCGCCGGCCACTGATGTTCATGACGAAGTAGATTTAGTGACAATTCCGTCCGTCGGCAAGGCCGACGCGGCGCCCCGAAAGGCCGCGGCACGCGAGTCCCGTTCCTCCCGGAAGGCACGGTTGGTACAGTCGCGGGCCGTTGGGGAGTAACAGGTTCCGCGTTAGCAACGCAGGCAGGTCTGTAAACCGCGCAGAAAGCCGCCTTTTCAGGTAGGCATGGCCGAAACCGCCGAGGATTGAGATAATGGATTGAAGGACGTCACCATGCAGATCACGTTGGAACTGCCGGAAGACATCGCAAAGGGACTCGGAACCAGGTGGAAGGACCTGCCTCGTGCGGCATTGGAAAGTCTGGCACTCGAAGCATACCGGTCCCAGGCGCTTACGGCGGCTCAGCTTCGCAGGCTGCTCGGTTTCGAAACGCGAATGCAGGTGGACGCCTTTTTGAAGGAACACGAAGTTTACGACTTGACGGTGGCGGATTTCGAGCAGGACCGGGAGACACTCCGCCAGCTCCGAGCGAGAGAAGCTCAGCTTTGAGCCGGCTCTCGACATGGTTGTCGTCGCAGACACTTCGCCAATTAACTACCTCGTTCTAATTGAGCAGATCGATCTGCTAACGCGGCTGTACACGCGAATTCTGATTCCCCCTGCCGTTCTGGCAGAGCTCAAGCATCCGCTCGCACCGAAACCGGTAAGCGACTGGGCCTGCGATCCGCCTAAATGGCTGGAAGTTCTTAGCCCGAAAGACAGCCTGACCCTCGCGCAGCTTGATCTGGGAGAAACCGAGGCGATCGCGCTCGCAACTGAAATGCATGCCGAGGTACTACTTATTGATGAGCAGGCCGGACGGCAGGAGGCAGTTCGCAGAGGGCTGAGGGTTGCCGGAACGCTCTCCGTGCTCGACGAAGCCGATCAGGCCGGGCTCGTCAGTTTCGACCAGGCAGTTACTCAACTACGGAAAACCAGTTTCCGTGTGTCCCAGGCCGTCATCTCCGAGATCATGCAAAAGCGATCTCGCTGACCCAGCTATCTTCCCGCAATCCACGAATCCATACCGCCGGCCAGGTCGGACTCTTCGATCATTTGACAGGCATTCCGTTTCACTCTATTAATTCTATGTAGACCGGCTGCCGCGCAACTCGTTTGCGTTCGGCAAGGCATCGGAGTTTTGCTATGTCCACCTCCCCCACCGTGCATCTAGCGGATGCAGAGAACCGCGACATTTTTGATTTACTTGAATCTTGCGAAAAGCTGTTGACGGCGCGCGAAGTCGCCCGCATCCTCTCGATCAGCGAAAAAACCGTCTACAGCTACGTGTCCCGCAATCTGATACCGCATTACAAGATCGAGGCGAACGTTCGGTTCCGGGCTCGGGACCTTGCCAACTGGTTAAGGCGACATGCCTCGCTCGTCCACAGCCAGCCGGGCGTCGCGCCAAAAACAGCCGCGCTGCGCACGTAGTGAAGTTCGCACGGATCACAATGGCGCCGGGTCTCTGGTCGGATCGCATTTCGTCGCTCGCTGAAACGCTCAGGTCTCGACAAATGAAGTCGGGCGGGTGGGCGTATTTCGACTCCGTGCAGGAGAGCCTCGAAGCCACGTGCTTAGCTGAGCTCGCGCTCGCACCTGAAAGGCACGCAAACAGTAGTGAGGCTATCTTGTTTCTGCTGAAATCGCAGCTTAGCGATGGCGGCTGGCCGGCGTTTCTCGGGGATTCCGAGGGGAGCTGGACGACAGCGCTCGCGCTATGCACACTGAACTCAACGGGCGATTTCACTGCTGCTCGCGAAAAAGCCTTTCGATGGCTGTATGCCGAACGAGGCCGAGAGGGACATTGGTTCTGGCGGTGGAAATTCAAAACCTCTGATCGCAACGTTCGCTTCGATCCCGACAAGTATGGCTGGCCTTGGGTTACGGGCTCCGCAAGCTGGGTCATCCCCACAGCGTTCAGCATCATCGCCATTGAGCAATTCACTGTCTGCAATCGCTCAGAGGAATCGGAGAAGCGCATCCATTTGGGCGTGGAGATGCTTCTGGACCGCGAATGTGTTGACGGGGGGTGGAACTCGGGAAACAGCCTTGTTTACGGAGTGCCGCTGCGCCCGCATGTTGAGGCGACAGCGATCGCGCTGCTGGCTCTCCAGGACGAACAGCGAATCGAAATGGTTCAAAAGAGCTTGTCATGGCTGCGACAGAACGCAGCCAGCGTGGATTCTGTTTCCAGTCTTGCCTGGTGCATTCTCACCTTGTTCGTGTACCAAGAGTCCGTCGAGCCTCTCAAGAACAGACTGGCGACGATCATGGGAGACGGTCGCGAGGTCCGGAACAATGCAACTCTCGCCACCGCGCTTCTCGCGCTGAAGTGTGGCGAGATGATTCATCCGTTCGTGGTGCTGCGATGAAGCTCGATCGGCGACGATTCCTTGGTTCTTCAGTGAGTGTGGCCGCGACAGTGGGGATGACAGCCGAATGGGCCTGGCCGAAGCACTCCGTCTCGTATCGGAGACCTCGTTCGGCTGTAGCGGTGCTGAATGCGGATGAGTACTCAGAGAAGATCGAGGCGCTCCTTCTGGACGGATTGCGGTTGTTCCGCCTAAAAGTGCTGGGCCGGTCGGTTCTTCTCAAACCAAATCTGGTGGAAGATTTGCCGGGACCCGTAAACACAAGCGCCACTCTTGTCGGAGCGGCGGCACGATCCTTCCTTCGTCTTGGCGCCGCCCGTGTTGTAATCGGCGAA
>Ga0302324_100005131_pt1 | contig 28727 bp, 18 predicted proteins | sample Palsa_T0_1_FD_201949 | JGI IMG/M metagenome (GOLD analysis project Ga0302324, IMG submission 201949) | Peat permafrost microbial communities from Stordalen Mire near Abisko, Sweden - Palsa_T0_1 | ecosystem: Environmental > Terrestrial > Soil > Palsa > Peat permafrost | place: Sweden: Abisko...
GCCTTTGGGAGGACGAGCGACGGACTCGGCCGGAACCACGACTTTTTCCGCGAGCGTGCCCCACACCTCCACGCCGACATCGCAACGCAGGATGCCGACCGTATCGCCGGGGCGCACATTCGTCACCACCGCGCCAACCGCCAGAACTTCGCCGGCGCCATCGCGTCCCAGAATGTGGGGCAGCGCGGGTTTGGCCGGATACATGGCTTGCGCCAGGAAAGCGTCGGCCGGATTCAGCGCCGCGAATCGCGGGCCAAGCAAGATTTGATTCGGGCCCGGCGCGGGATCTTGCGCCTCGCCTAATCGAAGGTGATCCACGCCATTGTAGGCATCCATGAACCATGCGCGCATTTCCGTATTGTCGCGTAGTCTAGGTCTTGACATCGCGCCCAAGACTCTTCGATAATGCAAATATTGCAAAAGGGAAGTACGGGCCGCAGGGCTGCCAAGAGCATCGAACGCCAATCGGGTGAATTGTTGGCTTACTTGGATGCGTTGTTCCGGCGGCTGATGCTTCCGCGCCAGCTGGCCGAGGAGCAAAGTCTGGAATTGTCGCGCGAAGAGATTCGAGCGCTGATCCTGCTGCAATCGAGCGGACGCAGCATCATGACCGATTTCGCGGCAGCCTCGGGCATTCCGCTCAGCACCGCCACTCATACCATCGACCGGCTGGTTCACAAAGGGCTGGTGATGCGAGTCCGCTCCGATGAAGACCGGCGGATCGTGCAGGTGGAAATGAGCGAGCCTGGCAAGAAGCTGCATGCGGCGCTGCGGGCGAAACACCAAGCCATGGCCCTAAGCTGGCTGGAGCCCTTGAGTCCGAACGAGCGCGAGACTTTCCTGAGCATGATGGCCAAGATCGCCGAGGGGGCAATGCCGGAGCCGGCGCGCACGCGAGTTCACTCTGGCTCCGCGACGCCGAGAGGAGCGAGTGAATGATCAAAGTAACCAATCTGGTGAAGAATTACGGCGACTTCCAGGCTGTACGTGATATCTCTTTCGACGTGGATAAAGGTGAGATCTTCGCGTTTCTGGGACCCAATGGCGCAGGTAAGACCACCACGATCAAGATGCTCACCACGCTTCTCAAACCGACCAGCGGAACGGTGGAGCTGGACGGCCTGGATCCGAGCGTGGAGCACAACGAAGCCCGCAAGCGCTTCGGTATCGTGTTCCAGGACCCCAGCCTGGATGACGAGCTCACCGCGTACGAGAACATGGATTTTCACGGCGTGCTCTACAAGGTGCCTCGTAATCTCCGCCGCGAGAGAATCGAATCGTTGCTGAAGCTGTTCGAGGTATGGGACCGGCGCAACGATCCTGTCAAACAATTTTCCGGCGGAATGAAACGGAGCCTGGAAATCGCGCGCGGCCTGCTGCACACGCCGAAAATCCTGTTCCTGGATGAGCCGACGCTGGGCCTGGATCCGCAAACCCGCAATCAGCTTTGGACGCACGTCAAGAAATTGAACGACGAGGAACGCGTCACGGTGTTCATGACGACGCACTACATGGAAGAGGCCGAGCGCGTTGCGCACCGCATCGCGATCATCGACCATGGAAAGATCGTGGCCCAGGGAACCGCGCAGCAGCTGAAACAGCAGACCGGCGGCGAAACGCTGGAGCAGGCTTTCCTGGCGCTGACCGGTTCCACGATTCGAGATGAAGACGCGAGTTCCGTGGATCAAATGCGGAATATGGCTCGCATGTTCCGAAGGGGGCGATCATGAGTGCAATCTACATTCTCTGGCTGCGCCAATTGAAGCGCTATGTGCGTTCCAAGCCGCGCATCATCGCGTCGCTCGGCCAGCCGCTTTTGTTTCTGCTGGCTCTAGGTTTCGGCTTTGGGCCGATTTTCCAGCGCGCCGGCCAGGGCAACTACATTCAGTTCCTTGCGCCGGGTGTGATCGGCATGACCATTTTGTTCACCGCCGTATTCTCCGGCATCGAACTCATTTGGGACCGGCAATTCGGTTTTCTGAAGGAAACCCTGGTGGCGCCCGTGCCCAGGATTTTGGTGATGATCGGCCGCACTCTGGGAGGCGCCACGGTGGCCATGATCCAGGGCCTGATCGTGGTGCTCATTTGTCTGGTGGCTGGCTTTCGCGTGACCAATTTCCAAGCGCTCCCGGAAGCAATCCTGGTGATGGTGCTGGTCTCGATCATGTTTACCGCGCTTGGGACCGCGATCGCTTCGGTTCTGTCGGATTTTCAGGGCTTCCAGTTGGTTATGAACTTCCTGGTCATGCCCATCTTCTTCCTCTCCGGCGCCTTGTTCCCGTTGACCAATTTGCCCACGGTGCTGAACGCAGTTGCGACCATCGATCCGCTGTCCTACGGCGTGGACGGTCTTCGCAGCGCGCTGATTGGAGTAGCGCACTTCGGCCTGCCACTCGATTTGGCGGTACTCTCGGTGATTGCCGCAGCCCTGGTGGGAGCCGGCAGCGTTCTGTTTTCGAGAATTCAGCTCTAGCCGGAGCGCAGCGGCTCGATGGAGCGCAGCCGGATCTTCGAAAATTCCGGGTGCCTAGGATTGATAAGCCAGTTCGACTCCGTTGGAGCGAGAGCCGACGGAACGATGAGGATGGCGGCGCGGGCGGTGCTGGCGAATCGGTCGCCGATCTCGGCGAGCTCCGGCGGTGCTGGGCTCTGGCGCCAATTGGAGGGCAAACGTTTCTGGGAAATCGAAATACGCGAAACGCCCTCCGGGATCTCCGCCGTGACCAACACAAGATCGTCCGGCGGATCGTCGGGGTCGATATGGATGAAGTATTCGATCATCACCAGCGAGAGATGCTGGGCCGTGTACGCCAGACGAGTCCCTGGACTGGACCAGCGTCCGCCGAAAAGATACGCGCCTTCCCCGTCCAGCGGTTTGGTCGAATAGGGTTTGCGGAGGATGCGGTAGACCCGCGTCAACTGACTCCGCCGTAGGCGATGCGGCCGAGGACGTTCTCCACCGTGCGCGCGCCGAGTTCCGTGTCCACCAACTCGAGCGGAGCGCAGCCGCCGAGCGCGCGGTTCGGCCGTCGAAGCCAGCGGGTGGCCTTCTCGCCGTCACCAACGAAATGCTTCGCGAGGGCAATGATGCGGGCGAGCCGATACAAGCGATCGGATTCATACCGCGCCAGCCTTCCTTCGCGGCGCCGCCGCTGCAGGCTACGCGCTGAGAGATCGAGAGTGGCGGCCAGTTCCTTTAGCGAGAGGCCGGCGGCATGCATCACCTCTTCGACGACGGACTGCGGGAAGCCCTCGCGAATGGCTGTCTGGAGATCGGCGGCGGTGCGAAGGGAGCGGCCCAGCGCCGGCCTGCCACCGAGTTCCTCGACGACGGCTCGGAGTTCGTTGACCATTCTGTCATCTATTGTAGCGCCAAATGGCGTACGCTCTTACCACAACTGCCAATTGCCGGTGGCCAGGACGTAAATCGCCAGCAGGGCATTGGTGACGGCGTGCGCGGCCGCAGCCTCGCCGATTCTGCCGCGCCGCATCATCGCGAAGGCGTAGATCATTCCCGCGATCGTGCCGGACAGCCATCGGTCACCGTGCAGGAGGCCGAAGCCAATGGACGAAATCAGGAAAGGCGCCCAAGCAAAAGTCCGCCACGCGACCGCTTCGAAGTCCGCCGAAACCAGGCGGCGCGGAAGGAATCCGCGGAAGGCTAGCTCTTCGGCGATGGGCACGGTAATCACCGCGCCGAGAACTCGAAACACGAGCCAGGCCATGCGGGCCAATGCGGGCGCGTGAGCGAGCGCTGAAGGCTCGCCGGTTCGCGCGGAACCAGCCAGCGGCTCCAGCCCGATCCAGATCAAGAAAACCAAACCGCCCAACGCCACCGCGGGCCAGCCTACGCGCCAATCCAGCGCGCGGTAGCTATCGCGGAAATACCACAGCGCTGACGCCGCCGTTACCACCCGCAAAGCGTACAGCCACTCGAACCCATTCGACGAGGCCGCCCCGGCAGCCAGCCCAGCCGCCAGGATCGCGAGAAACGGCAAAAGGTAAGGCGCGACGGGATTCGGTTCGCTTCGCTCGGCCAGCCAGGTCTCGCCGCTACCGGCTGTAGTGAACCACGAGATGCGGCGCGCCGCCAAGCATGTTCCCAGCGCAACCACATTAAACGCAATCCAGCCGGCGTGGGAATGAAATCCCTGCAGCGCAATTTCGGGGGCGCCCGCGACACCGATCAGAACCAACGCAGCCACGCGCACCGCGTTAAAGACCCAGATGGCCGCGACTCCCAATGGGATCAGCAGAAGGGCGCGCGGGAAACGCCATTCCCGCCGAAAGAACCAGAGCCAGCCGGCAGTAAACGCCAGGATTAACCCGATGCCTTCAAAACCAGAGCACACGGGTGCGATTTGCACGGAAAATCCGTGCGTGCCGATAAGCATGCTCGACAGATCGGCGCTGACTGCTGGAACAAACGGACGCAAAAGCAGCCAGGCCAGCATCAATGTCCAGCGGGCGAGCGGGTTCCAAACCGGCTTGGTGTAAGCGGATAACACGCAGGCGCCCAGACCCATCACTAGCACGTAGGCCCACACGTCCCCGGTTCCGCGCAGTATCGCTCTCCAGAATGCCGTGGGCAGAAACGCCAAGGCAGCCAGAACAACCGCGGCCGCACCCATTGCGGCCCATCCCAATACCAGGATGTCCGCCGCGACGCCTTGCAGACGGTTTTCGAACAGAATGGAGGTGAGGCCCGCGAAGAGCAGGATTCCCGCAAGATGAGCGAGAAGCCAGCGCCATGCGACGCCCTTGCCGACAGCCGACTCGGACATGCGCTCCAGGTTTCGCTTGCCCCTGGACTGCCAAAAAAGGAGAGCGAGGATGGCCAAGCTTACCAGTAGCCGCACCTTCCACCCACCCAGGCTAAAGACCAAGCCAGGCAAACCGCGAGCATCCTGGAGTCCGATGTGGGGAGTGCGCGCTGAAATCAGCAGCTGTTCGGCTGCTAACAGCCCGGTCAAGCCCGCCATGCGCCACAACGGATGCGGCGCGGCGCCGGGTAGAGAGACAGAGATAGATTGGACGGAATCGGATACCATCGGAAGACACAAAACCCAGCTTCCCCGATCAGCGGGAAGCCGGGCCGTTTAAATGATTTACGATTAAGTGATTGTTAGCGCTTACGGCCGCGAATCATCAGCACCGCGCCACCTAGCAGCGCCAGCGCGGTCCCCGCGGATGCAGCATCGATTTCCGGTGCGCTACCCCGGTTCCAGTTCTGGTAATCGTCTTGTGCCGCCAAGAGTAAGCCCCCCATCCCCGCCAGCAGCAGCGCTGCCTTAATGATTGTTGATTTCATATACCGTCCTCCGAATTATTGATTTCCCTTTTGGGTTCTGTGTTATGAAGTGTAAATTCTCCCTGCGTTCAGGTAAACATCCGAGTGATCGAAAAGTAACCCGACTTTTTCTGGACCCGTACTGGTACAGCGGAACAATCCTGCGGTAATTTCCCCCAGTACTCGCGAAGCGGCGAAAGCGGCAGGACTCTATGCTAGGCTTGCGTTTTCATGGCTCAAAACGGATTTGATCTCTTTGCAGCCGCCCGGCAGGAGATGATTGACCGGGGCTTCGATCCTGACTTCCCTCAGGAGGTCGGCCAGCAAGTGGCGGCGCTCAAGACCCGGCCGGCGCCCAAGACGGACGCCGGCGTGCGCGACCTGCGCTCACTGTTGTGGTCTTCCATCGATAACGACACCTCCCGCGATCTGGACCAGGCCGAAGCTGCCGAGCGCGCCGCCGCCGGAATTCGCGTTCTCATCGCGATCGCCGATGTCGATTCCGACGTGCCCATCGGATCGCCCATCGACCAACATGCCGCTTCACAGACCACCAGCGTCTACACCGGCATCCGAACGTTTTCGATGTTGCCGGAGCAACTATCGACAGATCTGACTTCGCTAAACGAAGCTGCCGACCGGCTGGCCGTCGTCGTGGACATGATCGTCGCCCGCGACGGCTCCATTACCTCCGGCGGCATTTACCGAGCGCTGGTGCGCAATCGGGCGCAGCTGACCTACGATGGCGTCGGCGCGTGGCTGGAAGGTCGATCGGCCGCTCCGCCGAAAGTTGCCGCCTCGGCCGATTTGGCTGCGCAGTTGAAATTGCAGGATGAAGCGGCGCAGATCCTGTTTGAAGAGCGGCAGCGGCTGGGCGCATTGAATATCGATCGCGTGGAGGCCGAGGCCTTCATTACCGGCGGCCAAGTGCAGGGGATTACTGCGCGCCAGAAAAATCGAGCCAGCGACTTAATCGAGAATTTCATGGTTGCCGCGAATGGCGTGATGGCACGAACGCTCATGAACGCCGGAGTCTCGTCCATCCGGCGCATAGTCAAAACACCCCAGCGCTGGCCACGCATTGTCGAGCTCGCCGGCCGCTATGGCGTTACACTGCCGCCCGAACCGGATTCGGGAGCGCTTAATATTTTCCTTCAGAAGAGAAAAGCCGACGACCCGGTGCATTACGCGGACGTCTCCTTGGCCGTGATCAAGCTGATGGGACCGGGCGAATATGTGCTCTCACAGCCGGGCGATCGCGATCAGGGGCACTTCGCGTTGGCGGCCCATGATTATACCCACTCCACCGCGCCGAATCGCCGCTTCGCCGACACGGTGACCCAACGGCTGATCAAGTCCGTACTTTCCAAGCAGGCGCCGCCATATTCGGACCAGCAACTGGATTCCATTGCGCGGAATTGCACTCTCAAGGAGGATGCCGCGCGCAAAGTGGAACGGGTGATGAACAAGCGCGTTGCGGCCGTTGCTCTCCAGCATCGGATTGGCGAGACCTTCGCTGCCGTAGTGACGGGCGTTACCCCCAAGGGCGTTTTCGTGCGTGTGTCAGACCCGCCGGCGGAAGGACTTCTCGCTCGCGGGCAGCAGGGCGTGGATGTGGGCGATCAACTTCAGGTGAAACTGGTGAGCACGGACCCCCGGCGCGGGTACCTGGATTTTGCCAGGTAAGCGCCCGATCAGTTTGTAATCGTGATGGTCGCCGGCGCGCTGGCCACTCCGTCCACCGTCACCACCACGGGCTGCACGCCGGTTGGTATCCCGTTCGGAATTTGCACGTTGATCTGCGTGACGCCCACCAGCCCCTCGGGAATGCCGAGGAAATCGATGGGCGCTGTGACTCCATCGATCGTCACGGTCGTCGGCAGCGCCGGCATCGGAAGGTCCGCGAGCGCCGTGGAAGCCGCGGGCGCCGCGCCATCCGGAATCGCCGGTAAAACGGCTCCGACGCCGGTGACGTAAAACTCGATCTCCTGCCCTCGCGCCGCGCTCGCCGTGGGAACCAGCGCGCCGGCCGAGTTGGTGAAGATCCCCGGCGCCGCCGCGGCTACCTGGAGTAATTGCGTTGTCACCTGTCCGTTGTTGTTGACGCTCAGCACCGTTGTGCCGTTGGCCGCCGTCTCGTAGGGGATCTGCACATTCAACTGGCTTGGAGAGACGTAAAACAGCGGCGCGGCGATTCCGTTCACCAGCACCGCGACCCCCGAAGTCGAAAACGGCAGCGGAACGCTGGACGCGCTTTGTGTCGCGGACGAGAGCTCGGATCCGAACACGCTTAGAACCGCTCCCGGCGCGACAGATTGCCTAAAGCTGGCTCCATTGGCGACTGAGGTGATCGCCGGCGTGCCGTTTGAAGCCGATCCGGACGCCGTCACGCTGACCGTCACCGAGGCGCTGCTGGTGCCGTTGTACGTCGCCGTGATCGTTCCACTGCCCAATGGCAACTGGACGCCATTTACCGCGAGCGTTGCCGTCGCCGTGCCCGCCGATCCGGTCAACACGGCGGAGCCCAACTGAATCCCGCTTATCGAAAACGAGATCGACCCCGACGGCGTGGCTCCATCCGTCGAAGTTACCTTCGCCATCAAATACACCACGTCGTTCGCGGCCACCGTGCTCAGATTGGCAAGCAGCGTCAGGCTGGTGTTCGAGGCCGGCGGCGGCGTAGTAATCGCGCCGTTCCATCCCGTCACCAGTTTGTACATATCCACCGACCCCAGCCCGGTGCACTGATCGTAACCCACACCCGCGTAGTAACCCACCGCAGTGGACGTACAGTTGAACGCTCTTGGCGAACAGCCCACCGTCACGATGTTGTTGCCCGTAGTGATGTCGTGAAACATGCCGGAATCCCATCCCGATTGGGCCAACGAATAGAGCTTCGGATTGATGTTGCCCACTCCGCCCGAGCCGAGCTTTTGATTCAGAAGCACCGTCATCCCGGCAAAGGTAGGCGCGGCAAACGACGTCCCTCCGTAACCTTGCAGGGTCCCGCCGGTGTAGACCACATAGGCGTCGTTATCGTCCGACGTGTTCAAGGATATGTCGGGCACGTCGCGTGCATTGTCGCTTGGCACGCCCAGGCCGGTTTGCCAGGAAGGCTTCGAAAACAGCACGCTCGCGCCGCCGCCGCTCGCCGACGGCTCCTGGTCTTCCACGCTGGTGTTCCAGGTCGTCTCTGGAATGTAAGAGAGCGCCGATCCGCCGTTGGCGTTGTTAGTGGAACTCCAATATGTGCCCGATCCCTCGACGAATTGCGTGCCGCCCGAGCTGGTCACTCCCGGCACACTGCCTGGAAGGTCAACGGCCAGCCCTGGATTTTGCGAATCGTCGCAATCCGCCGCGCCGTTGTCGCCCGAGGGAGCGAACCAGGTTATTCCCTGCGCGTTGGCTTGCTCCCCCCATTCGACGAACGCGTTGTACTCCGATGCAGGCGTCTCCACTTCGCACGAGCCGTAACTCACGCTGACCACCGGCGCGAGGTCCTGGTCGATCGCGTACTGCACTGACACCATGATGTCGGTGGAATAAACAAAAATGATGCTCGCGTTCCGCGCCACCGAGCCGGACCATTCCAGATCAATGTCCGACTCCGCCAAATCGCCCGATTGCGAGTTGCTGCCCGGGTTCGGCGACCCCGGCACCAGCAGCATCTCCGGATTGTTGGCCGGCAGGTTGAACATGCTACGGAACTGCTGGATGTCGGAAAGATCCACCTGGATCTGGCCGGTGATCGCGATCTTCTGCCCGGCTCCGTCGATTCCGGCCGCGTACAACGGCGTCACGTCGTAGATGGTCGCGAAATCGCCGGGCGCAATGAAGTTCCCTTGGTTTGTCGCGTAATGGGGCTTGGTGGCATCAGGCTTCAAGGGCGAAATGTGCGACCGCGGCTTCATCCTGAAATCGTTCAGACCGCGAATGCCCTGCACCAGCGAGCCGAACGCCGCGGGCACGGATGGCGCCGACGCGTTCGCGAAGTGCGTCTCGCCGCCGGCCACGTAGCTGTGAATCTCGGTCTGAAACGCCGCTTCCACGTGCGCCGCCGTTCCGCTGGCCGCGATCCAGCTCTTCCCGCGCGCCACGGAAACAACTTGCAAGCCCTGCTGCTGAAGCCACTGAGCGATCTTGCCGATATCGGCATCGCTCGCGCCGAAGCGCTGCCCGTATTCTTCCGGCGTCAGCCAGCGATGATAATTGGGCGAGCCCGGCGTCTGCTGTTCCGCCAGTAATTTATTGAGGCCGGCCTGCTGGCTCGCCGATGGCGCAAGCGTCAGCGTCATGTAGGGCATCACAAGCGATGGCGCCACGCGCCCCCGGTCATTCGCAGCCAGGGCCCTCGGATGAACATTCCCCGCCAGGACCGTGCGCTGCGTATTATTGACGGGCTGCGTAATGCGGCTAGTCTGGGCCGTGGCGCTGGCCGCACAGATAATCGCAGTGACAATGGCCGACGTCCACGAATTGCGACACTTCAACAGCATACACACCTCTAATCGGCAAAAAATGGACGCGGTTCAACCTTCCGATTCTGCGCCGCCAGACGGTTGGCGCTGTATTTGCGACGCTTCCTCGCGCGCCCCCGTTTCGTCAGGTGATGTAAACTCGCTACTTCTTGTGGCCGCCGCCGTGCGAGTGTCCCCCGCCGCTGGAGTGGCTGTGACCGCCCCCGCCGCCGCTGGAGTGGCTATGGCCGCCGCCAACGCCGAAGTGGCCGGACGATTTTGGCGCCGACGATTTTGGGGCCGAATAATGCGGCGCTGAAAAACTTCCACCCGAAGACCGCGGCTCGGAGTAGTGCGATGCCACGCCGGCATAGTTTCGCGCGGCTCCGTAACTGGGTGCGGAGTAACGCGATTGGTAGCCGCCGCCCCGCGCAAAGCTGGCGGCCAGGCCCCGATAAGCCTCCATCTGCCGGCTGCTGCCCTCGGACCCGGAATGATAACTGGAACGATAGCCGGAACCAGCGCCGGGACCAGCATAGGCCGAGCGCCCAATAGCGTAGGAGTGGCCGGAATATCGAGCGCTTGCGTAACGATTCCCATATGGGACGCCGAGCCGGTGGCCGGGATCGTGCACCCAGGGAGCGCGTGTTACGTAACTACCGCCCGGGTGAAAACCGTAGCCGCCGTAACCATGAAATCCGAAGTGACTGAAAAACAGTCCGTTGAGGAAGAGGCCGTGGCTCAACCAACTGAGGCCCCAGCCCCAACCGCCGAAGCTCAACAATCCGGTGAAGAGAGCGCCGAGAAACGTGGCCACGCCGTAGTAAATGCCATAGCCGGGCGCCGGATAGCCGAGAGGCGGATATACGCCGTACGCGGGCGGGCCCCAAACGTACTCGGGATTGTAAACCGGTGGATAGACCACCTGCGGATCGGTAGGCTGAATCACGATCGCGTTCTGGCCGTTCTCCTGTTCGGAAGTGACGCGCTGCTGCGGCGTGTTGGTCAAGCGTCCGTTGTCGCGGGCGGAAGCGCGCAGCCGCTGGATGGCGTCCATTACGTCGGCTTGCTGCGCAAGGAAGGCGTTGCCGAGATCGGTGGTCCATTGGATGTCCCGCGTGAGCATGTTCATGACGTCGGTGAACGCAACCAGCGCTTGCACGCTGGGGTCCCAGTTCTGCTGCTTAGCGGCTTCCACCAGTTGCTGGCCGTGCAGATTTGGATTCTGCTGCATCCACTGCTGAGCTTGCGTGAGCTCTAAGGGATACGTACTAGCCGCGAGAACCTCGCTGAGCAGCAAATCGGGATAGAGAGCGATGGGCGCCACCAGGTTGCCCAACTCTTGGGGACCCAACCGTGGCGCTTCCGGAGTTGGGCCAGCCGGAGGCTGTTGCTGTTGGTATGCCGGCTGGGATTGAGGATCTGGGTCTTGCGGAGGAGTTTGCGCCCAGGCCGGCACGCTCAGACCCGCCAACGTGGCGGCGTACAGCAGGACGGCTCGATTCACAATCATGGCGCCCTCCAATCGTTCCCCTGGACGTGCCCGGATCGCACGCGGTCACCATGTGGGCCATTAATTTCCGGTAATAGACTTTTGCGGAGCCAGTTTGCTGCCGGGTTTCCAGACTGGGCGCGCATCAGCGTTAGCAACGGATTCCACCAGGCGGCGGAAGAACTCATTGAATTTCGCGGCGGCCTCGGGATCCCAGGGTTGTTTCAGATCATCGGAGGGGCTGTGATAACGGTCGGCGTACCAGCGCCGATAGATGACTTCTTCGGGCGATCCTTTTTCATAGCCGAAGATGAAACTAGTGGCGGGAACGCCGATCTGGATGAAATTGAAGTGATCGGCGCGGCGCATCAAATTGCGATCCGGCTCGGGGTCGGGCTGGATGCGGATGCCCATCGGCTCTGCGACGGCGCGAGCAGTGTCGCCCAGCGTGGAATCGTCCAGCGCCAGCATGGTGAGAAGCTTTAGCGGGAACAGCGGGCGCAATTGATCGAGATTGATGTCGGCCGCAATGCTCTCTTTGGGGACGGTGGGATGCGAGACATAGTAGCGTGAGCCCAGCAGTCCCTTCTCTTCTCCGGTGACGACGGCGAATAAAACGGATCGGCGCATTTTTGTAGCGGACGATTTCCACTGCACGGCGGTATCCAGTAGTGTGGCGACGTAGGCGGCATCGTCGAAAGCGCCATTGTAGAGTCCGTCGCCGTGAATGGGTTCGCCAAAGCCGTAGCCGTCCAGGTGGGCGGAAACCACGACGTACTCGTTGCGGAGCGCGAGATCGGAGCCGGGAAGAACTCCCAGGATGTTATCGGAGGCGATATCCGAGGAATCAAAGCGCAGCGTGGCGCGGAGCGTTGCCGGGATTTCGAACCAGGGCAGCGGCTGATTGGCATCGTAGAGTCTCTTGAGTTCGGCGTAGGTGTGGCCGGAGGCCTGGAATAATTCCTCGGCGACGGCGGGATTGAGAAACAGAGCCGGAACCGGATTGGGCGCCGCGGGCGTCTCTGCCAGCGTTACGCTCACGGCGTAGGCGGCGGGCCAGCGGCGGCGTTCAGGGCCATCCAGGTTGTCGATTCCGAGCGTTCCGATGGCGCCCGATGGAAGCGGTGGGGCCGGAACATTGGCGGCGGGCGTTCCGACTGGGGGACTCAGGCGAACAATTATTTTGCCGTTCACTTCCAGGCCAGCCGGAGGCTCGGGCGCGGAGCCACGGAAGACCAGGGGAGCAGCGATCTCCGGCGGAAGGCCTGGCGTGACAGCCACGGTGATTTCGCGGAGCCAAGCCAATTTGCGGTCACCAGTCTTGCGTTCGATCGCGACCGTCGAGTTAGCGGTGTTCAGTTGCATCCGCCGCATGGAAACGGACTGGAAATAACCGTGCTCTCCCGCGGGCTGGACGCCGGCCCGTTCGAATTCCGCGGCGACGTAGCGCGCGGCGCGCTGATAGGCGGGCGACCCGGTGTCGCGGCCTTCCATGCTGTCGTTCGCAAGCGCCGTGACGTAGCGCCACCAGGCTCGAGTCGCGTCATTGGGCTCAGTGGCGGCCACGAAAAGCGGGAGCAGGAACAGTGCGGCGCCCATGCGGATTTTCATACGCCCGAGTCTAGCATGCGGAATCCGTCAGAGGATCAGGCCTTTCGCGCTTTCGGCAGGCCATGTGTCAGGTGACCGGACGCGCGCGGGAGTGTCCCAAAATCGGGCACTCAATGCAGAGGTTTGATTGAGAATCTAAAGCTTTTTGCGGCTACAAACGTGCTCTGAAGCCGCTATGCTGCGCCACAACCTGACCTTTGCATTCCGCCGGCTCCGTTTGAGCCCCGGGTTTACCGCCGCTGCGATTGTGACGCTGGCGCTCGGCATCGGCGCCAACACCACCGTTTTCTCGCTGGTCAACGCCGTCGTCTTCCGGCCCTTCGGTGTCGAACGCCAGAGCGAACTGGTGTCCTTCAACATGCACGGCTCCAAGGCGGAGTTCCCTACGCTCTCTTATCCGGATTACAAAGACTATCGCGACCGCAATACGGTTCTGAGCGGCCTCGCGATGTACCGCACAATACCTATGAGCATGAGCCGCAGCGGGGGTAAGAATGCTCGTTTGTGGGGCTATGAGGTCAGCGGAAATTACTTCGACATGCTGGGCGTCCAAGCCATTCGTGGCCGTGTCCTGCATCCCGCGGACGATGTGAAACGCGGCGGGGAACCCCTGGCTGTGATCAGCTACAGTTGCTGGCAGGCGCGGTTCGGTGGCGACGCCGATATCGCCGGCAAGCAAGTGAAGATCGGCGGGCTCGATTACACCATCGTCGGAGTCACGCCCCGCGCATTCATCGGAACCGAGCTCGTTTACACGCCCGAAATTTTCGTTCCTCTGGCGATGGCGGAGCAGATTGAGCAAGGAACATGGCTGGACGACCGGGGCAACTCGAACGGCCTGGTGGTCGGCCGCCTCAAACCAGGCGTCTCTTTGAAGAGCGCTGAGGCCGCCATCAATACCATCGCCACGGCTCTGGGCCGCGAATACCCGAAAGACGACGCGGGCGTTTCCATCGTACTCTCGCCGCCCGGCATGGCCGGCAATTTTCTGCGCGGAGCTGTCACCGGATTCTCCGCGGTATTGATGGCCGTCGCCGGCCTGGTGCTTCTGATTGCCTGTGTGAATCTCGCCAGCCTATTGCTCGCTCGCGCAGCCGACCGAAGAAAGGAAACCGCGATCCGTCTGGCTTTGGGCGCCAGCCGCGGTCAACTGCTCCGCCAGCTTCTTACTGAAAGCCTGATGCTCTCCATCGCGGGCGGCGCGGCGGGAATCCTGCTCGCCTACTGGCTCATCGATCTGGTGAACATCTGGCGTCCGCCCGTGGACGTCCCGGTGATTCCTCACGTCGTGATGGACACGCGCGTGCTGCTGTTTACCGCCGTTGTTACGCTCCTTACCGGGCTCCTGTTCGGATTGGCGCCCGCGCTGCAATCCACGCGCGCCAGCCTGGTTGGCGCGATCAAGAATGAAGCGCCTTCGGAAAAACTTCGCCGTCTTAACTTGCGCGATATCCTGGTCACCGCGCAGGTGGCTCTCTCGGTTGTCTTGCTGATCGGAAGCATTCTCGTGGTGCGCAGTTTGCAACACGCGCTCAGCTTGAATCTTGGATTCGACCCGCAACATTCCGCCGTCCTGTCCTACGATTTCGCCGGACAAGGCTACGACGAGGAGCGCAGCCGCCAGTTTCAGCGCCTGTTGCTTGCCAAGGTCCGTTCCCTGCCGGGAATCGAGGCTGCCGGGATCATCGACGGCCTGCCTCTCACCTTGAACATTTCCAATAGCGGCATTTTTCTTGAAGGCAAGCCGGAGCCGCGCGCCGGCGACGTTCCCCTGGCCAATATGTACTACATCACCCCCGGCTATCTTCAAGCCATGCGAACGCGTCTGATCGCCGGCCGCGACCTGGATCAGCGCGATACCAAAGACGCGCCACTTGTCGCTTTGGTCAATGAGGCGTTAGTCCGTCAACTGCTGCCCGGCGAAGATCCTGTCGGTAAGCGATTCCGCCACGGGTCAACCGGGAAATGGATCCAGATTGTCGGCGTGATGGAGGACGGAAAATACCGTTCGCTCGGCGAGGCGCCATCGCCTGCTATTTTTGAGTCGATGGAACAAAGCTGGACCGCCGCGCAGACGCTGGTGGCACGCTCTCCCTTGGCCGAAACCGAGACCGCCCGTCTGCTGCGCCGCGCCGTCGCGGAATTGGACCCGTCGCTTACCGTCTTCAACGATGGCAGCCTGACCAGCGCCCTCGGACTTGCGTTGTTCCCCGCCAAGCTGGTAGCCGTGGTTCTGGCATCGTTTGGATTGCTGGCGGTGGTTCTGGCGGCAACCGGCGTCTACGGAATCATGGCCTACGCCGTATCCAGAAGAACGCGCGAAATCGGCATTCGCATGGCTCTGGGCGCAGCTCCATCCGAGGTGGCGCGCGTGGTGCTGACGCGGACCGCGATGCTGCTGGCTGTGGGGATAAGCATCGGTTTCGCGCTGGCGTTCGCGTCTGGAAAATTCTTCGGCCAGGTTCTCTATGGCATCAGCGCGCACGATCCTTTGACATATTTCTACGCCATTGCGCTCATGGCGCTGGTGGCATTCGTCGCGTGCTGGGTGCCTGCGCGCCGGGCTATTAAGGTAGACCCGTTGACTGCCCTGCGCACGGAGTAAGTACCGGGGTGGTACATGCGGCTTCAGCCGCGTGGTACATGCGGCTTCAGCCGCGTCTTGCGTTCCACGCGGCTGAAAAGCCGAGTGTACCGATTTGGGGAACGCGGCTGAAAAGCCCCGTGTACCGCTGAAAAGCCGAGTGTACCGATTTGGGGAACGCGGCTGAAAAGCCGCGTGTACCGCTGAAAAGCCGAGTGTACCGATTTGGGGAACGCGGCTGAAAAGCCGCGTGTACCGCTGAGAAGCCGCGTGTACCGCTGAAAAAAGCCGCGTGTACCGCTGAAAGCCGCGTGTACCGGGGCAAAAAAGGAAGCCGGCATGTTAACCATCAACTCCCCGGCTTCCTTAGAGGACCATTTGACTTGCGGATGTGATGCGATTTGAAGAACGAACGTTACACAATCGCACGAACGATCGTCGATTGCAATGTCTAGTACGCCTACACCTTACTTTCCAGCTGCGGCGGCGGGCACCACGTCAACTTTGAGGCCTTCACGCGCCGCATCGCTGGGATTGGAGATGATTGTATCTCCTTCGTTCAGTCCTTTGAGGACCTCCAGGCGGTCGCCATAATCGCGGCCGACTTCGATCTTATGCAGATGCACAGTGTGATCGGCGCCAACCACGGCAACTTGCGCGCCGTCCGAGCGAACGATCATGGCGTCGCTCGGGACCAACAGCGGAGGATCCGCCCGCACGTTGCGCAGCTCCACTTGGGCATACATGCCCGGCAGCAGCGCGTTATCCGCGTTCGGCACGTGGACTTCCACCAGCAGCGTCCGGCTGCTGGGGTCGAGAGCGCTTGCGCTGCGAGCTACTTCGCCCATGAATTGTCGGCCCGGCAAGTTCGTAACAGTCAGTATGGCGGGCTGGCCGGGCCGGATCGAGCCGGCGAAGGTCTGCGGCACATTGAGGTAGGTTCGCAGCGTGGCCGTCTGCGCGATTCGAAATAGGAGCGTGTTGCCCGAAGTCACTAGCGCGCCGACATCCACGTTGCGAAGCGTAATCACTCCGTCGAAAGGCGCCTGGACCAGGCAATAGGCCTCCATTTTCTCGAGCCGCGCCAAATTCGATTGCGCCGCGGCGATATTCGCCCGCTGGACATCGATGGCCCGTTCGAGCGATTGCAGGACCGCCGCTTTCGAGTTGTACTGAGCCTGAGCCTGATCGTCGTCCTGACGCGACACCGCGCCTTTGGCGACCAGTTGGCTGGAGCGCCGCGCCATGACGCGCGCCAGTTCCATGTCGGTTCTGCCCTGTTGAACGTTCGCGGTGGCCTGCTCCAATGCGGCCTGCGCCTGTTGCACCGTGGCTTTGGCCTGGGTTACCTGATCCGTCAGCTCCGGCGCATCAATTTTGGCCAGCGTCTGGCCGGCCCGCACACGATCGCCGATGTCCACCATGCGCCGCTCGAGGTATCCGTCCGCCCGCGCGAGCACCGGAGCTTCGGTGATGGGTTGAATATTGCCGGGCAACTGCAGCCCGCTCTGCCGCGTTGATCGCCCCACCTTCACCACTTCCACGCGCGGCAACGCCTGTTGTTCTTCCCGCGCCTCACCGAAGACCACGGCTCGCCGCTTCTGTAGTGGAACGTAACCCGCGAAAAACGCCACCACGACCAGGACAATCGCTCCCAGAAAGATCGCCCAGATCGTGGTGGCCGAAGGATGCCAGAGCTTCCGAGGCCCCGAGTGGCCAGGGTTTCTCAACTCCTCGATCTGCCGCTTGAGCTCCCGATTTTCCCTGCGGAGTCTTTCTTCGCTTGTCTCGGCGGTCCTGGTCTGCGCCGGATCGGGCTCGGTATACTGCATCAGAGGATTTCCTGCTCCCGTTCCGCCAGCCTGAGCTCGTAATCCACCGGCGGCTTCTTGCGCAAGTAACTATAGATGATCGGGACCACAAAGAGCGTGGTCACGGTGGCGAACATGAGGCCGCCGATAACCGCGCGCCCCAGGGGAGCATTCTGCTCGCCGCCCTCGCCGAGGCCCAATGCCATGGGAAGCATCCCGAGGATCATGGCGGTTGCCGTCATCAGGACCGGGCGCATTCTGGCGTGCCCGGCGGATAGCATGGCGTCCACTGCTGGAACTCCGCCCTTCCGTTCGTCATTGGCAAAAGTCACCATCAGGATGCTATTAGCGGTGGCGACGCCGATGCACATAATGGCGCCCATCAACGAAGGAACGCTCAGAGTAGTCCCGGTGATGAACAGCATCCAGAGAATACCGGCCATCGCGCCGGGCAAAGCCGTGAGAATGATGAAGGGATCCAGCCACGACTGAAAGTTTACGGTGATGAGCAGATAGACCAGCACGACGGCGAAGATCATTCCCAGCGCGAGGCGGAAGAAAGACGATTGCATCGTGGCCACCTGTCCGCGCAACGCGAACGACGTTCCGCGCGGAAGATGGGGCGCCTCGTCCTGCATGATCTTCCGCACCTCCGCGCCCACGCCGCCCAGATCGCGCCGGTCTACGTTGGCGTACACGTCGAAAACCGGCAGCACGTTGTAGTGGTTCACGATTACCGGCACGTAGTCCCGTTGAACCGTGACGAGATTGGAAAGCAGTTGTGTGCTGCCCGCCACCGCTCCCGGATTTCCGTAGGCCTGCGAGGAACCGCTGGGCGACGCGGCGACAAAAGCGTTCCCTGCCGCGGCCGCGCCCGACATCGATTCCGCGGTTACGCCGCTCTGGACGTCGGTCGCCACCGAAATTGGCGTTCGAAGCAGCGCGTCCAGAGAATCGATCCGGTACTGTGGGGTCTGAACTCCGACGTTGTAGTTCACGCCGTTCGTCCAGTTCATCCAGAAGTTGGGCGCGAACGTAGAACTGCCGCTGAGGGAGATCAGCATGCTGTTGGTCACATCCCGCTGTGTCAGCCCCAATTGCGAGGCCTTAACTCTGTCGACGTTCAAGTTAATCTCCGGCTGCGCGGCGACTTGATGCACGTGGACGTCGGCGGCGCCGGGGATGAGCGCGATCTTCTTCGCGAGCATCTGAGCGATCTTGTAGTTTGCCGCGGAGTTGGTGCCCACCACCTGCAGATCGATCGGCGCGGGCAAGCCGAAGTTCACGATCTGGCTGGTGATGTCGGCCGGCTGAAAGAAGAAAGTCATATCCGGGAACTTTTCACGCAGCCGTTTCCGCAACAGCAGTTCATACCCTCTGGTGGGCGCGTGCTTATCTTTGTCAAGCGATATCAGTATTTCGCCGTCAGCCGAGGAAATGGTTGGAATGTCTCCCTGCGCGAGAGACGTCCAACTGTTGGGGATTCCAATGTTGTCGATCACCATGGTGAGTTGATCCGGCGGAATAACCGCGCGGATTTCGCGCTCGATCGCGGCGAATCTCAGTTCGGTCTCTTCGATTCGCGTGCCCGCGGGCCCTAGCGCGTGAAGACGCATCTGGCCGGCGTCGACAGCCGGGAAAAAATCCTCGCCGATCAGCGCAGTCAGGCCAAATGATGCGATGGAAACTCCCATAAAGGCCGCCAGCACCCGGCCGGGATGGCTCAGCGACCAATCCAGCAGGCCCAGGTACCGGTATCGAAGCTTCTCGAAGAGTGCATTGAACAGGTGGTGGGCGCTCCAAATGAGACCCTTTCCGCCCGCCGGCGCACCGTCTTCTCCCTCCCGATACGCCTCAATCTCGGACTCCAGAAGATACGCCATCATGGTGGGGACTAGCGTGCGGGACAACAGATAGGACGCAAGCATGGCAAAGACTACGGCCATGGCGAGCGGCGTAAACAAATATCTGGCCGTCCCGGTGAGCAATAATACCGGCACGAACACGATACAGATCGAGACAGTTGCAACGAAGGTGGGAACGGCGATCTGCGATGCGCCATCCAGCACGGCGCGAACCAATGGCTTGCGCATGGCGATGTTCCGGTGCGTGTTCTCGATCTCCACCGTGGCGTCGTCCACCAAGATGCCGACCGCCAGCGCCAGACCGCCCAGCGTCATGACATTGATGGTTTGTCCCAGCAGGCTCAGGATGCATAGGGAGGTGAGGATCGACAGCGGAATGGAAATGCAGACGATCAGAGTGCTGCGCCAACTCCCCAGGAACAGCAGGATCATCAGGCCAGTGAGTCCCGCGGCGATCAGCGCTTCTCGGATGACGCCCTGAATGGACGCGCGGACGAAGATGGACTGATCGGCGAGCGCCACCACTTTCAGCTCCGGCGTCACGTTGGCCAGAATGCGCGGAAGAGCGGCTTTCACCGCGTTGACAATGGATAGAGTGGAGGCTTGGCCATTCCTGGTAACCGTCATCAGAACCCCGCGCGCGCCATTGGTGCGCACGATATTGGTCTGCACCGAATATCCGTCATGCACCTGTGCAACGTCCTTGATGTAGACGGTTGCGCCATTCACGGTCTTAATGGGCAGATTATTCAACTCGTCCAGCAGGACCGGACTGCTGTTTACTCGAACCTGGTACTCGGTCTTGGCCAGCTTGGCGGTGCCGGCCGGCAGGATCAGGTTCTGCAGGTTCAGGGCGTTTGAGACGTCGATGGGCGAAAGTTGCTTGGCGTAAAGTTCATCCAGATTCAGGTCCACCATGACCCCGCGTTGTTTTCCGCCAAACGGATAAGAAACCGAAGCGCCCTGCACGGTACCGAGCGGAGTGCGAATGAAGTTATTGCCGATATCGAAGATTTCCTGCTCGCGCAGAGTCTTGCTGGAGAGGCCGAGCTGAAGGATCGGGACGCTGGAGGCGTCGTACTTGAGAACATTGGCCGGGAACATGCCAGGCGGCATCTGACGAAGCGAGGTCTCCATCGCTGCCGTCACCTGAGCCACGGCCATGTCGATCTTGACGATCGGGTGGAAGTAAACCCTGACAACCGAGTAGCCGTTGTAGGACTGCGATTCGATGTGTTCGATGTCGTTTACGTTCGACGTGAGGCTGCGCTCGAAATTGGTGGAGACGCGCTTTTCCATCTCCTCCGGCCCGAGGCCCGGATAAAACCACAGTACGCTGACGATTGGGATGTCGATATAGGGGAAAATATCGACCGCCATGGTGGTGATGGCCGCTCCGCCCAAGATGGCGATCAGAACAGCCATTACGACAAAGGTATAGGGGCGGCCGAGGGCCAGCCGGACGATCCACATAATCTAATGTGCCCGGAAATACACAGTATACATCGCCCGCCTATCGTGATGCCCGATGTCCAGTGAATGAAAGGCAACCGGAACCGACGTGCCCGCATCCAACTAAGTGGAAGCGCCGCACGAGGTTACGAGTGATGAAAATACAAGCATTGACTGGTATGATTGCCGTGGCGCTGGCCGCCGTAAGCCCCGGGATGTCGGCTTCCATACCGAACGCCCCAGCCGCCCCCACCCAGTTGGTGATCACCGTGCTCCCGGCCAAAGGCGGCAGCCGGCCCCAGAGCCTGGAAGCCCGCGACCTGATGATTCAGCAGGGCAAGACGCGCGTGCCCGTGGTTCGCCTACAGCGCCTGGCGGGCGATCTGGCGGACATGCAGCTCTTCGTTTTGCTGGACGATTCCTCCCGGTCATTCAGCCTCGGAAACCACCTGGGCGAATTGAAGGCGTTTCTCGAATCTTTACCCCCCACCACTCAGGTAGCGATCGGCTACATGCGGAACGGAACCTTTGGTCTGGCGCAGGCATTTACAGCGGATCACCAGCAAGCGGCCAGCGCCTTGCGCCTGCCGGTGGCCATGCCGGGCGAGAATGGCAGCCCATACTTTGCGCTTTCGGATCTGGCGAAACATTGGCCATCGACCCAATCAACCGGCCGCAGGACGGTGCTGATGTTGACGGACGGTGTAGATCGCTACTATGGCACCGAGAGTATCGACGATCCTTTCGTCGACACGGCGATCAAGGACGCTCTCAAAGACGGCGTGATGGTCTATTCCATTTATCTTCGCGGCGCCGGCCTCTATGGCAGCAGCGACTCGGTGACCAACTTCGCGCAGTCCCGCCTCATGGAGTTAAGCCAGGAAACCGGCGGCTATTCTTACTTCCAGACTTTCACCGATCCGGTCACGATTTCGCCATTCCTCAGCGATTTCGAAGATCGCCTCGATAATCAGTACCAGGTGACAATCGACGTGTTGAGCCAGAAGGGCGTTCAACCCGTGAAGGTGCGGACCGAATTACCCGGCCTGAAGATCCAGAGTCCCACGCACATTTACGTGCAGTAGCGAAAACGGTGGTGGGCCCCGAGCACGCCAGCAACTTGGACCGCAATTGGACCTCGGCAGGCGTTTGGACCTCACACGGACCTCACATCCCCGTGGCCGGTGCATGTGCTCTCGCGTGGTGTCGAGCGGCCCATCGATGAAACCACAGGGGCAAGATATACATTGCTTACGCACGACTGCCTTGCGACTCTCACCGTGCTGCGCGGTGAGACGGAAACTGGCAGCGCCTTTTGGCCCTCACGTAAACCGTCAGGCAGCGACTGTGACCGGTTTCACTTCGTCCGTCACCACTGAGAAGCTGCATAGACTGGCGGGTCCGAAGGTCGTGGTCAGCGCCACGTCGGCCGCATCATAACCCACGGCCATGAGCACACGCCCGATGCGAGGCAGGTTGTGGCGCGCGTCGAACGCCCACCATCGATTGTCCAAATAGACCTCAAACCAAGCGCTGAAATCCATGGCAGCGGGAGAAGGGGATACTCCGATATCGCCGAGATAACCGGTGGCGTAACGCGCTGGAATGTTCATACAACGGCAAAAACTAATTGCAAGATGCTGGAAGTCACGACAGACCCCTTGCCTTTCCCTAAAGACATCGAGGGCAGTCTTCGTCGCGCGTGCGAATTGATAGCCAAAGGTTACATGGTTGTGGACCCAATCGACGATGGCCTGGACACGAGGCCAACCGGGCGTGGTGTGGCCGAACAAACTGATGGCAGTGTCAGAGAGTAGATCCGTTTCGCAATAGCGGCTCGCCAGCAGAAAACGCAATGTTTCCGGGGGAAGGTCCATCAGCCGATGCTGCCGGGCCTCGAACCAAACCGGGTCGGGTGCACCGGAATCCTCGATTAGTGTCGAATTGAACAGCCGGATGTTACCCACCGGTCCTAGAAATCTTGAACAAATATTGCCAAAGACGTCGGTGTATTGTTCCACCGGAACTTGAGGGTCGGTATGAAGGAAGTCCGGTTCGCGCAAGTCTTTCTGGCGCGACGGATGCACACTGAGCATCGCAATGAAGGGCACCTCGGCGTTGTTTTGAAAGCGAATGTCGTATCCCAGTCGAATCTGCATAAAAAAGTTTGAAATCGTCGCGGTCGAAGCTTTCAACTCTTAGACTCGACGGCAAGAAACTTGTGACGGGATTTGTCCAGGCCGCACGATACAAAAGAAATTTAGGCCTCCACGTCGAGGCCCGCCACGGAACTTTGTCACCTGCTTTGACCACGGTATTCTTTGACTTGGAATAGAGCTGTGGATAGATGTTGCGGAAGGAGGTGTCTGCAGGGTGGCCCGGCTGGACGTCCGGGCCGTGGTCGACAAACTCGCTGGATCTCGATCGCGTAGGCCAGTTCGACCATGCCGCGTTGGGATCAACATCGAAGACATTATTGCACCTTGGTGAGCGGGGGGAAGTTGACCACAGGCCGGCTACTCTAGGTGCGATATACTCGCCAGGGACTGCTGGTCGCTTTCCACAGCCTAACTGCCACAAAACAATCAAATACAGCTTTGTTCGATGCATGCGTTCCACAGCATTTGATTTCGGCCAACGCTGGGAGTAACGCAAGGCACTCGTCTGGCAGGGTTAGGGCGCGTTCGAAATCGTGATCGAGCCAGCGGCCCCGTTCCAGTAATAATTCTCCGACCACGTCGAATTGAACACACCGAGATCGAGGGAGTATGTGCCGGCTGCCAGGCCCGACGCCGAATCCCAAGCGTAGGAGAAATGCAGCGTCTGACCTGCTGTGAAGTTCTGGCCCGGCCAATAGGTGGTCATAACCGCGCTGCCTGATTGATCGAAAACCTGCAGTTCAACGATCGAATTTGACAGCCCCGCAGTTCCGGTGTCGGTGACCGAGACGGCTATATCGGTGGTAGCTCCCGCCGCGAACGTTGAAGGAGTGGGAGTCGCGGATGAAGTGAAAGCGAGCTTCGAGTTTACGGTGATGCTCTCCGCCGAGGAATTCCAACTCCACAATTGATCGGTCGAGCTGTACACGCCGATCTCGACGGTGTAAGTGCCCGCTAGGGACGGAACCAGCTTGACCTGGTAGGTGTTGGATTCACCATAGGTGAAGTTCTGCCCCGTGAAGTTTTCCTTGAGCGCGGTTACGCCGGTCGGATCGAGAACTGCGACATGCACGATACCGTTCGTCAATGTACCGGTAGTGTCCTTCACGGTGGCGGCGATGGCCGTTGAGACGCCTTGCGTAACGGGGTTCGGACTCGCGGTGGCCGAAGAAGTGAACTTGGGCGGGACAATCGGGGTCGCTACAATTTGGGTTGAGTTGGGGCTGACGCCGGCTGAGTTGCTGCCCGTAACGACGTAGTAATAGGCTGTCCCGTTTGTGAGGCCGGAATCCTTGAAAAGCGTCGGCGAACTGCCTACCGCCCCAACTGGCGAGTAGGGACCGCCGCTCGCGATGCCGCGCTTCACCTGGTAGCTGGTCGCACCGCCGGTGGCCTTCCACGTTAAGGTGACAGTGCCGTTGCCCACTGTCGCCGCGACTCCGGTGGGCGCGCTCGGAGGCGAGAGCACGCTACCCGCCGGGATCACAAACAGTGTGATGCTTTGAGACGGTACGGTGGTAGAGACAGAGTTGTCCGCCACCTTCACATCAGCCAAATGGGTGATAGATGTTTGGGAGGCCGAATCGATCTGCCAGGCCTGCGCCGTTCCGGAGGTCGAAAAACTCGCCAGGCTCACCGTGACGGGAGTGCTTCCTTGCTGCTTATTGATCACCATCACCGTCAAGGCGCCGTCGGATTGGCGTAGCGATGCAAATGCCGACAGGTCGTCCGGGTTGGCCACATCCGCCTCCACGCTGGTATCGCCGAACGTGGAGTCGTTCCCGTCGTAGTTGCGGTAAATCTGGCTGGCAAGATAGGTCACGTAGTAGGTTGTCGGGTTTGCGTTGGTATTCTCGGCGACCGTCCAACGGGTTGCCAGGTCGAAGCCCTCGCGTCCATAAATTCCGAGCACGTCAGCCTGCGTGGTGGCGCCATTGAGATTCGGTTCGTCGCCCCAATTGTATTCGGTGCAGCCGATCTCGAGCCCCGGATAATATCGGCTCACCATGGCCTTCATAGTGGGAATCCAGTTGATCACTCGGCCGTCAATGCCAATATCGCCATACCAGGAAGGATCCTGGAACGTAGGATCCCACAAGATACGTGTTTCCCGATTGCGATACAGCTGCCCGGTGAGAGAATCGTCGTTACTGGCTGGCGCACCGTTGTAGCAATGAACCGTTAGCACATCCAGCAGCCGTGTTCCCGTTTTCTCCTGATACGCATACAGTTGCTGCAGCAGCCAGGGATAGTAATAAGTTTGGCCGTGCGTGTTGTAGTCCGAGTTTGCCGCGGAAAATCCGTTTGCCTGATCGAATCCGCTGGCATACATTGCCCACCAACTCCACTCCTCAAAGCCAAGGATCTTCGCGGCCGGATCGGCGGACCGGATCGTGCTGGCGTAGGCCACGATTTTGTTGTACATCTCCGCATACGTGGAAGGGTTGGGGTGAACGTCGCGCTGGGTTTGATACCACAACGACGGCTCGTTATCGAGAATGTAATATTTGATGCCAGTCGACGTTGTGGCGAGGCCATAGGTGGAAACAAAATGCTGCAGCCATCCCTTCTGGATAGAGGTGGTGTTCGCTACGCCCGTATCGAGCGGGTTATTGCCCGTGATATCCTGTCCGGTCGCCGAGCGGACGCCGTTGCCCGCATCGGAGTTATAGGGATCGGTCGCTGTTTGTGGCCCATACTTCTTCACCGAAAAGCCTTCCAGCGTACTTCGATTTGGTCCGAGGTTGGCCAGATAATCGATCATCGGAATGGTGAACAGGGGCTCGGAGCCGTTGTTGGCGCGCGTGGTCGCGACGTAAGCGTCGGCGGATCCCGAGGGTGTGCCGCTGCCGTCGGAATAAGTCTCGAAATACCAGTCGGCGGCGGCTGAATGAGCATCGATCAGCCAATTGTACCGGCTGGTGGCGTCACCGCCCCAGCGGTTGAGCGGGGCATTCAGGGTCGTCATGTCGTGCGCATCCCCGTAGGCGATGCCGTAGATATTGGGGTTGATGGCGTGCTGGCTGGCGTTGGCATCCACATTGACGATTGCGGGCGGATTCTGCGCAAAGCCCTGCACCGCATCGAACAGGACCGCACCGAACAATCCGATCGCGGCCAAGCTTACTCGGTGGTTCAACATCTAGAACATTCCTCTCGCTCGGGATTGGATGCGATTCGCGAACCGAATCGTGATGATACTGAGTCAATCGTAGTTCTAGTACTTTGACTAATCAATAGAACTAATTGCTTAGACTGCAATCGAGGTATTTGACCTAAGCAGGCTCGCTCCCCCGAAGGCAGGAGATGATTTGGGAATAAAATGGGCCGTCCTCACTCTGGCGGTTGGCATCGGCGCGAACACGACGCGTTTTTCCGTCGTGAACGGCGTGTTGCTCAACCCGTTGACGTATCTGCACTCCGAGCAGCTTGAGGCTGTTTATGTAAAGACGCCTGGATTCGACCAAGACCCGGTGGTTTATCTGAACTTCCTCGATTGGCAGCGCACCGCCGAGACGTTTTCATCGATGGCCATTTACCACAACCAGGATTACAACGTTACCGGCGCCGGAGCGTCGGCCCACGCCGGCTGTCCCTGGCGTCCCGGCTGCTGCAATCGCTTTCTGAGTGGCTGGACGGCAAAAGCGACAAAGAGCACTGGGTGCCCGCCTGCCGGAGGAGGGCTGTCATTGCGCCCAGACACGCCGTCAAAAATCCCAACCCCTATTACTCGACGATTAAATGACCGAGGAGATGATAGGACAGCTTTGTTATCGATATGGAACTCACAACCGAAGAGCTACGGCGCGTGAAGGAGGAAGAAAGTCGCCAAGCTTCAGATAGGCACTATCGGGCGAAACTCCGGGTCGAACTGCAACGCGAGTCCGCAGTGCGGAAATCGAGCCTGCCCTGGCTGCTTGGCATTGGCTTCGTATTGGTAGTAGTAGCGCTTTGGTTCAATCACTTCCGATCGTAAAATCTTCGAGACGGCGCCGAGCTGCGGGCGGAACGGGATCAGCTCGCCGAAGCGATCCTCACCTTGCGGCGCCTGGCAGCCAGGCCGTGGAAAACGGCGCGGTCGTCCACCGGCACGGATGACAGCGCTAAAAACAGCGCGGCAGGCCGCCGGGAAGCAAGAACAAGTCGAAGGAAACTTGAGCGCGCCGAGTGCACATATCAAAATTGAATACTAGTGATTGTGTCCGCCGCCGTGCCCACCTCCACCACGGCTAGCTTGCGAACCAGCTCGGTGCTCGCCTCCGCCATCATGTGCCGCTTTGCCTGTATGTCCTTGCCCGTCGCGCGCCTCGTTCGCTTGGAAGTGGTTGAACGCACGATCGCCGCGATTTGGGGTCGGTCCGGCGTATCCGTTGCGCGGGTCGTAGCGATTGTCAACGTGACCGTAGAAGCCGCCGCCGCCGTGAAACCATGGTCCTGCTCCGATGAAAAGGCCGCCATTGAACCAGTCGGGCCCATAGTACCCATGCGGGGAACAGTTGTACGGAGCATAGTCATAGTACCCATAAGGGCATCCGGGAGGCGCGCCGACACCAACCACGACTTGAGCCAGTGAAGCGTCTGTAAACGTCGATAGGCCTACACCGAGCGCAAGAAAGGCCATAATCGAGAAGCGGGACATAATTTCTCCTTATTTCGCCCTCAGTATCGCGGACTGGCTGAGAAATATCTGTACATTCTTGCTCACCATTGCCTAACTATCCGGGTTCTCTCCGGGCGGCGCTCTGGGGGTCACCGGTCTAATGGTCGGAGCGCTACGGGCCCACGCGTACTGCTGACGCTCGACTTGGGGCCGATACCGCCCGTCGCAAGCGCGTGACGGGCCGGGTGAGGATTTCTCACTCTTAGCCGGATCTCACTTTTTCTTCCACTCGGCTGCTTTCTGAGGCTTGCCCCAGGCCTGATAGAGTTGGAGAATCCATTCGCGGGCACGATCCACATAATATTGGTCCGGGACCGATATCTGCGCCTTTCGCGCCACCATCCCCTGAAAACCGGTGAGCAACAGAGGTTCCGCCTCAGCGTATTTCATCTCTCCCGACAGGATGGCGCCGAGAAGGCTTTCGGCGCGGAATCGGTGCCAGTCGTCAGTTCGCTTCTTGTTGTAGAAATCGAACACCTCACGCGCCAGCGGCTCGCTTTGTCCGAATTTACCCTCCGATTGGTAGGTCAGTGCCAGGTCGGCCGCCGATACCATCGTGTCCGGGTTGTCGGAACCTAGGGCGTGCCGGCGCAGTGCCAGGACTTCGGCGGCATGAGTCTCTGCCACCGCGTATTTCCGCTGGCGTTGGTACAGGGTTGCATATTCCGCAAGGATCGCAAGCATGAGAGGATCATCTTGACCCAGCGACCGGCGGCCAATCTCGACAGTTTGTCCGAAGAGTGCCTCGGCTCGCCCATATTCGCCCTGGAAGGCATAGGCATCAGCGAGATTGGTCAGGGACATCAATGTCTGGGGATGCTTGGGACCCAGCGCCCGGCGCTCAATCTCCACGGTCTGGTCCAACAGCGCCTCGCCTTGCGCATATTTGCCCTGCATGCAATAAGCGTCGGCCAGATTGTTCATGGAGTACAACGTGTCGGAATGCTCCACGCCCAAGACGCGGCTCTGGATCTCCAGGTTCTGGCGGTAGAGCGCCTCAGCCTGCCCGTATTTACCCTGCGCGTCGTAAACGCTTGCTAGATTGTTCATGACCTCCAGCGTGGTGGAGTGCTCCACACCCAAGACACGGCGCATGATCTCCACGGTCTGGCTGAAGAGCGCCTCAGCCTGCGCGTACTTCTTTTGCCAGTAGTAGACGTACGCCAGAACGGACATAGCCTCGAGCGTTTGCGGATGTTCGGGACCCAGGACGCGGCGTTCGATCTCCACGACTTCGCTATCGAGCGCCTCAGCCTGTCCGTATTTGCCCTGCGAGTAGTAGACGATCGCCAGGCCGCTCTCAGAAGATAACGTGTCGGGATTCTCGGCGCCCAAAACGCGCCGGC
>Ga0302324_100005132_pt1 | contig 28725 bp, 27 predicted proteins | sample Palsa_T0_1_FD_201949 | JGI IMG/M metagenome (GOLD analysis project Ga0302324, IMG submission 201949) | Peat permafrost microbial communities from Stordalen Mire near Abisko, Sweden - Palsa_T0_1 | ecosystem: Environmental > Terrestrial > Soil > Palsa > Peat permafrost | place: Sweden: Abisko...
TACGGAGGCGGCACGCTGTTTCAGTACAAGCCCTCCGGAGAATTCACAGTCATTGACTCCCTCTGCGGTGGCAGCTTCTATCAGTGCACCGGTGTAATCGATTGGCCTTACTCCCGGATGGTCGAGAGCGCGCCCGGCACCATCTTCCAGTTCGCGGGAAGCGGATCAATCTATAACTTCGCCATCTCGGGAAACTCGCTCAACACCACTGGCAGCATTTGCGGAGATTCTTACGCCTGCGCGAATCAACCGCTTCCTGTGCCGTCATCCTTCCTCATCCTCGCCAGCGACGGCAACCTTTATGCGGCCGGCGGAGGCGGCGCCTACATGCAGGGCCTCATCTTCAATCAATACGGAGACGCCGTCTACAGCTTCTGCGCCAAGTCAGGATGCCCGGATGGCGCCGCTCCGGGCTTCGTTCTCCAAGGCAACGACGGCGCACTCTACGGCAGCGTCTCCGCCGGAGGTGCCCATGGCTTCGGCGGCATCTTCCGCATCCAGCCCGGAGCCAGCGAAGCCTCGCACTTTCCGCCGCCCGTCAACGTCACAGCCTCGAACTACAACATCCTCGCCGGCCAATCCGTCACTCTCGACTGGAATGTCTCCAACGCCATCAGCACCACCATGCGGCAGTGCTCTTCCTGGCTCAATGGAAAGCCGTACGGCAAAGCCGCACCCACCGGATCCTTGAAATTTACGCCACCTTCCGTCGGCACATGGATCCCAAGTCTCACCTGCGGCGGCATAGAAACTGGATACGCAACCATTACTGTTACGAATAAACCAGTGGTCACGCAGACGTCGCTGACTACCAGCTCCACATCGGTCGTCGCGGGAGCCACCGTCACTCTCACGGCCTTGGCCAGCAAGACAGGCGGAGTTACCGCCGTCCCCCGCGGCGACGTCACATTTAAGTCCGGCACTCGCGTCCTCGGCAACGCCAACCTTGACCCCACCGGCTCCGCATCCCTCACCCTCACCACAAATGGCGTCCCCGCTGGACGGTACCCCGTCGTCGCAATCTATACCGGCGATCCCGGCGACTCGCCCTCCGGTTCCGCACCTCTCATCGTCACCGTCCAGTAGCCAGAAATCGTTGCATCCCCGCGACGCCGAACGCCGCGCGCAGCCGAATTTCTGCGGCAACACCCACCACGCCCCTTCCTCCACCGTTCTCGCACTGCCCAAAACGCGATCGCTCTATCGCTCACTCCCCCAATACCTTCGCGACTACTCCCCCACAAAGTTCGCCGCATCGCACAAAAGTTTCACATCCTTCCAACCAACTCCGGAGTATGTTTTCTTCAACCGCCCCTGTCCTCCCCCTTTTCAAGAGGCAACAGGCGCACCGGAGGTCCCCCAATGTTTTACCTCCACCTGCGTCAACGCATCCCGATCCTCGCCCTCGCAGGCATCCTCGCCGCCGCGCTGCCCACACTCGCGCAAACCACGACGGAATCCATCCTCTACAGCTTCCCCAACGCCAACGTCGTCATCACCGACTCTTTTCTCCAGGCCAGCGACGGAAATTTCTACGGCAGCGGCGCCAATGGCATCTACAAATTCGTCCCCACCCGCCCGGGATTTCCCGCGCCCGCGCAAGCGTTCGTCACCGTCCACAGCGCTGCGCAAACTGCCGCCGATCCCGGCAACTACTACGGCATGATCCAGGCCACTGACGGCAATTTCTACGGCTATGCCTACGCCAACAAAATTGAGGACGGCTACGCGACAAACGTCGGCCAGATTTTCCGCCTCACCCCCGCCGGCGTCTTCACTACCCTCTACAGCTTCTGCAGCCAAACCAACTGCGCCGACGGATCCATCCCCCTCGTCCAACTCATCCAGGGCAGCGACGGCAATCTTTACGGCGGCACCCTCCAGGGCGGCGGCCACGGCTACGGCGTCATCTTCCGCGTCTCGCTCGCCGGAAAACTTACCGTCCTCCACAGCTTCTGCTCGCAATCCGGTTGCGCCGACGGCGAAGCCCCTTCCAGCGGACTCATCGAAGCCAGCGACGGAAATTTCTACGGCAGCTCCGACTTCGGCGGCACCTACTCCGGCGGCACCGTCTTCCAATACCAGCCCTCCGGCAAATTCACCACGCTCTACGAAATCTGCAACGGCAACCCTACCGGCGACTGCCCCGGATCACTCGCCGGCCCCTACTCGCGCATGGCTGAATCCACCGCCGGAACCATCTTCCAATTCGCCAACAGCGGCTCGGTCTACAACTTCGCCACCGCAGGCAATGACGTCGCCATCACCGGCACCACCTGCCCCTCCACCGACGAGTGCGCCAACCAATCCGTGCCCGCGCCCATCGCCTATCTCTTCCCCGCGACGGACGGCAACCTCTACGCCGCCGGCGACGGCGGCCGCTATCAACAAGGCGTCGTCTTCAACCAATTTGCTGATCCTGTTTATAGTTTCTGCGCCAAGGCAGGATGCCCCGACGGCGCCGCCCCCGGCTTCGTCCTGCAGGGCAATGATGGCGCACTCTACGGCACCGTCACCACCGGCGCCGCCCACGGCTTCGGCGGCATCTTCCGCCTCCAGCTCAGCTCCAGCCAGATGCCGGTATACGCGCCGCCTGTCAACGTCACCGCTTCTAATTACAACCTCCTCGCCGGCGAAGCCGTCACCCTGGACTGGACTGTATCGAACGCCGTCAGCACCACCATGCAGCAGTGCTCCGCCTGGCTCAACGGTGCGTCCTACGGAAAGGCACCGCCGACTGGCACGCTCACCTTCACTCCAGCATCCACCGGCACGTGGATCGCGGCCATCACCTGCGGCGGCATCGAAACTGGATACGCCACCATCACGGTTACAAATAAGCCGGTCGCAACAACGACAAAACTTGTCGCCGTCCCAACCACGGTCCCGTCCGGCGCCATCGTCACCCTGACAGCCGTGGCCAGCAAAGCTGCCGGTACCACCGCAGTGCCCCGCGGCACCGTCACCTTCAGGACCGGCACGCGCTTGCTCGGCACCACTACCCTCGATCAGACCGGCACGGCAACCTTTACCGCCAGCACGCAAGGTATTCCCACCGGCCCCTATCCAATCGCCGCAACTTACAACGGCGATCTCGGAGATAACCCGTCAACCTCTGCGCCGGTTACCATTACCGTCGAAAAGCAGTAGCACTTTTATTTGTAACTGGAAATCTCTAAATCAGCAGCGCGTCTCATACAAGCCTTCGACGCGCACATACTCCGCAACCCGCGCCGGCAGCCATCCCCAGCCCTCACCCCGCGCCAGCTCCGACCGCAGCTCGCTGGCCGCAATATCCTCCGCCATCTCCTCCAACAGATAAATCCGCACCAGAGCACTCCCCGCCAGAAACACCAGCCCCTCCATCGGCGCCGGTCCGGCCAACTCTTCCTTGCCTAGGAAGCGCGTCCCCTCCGGCAAAAAGTCCAGCAGCCCCGCACCCTCCCGCGGCAAAACATACCCCGGACGATTCGCCACCACCAGCTCTACCTGCCGCAACAACATCTCCGGAGCATGCCACCGCCGTAGCCCGGCAAACGCATCCGCACCGAGCAGAAAGTAAATCTCCGCATCGACATCCGGGTTTTTCAGCGCCAGCATCTCGCGCAGCCGTGCCACGGTCTCGTCGGAATAATTCGGCCGCCCATCATCTCTCGGACTATCTATATTGCTGGCTTCCAATCCCGGCTCGCCCGCAACCGCCAGCTCCACCATTCGCAGCCGCTGCTCCCAACTGGCCCCCGGAATTTCCTCCGCCTTCAACGGCTGCACTCCAGCCGGAGCCAGCAACACGCGCGCCAAGCCCAGCCGCTGGCGCGCCAACCGCGCCAGCCGCACATGCCCGGTATGCGGAGGATCAAACGTCCCGCCCAGAAATCCAATTCGCTCGCCCACGCCTCTAGATTAAATCCGCCATGAGATGAGGTGTCATTCCGACCGAAGTGGTGGAATCTGCGGCTGCTCTTGAACTCGGCTACAAATCCTTCCGCATCCGCAAAAACTTCACCGGCGCCGTAAACCGCTCAGGATGTGGCGCCTCTTCCAGCCCCACCGCGCGATACCCAAGCCGCTCATAAATCGGCGGCAGCTCCGTCCTCAGATCCACCACGACCAACTCCATAGCAGAACACCCACGCGCCCGGCACCACTGCTCCGCCTCGGCCGCCATCCGCCGCCCCAGCCCAGTCCGCTGCCGCGCCGGATCCACCGACAGCATCCCGAAATATCCCACATCCTCTTTGCGCGACACGTACACGCAAGCTACCAGCGCCCCGGCAGCATCCTCGGCCAGCAAAAATTTGCCGGAAGCAAAATGCGCCAGAGTCTCCGCGCGATCCAGCCGCTCCATCTCCTTGAAGCGCCCCTTCTCCACCGCAAACGCCGCGTTCACCAGCGCCTCGACTGCTGCTGCATCCTCCAGCCGCGCCTCCCGCACCCGCTCGTCGCCATTTTTCGTCATCGCAGTTTTCGTCATCGCAGTTTTCGTCATCGCATTTTTCGTCATCGCATTTTTCGTCATTAAGATATTGTCTCTCTCATGCGCCGCCTCCCGCTCGCCGCCCTCGTCCTGCTGTTTTCGATCGCGCTGCACTCGCAGCCCGTCTTCCCCACCATCTTCCCGCCGGAAGAATACGCCGCCCGCCGCGCGCAGGTCTTTGCGCAAATCGGCGACGGCGTCGCCATCCTGCAAGCCACCACCGAACGCCCCGGCGAGCAGGCCTTCCGCCAGGCCAATCAATTCTTCTACCTCTGTGGAGTGCAGGAATCGCGAGCCATCCTCGTCCTCGACGGCCGCACGCACCGCGCCACCATCTACCTCATGCCACTCGAGCCACGCGACGTCGCCTCCAAATTCGGCCCCGGACTTCTCGAGCCTGGCGATGCAGCCATGAAAGCCACCGGATTAGACGCTGTTTTGCCACGCCCACAATTTGCCACCGATCTTGCACTATTCGCGACGGACCACCGCATCCTCTACACCCCGTTCCGCCCCGAAGTCCTCGGCGAGTCCTCCTCCTACGACACAGTCCTGCTCGACAAGTTGAATCATCAGGACCCATGGGACGGTCGCGACTCCCGCGAACAAGTCTTCCGCGCCAAGCTCGCCGCGGCTCTCGATAAAGCCGCGCCCGATGGCGCTGCCACGTCCAATCTTGCCGCCGGCAAGGCCATTCGCGACCTCGACCCCATCATCGACGCTCTCCGCGCCATCAAGTCCCCCCGCGAAATCGCGATCCTGCGCGAAGCGAGCCGCATCACCATGCTCGGCATCGAGCGCGCCATGCACAACACCCACCCCGGCGTCTTCGAATACCAACTCCAGGCCGACGCCGAATACATCTTCAAGAAGTACGGCAGCTTCGGCCCCTCCTACTTCGCCCTCGTTGCCACCGGCCCCAACACCTGGTACACCCACTACCACCGCAACACCGCGCAACTCGAAGCCGGCCAGCTCGTGCAACTCGACGACGCCCCGGACTACAAGTACTACTCCTCCGACCTGTCGCGAATTTTCCCGGTAGACGGCCACTTCACCAAGCAACAACTGGAACGCTACAGCCTCTACCTGAATATGTATCAAATACTGTTACATTCCATCGCGCCTCACCTCACCCCGAACCAGATCCTCGCCAAGGCCGTCCCGCAGATGGACGCAGCCCTCGCCGCCCATACCTTCCACGACGACGCCACCCGCACCGCCTTCCAGAAATTCGTTGACGGCTTCCACAAGCAACTCGCCGCCAACTCGCCGCACGCCATGCTTGGCCACTCCGTCGGCATGGAAGTCCACGACCAGTACAGCGTCTTCCCGCCCTACACCACCCTCGAGCCCGGCGCCGTCTTCACCATCGAACCCATGATCCGCTTCGAGGATGACCACACCGGCCTCCGCATCGAAGACATGCTCCTCATCACTCCCGACGGCGTCGACAACATGTCCGCCGATCTTCCCGAAGAGCCGGCCGCGATCGAAAAACTGATGCACTCGCCACTCCCCGCCGACTTGCGGTAGCCTGCCACCATGAGCTCCACCGCAGTTTTCGACACCGACGTCGTCATCATCGGCGCCGGCCCCGCTGGTCTCACCGCCGCACTCACCCTGCAGCGTTACGGCATCAACTTTGTCGTCATCGATCGCAACCCTGGACCGGTCCAACACTCGAACGCGCTCGGAGTCGCCGTCCGCACCCTCGAGGTCCTTGAAATGCTCGGCCTCAAACAGCCGTTCCGCAAAGCCGGCTATCCCATAGATCACGCACAGTTCCGCGCCTTCGGCACTTTTCTCGGCCGGGTATCGTTCAACTCGGTCGGCAGCCCGTATCGCGGCATGCACGCCGTTCCGCAAAATGTAACTGAAAAGCTGCTAAATGACGCACTCCTCGAACGCGCCGGAAATGACCACCGCGGACAAATCCTCCGCAATCATGAAGCCACCGCCCTCCAGCAGGATGACTCCGGCGTCGTTATCACTATCCAATCGCAAGACGGAGCCAGCAAGAACATCCGCGCCCGCTACCTCATCGGTTGCGAAGGCTCCAACTCCCTCACCCGCCACACCTGCAACATCGATTTCATCGGTGAGCGCTACGAATCCCGAGTCTTCCTCCAGACCGACGCCGTCCTCAAGTGGACCTATCCCGTCGGCGACATGTACGGCTTCCTCCACCAGGACATGGCCTGCATCATCTTCCCCTACGACCTGAGCGGCCGCGCTCGTGTAATTTGCGCACTTCCTGATACAAATCCAGACGACAAATCTCTCCCCACTCTGGCCGAAATGCAGGAACACGTCCGGCGCGCCGCCGACCCCATCGCCGAACTCAGCGATCCGACATGGTTTTCCCGCTTCCGCACACAACATCGCATCGCCGCCACTTATCGCGACCGCCGCTGCTTTCTCGCTGGCGACGCCGCCCACGTCCACCCGCCCATCGGCGGCCAGGGCATGAACACCGGCATGCAGGACGCCTTCAATCTCGGCTGGAAACTCGCCCTCGTCGTCCGCACCCAGTTGCCGGAAGTCGCCCTCGCCACCTACAACTCCGAGCGCCATCCCGTCGCTGAGAACCTGGTTCACGGCGTCGATAAAGCCTTCCACGCCATCTTCGGGAAAAACGAACTCTGGCACGCCGCCATCCGCTCCGTCGGTCCCTTCGTCGCCGGCCTCAGCACAGTGCAGCGCCAGATCTCCGGCATGCTCGCCGAAGTCAACATTACCTATGCCCCCAGCGCACTGGTCGCTAGCGATGAAGCAGGCAAACGCGCTCCTGACACTGATCTCGTCAATTTGAAAACCCTTGCCACCACGCACCTCTTCGATCTCTACGACTGCAGCCGCTATACCCTGCTCTATTTCTCCGGCAGCGGCTCGCCATCGGCGCAGGTCGAGTCCTGGCAGGACTTCCAGAAGCTGCTCCCGAAGCTGGCCAGGTACCGCCCGCTCCTGCAGATCGCCGCCTTGGCCGCCGACCCGGGCCAATGTCCGCAATACGTAACCGAATCAGAGCAAATCTCGCCGCTCGCCGACCGAGCCCTTGAAGCACACAACAAATACGGCGCCGGAGCCTCGGCCCATCTGGTATTAGTCCGCCCCGACGGCTACACCGCGTTCGCGGAGAAGTTCTCCGACGCCGCGGCGGCCAATCTCGTAGCCTTCCTCCACCGCACCATTACCATCTAGCTACTTGTGAGCCTCTCCAGCCCGGACTAGTCTCGCGCCATGCGCTCCCTCTCGCATTCCGCGCACATTTGCAGCGCCATCGCCCTCGCCCTCTGCCTGCTCGCACCCGCCGCGCAAGCCAAGGGACCAAAGATTCACTCCGCCGCCGTCGGCAAAGCGCACCCCGTCTTCTGGACCACAGCCGCCGACCCCTCCACCCGCCTCTCACTCAGCATCCGTCCGCTTATCGTCGATGGCCGCCGCAAAGCCTGGGTCTTCGGCGACGTACATGACGTCACTGACCACACCTTCGTTGCCCTCGAAGTCCAGCACATCAACGACGCGCTGCCCGGCGACAAACTCCCGCACTATATCTGGCAAACCGCCAGCTGGCTCCTCGTGGAACGCAACACCGGCCACGTCTCCGCCGTTCATTTCAACGGCTATGACCCCGCCCTCTCCGGCCTCTCCTGGTTCCGCGACTACGCCGCCTTCTGCTCGCTCAACGCGTCAGGAAAGATCCTCTCCGCAGAAGTAATCCAGCTGGGTTCCCGCAAGCCCATCGCGCATAAAAAGGTAGGCAACTGGCCCCTCCACACCGCCGCGCCCGAACCTGACGCCACTACAGCCGCGCCCGCCGACGCGCCAGCAGCCGGCGACGGTTCCGCACCGGTCGCCCCAACTGAATCCACAACCGCAACACCGGCGCAACCAGATTCTTCCGCAACTCCCGCCGCTCAGCCACACGCGCCAGCCGCCAAACAACCCGCGAACCATCCACACCCGGCACACATCACCGTCACGCCGGCTCTCAATACCGGAGCTCCGAAACCAGCCGTCTGCTCCTCAGTCCAATGGGAGCGCGACCCCCTCCGCGCCGTCCTCACCCCGCGCGCTGACCTGCCGCCCATTACTCTCGACCTCGCGATAGACCTCTCCCCCGCCGCAGCTCCCGCCGAATGAGTCTCGCTCGCCGATTTCTGAACGGCCCTCCAGCCGTCGCAAAAGTCATCACCGCCGCGAGCCAACGGCCGCGCCCCGCCGCGCCAGAAAAACCAAATAATCTCGCCACCATTCCAGTTACAGATGTACGATAGGGCCCTGTTCGCGCGCCGCGCCCTCCCAGGGCAATCCGCCATGAAAACATTTCTGTCTGACTACCTCGAGCTCATCTTCACCGCCCTCGGCGTCATCGTTATCCTCGTCGTTCCCGCACTCTTCTCCCGCTACTACACCATCCACCTCGGCACGGCTTACCCGTGGCGCGTTGCCGCCATCACTGCAACCGCCGTCGGCATCATCCACGGCATCCTGTTCTTCATCGTCCGCCACCGCCAGCGCGAAAGCCGCCAACGCGTCATCCACGACGTCCGCAAACTGTCCGACGTCGTCTGCAATCAACTCCAGGTCGTGGTCTTCGCCCGCCACGCCGAAGACGAAGAAAATCTGCTCGACGCCGCCCACGCCATCCAGCGCCACGTCGCCGACCTCCACTAACGCCCGCCGCTCTCAAGGTAGCTCCCCGCCGCGACGCATTTCTCTTCGAATCGGAACCCGCAATCCACTCCCCGGTGTCTATATCCATAAGCTCGCACGCATGGCTGCACTCGCAAGGGAGGCAGCATGTTCGAACAGTCGTTGATGGAATCCACCGGCAGCATCCGCTCCAGCAAGAACTGGACGACAACAATTTCTTTCGCAACCCAGGCCGTCATTCTTCTGGCCGTCATCCTTCTTGCCCGCCTCAATCCGCAACTGCTCACGTCGAGTCCAATCGCTATACCTCTTGCTGCTCCCCCGCTCTTCCCGCCTCCGCCGCCAATGAAAATCACAGAGTCAGCGCACAAGATAAAATCCACCGGCTCGAATGAAATCCCTGCGCCTGCGCCAACCTACGCTTCAAGACAAATCACCGCAGCAACGGACGGTCCCGCACCGTCGACCAGCCTGTCTGCCTTCGCGAACTCAGTCGGAAGCACCGCCATGAAAGCCGTCAGCGCGACAGGAATCGTCGCAGCCACCGCGATCGCGCAACCCACCGCGACGTCGGGCCGCATCCGCATTTCATCCGGCACCGTACAAGCCAACTGCATCTCCTGTCCGCCGCCGCTCTACCCTTCCGCCGCGAAAGCCGTCCGTGTCTCCGGCACTGTTGTCCTTGATGCGGTCATCTCCACGACCGGCACGATCGAAAAGCTGCAGTTCGTCAGCGGCTCGCCTCTGCTGCGTAACGCCGCCATGGACGCCGCCCGCAACTGGCGCTACAAGCCGACCATCCTGAGCGGCCAGCCGGTCGAAGTCCAGACCGAAATCACCGTCGTCTTTCGCCTGGATTGACGGCAGCGAATTGAGTCGAACAAAAGCACGCGCCTCACAACAAGCGGTAAGCTGAGACCATGGCTATCGCCGCCCAGCTCGACGGCAAACTGGACGACAAATTAGACGAGCTCCTCGCCGAAGCCGAGCGTGCCCACGGCCACCTCTGCGCTGGCCAGGTCCTCGGCGTCCGCATGGCCCTGCTCGGCCTTCGCTTGCTCAATCTGCCTGACCCGCGTGCCGACCGCGATGCCCGCAAGCGCATCGTCACCTTCGTCGAGATTGACCGCTGCGCGACCGACGCCATCGCCGTCGTCACCGCCTGCCGCCTCGGCAAGCGCGCCCTGAAATTTCGCGATTGGGGCAAGATGGCCGCCACCTTCGTCGACCTCGGCCCCGGCGCCGCCGCCAAACCGCCGCAGCCGGATTTTTCCGGAGCCCGCGCCGTCCGCGTCGCCGCTCTCGAAAGCTCCAAAGCCCGCGCCCACGAACTTTATCCGGAGATGGAAAAAAACGCCGCCCAGATGCGCGCCTACCGCGAGCTCACCGACGAGGAACTTTTCTCCACGCAGTGGGTCCGCGTCCCCCTCGGCCCGGAAGAGATGCCCGGCTTCAAAGCCGCGCGCATCACCTGTGCCCGCTGTGGAGAAGGCATCAGTTTCGCCCGCGAACGCCGCACGCCCGAAGGCGAAACACTGTGTCAGCCCTGCGCCAACGCCGCACTGCAATATTGGCAGCCCCTCCTGCCCGAATAATTTCTACGCGCAATAGAAAAGGCCAGCCTCAGCCGGCCTTCCCAAAATTCCGTCGCGCCTACTTCGACGCCAAGACTTTGACCTTGTGAATCTGCGGCGGCTCTGAGAACAACTCCGCGCCCTTCTCCTTCAACGCTGCCGCGACTTTGCCGTTCAAGTGCGCATCGCGCGCTTCTTCGGTTTCAAACGTGTCAAAGATGCTGTAGCTCCGCTCGTGATCTTCGTCCAGCGCATACCAGTTCACCGTGCCCTCTTCACCCTGCACAATCGGCAACGCGCTCTTCAAAAACTCCGCGACTTCCTTCTCTTTCCCCGGCTTCGCCTTCAAATGCGCATACAACGCAAACTTCACCATTGTTGTTCTCCTTCTAAATTTCCGGCAGCTCTCGCGCACCGAACTTTTGCTTGCATCAAGTCAGATGCGGTGTTGTCCTTCACAACCCACGCCACGACGTTTTAAAGATGAGCTAAATTTATCCGCATGAACAATTTCTTTCTGGCCCTGCTGCTCGTTCACTTCCTTTTTCTCGGCCTGCATGACTGGATCCCGCTCGGCCGCTGGACCGACCTCCCCGCCCTCCGCAGCCAGCGCAGCCTTCAAGCGCGCATCCTCGCCTCCGTCATCATGGCGGCCATTCAGGGCATCGCTCTCTATCTCAACTGGAGCCAGTCCCCGCATCCCTCCTACGGCACCCGCCTCTTCACCCTGATCCTCTACATCGCCTACATCCCCGGCATCCTCCGCGCCTGGTGGGTTCCCTATATATTCGGCGTCGGCATCAGCGAAAAATTCATCGCCGACTACAAAATCATGTTCGGCAACACCTACACCTGGCTTCCGGAACGCAACGGCATCACCGTCAACGCCCTCCACACCGTCTTCCACCTCACCGTCATCATTGGATTAGTCATCGCTGCCGTCCGCTTCTGGAGCCCGCTGCCAATATCCATGCCCTTGTAGTCCAAGGGCTCATGTAGTGCAGCCGTGCAAAAGCAACGGGCGCGATCGCTATCAGCAATCGCGCCCGGCTTGTTTTCAGTGCCGTCAATGGCATTCGATCACCAGGGCAGCGTCTTCCCCAAATGCTGAAACGCCCCCGTCGGCCCATCCGGCCCCAGCGTCGCCAACTCCACCGCGGTCTTCGCGCCCTCCGGAATCTCCAGCTGCGCATTCTTGCCGCCCATGTCCGTCTTCACCCAGCCCGGATGCGCAGCATTCACCTTGATCTTCGTGTCCTTCAACTGCTCGGCCAAAATTACGGTGAGCATGTTCAGCGCGGCCTTCGACGAAGAATACCCGGCATACAAAAATCCGCTCGCCCCGCCTGCGCCGCTCGCCATCGTCTCCAGCGACCCAAGAATGCTCGATTGATTCACCACCCGCCCACCCTTGCTCTTCTTCAGCAAAGGCAGCAAATGTCGCGTCAGCTCATACGGCCCAATCACGTTTGCCTCGAAGGTTTCGCGCAACTCTTCCGCGGTCGAATCTTCCCGCTCCGCCATCACGCCCGCATTGTTGACCAGCGCATCCAGCTTGCCGAACTTCTTCTCAATCATCGCGGCGATATTTGCAATATCCTGCGCGCTGGTCACATCCAGCTTCACGGGAATTACGTCGAACCCATCCTTAACCAGCTTTTCCGCCGGCGCCTTGCCCTTGTCCTCGCGCGCCCCCAACAGAACTGTGTAGCCCTTCTTCGCCAGCTCACTCACAATCTCAAGACCCAGCCCCTTGTTGCCGCCGGTCACCAACGCCACTAATTTGTCACTCTTGTTTTCGCTCATAGACCCCTTCAGATGCGCCACATGCCGGAAAGTTACGCGAAGTTTCCGGCGCCGCGAAGTTTCCCAATTTTACATATCGGCGGTTCGCAGAAAACTTGCGCGGAATCTTTGAATAATTTTTCCCAGACCTCATCCGGGACAACCCGGTCTCCGCACCCGAAATCCAACTGCGTATGAACCCAAAAAACATGATTCTCCCCGCAGCTCTTTTTCTGGCGCTCACCACCACCGGTTTCGCCTCCGTTCAGTCGCAGGACGCAGCGCCAACGGCGACAGCCACTCCCACCACGCCACAGCAGGAAAAGGCCCAGTTGAAGGCCAACGAGCAACAGGCCAAGGAAAACGAGAAGTCCGCCAAAGCTCAGGCCAAAGCTTCCAAAGCTGAAGCCAAATCCGCGAAGGCTCAGCAGAAATCCATCGCCGCCCAGCAAAAGGCCGCGCAGACATCAGCCGATCAACACGCGACGCCTGCTCAGTAAGGTCACCGCTTCCTAAAACGGCGGATTTATAACTGGATTTGTAACTACAGATGCGACAAATCGGAGCGGCGATCTACCCGTGCAGCCGCTCCACCCCAGCCGCCGCCTGAAATAGAGTCGCCTCATCAAAGTGCCTGCCCAGAATCTGCATGCCAATCGGCAGCCCCTCGCGCGACTTTCCGCACGGCACACTCACCCCGCACAACCCCGCAAGGCTCCCGGTGACCGTATATATGTCCGCCAGATACATCGCCACCGGATCATCCGCCTTCTCGCCCAGCTTGAACGCAGTCGTCGGCGTCGTCGGCCCGGCAATCACGTCGACCTTCGCAAACGCCTCGAGATAATCGCGCGTAATCAGCGTCCGCATCTGCTGCGCTTTTTTGTAATACGCGTCGTAGTACCCGGCGCTCAGCGCATACGTCCCCAGCAAGATGCGGCGCTTCACCTCCGGACCAAATCCGCGACTGCGCGTCTCGCGATACATCGCCCCCAGAGTCTGCACTTCTCCCGCAGCCGGCTTCGCACGCAGCCCGTACCGCACGCCATCAAAGCGCGCCAGATTCGCACTCGCCTCCGCCGTCGCCACCAAGTAGTAAGTCGGGATCGCGTACTTGGTATGCGGCAAGCTCACCGGAACAATCTCCGCGCCCTGCGCGCGCAATTTATCCAGCGTTCCCTCAATCGCCGCGCGCACTTCCTCATCCAGCCCAGCACCAAAAAATTCCGCCGGCACGCCAATCTTCAGCCCCTTCACGCCGCGCTCCAGCTTCTCACCAAACTCCGGCACAGGACGCGTGCTGCTCGTCGCATCCATCTCATCGTGCCCGGCGATCACCTGCAGAACCGTCGCCGCATCTTTCACGGTGCGCGTCAGCGGCCCAATCTTATCCAGAGACGACGCGAACGCGATCAGCCCATACCGGCTCACCCGCCCATACGTCGGCATCACGCCCACCACGCCGCAAAACGCCGCAGGCTGCCGAATGCTCCCACCAGTGTCGGTCCCGAGAGTAGCGACGGCCATGTCCGCAGCAACCGCCGCCGCACTGCCGCCGCTCGATCCTCCCGGCACGCGATCCATCGCCACGGGATTTCGCACCGGCCCATACGCCGAATTCTCATTCGAGCTGCCCATCGCAAACTCGTCGCAATTCAGCTTGCCCAAAACAATCGCGCCCGCCGCTTCCATCCGAGCCACCGCCGTGCAGTCATACGGCGGCAAATATCCTTCGAGGATTTTCGACCCTGCAGTCGTCGCCACGCCCTTCGTCGCCAGCACGTCCTTGATGCCGACGGGAACTCCAGCCAGCGCGCCCAGCGACTCGCCCTTCGCAGCCATCGCATCAACGCGCTCCGCCTGCGCCATGGCGCGCTCGTTCGACAGCGCGAGATAAGCATTGACCTTGGGATTTTTATCCTCAATCACGCCATAAAAAGACGCGGCAAAATCCGCAGCCTTCTGCGTGCCGTTTACTACGCGCTCCCGAACTTCATCAATCGTCAACCGTGTCATCATTCGTATCCGTACCAGTTACAAATAATTTTCTTAACAAGAGAAGGTGTCATTTCGGCCGAAGTGGAGAAACCTGCGTTTTTACTACCGTTCAATCACTTTGGGCACCTCGAAGAAAACTCCATCCGTCTCCGGAGCCTGCGCCATCACAACTGCCCGATCCAGCGAAGGCCGCCGCAAGTCCTCACGCAGAGCATCTTTCGAATCCTGCGCGGCCACCGCATCCGGAAGCGCCGGAATCCCCGCCGCCATCGGCTCCACAGCCGAAGTGTCGACCTCGCCCAACTCCGCAATGTGCCCAAGAATGGCGTTCAAGTCTTTGACCATTCGCAGCTGCTCGGCCTCGCCCAATTCCAGGCTGGCTAGTTCGGCGACTCGCCGCACTTCTTCTACAGTTACCCCACGGTTGCTTTTATCTTCGCTCATAACTTGTTTTCGCTTCGCTCAAGGCTGTTTCAAAAATTCTAAATGCTCCACCGCCACGCCAGTCAGCGCCCGCAGCCGCGCTATATATTGTCCGCGCATCTGCAGCAGCGTCGCCAACCACGCCGCATCATCCACATCGACCGTCAACTTGCCCCCGCGAAAGCTGATCGCCTTGGTATGCTCCGCCGCCTGCGCGCCGCAGACATGCCGCCACCCCGCCAGCACCCGCTCATCTTCAGGCATATTTCGAAGAATCCCCGCGGCCAGCGCGTCGAGGGAATGTTTAATGTGCTCCAACAGAAGTCTCCGATCCCGCCCGCGCCGCGCCCGCATCAGAGCCGAGTGCCGTGTCGACCGCAGCCATCACCGCGTCGACAGAAATCCGCTCCATGCAATTGCTATGCACGCCATTCGCAGACGGATCCAGCCGCCACTCCCACCCGAGATCCAGATAGCCGCATCCCTGGCCAGGCGCCTCGACGCTCACAGCCCGCGCGCCCACCGGTCCCCAGCGCCCGTGACGATTCGGCCCATTGATACTCACCACCGGCGCCCCGACAATCGCCGCCAGATGCATCGTCCCCGTATTCACGCTCACCACGAGACGAGCCGCCCGCATCAGCCGCGCCACATTATCGAGTCCGCTTGCCGAAAAAACTTCCGCTGAAAATCCAGCCGCCCGCAGCCGCCCCACCAGCTCTTCACTGCCAGCAACATCCGCCGCCCCACCCGTCAGCACAAATTTCGCCGCCGGCCATCGCTGATGCAGACGCCCCGCCAGCTCCACCCACCGCTGCTCAGGCCACTCCCGCAGACTATGCGCCGTGCCCGTAGCCCAGCAGTGAAACACCACCGCATCCCGCCATTGCTTATCCAATTCCGTTTGCCAAACATCCTCGCGCAACGCCAACGCATGAAATTCTTCGGCGGCCGCACCAGCTTTCTCACGCAGCCCCACCACCATCGCCCGAAAATTTTCAGTCTCATGCCGATCGCCGCGATGCTCCGCAACAAAGTCATAAGCAAAATGCCGATGCTGCCCCGGCCGCCGGAATCCCGCCGTAAATTTTGCCCCACTCCGCGCCGTCAGCAAAGCAGCCAGCCGCTGCCAGCCGGAAAAATCCACCAGCACATCCAGCTTCTCGCGCCGCAAACAAGCTATCGCCGCCAAAGGACGAGTCAGCGCAAACTCCGCCACCCGGTCCACCGCCGGCAACAGCTCCGCGGCCGCCCGATTCTGCGCCGCCGCAAAAAACACCAGCTCGGCATCAGGCCAAATCGCCTGCACATCCTGCACCGCACCCGAAGCTAGCAAAGTGTCGCCGAGAGTCGTCGACGTCATCACGCCAACCCGGCGCACCTCAGCCGGAATCCCACGCCGGCGCCGCAGCAATCCCGCAATGCGGACCAGCGGAATCCCCACCCAGCGATCAATCGTCCGGTTCCGCGCGCTCCCACGTTTCACAGTCTTCCGAGCATACCCGCCACCGCCCCAAACAGAAAAGGCGCAGCCGCTAGCCACGCCTCTCACCTCAATCTCGCGGAGCGCTTAGCTAGTAAGCCCCATGCCGCTGCCAAACCGTCCAAAACGTCTTGACAAAGATCCGCGCATCCAGCCCCGGCGACCATTCCGCCACATACTGCTCGTCATACGCAGTCCGCTGCTCGTAATCCACTTCGTTCCGCCCACTCACCTGCCACAGCCCGGTAATCCCCGGCTTCGCCGCGCAGTAATAAGCAAACCGCCGGCCATACTTCTCCACCTCAGCGCTCACAATCGGCCGCGGCCCGACAAATGTCATCTCCCCGGCCAGCACATTCATAATCTGTGGCAACTCATCCAAGCTGGTCATCCGCAAAAACTGACCCAGGACCGTCACGCGCGGATCATTTTTCAGCTTGTGACTGCGCTTCCACTCCAGCAGCGCCTCGGGGTGCTGGTCGAAATATTCCGTCAGTACGTGGTCGCCATCAACTCGCATCGTCCGGAACTTCCACATGTCGAAGGTGCGCCCCTGGTAGCCAATCCGGCGATGGCGATAAAACAGCGGTCCGCGCGAATTCAGCTTCAGCAGCACCGCAATCACCAGCCCGACAGCCGCAATCGCAGGCAGCATCACCACCGCCAGCGTCACGTCAATCGCCCGCTTGCCGTAGCGATACATCGTGCGCCCGTCCAGTGCCGCAACCTCGGGCGTGCCAACATGCAGCCCCAACCCCGAGCGAACCGTCGACGGCAAATATGTCAGTGACTGTGGCCCATCTACAGTCTGAATGTTATGGAGTTCCATCCTAGAATCATCATCCCCTGCCAACTCCCGGTGCACCCAGCCCCTGGGACGTTCGGGCCGTGATGCCGCGCTCGTGGCTTCTCCCCCAGTTGTACTTCTCTGCCTCGACACTCCATCTCCATCCGGGTGTCGTTGGTAAAACCCGATTGTAGCCGCTCGTTACTCATTTGCAACTGAGTTGTTGCCCGTTCTTGCGAAATGTCCCGACATGCCCCGTGCTGTCCCGAGTTGTCCTTTTCTTTCTGCCCGGCTCAAACCATGAGATGCCGCTTCTGCCTTCAGTCTAAGCGTCGCACTGAACTGCACTTCACCATCCCAACACGCCTTCAACTATCGAAAGATAGGGACATTGCAATCCAACCTCACAACCACCCTGACCCCCGCCGGCAACCACAGTTGCTGCCACGCAAAAATTTCCTGTCAGAAAAAATAATCGCCGTCACCCCCACTTGGCAACACCCGCGTCATTCCTGCCTCCCCGCGCCAACCGTCTTATATGATGACGACGGAACCATGCAGTCCCTCCCGTCATCCATCCCAGGCGTTTTTCAGATCCTGCTCCCCCGCTTCCCGGACAGCCGCGGCTGGTTTGCGGAAAGCTGGAATGCCGCAAAATTCGCTGCCGCCGGAATCCCCGCCGCCTTCGTGCAGGACAACCAGTCCTTCTCCCACCAGCACGTCCTGCGCGGCCTGCACTACCAGGTCGGACAGCCACAGGGCAAGCTTATCCGCGTCCTTCAAGGCCACATCTTCGACGTCGCCGTCGACCTCCGCCGCGACTCGCCCACTTTCGGCACGTACGAAGGATTTGACCTCGCCGCCACCGACCGTCCGGAAGATCCGCTGCAGATGCTCTGGCTCCCCGAAGGCATGGCTCATGGCTTCCTTGTCCTCTCTGAATCGGCTGAGGTCCAGTACAAAACCACCCGTGCCTACTACCCGCAAGGCGAGCGCACCATCCTGTGGAACGACCCCGACCTCGCCATCAAGTGGCCGTTCGCAGCGCCCCCAGTCATCTCAGAAAAAGACAACGCCGGCATCTCCCTCGCCCAGGCCATCGCCCAGGGAGACACTCTTTGATCTCCCGCAGACTCTGCGGCGCCGCGTTGCTTATGGTCGCCGCGGCGCTGATCACGCAGCCAGCGCACGCCCAGTCTGCGCCCGGCCAAAACCCCGCGCAGATTGCCTCAACTCCACAAGCCGCACCGCTCCCCGACGCGCCCGCAGTCCAAGTCGCCGACCAAGCTGCAGATCCGCAAGCGCAAGCCGTCACCCAAAACGCGTCATCAAAAATTCCCTCGCGCCCGCCACTGCAATTTCACTGGGACCCGACCTATCATCCCAACCTGCAGCCCGTAACAGTCCGCGGCCTGCCGCACAATTTCATCCAGGACCAGATGGATATCTGGACCAGCCCCGCCCGCATCCGCTGGAACGACGCGCAGTGGCTCGTCCCCTTCGGCATCTCCACCGGCTGGCTCATCTCGACCGACCAGCACAGCATGACGGACCTGGTCCGCACGCCGCCCCACGCCCAGCATCAGGCCAATGAAGTCGCCGACGGAGGAGTCGCCGTCCTCGGCGGCATCCCGCTGCTCATGTTCATCGGCAGCTCCTTCACCTACGCCCCGCACGGCCGCGAAACCGCGCTGCTCTCCGGTGAAGCCGTCGCCGACTCGCTCGTCGTCAGCGAAGCCATGCAGTACGCCTTTTCCCGCGAGCGCCCCGAGACGGACAACAACCAAAGCAAATTCTTTCAGAACACCGGTTACAGCTTCCCCTCCAACCACGCCATCGCCGCCTGGTCACTCGCCTCCGTCCTCGGCCAGGAATACCCGGGCGTCTGGTCGCGCCTCGCCGTTTACTCCGCCGCGTCCGCCGTCAGCATCGCCCGCGTCGTCGGTGAACAACACTTCCCGTCGGACGTTCTCGTCGGCAGCGCCTTCGGCTACCTCATCGGCCACTATGTCTATCGCGCCCGCCACAATGACGCGCTCACCTCTGAGTTCCGCTCCGCCGATCCCGCGCCGCACGGCCCCGGCGCCGTCCCCAGCTACCTCGTCCCCTACACGCCGGGAATTTCTCTGCAGCAATCCGCCCAGTCCATCGCCGACGAGCCCATCCCCGCCGTCTACAAACCGAATCCCGCCGACATGGATCCCGACGGCCGCGGCTCCGTCTATGTCCCGATGGACAGCTGGATCTACCCCGCGCTCGATCGCATCGCCGGCTTTGGCTTCATCCCCACGCAATCCGCCGGCATGCGCCCATGGACGCGCCAGGAATGTCTCCGCCAGATCACCGAAGCCGAAGGCATCATCAGCTCGATCATGTTCGATCGCAACGCCACGCGCCGCGACCTCATCTCCGCGCGCGAAGCCACCCGCATGCTCCGCGATCTGAAAGACGAATTCGCGCACGAGGACGACTACTTCGAATACCTGAAGCTCGACTCGCTCTATGCACGCAGCACCACCATCTCCGGCGTCCCGCTGAACCGCTCGTGGGACTTCGGCCAGACGCTCGACAACGATTACGGGCGCCCCTACGCGCAAGGCACCAGCGCCATCAGCGGCGGATCCATCGCCGCCGTCAGCGGCCGCTTCTCGTTTTACATGCGCGACGAATTCCAACACGCGCCCGGATACGCCAACTACGCGCAGTCCGTGCTCGACTTCATCAACGGCCCGCAAAGCGGTGGCATCGACGAGCCGCCTCCCTTCGGCCTCAACTTCTCGTCCATCAATCGCAACGTCCCGGTCGAGATGTACACGGGCCTGCAACTCGGCGGCTGGGAATTTCAATTCGGCAAGCAGGAAATCTACTGGGGCCCGGGCTACGACGGCCCGCTGTCGTGGAGCATCAACGCCGTCCCGACGTACAACGCGCAGATCGTGACGACGCGCCCGCACCAAATGCCGTGGTTCTTCGCGCCGCTCGGTACCTGGAGACTTGATCTCGTGATGGGCAAGCTCAGCGGCCACACTTCACCCGCGCGCCCCTGGTACAACGGCCAGAAAATCACGTTGAACTTCGGCAGCATCCTCGAAATGGGCTTCACCCGCTGGTCACTCTTCGCCGGAGTCGGCTCGCCGCTGACCATCAAAAATTTCTGGGAGAACATCATCTCCACCAGCTCCGACTTCAGCGGCAAGGATCCCGGCGACCGCAAGTCTGGCTTCGACTTCCGCATCCACGTCCCCGGCGCACGCTGGGTCACGCTTTACGCCGACAGCTACGCCGACGACGACCCCAGCCCGCTCGACGCCCCACGCCGCTCCGCCTGGACGCCGGGCATTTACTTGGCAAGAATTCCGTTCCTGCCCAGAGTCGACTTCCGCTTCGAAGTCCCCAGCACGCTCCTCTTCGCCGGCGACCAGGGCCCGCACTTCCAATACAGCAACGACCATTACGTCGACTCCAACATGAACAAGAACTTCTTCTTCGGCAACTCCGTAGGCCGCGACGGTCGGAGATACGAAGGTTGGACCACCTACTGGTTCGGCGCCAGAACAAACATCCAGGCCGGCTACCGCCAAACCATCCGCTCCGAACAACTGCTCCCCAACGGCACCGGCCCCAGCGGCGGAACGCAATCCGACGGCTTGCTCCGCTCCACAGTAGCGCTGGGCCAACACTTCACCGCAGGCCTGTTCGTCCAATACGAGAGATACAACGAACCGATCTTGACGCAGACCATGGGCGGCCCACAAAAAGATTGGACCGGCCAGTTCCAGCTAAAGTGGGACCCAAAAACCACCGCCCAAATCGCCCGCTAATCGCCGCAAAGAAATCGCACAAAAGAATTGTCATCCTGAGCGCAGCGAAGGACCTGCTGTTTCTTTTTAACCTGGCTCTTTCTCTAAACAGAACCAGAAATGTCATCTCGACCGGAGCATTCGCGCCGCGTGCGAATCCGAAGCGGAGAGACCTGCAATTTCTTACCGTCAGCTAGCCCCATCATCAAACTTCGCAAACAAATTATTCATCGACTCCGAAAATAGCGGATGCGCCCAAATCCCATCCCGCAGAACTTGATACTTCAACCCACCCATCATCGCCGTCTCAATCAGACTCATAATCTCCCCGCCCTCTTCCCCGAGAACAGCCGCGCCAAGAATTAAATCCGTCTCCGCATCCACCAGCGCCTTCATAAACCCGCGCGTCCGCCCCGTCTCCAGCGCCCGCGCCACGGACGACATCGGCAGCCGCGCCACCCGCACCTTCTTCCCCTGCTCCGCCGCCTCGCGCTCACTCAATCCAATCCGCCCCAGCTGCGGGTCAATGAACACGCAATACGGCAGCATCCGGCCGCGCGTTGATTTGTCACCGCCATCGAGCAAATTAGCCTTCAACACTCGATAGTCGTCATAGGAAATATGCGTGAACGCAGGACCGCCCGTGACATCGCCCACCGCATATACGCCAGCCGCAGAAGTCTCCAGCTTGTCATTCACCTGGATAAATCCGTGCGCATCCGTGTTCACCCCAGCCACCGCGAGATTCAGCGCCTCAACATTCGGCTTCCGCCCCGTCGCGGCCAGCAAATGCGATCCGCTGACAACGCGCATCTGGCCGTCGCCGCTTTCGGCCATCATCTCGACGCCACTCGTCGATTTCGCGACGCTCACCACTTTCGTCGACAGCAAAATCTCGATGCCATCTTCACGCAGGATCTTCGCCATCTCTTCCGCAACGTCGGCGTCCTCCGTCTCCAGCAGCTGCGCACCGTGCTGCACAATTGTCACCGCGCTGCCGAAGCGGCGAAACATCTGCCCAAACTCGAGGCCAACATAACCGCCCCCAAGCACCAGCAAATGCTCTGGCACGGTATCTAATTCCATGATGCTCACGTTGTCCAGATACGGAACGCTCTCAATACCATCGACCGGCGGCGGACTCGCCCGCAGCCCCGTATCAATCACGATCCAATCTGCAGTCAGCACACGCTCGCCGCCCGCGTTCAACTTCACCCGCACCTGCTTCGGACCAACAAACGCCCCTTCGCCACGAAGAATCTCGACATGCTCTGCTTTCTCCAGCCGGTCTTCATCGCCATTCCGCCACTTCATCACCATCGCACGCTTGCGCTCGCGCACCGCCGCCATGTCGACCGTCACATCGCTGACGCGCACGCCATACTCCTCCGCGCGCCGCGCCATGTCCGCCACTTCCGCACTCGCCACCATCGTCTTCGTCGGCGTGCAGCCGTAATTGGAGCAAGTCCCACCCAGATACGCCCGCTCCACCAGCGCCGTCTTCTTGCCCTTGGCAGAAAGCGCTAGCGCCAGCGGATCCCCACACTGCCCCGACCCCAGGATGATCGCGTCAAAATGCTCAACTGCAGTTACATTTCCACCGCTGGACATAACTCTCCCCAAATTCAATCTCTACTGACTGCAGGAAGACTGCTCAAAAACAATTGTCATCCTAAGCGCAGCGAAAGATCTGCTGTTTCTTTGGACTTGCACTTGCTCTCAACTTAGACGTGCGAAACGGTAAACAACCCGCCAAGAATCGCCACCAAATCCTCCGTCACCGCGACAACAAAATCCGGCAACCCGGCCTTCGTCACCAGGGCATGCCGCGTGTGATATCCGCCATACGTCCCAATCAGCGCGCCAACAATACCGCAGACAATCCCCAGTACCGTGCCGCCGCCAGCCGCGAGCGCCAACGCGCATCCGCACAACCCGCCAAATAAAACGCGAGCCGCAACCTGCGGCGGGACGGTCCGCGCAGGAGTCTTCGGCAGCTGATCCGTCACCAGCTCCCCACATGCCAGCAGAGTGAACAAAATCACCGCCCACGTTGCACCCATGAACGCCAGCTTCGTCCCCGCAAGATGCAGCCATCCCAGGTGCGCACCCCAGCAAACCACCGCCGGAGCCGTCATCGCCCGCATCCCCGCCACCACCCCAATCAAAACGCAGAACAAAAGTATCGTCGTCATCATGGCAATCTCTCCTCAAACTGAAAAGTGTAGGCCCAATATAGAGCGCAGTAAGCCAGCTTCAGAGAACGCGCGTCACCGCATCCAGGCTGTCCACCGAAATATACGCCCCGCCGCACTCCCCAGCCTCAGTCCCGGATAGCAGAAACACGCGTCCCACGCCGGCAGCATTCCCCGCGCTAACATCCGAGCACCGGTCCCCCACCATCACGCTTGCCGCCAAGTCAAGATCCAGCTCCCGCGCCGCGCGCAGCAACATCCCCGGCCCCGGCTTGCGATCCACGCACTCGCGCTTGTACTCGCCCACGCCATGCTCGGGATGATGCGGACAGTAGTAATACGCCGCCATCGCCACGCCTTGAGCGGTAAATTGTTCACCCATCCACTGCATCAAATCGCGAAATTGTTCTTCAGAATAAAGCCCGCGCGCAATCCCCGATTGATTCGTAACCAGAGCAATTACAAATCCAGCATCCCGTGCCGTCCGGCAAAGCTCCCAGATGCACGGCACCCACTCCACGTCTTCCGCCCGCGACAAATACCCGACCTCGCGATTCACCACGCCATCGCGATCAAGAATCAGCGCCTTCCGGCTCACTTGCTCTTGGCCCCAAACTTCTCCGGATACAGCGTCTCCTCCATCAGCCCCACCACAATGTGGCCGAACAGAATGTGCGCCTCCTGGATATTCTGCGTCCGCTCACTTGGCACCCGCAGCATCGTGTCGCACAACTCCGCCATCTTGCCGCCGCCCTTGCCCGTGAAGCCGACAGTCACGATCCCCGCATTCCGTGCAGCTTCCAGCGCACAAAGTATGGTCGGCGAATTTCCCGAAGTCGATATCCCGACCAGCACATCGCCTTTCCTGCCGAGTGCCTCGACCTGCCGCGCAAACACCTGCTCATAGCCAAAATCATTCGCGCAAGCCGTCAGCACACTCGTATCCACTGACAGCGCCAGACTCGGCAGCGCAGGACGCCCCACCGTAAACCGCACCACAAACTCCGCCGCAAGATGCTGCGCGTCCGCCGCGCTCCCACCATTACCGCACCACAGCACCTTGCCTCCGCCGCGCATGCAATCAATAAATTGCTCAGCTACGGTTGCAATTTCGCCCATCAGCGTCTCGTCTGCCGCAATCTCCAGCAGCATCGCTGCCGTCAGGCTCACTTCTTCGTGTATCCGTTGCTGAAATCTCATCCGCCCACGCTCTCCAACATATTCGCTATATCTCAATTGTCCTGGAACCAGTCTAGGCTGCTCAAACACCACCGCCGCTTCAACAATCGCCGCCCCTTCCACAACCGCCGGAGCCAACTTCCGTTGCCTATCCTGATACCAAACAAGCCCCTTCAAACACAATCCCACCAGCAGCGCCAGGTAAACAACCAGACTATATCCCGCCATCACGCAGAACAGCACACCGAGCCCAACTCCACCTGCAACCTTATAGAAAAGCGTAGCCGCCGCCACTCCCGGCACCACCGTCTGGCACCAGAACCAGCCCCAATCTTTCTCCGTAGAAGGCAGCATCGCCAGCGCCACAATCAGCGACAGCAATACACTTCCGGCGACAAGCCAAAGCAGCGCGTTCCCGAACCAATCCATCTGCCGCCGCGTCAACTTGTCCCCCGTGGATTAACGCGCAGCAGCCTGCTCCTCCAACAAACTCTCCAACTCCGCCACCACCCTGTCCACTCCAACATCTTCCATGCAAACATTCCGCGCACAAGCCGCAAACTCGCGTCCGTCATAACAAGGCCGACACGCCAGCCGCTGGCCTCCCCAGACCCCGCGCACCCGCTCCCGCCGCGGCAAAAAATTGCCCATATTCGTCGGCCCAAAAATCGCCAGCACCGCCGCGTGTGAAACTCCCGCCACATGCAGCGACCCCGTGTCATGTGTCACCACCGCATCGCACGCGTCATACACCGCGACCAACTCCGGCAACGAAGTCCGCCCAATCAAATCCCGCACACCGGCCCCGCGGTCCAGCAGATGGCCGAAACTCTCTCGCACCCATCCGTCCTCAGCCGACCCCGTCAGCACCACCTCATATCCCCGCGCCAGCAAAACGCGAGTCAGCGCGACATAATTCTTGAGCGGCCACCGCCGCAGCGCTCCCTCCCGCATCACGTTCTTCGCCCCAGCCGGAACCATCGCCACTCGCCGCCCGGTAATCGGCGGTAGAGCAATCTCAACTCGCAACTTCGGCACCAAGTCCGGCCGCGCCAGCCGCATATTTTCGCCTGCATCCTCCGGCGAATAAGCATCCGCCCGCAGCCCCAGCACCCGCGCATATTCATTCGCATGCCAGCGCCCGTCGATCAACATCCGCTCCCGCACCTCGCGCTCCAGCCGCACCCGCCGCCCAGCCCGCACTACCCGCGCCAGCAACTCATACCGCCGGTCATACTGCATCACCGCAACCAGGTCGTACCGCCGCCCAGCCAGCCGCCGCCACAATTCCCCCAGCGCCCGCACCTGCCCCGCCCGTCCCTGCTGAAACAGCTGCCGTTCATCCACCTCAATCCGGTTCACCCACGGATACATCCCCAGCAGCGGCGCCACTACCGCACCGCACACCCAATCCACCCTGGCACCGCTCTGATACAACCGCTGAGCCGCGGGCAGCAGCATCAAAACATCCCCGATTGCCCCCAGCTTTACCAGCAACACGCTCTCTGGATCCGTCACGCCAGGCGCGGGCGAAATACTCACGGTTGTCTTTGACATCCACGGCACCGCCGCAGCCGCATCCAACTCCTCGACTTCTGTTTCGCCCCTAGCTGCCATCTCTCCATAAAGTTACACTTATTCTTTTCCCGGGAATCCCTCGACTTTGGCCCAAGCTCCCACCTTCGCGCCGCCCGCTAGCACCACGCTCTCGCAGCGCCTCGTCCGCAACGCCGGCGCCAATCTCGTCCGCATGCTCTCTTTCGGCATCGTCGCCATCGTCCTGCCGATGGTCCTCGTCCGCCATCTCCCGCCCGCCAGCTACAACGCCTGGATCCTCATCCTGCAGCTCGGCGCCTATGTAAATTTTCTCGACCTCGGCATCCAGACCGCCCTCAGCAAATACGTCGCCGAGTATGACGCCACCGGCGACCGCCGCGGCTGCGATCGCGTCACCGCCAACGGACTCTTCCTCCTCCTCATCACCGCCGCCCTCGGCACCATCTTCACCTTCGGCATGGGACTCAGCGTCTCCCACCTCTTCCCGCAAATGCCGCCCGACCTCGTCATCGAAGTCCGCTGGGCCATCATCTTTTACGGATTCTCGATGGCGCTATCGCTCCCCGCCTCCGCCTTCGCCGGTATCTTCCTCGGCCTGCAGCGCAACGCTGTCCCCATGTTTCTGCAGAGCAGCAACAAGCTGCTCACCGGACTCGTCACCATTGCCTGCGTCCTCCTCCATACCCGCATCCGCGTCATGGGCATGTCGGTCGCCGCCGTCAACATCGCCTTCGCGTTAGCGCAAGTCATCAGCTGGAAGGCGCTAGCCAACCACATCCAGGTCCGCTACAACCTGGTCGATCGCAAAACCATCTCGACGCTCCTCCGCTACTGCGCCGTTCTCACTCTCTGGGGGGTGGCCGGCCTCTTCGTCTCCGGCTTTGACACCATCATCGTCGGCCACTTCGACTTCCACGCCACGGCGTACTACGCCGCATCTGCCAACGCGACCAGCTTTCTCTCAGCACTGTTGGCAGTGGTCACCTCGCCGTTAATTCCCGCGACCAGCGCACTCAGCGTCCACCAATCCCCGCAGCGTTTAGGAAATCTGCTACTCCGTGCCACCAGATACAACGTCGCCTTCATGTTGATCGCCGGATTGCCCCTCCTGATCTTCAGCTTCCTGGTCCTGCGCACATGGATGGGCAACAACTTCGCCCTTCAAGGCGTCCCCTTCCTGCGATTGTTGCTGATCGGCGTCATGGTCCGGCTCATCGGACTCCCCTATGCCGTCATGGTCATCGGCACCGCCAAGCAATGGGTCGCAACGCTGTCCCCCATCTGCGAAGCCGTTGTCAATTTCACCGTCTCCCTCATCCTCGTCCAAAAAATCGGCGCAGTCGGCGTAGCCTGGGGCACCCTCATCGGAGCTTTCGTCAGCATCGGCCTCCATTTCACCGTCAGCATGTACTACACGCGCGACAAGCTGGCCATCTCCCGCCGCCGCCTGGTAGTCCGCGGAGTCCTGCTCCCACTAGCCGCCGCCATCCCAACAGCACTGGCCGTCCGCTACTGGTGGGGAACCAACGCCATTCCAACCCTGTCCCCACTAGCTTGGACCGCGCTGGCCCTCTCAACCGCAGCACTGCTGTGGTTCGTAACACTGGACTCGTATGCAAGAAACAAACTCCTCCGCCGCGCTTGAGCGGGCGTTCTTGAACGGTTTTTTTGGTCTGTGATGGTGATCAACGCCAGCAGCCTGACAAACAAGTGAGAGAAATTTATGACCAAAGATCCAGCCCCATCCCCACGCGATGCCGACAACACGCGCGCGCCTCATGCCGGCAAAAAACCTCCCCTGTTTCCCGAGAACCTCCAGTTCTGGTTTGAGACCAAGCGCGCCTTCGGAGCCTCCAGCTACGGCGGCAGCGAGTTTGGTGAGGTGCTGGCCACAGTCTCCCGCATCGTCTCCGGGGATTTCGATAGCTGGTACAACCAGTGGAACGCGACCGCCGAGCGAGTCGCAAAAGAAGCCAGGCAGCAACTCGCGAAAGGTCATCGCATCAGCGCACGCGACAGCTTTCTGCGCGCCTCAACCTATTACCGCGCATCCGAATTCTTCCTGCATGCCGATCCGAAAGATCAGCGCATCGCCAACGCCTACCGAAACTCCGTCGAAAGTTACAAAGCCTGCGCCGCGCTCTGCGATCCGCCGGTAGAAGCCGTCGAGATTCCCTACGAGAACACGACGCTCCCCGGATATTTCCATCGCGTTGATACCTCCGGCCGCAAGCGCCCACTGCTCATCATCCACTCCGGCTTCGACGGCTCCGCAGAAGAGCTCCACCCGGAGGGCGCGCGCGCCGCAGTCGAGCGCGGCTATAACGTGCTCGCCTTCGACGGCCCCGGCCAGTACGGACCGCTGCATCGCGAGGGCCTGACCTTCCGCCCCGACTGGGAGAAAGTTGTCACTCCCATAGTTGACTTCGCGATACAGCGGCCCGAAGTCGATGAGTCAAAAATCGCGCTGCTGGGCGTAAGCCTCGGCGGCCTGCTCGCTCCCCGCGCAGCAGCATTTGAGAAGCGCATCTCCGCGCTGATCGCCGACGACGGCATCTACGATTACGCCGCGACAAACTTCGCGTCCGTCCCTCCCGGCCAGCGCGCGGCAGCAGAAGCCGCGATGCTCGCGAAAGAAGCGCCGGAGACTGATCGCATGATCGAAGCCGCCATGCAGAATTTCCCAACCGCAGCTTGGGCGATCGCGCACGGTATGTTCGCCTTCGGCGCCGCAACGCCGCGAGCCTACATAGCTGCCACGCTTCCCTACCATCTCCGCGACGGCATCGCCGAAGCCATCGCCTGCCC
>Ga0302324_100005136_pt1 | contig 28717 bp, 29 predicted proteins | sample Palsa_T0_1_FD_201949 | JGI IMG/M metagenome (GOLD analysis project Ga0302324, IMG submission 201949) | Peat permafrost microbial communities from Stordalen Mire near Abisko, Sweden - Palsa_T0_1 | ecosystem: Environmental > Terrestrial > Soil > Palsa > Peat permafrost | place: Sweden: Abisko...
AGGAGACGCGATCGGGCGATTCGGGGTGATTGGTTTCCCGCAAATGCTCGGTATACAGTTCGTCGTAGACGACGATCATGTTAGGTGCGCGGCTTGGCCGTCGGCGTGGGATGCGGCGCCGGACCGGCGGGGCCGAGACCCTTGAGCGCCTTGTCGACTTCGGCCGCCAATTGCGTGCCCGGCTTGACGAACGCCTTGAAGGCAGTATACTCCCGGCGCGCGGTCGGCTTGTCGCTGATACCAACCGAACACTTGGCGTAGACGTAGAACAATTGCGGGTTCTGCTTCATGAAGCTCGGCGCGTTCTTATCGATCGCGCTGAACACTTGCGAACATTCCTTGTAGTTCTTCAATTGAAAATCCGCCGCGCCGAGCCCGGCCAGCGCGGCCGGCGTATGTTGCACTTGGAACGAGGCCAGATACGTTTTGCGCGAGTCGTCGTATTGCTTGTTGATCGCCTGCGCCTCCCCGAGTTTGATCAGGACGGCCGGGTCGCCGGGAACGACGTCGGCGAGCCGCTTGAAGAATGCGAGCGCGTCCGCCGGCTTGCCCTGCGAGAGCGAGAGTTCGCCTAGGCGGTCCAGCGCCTGCGGGTTGTCGTTACCGGGGCCAAGCGCCGCCTTCCACTCGGCTTCGCCGGCCGCCGGATCCTTGGCGATCTGAAAATCGTAGTCGCCGTAGGCCACGTGCACCGCTAACACGTTGGGGTATGTCGCGACCGCGCGCTTGAGCTGCGCGAGCGCGTCGTCGTTCATCTTCTCGTCGCGGTAGAGCTGGTATTCTTGCAGGATGACGGCGGCCTTGTTGTCATCGCTCGTCTCGACCGCGAGCAGTTGCTCGTACGTTGCGATCGAGTCCTTGACGTCGTGGTTCGCGGCTTCGAGACCCGCCCTTCCGAGCAGCGCGTCCGGCGACTTCGGGTCGACCGTCAACGCCCGGTCGAAATCTTGCGCCGCAAGCGCCAGCGCCTTTTGCGACACGTAGGCGCGCGCCTCGAGCACGATCGGCCCCGCATCCTTGGGGTCGAGCTTGGCGGCCACCTCGAATTGCGTGCGCGCGTCGTCGAACTTGCCTTCCTGCCCCAGCACCAAACCATAGTTCTCCCAGACGCGTTTGTCGGTCGGGTTGAACGTCGTCGCCCGCTTCGCGACCCGTTCCGCGTCGGCGGCGCGATTGGTCTGTAGATAGAGGGTGGTCAGGGTCAGCAAGATCTGCGCGTTGGTCGGATCTTGGTTCGTGGCTTGCTCGAAGTCCTCGGTCGCCTCTTTGATGTGTCCGAGCGCTTGGTTCGCTACGCCGTCGAGGTAATACACTTGCGCCGTCTTGGTACCGAGCGAGAGCAAGCGCTGGGTCAGCGCGAGCGATTGATCGAACTTGCTTTCCCCTAGGTAGTAGCTCGCAAGGTCTTGCAGCGAATCCTTGTCGTTCGGGTCCGCTTTGATCTTGGCCTCGAGGCGCGGAATCGCGACTGCCGGCGACTCGGGCGTCGCCGTCGGCAGCGGCGCCGAACCTTCGGCTGAAGGCGACGGGGTCGCGTTCTTCGGACTGCCCAAGACGTTTTGGCTCGCGGCGAAGCTGACGCCGAGCGCGAGCACCAAGATGAGCAGAAAGCGGGAGGCATTGTTCACGGGGACCGACTTTCGAATTTAGGCGTGCACGGTGGATTGAAGTTGCTTGGTCAGCTCCGGCACGATTTGGAACAGGTCGCCGACGACCAGCAGATCGGCGAACTCGCCGATCGGCACCGAGGCGTCCTTGTTGATAGCAACGATCGTACCAGCCGTTCGCATTCCAACTTTGTGCTGGATCGCACCGGAAATGCCGACTGCGATGTAGAGGTTCGGGCTGATCGTCTTGCCCGTCTGCCCGATCTGCAAGCTGTAAGGGACCCAGCCCGCGTCGGCGGCGGCCCGCGAGGCCCCAACCGTCCCGCCCAGCACGTTCGCCAGCGGCCGCAAGAGCGTCTCGAACGGTTCCGGGCCACCCAGGCCCCGGCCGCCGGCTACCACCGCGGGCGCTTCCTCGAGCCCGATTTCGCCCGAAACTTCCTCCGATTCGCTCTCGATGACCATCGCGTAGCTCTTGCCGGCCGGTTTCTCGAGCGTCACGATCTGCGCGCCCGCGCCGCCAGCTGCGGCGGCGAAAGAGTTGGGCCGCACGGTCGCGACGCCGTAGTCCGCAGCCTTGTAGGTGCAGGTCGTGATCGTCGTGCCGCCGAGTTTGGGCGAAACGCAGCCGACCGTTCCTCCGTCGACGCCGATCGACGTGATGTCGGAGGTCAGGCCCGCGCCCAGCCGCGCTGCTATCCGCCCTGCGACGTCGCGGCCTTGCAAGGTGTTGGGAATCAGGATCAGCGCGGGACCGACGCTCTTGGCAACCGCTTCGAGGTAGTCGATCGCGGGGTCGAGCAGGTACTTGTCGACGTCGGGATCGTCGGCCACGTGGATCGTGTCGAGAGGGTAGCTTTTCAGCGTCTCGGCCAGCGCCGGCGAGCCGCTGCCGGCGACGACCGCGTGGGCTTTACCGCCCAAGGCGTCGGCGAGCTTGCGCGCTTCGGTTGCGAGTTCGTAGCTGACCTTGCGCGTCTGGCCGGCCTTGTGCTCGACGAACGTGATGACGTGCTGCATTAGACGAGCTTGCGCTCCTTCAAGAAATCGAAGATGATCTTGGCGCCCGCGGCACCGTCCTCGGCGACGACGATTTGCCCCTTGCCGCGCTCGGCCGGCTTCGCAATCGTGAGCAGCTCGGTCTTGGCGCCGTCGCGGCCGACCGGGCGATCGAGCGCGAGGTCCGCGACCGCAAGAATCGCGATCATTTTTTTCTTCGCTCCCATGATGCCTTTGAGCGAAGCGTAGCGCGGCTCGCCGACGCCCATCGTCACCATCAACACGGCCGGAAGCGGCGCCGTGACCGTTTGGTGGCCGCTATCGGTCTCGCGCACGACACGCAGCTTTCCGTCCGTTATTTCGATCTTGGCGGCGTTGGTCAGCCCCGGAATCCCAAGGTGCTCGGCGATCGCCCCGGAGACCCCGCCCGTATTGCCGTCCTCGGCCAGCCCCCCGCAGATGATCAGGTCGTAGCCGTGTTTCTTCAGCGCTTGCGCGAGCACGTACCCGGTCACCCACACGTCGGAGGCCTCGAGCGCCGGATCGCTGACGATCACGGCATCGTCGACCCCCATCGCCAGGGCTTTCCGCACGACTTCTTTCCCGCTCTCGGGCGCCATCGTCAGGACGGTGACGGTCGTGTCAGCTCCAAGCTTTTCCTTGAGCTGCAGCGCCGCTTCGATCGCGTACTCGTCGAACGGGTTTAAAACGGTCTCGACACCGGCTCGCACCAGCCGCTTCGTCGCGGGGTCGATGCGCTTCTCGGCATTGGTGTCGGGGACCAGTTTAACGGTGACGACGATCTTCAAACGGTCTCGAGCCTCCGGAAAAACGGGTAGGGGCAAACTCACTCCGATTGCCTGTTCACGGGTCGCGGCCCTGCTCGCCAAAGGTCGCAACCATCCCGCTTCGCATCGCGAAAAGCAGCCAGCGCGCGGTCAGTAGAGACCACGGGCGCGTTGGTTGCGCTAGCGACGGCGGCTGGGGCGGCCTGGAGCCGTGGGAGCGGGCGCCGAGCCTTCCGGCGATGTTTCGGGTACGTCCGCGGGGCCGACAACGCGCCGAGAGCCACGGGCTGCGTAACTGGGATCGGCGCAGCGGAGGACCGAACCTCGGTTCTTCCTGCATGCATCGTGGAGGATACGTCCGTGCCGCCTACGCCGCCAGCGGCTCGCGAACCGCTTACCCCTACTCAGCGATCGGTCTGGATCGGCGTGATGTCGCTCGGTGTCGTACTCGCTGTCATTGGCTTCTTCTTCGTAGGCTCGGGCGAGAGCGGCTCCGGTGTTACGCTCCCGGACCTCCTGTTCGCCGGGCTCGCCGCGGCGGGTGGTGCAATGGTCGCTGTCGGTGCGATCATGCTGTTTCACCGGCCGGACCGGAAGCCGCGCTAGAAGATCCCGCCGCAAGAAAGCGACCGAGGCGCAAGAGAAACAGCGTCACGAGCATTGCTGGTCCGTAGAGCGCGATCCCGAGCTGGACGAAAAACTCCGGATCGCCGAGCAGCTTCAGATACTCGGAATTCGCGCCGGCCGCTTCCCCGAACGTCGCGGATCCGAAGAATTCGACCGTCGCGATCACCGCCGTCACGTAGGCGAAGAACAGATAGAGGCGACTGCCCCGCGGAAACGCGCCGCGATCTACGTTCGTGATGCTGTGTCCCGAAACCAAGATATCCCAGACGAGCGAAAGGAAGAGCAGGCTCGCGAACGCGAGTGCGATCTCGTCGCCAGCCCGTCGCGCGACGGCGAAGATGACGGCGTAGAGCGAGTCGAGCACGAGCATCGAGACGTTGAGAATAAGGATGAGACGCAGCGGTTCGTCGAGTCGTTCGCGCGGGGTCGTGCGCCTGAGCCAGATCAATCCGACGAGACTTGCCAAAGCGACGTAAAACATGAAGCATGCCGGTTTCTGGCTGGCGACGGACGCCGGTAACAGCAGTGAGAATCCCCAATCGAGCCACAGAACGAGCGCGTACAAAACAACCGGCGCGAGCCACGGGACGATCCGCAGTCGACGAATCGTGATCAACAGCGCCGCGAATACCGCGCCTGCGGCAGCGAAGAACACCGGAGTCATGGCCCCGCGCGGTGTTCCCATGGCGTCTTGCACGACGGCGCTGGCGATCACGACGAACGCGAGCGGAGCCCACGGAAGCCGGATAGGCCAGTACTCATTGATGCGCGCCGGCCGTAAGACGACGAACCCAACCCCGGCGGTGATTAGCGCCACGGGAAACGATTGCAAGACTCCCCAACCGGTTACGTACAGCGTCAGTCCGATCGCGAGCACGGCAACGGCGACATTGAGCGCGAACGATCGGTCGACGCGTCCGGCCAAACGAAGAAGCGAGTAGCCGCTCCGCACGATGGAATCGTCCATCTCGGCCCAGTCCGTGCCGGCCAAGAGAAAGAGGAACGGCAGCGGGATGCGCACGAGCACGAGCAAGTCTGCAAACTCATCCGGATGCAGGCACGCGGCGACGAATGCGAACGCGAAGAATACAAAATAGACGACCCCGATCGCTTGCAGGGTGCGATAGATGGCCGGGTGGCGCCGCTCGGGGGTATAGTTTTTTCGATACAATCCGGGGATTGCAAAGATGAAAAAACCGATGGCCGGTAGGCAGAAGAACACGACCAGCTCGCCGATCTTGTCTAACGGCTCGCTGAACGTCACGGCGACGACGAACACGTATAGCGCCGAGAGCGCGATAATAAAGAACCAACGCCCGACCCATCGCGCGTACGCCAAGCCCGCGGCAAGGAGTGCGAGAGACGTCAGCAGTGAGACGACGGAAATGAGATAGTTCAGCAGCGAAAGGCTGAGAAGTACGCCATCCTTCGTCGTGATCTCGATCGGTGCGAATGGAACGCCGCGGAGCAGAAGGGCCAGCGCAGACACCACGATCTGCGCGAAGACGACACCGGTCAGCGCCTTGAGGCGCGGCTCCATCGTCCCGAGCGAGATGAAATAATCGCGTGGCGAGGGCTCGTGGTCCCGTTCACCGGCCGCGTCGGCGTCCGGAACCAGCAGCTTGAGTTCGGAGACGAAATCGTCCTGGAACAACGCCGAAATTTCCCTCGCTAGGACAAACCGATCTGGGTTTCGTTCATGGGATGACCGGGAGTCGAACCCGGATGCTCTCTCGAGCGGCAAATTTTAAGTCTGCTGTGTCTGCCGATTCCACCATCATCCCGATGGGTCTGCTGCGCCCCGAGCGGCCTCTTCGGGTCCGCGGCACGCGTTCACTCCGCCGCGGACGCCGACCGCCAGAGCAGGTACCCGAGCAGCAGATCGTTGACTTCGAGCAGCGCCGCGTCTGCCGCAAGGGCACGCAACGTCTGGGCCAGGATCAGCGCACCGCCCGCCAAGATGTCCGCGCGCTGCGGCAGCATGCCCGGCATCGCGCGCCGTTGTTCGAGGTTCGCGGCCAGGAGGCGTTCGATCGTGGCCTCGAGCAACGCGCTCGGAAGGATCGCGCCGCTGACACGGTCGACGTGCGAGCCGAACGCGACCGCGGCCAGGGTGAGCGCCGTGCCCGCAACGGCGCGGACTTCGTCGGGCCGGCCCAGCGCAATGAACGAGCCGACCTCGGCGTCGATTGCGAGCCGCGCTTCGCGCGCGGCCGCGCGCGCCTCTTCTCCAGCACAACCGCCCATCAGCGCCGGAAACCGCTCGCTCACGCGTACCGAACCGATCTCAACCGAGCGGCCGCGTTCGAGGCGGCCGTCGCAGCCGAGCGCACATTCGGTCGAGCCGCCGCCGATATCGACGACCGCGATCCGCCGGCCGTCACGCGGCGCGCCGTAGGTCGCTCCAATGAAACTCGCGCGCGCCTCGTCCAAGCCGTCGAGGACCTCGAGCGGTGCGCCCGCAATCGCGCGCACGCGTTCGGCGAACTCGGCCGCATTGACCGCCCTGCGCACGGCGCTGGTCGCGATGCACGCGATCGCCGCATCGCGGGCCTGCGCCCGCCGGGCGAACTCCGCCACCGCCGCCAAGGTGCGCTCCATGGCCGCCGGCGCCAGCGCCCCCTGCGCCTTCAGGCCCTCGCCGAGGCGCGTTCCCATCTGCCCGTGCTCGAGCTGCTCGACCTCGCCCGGGGCGCGATCGCGCACGACCAACAGGCGCGTCGTATTCGTCCCGAGCGAGACGACGGCGCGCGCACGCTGGGAGCCGGTCAGTACCGCTTTCCGGCCGACGCCTCGCGCGTTTTTTGGATCCGCGAGAGCGAGCGCTCGTAGTTCTGGTTCGCGATGCCGGCGTACAGCACGTCGATGATCGAAAGCTGCGCGATCCGGCTCGAGGTGGCGTCCGAACCGAACGCCGTCTCTTTCGCAGCCGTGAACAGCCGGATATTCGAGACCTTCGTGATCGGCGAGGTCGCCCGGTGCGTGATGCAGATCGTCGTGGCGCCGGCGGTCTGCGCGTGCTCCATCGCATCGCACACGTCGCGCGACGCCCCGGTGTGCGAGATCCCAAGCGCGACGTCGCCGGAGCCCAGCAGCGAGGACGACATCGCCATCAGGTCGCTGTCGTTCAGCCAGACCGTTGGAATCCCGAGCTTCATGAACTTGTGGTACGCATCGAAGGCCAGCGGCGCGCTGCCGCCGATTCCGTAGACCTCGAGCCGGTGGGCCGCTGCCAGCGCCTCGACGGCCTTACGCAACTCGTCGTCGGATAGGACTTCGATCGTGTCCTTGAGCGCTTGGGCGTTGGCCTGGAAAATCTTCGCCTTGAGCGCTTCGAGCGAGTCGCTCGCGTCGATCTGTTCGTAGACGGTCTCGGTCGGACCGACCAGATCGCGCGCCAGCATGATCTTGAACTCCTGATAGCCCTTGTAACCGATCTTCTGGCAAAGGCGAACCACCGTCGATTCGCTCGTCTGCGTCCGCTCGGCGAGTTCGGTGACCGTCAAGTAGATCAGCTCTTCGGCGTATTTCAGGATGAAATCGGCCACGCGCTGTTCGGCGGTGCGTAGCGAGCCGTACGTACCTTGAATCCGGATAAAGCAGCCAGGTACGTTGACTGCCTCGATGCGCGCCATCTCGGGCGTTTTCATCCCGCCAAGATTCTACGTCGACGCGTTCCTTGCCTCGAAAAGCGCCGCCCGGCGTTTTTTCCGAATGAAGTGGCGCTCGGCCGGTTCGGGACGATCGGCCGGAGCCCACTCCTGGCTGGCCCGCAGATATTCGCCGATGCGACGCTCGAACGCGGGATCCACCAGGCGCGGCACGGGCGTCTCGGGTGCCGCCGGCGCGCCGGCGCTGCTGCCGGGGAGCGCTACCACCGGGTGGCGCGCACGACGGTCGAGGACGAGGTCGAGCGGCGTGCGCCGCGCGCAGCTCGCCACGTACGCCGGCCGATGCGCTGCAAGCTCCCGAGCCGAAACCGCGGCCAGGCTACCGTCGGCCAGCCGGACCGTCGCACCGTGATGGTGCACGTTGATGACGGTGCCCGTAACCGTCACGGCCAGCTGTCCTCGCGACGGGCCTGGGGCGACGGCTGCGCGAGGCCGCGCACGTAGATGATCTCCTCGTTCGGACCGACCATGTGAAGTTCGTCGTGAATTTCGGGCACCGCGCCGGCCGCATCGCCCAGCCGCGCAATCGCACGCCGTTGCGAGGTTTCGCGCGCGCGCAGCGCCGCGATCTGGGCGCGGGTCGCGGACAGCTCGCCCGCGAGCGCGACGTTCTTCGCCACGATGCCGGCAAACTGAACGGCGGCCACCGCGACGACGGCCAGCGTCAGTACCAGCAGCGCGAGCCGGCCGGCGAGGCGAACGACGCGCGCGCTGGCCGGCATCACGTCAGGGCCGTCGCGAGGCGCGAGACGTTCTTGCGCTCCCAAGCCCCGATGCGCCGGAACTTCGCGTAGCGCCGCTCCCGCAGCACCGCCGGCGGCGTGTCCTCGAGCTTGCGCAACTCGTCGTCGATCGTATCGAGAACGGTCGCGACGAAGCCCGCGGCGTCGCGATGCGCGCCGCCCAGGGGTTCGCTGACGATCCGGTCCACGATACCGAAGCCGAGCAGATCGGCGCTGGTGAGCTTCAGATGCTCCGCAGCCTCGGGCGCGCGCGCCGCATCGCCCCAGAGAATCGCCGCGCAGCCTTCGGGTGAGGCGACCGAGTAGACTGCGTTTTCGGCCATGATCACGCTGTCGGCCAGAGCGATCGCCAGCGCACCGCCCGAGCCGCCTTCGCCGATGATCGTGGCCACGACCGGAACCGTCGCTTTCGACAACGCCACCAGACACGACGCGATCGCTTCGGCCTGCGCACGTTCTTCCGAGGCGATGCCGGGATCGGCGCCCGAGGTGTCGACCAGGGTCACGATCGGTAGTCCGAAGCGCGAGGCAAGGTCCATGAGCCGTCGCGCCTTGCGATATCCCTCCGGCGAGACCATGCCGAAATTGCGACGAATGTTTTCCTTGGTGTCGCGGCCCTTTTGCTGCGCCAGGTAGACGACGCGGCGCCCGCGCAGTTTGGCGAAGCCGCCGACCAGCGCCTGATCGTCGCGAAAATGACGGTCGCCGTGAAGCTCGTCGAATTGATCGAAGCCCGCGACGTAGTCATCCGAGATCGGCCGCTTCGGATGGCGCGCCATGTGCACGCGCTCCCAGGGCGTCAGGTTGCCGAACAGGTCGACCAGCAGCTCGCGATACTTCTCCTCGAGCACCGCAGCGTCGCCCGATGCCCCGGTGCCGCGCTCGCGCAGCGCCGCAATGCGAGCCTCGAGTTCCTGCAGCGGGCCCTTCTCCCGCTCGACGATCAGATTCACGAGCGCCTCATTGGAGCGCGAACTCCGGAACCGCTTTGAGGGCGGGCGCGACGCGCTTGCGATCGACCGCATAGTCGAGAATGCGCACCAGCGTGTCGCGAACCTCCGCGCGCCCGACGACCATGTCGACGTGGCCCTTCTCCAAGAGAAACTCGGCGGTCTGGAAATTGTCGGGCAGTTTTTGGCGCAGGGTCTGCTCGATGACGCGCCGCCCCGCGAAGCCGACCGAGGCCCGCGCCTCTGCGATGATAATGTCGGCCTGGAATGCGAACGAGGCCGAAACTCCGCCCGTCGTCGGGTCCGTCAATACGGTGACGTACAAGTTGCCGTCGGCCATGAAGCGCTCGACGGCCTGCGTCGTCTTGGCCATCTGCATCAGGGCCAGCATGCCTTCTTCCATGCGCGCACCGCCGCTGGCGGTGAAAACGATGCAAGGAAGTTTGCGCCGCCGCGCTTCTTCGAGCAGGTTCGTGATGCGCTCGCCGACGACGGTCCCCATCGTGCCGCCGCGAAAATTGAAATCCATCACGCCCAGCGCCACCGGGAAACCGTCAAGGGTCGCAAACCCCGTCACGACCGCTTCGGAAAGGCTCGACTTGATGCGGTCGGCCTCCAATTTTTGCAGGTATGGCCGCTTGTCGGTCCATTGAAGCGGGTCGCCCGGCAGAATCTCGTCGCCGATTTCGACAAAATCCCCGTCGACGAGCGCATTGATGCGGTCGTAGGCGTGCATGCGAAAATGATAGTTGCACTTCGTGCAGACCGACAGGTTCGCTTCGAGGTCTTTCTTATACAACATCTCGCCGCAGGACGGGCACTTGGCCCACAGCGCAGCCTCTTCGGCCGGAACGTCCTTCTCGCGCAGGCGGCGCAGCCAATCGGGCATCGGCATCAGGCGATTTTCTCCGCGGCATCGAGCCGTGCCGGCGAGGGTGCCGAGTCACCAATCGCGGCGCCGATATCCGGCGCGCCGAGAATGCGCGTCGCATAGAGCCGGCGCAGTTGCTTGAGGTAGTTCGTGATCTCCTTGCCGTTGAGCTTCGATTCGCCGACCTCGCGGTCTTTGAAGACGTATGGGATCTCGATCGCCTTGCCGTACTTCGCCTTCACCGCGACCTCGAGACCGATCTTGAACCCGATCGGGTCGAGCTTCACGCCCGACAGCGCGTCGCGTTTGACCAGAAAAAAACCGCTCGTGATGTCGTTGATCGGCGTGAGCGGAAACGCCAGCCGGCAGGCCACCCACGAGGTGAAGATGCGGCGTTTGGGCCAATTCTCGATGCCGCCGCCCTTGACGTAGCGGCTGCCGACCGCGAGCCCGTAACGTCCGCTCGCGAGCGCCTCGACCATCTTCGGAATAACCGTGGCATCGTGGCTGAAGTCGGCATCCATCGCGCCGAGCGCTTCGGATTCGGGCCGTGCGAAACGCCAACCGTCGATCACGGCGCTCGAGAGGCCCATCTTCCCCGGCCGGTGCAGGCAGCGCACCGGATAGCGCTCCGCCAGCCCGTCGACGATCGCGCCGGTCCCGTCGGGCGAGTTGTCGTCGACCACGACCAACTCACCGTCCAACCCGTGCGCGCGAAAAATGTCGCTGACCGTAGCGATGAGGCGTTCGATCCCGCCCGCTTCGTTATACGTCGGAACGACGATGCTGAACCTCACGCGGTCGCGGACTGAGCCGATTTCATAAACTTTCCCTATACGCCGCAAATGCAGGTGTCTCATCCATTTGTGGCGCGTTCAGATGTCGCCCGAGGCATACAGCAGCACTGCGTAGGCCACGAGTCCGGCCGTTTCCGTGCGCAGAATCCGGCTTCCGAGCGAAACGAGCACAGCGCCCGCCAGCTCGAGCGCCCGCGCTTCTTCATGCGAAAATCCGCCTTCGGGCCCGATCGCGAGCAGCACCGAGCGCACGCCCTCGATCAACTCCGGCAGTCGCTCCCGCAGCGGTCCCGCGCCCGCCAGTTCCCACGGCACCAGCACCAAGTCGTAGCTCGCCGCCCGCTCCACCAGCCCCGCAAAGTCGATCGGCTCCGCTACCTCCGGAACCTCGACGCGACCGCACTGCTGCGCCGCGCTCTTCGCGATGCGCCGCCAACGCTCGAGTTTGCCGGCCCGCGCACCGTCCCCCGCCGTCCGCGAACTCGCAAACGGCAAGATCGCCGCCACACCGAGTTCGGTCGCCTTCTCGACCACGAAGTCCATCTTCGGACCCTTCGGCAGCCCCTGCGCGAGCGTCACCGCCAATCGCAACGCCCGCGGCGCCCCCGCCTCCCGCTCCAACACCGCCCGCACGTGCTTCCCATCGAGCCGCACGCGCCCCGCATAGACCCGCCCCGACGAATCGACGACTTCGATCGCATCCCCATCCCGCGCTCGCAACACGACCGCAACCTTGCGCGCATCCCCCGTCCCAAGCTCGACCGCGTCCCCCAGCGCAAACACCCCCGAAACAAAAAACCGCGGAACGCTAATGTCGATTCCCTAGCGCCGGCACGGCGCGCAAACGCCCACGGAGCGAAGCGAGCGCAGTCGAGCGGGCGTGCCGCGCGATGGCGGCGGGGCGTCGAGTTTCGAGTGGAGCGCCGGAGGCGCGGGAACGAGAAATCGTCGAGCAGCGGTTCCCCATGGATGTGGAACCGCGGGCGTCCCCGCCGACGTCGTGCGGCACGCCCGCTCGACGGGCCCCCAATCTAAGCACCGGTGTGGGGCCCCGCGCGCTTTGCGTGTGGGGGCGTGGAGCCGCGCAGCGGCGCAACGCTTTTAAACTGAAGGGGTCCCCATTCCGATTCTCACGCATCGGTGTGGGGCCCCGCGCGCTTTGCGTGTGGGGGCGTGGAGCCGCGCAGCGGCGCAACGCCTTTAAACTGAAGGGGTCCCCATTCCGATTCTCACGCATCGGTGTGGGGCCCCGCGCGCTTTGCGTGTGGGGGCGTGGAGCCGCGCAGCGGCGCAACGCTTTTAAACTGAAGGGGTCCCCATTCCGATGCTCACGCATCGGTGTGGGGCCCCGCGCGCTCTGCGTGTGGGGGCGTGGAGCCGCGTAGCGGCGCAACGCTTTTAAACTGAAGGGGTCCCCATTCCGATGCTCACGCATCGGAATGGGGAATAAAAGCGTCCTTGACGCGATCGAAGAAATTGCGGTCGTCGATTTGATCGCCTCCGACGCGCGCGAACTCCTCGAGCAGATCGCGTTCGCGCCGCGAGAGCTTCGCCGGGACGACGACGTGGACCGTAGCGAGCAGGTCGCCGCGAGCCGCTGAACGCACGGTCGGCATGCCCCGCCCGCGCACGCGGAAGGTCGAGCCGCTCTGCGTCCCGGGCGCGATCTGGACGCTGGCCTTTCCGTCGAGGGATTCCAGCTCGACCAGACCCCCCAGAGCTGCCTGCGTGAACGCGATCGGCACGTCGACATAGAGGTCCGAGCCGTCGCGGCGCAAACGCGGGTGCGGCGCGATGCTGAGGTAGACGTAGAGGTCGCCGGCCGGACCACCGCGCGTACCGCCTTCGCCGCTGCCCGAAATGCGAATGCGGCTGCCGTCGTCGACGCCGGCCGGGATCTTCACGGTCAGCGTGCGGGTGCGATCGAGGCGGCCGCGTCCGCGGCACGCTTCGCACGGGGTCGTGACGAACGATCCTTCGCCGTTGCATTTGCTGCAGGTGCTCTGGGTGACGAATTGTCCGAGCGGCGTCTGGCGCACGCTGCGCATCGCGCCCGTACCGCCGCAGCGATCGCAACGTTGCACGAGCGTGCCCGGTTTCGCGCCCGAACCCGCGCATTGGTCGCAAGCGGCGAGATGGTTGAACGAGATCTCGCGCTCGGCGCCGGAAAACGCTTCCTCGAGCGTGATCTGCAAGTCGTAGCGCAAGTCCGAACCGCGCTGCGGCCCCGCCGGCCGCTGCGGCCCCGCTTGGCGGCCGCCGAAGAACATGTCGAAGATATCGGTGAAGCCCTCGCCGCCGAAGTTACCGAAGCCGGCACCGCCGGCGGCGCCGTTCGTTACGGTGCCGTAGCGATCGTACTGCTGGCGCTTGCGCGGATCGCTGAGCACCTCGTACGCTTCGTTGATCTCTTTGAAGCGCGCTTCGGCCGTGGCTTTGTCGCTGGCGACGTCGGGATGGAACTTGCGAGCCAGACCGCGGTATGCGCGCTTGATGTCGGCCTCGGACGCATCGCGCCCGACGCCGAGTACGCTGTAGTAGTTGCTGGACACCGTTCGCTCTATCGAATCTCGCTGTTGGCCAGGTGCTGATTCAATGAATCGGCCGTTCCGGATGCGAGCGCGAGCAGGCGCGCGTAGGGCATGCGGCGCGGTCCTAAGATCGCGAGCACGCCGACCGCTTCGTCGCCGAAACGGTACGGCACGGTCACGACGCTGCACTCGGTGATCTCGTCGGAACCGAGTTCGTGACCGATCTTGACCGTAGCCGACGCGCTCGTCATCGAATCGGCCACCAGCTCGTAAAGCGCCTTCTGCTCCTCGATGATGCGCAGGATCGAACGCAGCTTGCGCAAGTCTTGAAATTCGGGCTGATCGAGCAGGTGCTGGGTGCCGCTCGAATAGACCGGCGGCGGTGCGTCGGTGCCGGCCGCTTCGCGCAACGCGGCGACCAGCGTCGCGACCAGCGACCCCGGCAAAGCGCTTTCGCGCACCACGGCTTGCAGGTCCGGCGCTGCGATCGCGCGGATCGCCCGGCCGCTCAAGGCGGCGTTGAGCCGGTTCGATAGGCGGGTCAAATCCTCGCCCGCGACGCCTTCGTGCTCGAACGGCGTTTGGGTCGCTACGCCCAGCGACGTCACCACGATGGCCAGGCCCGAGCGTTCCGAAAGCCAGACCAGCTGGATGTGCCGAAACGTCTGCGAATCGAGCTGCGGGGCGACGACGAATGCGACGCTGTGCGAAAGCTGCCCGAGCAGGCGGGTCGCATGCTCGATCACGTCATCGAGTTCCCGGCTGGCCGCGCGGAACTCGTCCTGGATCCGACGCTGATCCTGGAGCTGCAGCGGTTCGGGCTGCATCAGGCGGTCGACGTAGGTTCGGTAGCCGGCGTCGGAGGGCACGCGGCCGGCCGAGGTGTGGGGCTGCACGAGGTACCCGGCGGCCTCGAGTTCGGCCATCTCGGTTCGAATCGTGGCCGAGCTGACGCCTAAGTTGTACTTCTGGGTGAGCGTGTTCGAGCCGACCGGTTCGGCCGTGGCGACGTATTCGTAGACCACGGTCGCCAGGATAAAGGCCTTCCGTTTATCAAGCTCGGGGCGGAGCACGCCCGGGTCCCCGGACGGCGGCACCCTAGCAGTCACCGAACGCGAGTGCCAGCATTACGCTTGAGCCTAACACCTATGGGGTGAGGGGTCAAGTCGGCAAGGCCGAGGGCAAGGGCGCCGGTGGCCCCGCCGGCGGCGCCGAGGGCGCTGGCGCCGGGCCACTGGCCCGTTCGACGGCAGCTTCGAGTTCCGGCCAGTCCAGCTCCCCAATCGAGACGTGCGTGACCGCGCCCGAACGGTCCAGGACGATCGTCACCGGTATCGGGGTCACACCATAGCGGTCGAAGATCTTGTGGTCGGGGTCGGCGATGACGCGCGCGTCGACGCCGTGCGAGCGCAGGAAGGCACCGGCAACGTCCCGGCTTTGGTCCGAGATCGCAAGCAGTTCGACGCTGTCACCGTAGGTGCGGCCCAGGCGTGCGAACGCCTCGAGTTCGTCCTCGCATGGATGACACCAGGTCGCCCAAAAGTTCACGATGACGGGCTTACCGGCGAGATCGGCCAGACGCCGGGCGCCGTCGCCCGCGTCGAAACTGAAATCGGGCGGCGGCAGTCCGTACGTCACCGCAGCCAAGCCCGTCAGCGGCACGGACGTGCGCCGCGCAACGCCGGCAGCCGGCAAAGCGATCACGAGGAGCACGGTAAGAACGGCACGGAGCAACCGATGGCTCACGAGTCTATTTTCGGCGCGAAGCGGCCCGATTCGTCTCGGCTGCTAGTTGTCCGCACGCGAACGCCGCAGCGTGCGCCGAACTCGTTGGCTGCGCGAAAAGGCACCGCAGGAGCAGATCCGCCACTCGACGACGACGTCGAAGAGGCCGCGCGGGGTCGACGTCTTCGCTTCGGGCGGGCTCGCGATCGGGCGCAAGCACGCTAGACAGCGGGGCTGCCCGCCGTTGCAGCCGGGTCTTGGGATCGGGAGACGGCCCATGGCAAGGGACCTTGAGCGTCGGGAAACGTGACGTCCACCCTTATGTAACGAAAACTTGACGCGGCTCGTCAAGGGCATTCTGCCCGCAGACCTCGGCCATTTGAACAACTTTGATCGGCGGTTTCCGTGCCTTCACGTTCCATGAATGACCTCGTGCCGAGAAGAGCGGCTGGCACGCCGGTTCTGGTCCTCGTCCCGACCTGCGTGGCCGCGATCCTGGCTTGTCTTTTCCTTGGGGCCAAGGACTTCTGGCTCGACGAGTCGGTCAGCGTACTCGACGCCGCTGGTAGCCTGCGGCATATGTTTACCATCGACGGCGGGAACTTCGCCCTCTACTACTTGCTGCTGCATGGGTGGTTGAAGCTCGGAGCCTCCGACGCGTTCGTTCGGCTGATGTCCGTGATCCCGGCCGTCCTCTGCGTCCCTACTTTGTATGCTGTCGGTCGCCGGCTGTTCGGGCCGCGCGCCGCACTCGTTTCTGCGTCGGTCCTTGCGATCAATCCGTTCTTCATCGCGTATGCCCAGGAGGCACGTGGCTACAGCCTGCTGGCGCTGGGGAGCATCGTTTCTACGCTGTGTTTCGTCCGCTGCTTCGAGCAACCCGAATCATGGCTGGGCCGCACGGCATACGTCGTCGCCAGTGCGGCCATGGTGTATACGCACCTGTTCGCCATCTTGGTTCTCGCAGCGCACGCAGTCGTGCTGCTTCTCTGTGACCGGCGACTTGTGCCATGGCGCGTCTTTGGCGCGTGCGGCATCGCGATGGCCGTCTTGATGGCGCCGTTGGGATACGATGTGTACCGGCAGGGCGCAAGCAAAATCACTTGGATCGGACCGCTGACGCTCGAGGAGATCGGCACGTTCTGGCAGCAACTCGCCGGCAGCCCCGCGCTCGCCCTCCTCTACGCGGTACTGCTCGCGTTCTTCGTCGTCGACGTCTCTCGAAAGCACGGCGCGATGCGAAACGACGCCGGCCTGCCGCCGCTCGGACTAATCGCCAGTTGGCTTTTCGTGCCGTTTCTGATCGCCGTCGGCTATTCGGCATTGGTGCGGCCGGTCTTCGTGCCGCGCTATCTCATCATCATGCTGCCGCCGCTCGCATTGTTCGCTGGTTACGTCCTCGCCGAAGTCCGCAGCCGCGCGGCCGTCTTCGTGCTGGCCATCTTCACCGTGGCATCGAGCGCACAGGGGCTGTGGGTGTACTACTTTCACGAGCCAAAGGACGATTGGCGCGGCCTTGCCGCGCTCGTCGCATCGCGCTCGCAGCCAGGTGACGTCGTCGTTTGCCTGCCACCCTACTTAGATGCGCCGCTGCGGCACGTCTTTGACCAGTCGCAAGAAAAGCAAACACTTCCGGCCTTGGTCAAATTGCCGGCCGAAATCGATGCGAGCGGCGCTAGCTTACATCCCTACGCGCGTGTGTGGCTCGTCTCGCAGGTTCAGGGGGAGGGCCAATTCAAGAGAGATTCCGCTGAACAGATCTCGGCGATAATGGCAACCCTGCAGCGAAGCAAGCATCTCTTGCTGGAGAACTTCTTCGAAAAGAACATCGCCGTGCGCTTGTACGTCGCCCGCTTGCCGGCCGCTTCGCATGCCGGGAGCCCCTGACTACCCTCATCAAGGGTCACGTAGCGAAGAATGCACGCAGTTCGTCGAGCGTCTCGACCCGCTTCGCCGGCGGAAGCGAGCCGACGATGGCGGCGCCGTAGCGCATCGCCGTCGCGCGACCGTCGAGCAAGGCGATCAAGCCACGGTCGTTTTTGGAGCGTATCAATCGGCCGAAGCCCTGCTTGAGCCGGACGATCGCCGAAGGGATCATGTAATCCTCGAAACTGCGGCCGCCGGCGGCGTCGATCGCCGCGAGCCGGGCGGCGACGATCGGATCGGCGGGCGATGGAAACGGTAAGCGGTCCACGATCACGCACGACAGCGCCGCGCCGACGACGTCGATGCCTTCCCAGAAGGTTCCGGTCGCGAAGAGCACGGCGTTGTTCGTACGCCGGAACCAGTCCAGCAGAGCCGCACGCGGCAGCTCGCCTTGCAGCTTCAGTGGAAACGGCAGGCGTTCGCGCACCGCCGCGTAGACCTCGTGCAGCCGCGCGTAGGAGGTGAACAACACGAATGCGCGGCCGCTCGTGATCTCCAAGATCTCCTCGACCAGCGGCGCGACCCGGCGCGCGAAACGGGGATCTTTCGGGTTGCAGTCGGGCGGAGCGACGAACAGCCGCGCTTGCGTTCGGTAGTCGAACGGCGACGGCGCGACGTATTCCTGCGCCTCGTCGATGCCGAGCGCGCGGCGCAAGAACGTGAACGTGTTCGCAGTCGCGATCGTCGCGCTCGTCAGCACGACGCTCTGCGTGCGAGCGAACAGCGCCGTGCGCAGGTACTCGGCAACGTCGAACGGTGCCGAATGCACTTCGTAGCGCGCGCTGCCTTCCGAGCGTTCGACCCAATTGATCGCTTCGTCCTGGGGCAGGCCCATGCGATCGATCGTGCTGACGTGGGCCAGCACGCCGCGCATCGCGAGGTCGCGCCGCCGTTCGGCTTCGGCCGGGTTCTCGGGCGGGCGCTTCAGGGCTGCTTGCCAGTTTGCGTGCAGCCAGTTCTCGATGCGATAGAAGGCCGCTTGAACCGCGCCGAGCGCCACGCCCGCGCCTTCGTTTGCGGCCAGCGGATAGCGTTCGCCCGGAACGCGCGAGAGCGTTTGCACGAGGCCCCGCATGCTCTCGTCCAATTCGGCGTCCAGCGCCGCCGGCAGGTGGTAGTCGCGGTGCAGCCGGCGCATGACCCGATTGACCCCGGCCGCCGAGAGCGTGGAGGTCAGCGCGGCCGAAGCCCACTGCTCGCATTGATGCGCTTCGTCGAGGATTGCGAAATCGTACGGCGGCAGCAGCGTGCCGCCCAGAGCCAAGTCCAGAAAGAAGAGCGCGTGGTTGACGACGACGATGTCGGCATAGCGCGCAGCATCGCGGCGCTTGAAGAACCAGCAGTCCTTGAAGCGATCGCAGAATTCGCCGACGCAATCGTCGGCATCGGCGTCCAACGCTTCCCATTCCAGGCTCGGCGGCGTAAATGCGAGTTCGGCGCGATCGCCCGTCTGGGTGCGATCGGCCCACTCCCAGGCGGCTTCCATCGTCGCGCTCGAGGCGATCAAGCGCTCTGCCCGCAGCCGGTCGAGCTTGGCGCGGCACAAATAGTGGCTGCGTCCCTTGAGCAGTTCGACCCGCGCCGGGACGTCGAGCGCTCCCACCACGAGCGGAATGTCCTTGCGCACGAGCTGTTCTTGCAGCGCGATCGTGGCGGTCGATACGACGATCTTCTTGCCGCTGCGCAGGGCCGGCACGAGGTACGCGAGCGACTTGCCGACGCCGGTCCCCGCTTCGACGATCGTGTGCGCGCTCTCGAGAAAGCCGCGCTCGATCAGCTTGGACATCTGCAGCTGACCGCTGCGGGCCTCGTACCCGGCCAAGGCCGCCGCCAGCGGCCCATCCGCGGCGAACAGCGCCTCGATCGATTCGACCGGCGTCGCGCTCATGCCGCGCCTTCCGGCGGCAAGAGTTCCGCCTCGGCCTGCTCGCCCGTCGCCGCGTCCACCACGACCGGGACCGGCGGCTGCGGCTTGGTGGCGAACAGCACGAGGCCCGCCAGAAAGCCGCTGATCAGTCCTCCGACGTGACCGGCCTTCGAAATGAACGGGATCGCAAACGTAAACAGCAAGTTGAGCAGCAGGATCGGCAACACTTGCGAGATCAGCGCGCGGCCTCGCTGTCCCAGCCGCACGCCAATCGCGATCAGCGCCCCGAACAAGCCGAAGATCGCGCCGCTCGCACCGACCGTCACGTCGCCGGGGGCGAAGTAGACGACCGCGTAGCCGCCGCCAAACAAAGCGATCGCGTAGACGCCCAGCATCCGCGATGATCCCATCAGCAGTTCCACGACCATCCCGAGCTGGTAGAGCGCGATCATGTTGAGCGCGATGTGCGCGAGCCCCGCGTGCAAAAACGCGCCGCTGATCACGCGCCACCACTGCCCTTGCTGAACGAGCGGTCCGTACAGGGCGCCGTGCGCGAGCAGGCTTTGATTCGAGTCGAAGTTCGTGCCGCTCGTGACCTCCCACACGTAGGCGAGCACGTTCGCGAGCACGAGCGCGATCGTCGCCGGCGTACGCCTCACGCGCGGTTACCGCCGCGCGGTGCGTACGTAAGGGCGCTGCCCGTGTTGAACAGCACGATCGGACCTTCGAAGGGTTGGCCGGCCGCAACCAGCGCGCGCAGGCCGGCGAGCGCCGCACCGCCCTCCTCGCCGGCGTCGATGCCCTCGAGACGCCGCAGCGCGAGCATGTCTTCCGCCATCGCGCGTTCGCTGACCGAAAGCGCGCTGCCGTTCGATTCGCGCAACGCGCGCAGTACGAGCACGTCGCCGACGCCGGCGGGGACCCGCAGTCCGTAGGCCGCGGTGACTGCATCGTGCCAGCGTTCGGCCCGCGCCGCCCCGGTCGCGAACGCCCGCACGATCGGCGCGCAGCCGTCGGCTTGAACGGCGATCAGGCGCGGGCGCTCGGCCCCGATCCAGCCGCAAGCCTGCAGTTCGTCGAACGCTTTCCACATGCCGATGAGCCCGGTGCCACCGCCGGTCGGATACACGATCGCGGCCGGAACCGCTCCCAGCGCCTCGACCAACTCGTAGGCCATGGTTTTCTTCCCCTCGACCCGGTACGGTTCGCGCAACGTCGCGAGGTTGAAGACGTCCGACGTTTGCGCGTACTCGGCCGCGCGCTTTCCGGCCTCGTCGATCAGGCCCTCCACCAATTCGACGCGCGCGCCGTACCCGGCGCAGCCTTCGATGAGCGTGCGCGGCGTATCGCGCGGCAAGAACACCGTCACCCCGATCCCGGCGCGCGCTCCGTACGCAGCGAGCGCCAGGCCCGCATTGCCGGCGCTCGGGGCCACCAGTTCCTTGAAGCCGAATCCTCGCGCGCGCGTGACCGCGACCGACATGCCGCGCGCCTTGAACGAGCTTGCCGGGTTCGTCGACTCGTCCTTTACGTACAGCGGCACGTCGAGCCGCAGGTCGCCTCGCAGCCGGTCGGCCAGAATCAGCGCTGTCCCGCCCTCGCCGAGCGTAACCGGTTCCTCACCCTCCTCGAGCGGCAGCGCCTCGCGATAACGCCACATCGATTGCGGCCGCGCCGCTAGCAGCTCGCGCTCGAGCGCGATCCGCGAATAGCGCACCAAGAGCGGTGCGCCGTCGTGCGGACACGTGGTGGCCGGTCGCTCGGCTTCGAATCGATGCGATTCGGCGAGCGAACAGACCAGATGCGCGGGCCGCACGCGGCGCGCTACGCCCGGCTAGGCAGAGGCGAGTTCGGCACGGTGGCCCGCGTCGTTCGGCAGGACGATCACCATGCGGGCGAGTTCGAGCGAGATCGCGTGCGTGCGTTCGGGCCCGATGCGAACCGTCACCGGGCCGCCGAGCGGCGCCTTCTCGACCAAGACGACGTCCGCACCGGGGCGCAAGTCGATCGAGCCGAGGTAGCGCAGCATCTCCGGAACTTCTTCGGTGACGCCGTGCACGCGCGCCGCCGCGCCGACTTCCAACTGCGCGAGCGGAAAGCCGGGGCGCTCCGGATCGCTGAGGTCGGCAGGCGGAATCGGGTGCCCGTGGGGACAGGTTTTCGGATCGCCCAGCAGGGCGAGCAATCGCTCTTCGACCTTCGCCGAGATCGCGTGCTCGAGCACGCACGCTTCGGAATGAACCTCGGCCCAATCCATGCCCAGGACCTCGGTCAGAAACACCTCGGCGATCCGATGCCGGCGTAGAACGCGGACGCCGACCTCGAGGCCCTTGCGGGTCAGCTTTGCTTCGCCGCGCGCGCGGTGCTCGATGTAGCCCTCGCCGGCCAGCCTCTTCAGCATCCCCGAAACCGACGCCGGCGCGACCCCCATCTCGGTGGCGAGGCCGGAGGTCGAGACGCCCGGCCCTTCCCGTTCCAGGCGATAGATCGCCTCGAGATACTCCTCGGTGGATTCGTCGAAGTGCGTGTGGCCAGGCATAGCGGTCCCTTTCGCTATGCGTCCTGCGTTTCCAGGCTTGCGGTCTGGGCATCGAAAGCGTCGAGCAACACGGCCTTCGCCGGCGCGCTCGCAAAGCTCGCCTCGATGCCGGTGCGGGCGTAGCGCACGAGGTTCGCTCGCCCGCACTGGAGCGCGACGAGTTCGTACTCGCGTTCGAGCGTCGTCGAGAAGAGCGCCGGGTCGTCAGCGTCGATCGTGCAGCGCACGCCGCGGCGGTCGAGTTCGGCGATCGGGTGCGGCGCCCCCGAGGGGACGACGCCGGTGAGCCGGTTCGAAGTCGGGCAGAGTTCCAGGGCGACCCCGCGGCCGGCCAGCAGGTCCACCACCGATCCGTCCTCGAGCGCCCGCACGCCGTGCCCGATTCGCTCGGCGCCCAGCAGGTCGAGCGCGTCGCGGACGCTGGCCGGACCGGCCGCCTCGCCCGCATGCGCCACCGTGCGCAGCCCCTGGGAACGAGCGAACGCAAACGCCTCGGAAAACGGTCCGGGCGGATATTTTGCCTCGTCGCCCCCGAGGCCGATCCCGACCACGCCGAGCCCGGCCTCCGCCAGTTCGACCGCGGTGCGCGCCGTTTCGAACGCCCGCTCGACCCCGAAATTGCGGGTCAGATCGCAAATGAAGGCGACCTCGAGGCCGCTCGCACGGCGCGCTGCCTCGAACTCCGCGCGCATCGCAGCCACCGCGGCGGCCACGTCCAGCTCAGGATGGAAGAACGTCCATACCGACGGAGAGATGAAGACTTCGGCGTACCGGACGTTCATGGCGGCGGCGTCGGCCGCGTAGTCGCGCGCGACCCGCGCATAGTCCTCGGGCTCGGCCAGCGCCTTGCAGACTTCGGCGAAGGTCAGTAAGAACTCGCCGAAGCTCGCGAACGCGTACGTCGCCTCGAAGGGTCCCGCCGCGCGCGCGCTCTCGACGCCGCGCAAGGCCGCCAGTTCGCGGAAGGCGCGCGGATGCACCGTACCTTCTAGATGGCAATGCAGCTGAATTTTGGGCAAGGCACGGACGAAGTCCAGCAGAGACATGCGGTGGGCTTCCGGCTTTCGAACGAGCCCTCCCCGCTAGCGCGGCAGGCGAATCCTATTTGACAGCCGCCGGACCAGCCCATATACTGTGGTTCGCCCGTCGCGGGGTGGAGCAGTCCGGTAGCTCGTCGGGCTCATAACCCGAAGGTCGCGAGTTCAAATCTCGCCCCCGCAACCACCTTAGGTCCGATGAATCTGATTCGTCGGACCTTTTTTGTGTGTTGAGCGCCGCGCTCAGTTCGACATCGCCGAGCGGATCGCCCGAATTTGCGCGGCCGAAAGCACGCCGGGCGGGCTCGTCAGCACGATGCGCGTCCCGCGCGTCACCCAGCTGAGCGGCACGAACGAAACCATCCCGAGCTTAGCGACCAGCGAGATCTGTGGGCCGGCGCTGCCGGAGAGTTTCGGTAACGCGGGCAGCGGCGCAACCCTGGCATTGGCGCGATCCGGCTCGCGTTCCGAGAGATAAAATTGACGCTTGCCGCCGCCGTCGCGACTCTCGACGATCGAGACGCCCGGGCCGGGCCGTCGCATATCCAGGTCGAAGACGACGCTGTCGTTTGCGGGTGAGGCGGACGACAGTATCTCGCGCAGCGTCATCGTGGTTCCCGCAAGTGTGGGCGGAACGACGATTTCGAAGGGCACGTCGGCGCGCGCCTTGGCGAGATCGACCTCGCGCACGCTCAGCGGGACCATCCGCCCGCCGACCAGCGCAAAGGCCGAAAAGACGCGCTGCATTTCCGCCACGACGGCCGACGCATCGACGGCGAGGAAGACGGCAAGGGCCGCGGCCGTCGCGAGCGCTGCCGTTCGCAGCAGCCGACGGCGCGGCGCTTGCGCGATTGCGAGCGACCCGCGTCGCGCAATGATCGCTCGCTCGTCGAGTGCGGGAATCAGGATTGCGTTGAGGTACGACGCGACAGCGTCGCGCAGTGATTCAACCTGCTGGTTGGGGGCCGTCTGCATAGCGTTGCTCTCCATAGGCTGGCGCGGCATTTTCACGCGATTCAAGCAGTCCTCGCAAGCGCCGGTGCGCCCGCATCAAACGCCAGCGCACCGTGACGGGCGTGCTCTGCATGATGCGCGCGATCTCGGCGCTACTGAGGTCGTAGTAGTAGCGCAGCACGATCGCCACGCGCGAGGCAGGATCGAGTGCGTCGATGGCACGCCGGACGTCGAGCCGTTCGTCGGCAGACAACCGTTCCGGCGCCGTGGGGGCCGGTTCGAGAAGCCGCTCGCGTCCGCTCTTACGACGCCGGCCGGAGGCGGCGTTGACGGCGATGCGGAGGAACCACGGCGCGAACCGCTCGGGATCGCGCAAGCTGCCGAGCGCGTCGAGCACTTGGGCGCAGGCGTCTTGCGCGACGTCTTCGGCGGTCGCGTGATCGGGCACGATCGTCCGGGCGATCCGGTATGCGTCGGGCCAGACGGAGCGCAAGAGTTCCGCAAGCGCAACCGCATCCCCGGATTGCGCTGCGATCACCCGGGCCGATGGTACTTCCATCCGCGTCGTCCTCACGCTGTACTAGATGCGCGCAGGCCTCGAATCGTTGGCGTCCCGTCAAGCATTTTTTTGGTGTGCCCGGCCGGGGGCGGCGGCCGCCGGCGCGGAATCCTGGCGGCATGACGGCAGACGACATTGAAGAGGTCTTCTTTGGTGTGGACGGCGAGGCGCCGGAGTACCGAGTGCGTCGAGCCGGCGGCCTGTTCGTCGTGTACGGGGAAACCGGGGCCGGAAAGCCGGTCATCATCGTCGGCGAGATCGTTGCGGGAAAGAGCTTTCGCGCCTTCGGTGCGCGCGACATGACGCCGGCCGAAGCGCGTGCCTTTCGTGGAGAGGCGTGATGGAGCAGCCCCCACACCCCAATGTCGCCGTCGCGACGGCGATCCTCGCCGAAGATCAGTCCGAGCACATCGCGCGCGCCGAACGCGTGCGCGGCAGCGCGCGCGGCCCCGGCCCGACATCGCCCGTGCGGCTGAGCGAGCCCTTGCTCGACGCGCTCGACGCCATCTGCGAGCGTGACGGGCGCAAGCGCGGCAACCTCATCGCGAACGTGCTCTGGGACTACGTGCGCGCGCGAGGTAAGCTGTAAGGCGCACGCTCCCTTCCGTCGAGTGACGGCGCGCACACCGGCGAGCAAAGTTGCCAATTCCAAGGCTCGGCGTCGGCGGCGCAGCGCAGTCTGCCGAATGTCATAGTACATTGAGAACCGTGACCGCTCGCACCATACCCGAATTCGGCGCCCCCACTCCAGCCGATCGGGTGACGCTTTTCGCCGCCGGCGGAGTCGTCGCGGCGTTATTGGTTGCAACCTGGTTCGGGTACGTGTACGGCACGCAGGCCGGGCCGAAGAGCACCGCGTTCATCGAGATCGTTCCGACGCTCTGGGCGTTCGCCGAACTCTTGACGGCGTTCTTGCTCTTCAGCCAGTTCTGCGTGGCGGGAAGGATCTCACACGCAATCGTGGCCGCCGGCTATCTCATGTCCGGCTTGCTGACGATCCCGTACTTGCTTTTTTTCCCGTCCGTCATCTTGAAGGCCCCGGCCACGGGCGACTTGCAGATTTCGGTATCGCTCTGGCTGGCCTGGCACTTCGCTTTCCCGATCGCCGTCGCGACCTCACTCATCGTCAGCGCTTCCCGCACCAACATCGTGCCGCACTCCCACATCCCGAGGACCCTGGGCGCGTTCCTCGTCGGCACGGCCGGTGCGTCGGTCGCGATCTTCGCGGCCATTTTTTTCGCCCGCGACTGGCTCCCCGTCTTGATCCTTGGGGGCGGAGTCACGAGCCCCGTGTACAGGTTGGTGGCTGCGCCGGCGGTCGTCGCGGTCAATGGGATTACGATCTTCATGATCGGCCTGCGCGGATGCCGGATTACGCCGTTGCAGACCTGGCTCGGTGTGGCGCTCGTAACGATGGTCCTGGACGGCCTTCTGAACATGTCGGCGCCGGGGCGATTCTCGTACGCCTGGTACATCGGTAAATTCGAAGCCCTGATCATGGCGAACGTCGTGATGTTCATGCTCCTGCTCGAAATCGCAGCCCTCTACCGGCGCCTGCACGACGTCGCGACGATCGATGTCTTGACGGGGCTGCCGAATCGGCGCAGCTTCATGGACGTCGCCGCGGACACCCTGACGAAGCCCGCAGCAATCTCGAGCGGCGTCGCCTTGCTCCTCATCGATGTCGACCAATTCAAGGCTTATAACGATCGCTACGGGCACATCGCCGGCGACGAAGCGCTGGCCGCGGTCGCGTCGGCCCTGCGCACGTCGCTCCTGCGCAGCGCCGATTCCGTCGCGCGTTACGGCGGTGAAGAGTTCGTGATCCTGTTACCCAACACAGGCCCGAGCGATGCGGAGATGGTTGCCGAACGCGTTCGGCAACGCGTCGCCAGCCTCGGGATCGTGCACGATGGTTCGCCCCAAGGCCGGCTCACGGTCAGCCTGGGCGTCGGGCACTGCGCCCATGCGTCGGACCTCTCCGAGCCGATCTTGTTCGAGGTGGCTGACCGCGCACTCTACGAGGCCAAGAGCCGCGGCCGCGACTGCGTCGTGCTATCACAGGTGCGCGAAACCGAGCCCGTTGCTGCAGCTCAACTTCCCGTCGCGCTGCAGAACGCCGTTTCCGATTTCTTGACGTCGGCATCGAACGGAACGTCGCTCGAGCGCGCGTAGGTCAGCGTATCGACGCCCGTTCCGTCCGGCACGACGATCCGGTTGATCGCGATTTGGTGACCGCCCGGGCCGATCGAGAACTCGACCTGGTGCCCGGTCTTGCCGCGGCAGGGCAGGTCGTGGTCGGTCGACGGCTTGATGTTGTTCGTGCTGAAGTTCTTTTCGATCGCGGCGATCGCGTCGTCGTACGTGGTCGCTGTGTCCTTGATGTAGGTCAGCGAGGTGACGTCGCCGGCGATGTGCCACTGCTCGACCGTGCGATTGGGATCGGCGGTGACGGCCGCGTGGCTCCAGCCCGGCGGCCCGACGAACGCCGGGGCCGGGTCGGCGCCGGCCGAGGCCGCGTTCGACCCCAGCAGCGCGAGCGTGAAAACGAGCGTTCTGGAAAGCATCCGCGCGGTTTACCCGCCCACCGGGTGGCCTCCGCTCGACTTTTGGCGAGTCCTAGCCGCTAGGCGCGCTCCGCAGCCGGGATCGCTTTTACCTCACGGCCGACTCGTTCGAAGGCTGCCAGGGCGCGATCGAGATCCGCCCGGTCGAGCGCCGCGCTCAGCTGAACCCGAATCCGGGCCGCGCCTTCAGGCACGACCGGGAAACCGAAGCCGGTCACAAAGACGCCTTCGCGCAACAGCCGGTCGCTCATCGCGATCGCGGCCGCCGTTTCGCCGACGATGATCGGCACGATCGCGCTCGGGCCGGCTAGCGGCTTGAAGCCGAGCCGCTCGAGGCCGGCGCGAAAGTAGGCGATGTTTTCGCGTTGCCGCGCGAGCAGTTCCGGCCGGGTTTCGAGTAGTTCGATCGCCCGCAGCGCGCTGGCGGCGACCGTCGCCGGCAACGCGTTCGAAAACAACTGCGTGCGCGAACGCTGCACGAGCGTATCGACCAGCGCCGCGCTTCCGGCCACGAACCCGCCGGCCGCGCCGCCCAAGGCCTTACCGAGCGTCCCGGTTAGGATATCGATCTGCCCTTCGAGGCCGAAGTGTTCGATCGTGCCGCGCCCGGTGCGCCCCATGACGCCCGTGCCGTGACTGTCGTCCACGATCGTGACGGCGCCGTAGCGCTTGGCGAGTTCCACGATCGCGGGCAGGTTGGCGAGGCTGCCCTCCATCGAAAAGACGCCGTCGGTCACCACAAAAGCAGTGCCCTCCGCTTCGCGCAGCTTCGCCTCGAGGTCGTTCATGTCGGCGTGCTTGTAGCGCAGCCGCTTCGCAGCCGCCAAGCGGCAGCCATCGATGATCGAAGCGTGGTTTAGCTCGTCGGAGATCAAGGTATTGCCCGCCGTTCCCACGGTCGGCAGCAGGCCTTCGTTCGCCGTCCAGCACGAGACGTAGCTGAGGGCAGCTTCGAAGCCGAAGAACGAAGCTATCTTCGCCTCGAGTTCGCGGTGAATGTCGAACGTGCCGCAGATGAAGCGTACCGACGACGTACCGGCACCGTACTTCTCGAGCCCGGCGATCCCCGCCGCGACGACTTCGGGATCGTCGCAGAGCCCAAGGTAGTTGTTGCTCGACAGCACGACGACGTCGCCCGCTTCTTCCATGTGCGCGTGAGCCGCCATCGGCGTCGTCAAATGGCGCAGCGTCTTGTAGGTGCCGGCAGCGCGCAGCGCGCTCAGGTCGGCGTTCAGTTTCGATTCGAAAGCAGCGTTCACGGCGATCCTTCTCGGAGGTCGAGCACGATCTTCGCGGCGCCGCCGGATTCCATCAAGTCGAAGGCTTCGCGATAGGCTTCGAACGGCAACACGTGCGTGATGATCGGGCGCAGGTCGACGCGTCCGCTCTTCACCAGGGCCTCGGTTTGGTACCAGGTCTCGAACATCTTGCGGCCGTTGATGCCGAGCACGGTGAGGCCCTTGAAGATGATCCGCTCGGCGAGGTTGATCTTCACGTCGTCGGGCGGGATGCCGAGCAGCGCGGCGCGACCGCCGTTGCGCAGCATGTGCAGGCCCAGGTCGATGGCGGAAGCGCTGCCGGACATCTCGAGCAGGACGTCGGCGCCGGCCCCGCCGGTGCGGCGCGAAATCTCGTCGAGCAGGTTCGGGTCGCCCGCATCGAACACGGCGTCCGCGCCGACGCGCTGCGCGAGCGCGAGCTTAGCGGGGTTGACGTCGACGGCGTAGACCGACGCGGCGCCCGCCGCACGGGCCACCGGGATCGCCATCAGGCCGATCGACCCGACGCCGGTGATCACGACGCTCTTCGTACTGACGCCGGCCGCCATCACCGTGTGCACCGCGTTGCCGAGCGGGTCGAAGACCGCTGCGAAGTCGTCCGGAATCGCGTCGTCCAAGGGCCAGACGTTGACGGCCGGCATCGCGATGAAGGTCGCGAACGCTCCGTCCGCATCGACCC
>Ga0302324_100005140_pt1 | contig 28705 bp, 31 predicted proteins | sample Palsa_T0_1_FD_201949 | JGI IMG/M metagenome (GOLD analysis project Ga0302324, IMG submission 201949) | Peat permafrost microbial communities from Stordalen Mire near Abisko, Sweden - Palsa_T0_1 | ecosystem: Environmental > Terrestrial > Soil > Palsa > Peat permafrost | place: Sweden: Abisko...
TGACGCTGGTCTATGAGCGAAGCGGGCACGCGGAAATTCGCGTCTATCACGACGCGCAGCCGTTCGACGCAGCGAACGCAGCGAACAAGTGATCGGCGGACGCCGGCGAGAAGGGGAAACGGCTATGGACATCCGCGAGGAAGTCGCCAAACGGCGTACGTTCGCGATCATCTCGCACCCCGACGCCGGCAAGACGACCTTGACGGAAAAGCTCTTGCTGTACGGTGGAGCGATCGTGACCGCCGGGCAGGTTGCCGCGCGCCGGCGCGCCCGCGCGGCGACCTCGGACTGGATGGAGCTCGAACGCGAACGGGGCATCTCGATCACCTCGACCGTGCTGCAGTTTCCCTATCGCGACCATACGATGAACCTGCTCGACACGCCGGGCCATCAAGACTTCGGGGAAGACACGTACCGCACGCTGCTGGCGGCCGACTCGGCGGTGATGCTCATCGACGCAGCCAAAGGCGTCGAGCCGCAGACCCGCAAGCTGTTCGCGATCTGCCGCGCGCGGCGGATCCCGCTCTTTACGTTCATCAACAAGATGGATCGGCCGAGTCTCGATCCGCTGGCCCTGCTCGACGAACTCGAGAATGTGCTCGGCATCGGAGCCTACCCGATGAACTGGCCCCTGGGGAACGGCGAAACCTTTCGCGGCGTGTACGACCGCGCCTCGGGGGACGTCCACGTCTTCGAGCGGACGGAACACGGCGCAAAACGCGCGCCGATGAGCGCCGCTGCGCCCGACGATCCGCGCATTGCGGCACTCGTCGACGAGCGCACGTACCGCGAGTTTCTCGATCAGCTCGAACTGCTCGAAGGCGCCGGAGCGGCGTTCGAGCGCGACGCGATGCTGCGCGGCGAAGTCACGCCGGTGTTCTTCGGGAGCGCGGTCACGAACTTCGGCGTCGAACTGTTCTTGGACGCGTTCGTGCGCATGGGTCCGCCGCCGGCATCGCGGCTCGATGCCGCGCAGCACGTCGTCGAGCCCACCGACCCCTCGTTCAGCGGCTTCGTCTTCAAGATTCAGGCCAACATGGATCCCCGCCACCGCGACCGGGTGGCCTTTCTGCGCGTCTGCAGCGGCACGTTCTCGCGCGATATGACCGTGCGCAACGCGCGCACCGGCAAAGACGTACGCTTGACGCGCGCGATGAAGTTATTCGCCGCCGACCGCGAGTCGGTCGACATCGCGTTTGCGGGCGACGTCGTCGGCCTGGCCAACCCCGGCGTGTTCGCGATCGGCGACACGCTCTCGCAGGGCAACGGCGTGCGTTTCGAACCGATCCCGGCCTTCGAGCCGGAACATTTCTCACTGGTACGCAGTACCGACACCGCGAGCTACAAATCGTTTCAGAAGGGGATCGCGCAGCTGCGCGAAGAGGGCGCCATTCAGGTGTTCTATCCGTACGGCCAAACCCGGATCGAGCCCATCCTCGCCGCGGTCGGCGCGCTCCAGTTCGAAGTGGTGAAGTACCGGCTGGAGTCGGAGTACAACGTGAAGACGGTCTTCCAAACGCTGCCCTACACGACCGCGCGGCGGGTCGCCGGTGAGAACCCGCAGGCGGCGACGCTGGGCTCGAGCGGACGTTTGGTCGAGGACTGGGACGGCGCGCCGCTCGCGCTCTTCGAAAGCGAGTGGAGCATCGGCTTGGCCCAGCAATGGAATCCGGCCCTGCGTTTCGTACCGTTCGCGACCGCGCCCGCTGAGGTTCCGGCGTGAACCCTCCGGAGGATGAATCCGCGTGAGCACGCTGCCGCCGTCGATGCCGCCAGCACCGCCCTCACTGCCCGGCGTCACGCCGCCGCAGAACCCGCTGCGCGCGCGCCGCACCCAGATCGCGTGGCTGGCCGCGCTGGTGATCGTCATCGGCCTGATCCTGCGCGCCTGCGAACACCGCGACAACACCTACGAGCACATCGCGCGCCAACTGACCGAGGCGGTCCAGGCCAACGACCTGGCCGCGGTGCAGAAGCTGGAGAACGCCGAGACCGCCGTCGATATGACGCGCGCACGCCTGGGGCAGGCTTCCGACACGCTGGCGCCGCTCGGTCACATCCGGCGCCTGCGCGAGACCCCGGCGAACGGCGATCCGCCGCGCGTGCACGAGTTCGACGTCAGCTTCGACCGCGGCGAGGTGCGCGAGAAGATCCAGTTCGACCCGGACGACAAAGTGTTCCACTTCCGCTACGACGTCGTGCCGCCGAAGTGACCGCCACCCGCACCGAGGTGGGCTTTGCCGACGTGCGCGCGGCGGCGCAGCGCCTGCACGGGATCGCGCATCGCACGCCGGTGATCCGTTCGCGAACGCTCGATGGACGCACCGGCGCCCGGGCCTTCCTCAAGGCCGAGAATCTTCAGCGTATGGGCGCCTTCAAGTTTCGCGGTGCCTTCAACCGGCTCGCGCAGCTGACGCCCGATAAACGCGTCCGCGGTGTCGTGGCTTTCTCGAGCGGCAACCACGCGCAGGGCGTGGCCCTGGCGGCACAGCTGCTCGGCATGCCGTCGGTCATCATCATGCCGAGCGATGCGCCGGCCTCCAAGCTCGCGGCGACACGGGGTTACGGTGCCGAGGTCGTGCTCTACGACCGCGAGTCGATGAACCGGTCCGAAATCGCCGCCGCGATCGCAAACGAGCGCGGCGCCGTCGTGGTGCCGCCGTACGACGATCCCGCCATCATCGCCGGCGCGGGTACCGTTGCGCTCGAGCTGATCGAGGAGGCGGGTGCGCTCGACGTGCTGCTGGTCTGCCTGGGCGGCGGCGGACTGCTCGCCGGCTGCGCGCTCGCGGCCGCTGCCCTCTCGCCGGGCGTGCGCATCTATGGTGTCGAGCCGGAAGCCGGCGACGACTGGGTGCGTTCATGGCGTGCGGGCGAGATCGTGACGATTCCCGTTCCCGACACCATCGCCGACGGTCAGCGCACGCAAGCGCCCGGCGCGCTGACGTGGCCGATCGCGCGCCGCCTGTGCGCCGGCGCCGTCAGCGTCAGCGATGATGAGATCCGGGCAGCGATGCGCTTCGCGTTCGAGCGGCTCAAAATCGTGCTCGAGCCGAGCGGCGCGACGGCGCTTGCCGGCTTGCTTTTCGGCAAGGTCGACGTCCGCGGCGCGCGCGTCGGCGTCACGCTCTCCGGCGGCAACGTCGACGCCGCAACGTTCGCCGCGTGCTTGGCGGCCGGGGGTTCCGCGCCGGAGGAGCCGCCGGTTCCGTACGACGGATCAGGGCCTTCGGCTCAGCGAGCCTCGGCGGTCCGTCCCATCCCGTAGAACTGCGGGTTCGGCCGCATGTCCATCAGCCCGGCCATGCGGTTGGAGAGGCCGAAAAAGGCCGCGACCGCCGCGATGTCCCACGCGTCGTCGTCGCTCAAGCCGAAGGACTTCAGTTCGGCCAGCTCGCGGTCGGTGGCCGCGAAACCGGGTTCGTTGACCCGCGAGGCAAAGGTCAAAATCGCGCGCAGCCGCGGCGCCAAATCGGCGGTCCGCCAGTTGGTCGCGATCTGATCCGCGACCGCGACGTCCTTGCCCAAGATCCGCAGCGCGGCTCCGTGCGCGGTCACGCAGTAGAGGCAGTCGTTTTCGGCCGAGACCGCGACCACGATAGCCTCACGTTCGGCACGCGAGAGCCCGCTGGGACCCTTCATAAGCAGATCGTGGTAGTGCATGAAGGCGCGGAAATGCTCGGGCCGTTTCGCGTACGCGAGGAAGACGTTGGGGATGAAGCCGATCTTGGTGCGCGTCGTCTCGCAGATGGCGCGAATGTCATCCGGCATCTCGTCGAGTGCAGGCGCGCCGAAGCGCGATGGTGCGTCGTTGCGTTCGGCGCCCTCGTTGAAGGCAGGCTGATTATTTCTTAGGGATGTTCCCGCAGGCGACATACACGGCTACTTCCTTGGTCGACTTGTGCACGTTGATCGCGAAATCGCCCTTCATCAAGTCGCTCAGCATGACGTTCGGCAGCGTCGTCTGGGAGATTCCGCCCACGACCGTCTTGAGCGGATAGGCCGGCTTGGGGTCGAGCTTGCTGCAGCTTCCTTTGTGAATGTGCGCGGGCTGGTCGACCCCGTCGGGCGCGCCGGCCAGCCGCAGCCGGACGATCAGGCCGTTCGTGCCCTGCAGCAGGGTCGCCGTTCCGTGTTCGCCGGAATCGCTCTGCGCCGTGAGCGGAAACTGGATCGGCGTCAGCGCGGCCGACGCGGCCGAGCCGCCCCCCAGTGCGGCGGCTGCAGCCAGGGCGACGAGGGGTTTGACCACGGCGGCCTCCTGCGGCGAGACGATTTCGGAGCGGGGTTCTTGGAGGCGCCGGCGCGGCCTGCGTCAACGCCGGTGGCTGCGTTTGGGCCGGAAGGGCGCCCCGACCTTGTATGCGCCGCCGCGTGGAAGTGAGGTGTCGACGTCGTCGCACCCGATCGGCGTGAAGGCGCCGCAGTCGTGCGGGCGCGCCGAGTAGATGCCGCAGTAATAGCGGCCCGAGCGCGAGCCCATCAGGAAGACGCACTTATCGGCCAAGTCGTCGGTGACTTTGCGCAGCCAGCCGACATACGAGTTGTCGGCCGAAGGCCGCGGGACGACGTAGTCGCGCATGACCTCATCGTAGGTCATCTGCAGATGGTCGGCGATGCGCTGGACGTCTTCGGCACTGACGAACGGTTCGTAGCCGCTGCAGCACTCCGCGCAGCCGGGCGGGCACGCGACGTTCTCCGGCATATCGTAGAGATGCTTGCGCGAAAGTTCGATGACGCGCCGAATCGCTTCGGTGAACTCCGCATCGTCGTTGTACTTATAGACCCATTCCTTCTGGGTCGTGACGTTGCTGTTGTAGTGACGCGTCGTCGTCCGATTGTACTGGATCGTAATGTGCTCTTCGTCGATTTCGATCGACGCCACCGACTTCATCGGTTCGAGGTCGAGATCGGCCAGCCGCGTCGGTTGACCCGTTGTACGCGTAAAGCGACGGAGGTTGCGCAACTCGCGGTGGGCGATGAGATCGATCGTCTCCTGCATCCGCATGACTTCGGGATGCGAGGCCGCTGAACCCGGCGGTTCGCTCGCGGCGGAGACCCCGCGACCGGGCGCGAAGCGCGGCCACATGCGGAAGAGCGGCGGGGTCGGGTAATGGCGGAGGGCGCGATCGGCGTCGACCTCGGCGGGTCGCACGTCATGGCAGCGGTGGTCGACGAGATCGGCCAGATCGGTGCGCGTTTCGAGCACGATATCTCCGACCGCACGCCGAGCGCGGTCATTGCGGCGTTGACCGGAGTCGTCAAAGCGGCGATCGACGCCGCGAAGCAGGACGTGGTCGGGATCGGCATCGGCTCGCCGGGAAATGTCGATCCGGTTTCGGGGACCATTCGGTTCTCACCGAACTTCGGCTGGGAGAACGTCCCGCTCGGCGAGCGCGTCAAAGAGGCGTTCCCGCGCTATCGCGTGTTCGTCGGCAACGATGCGCGCTGCGCGACCCTCGGGGAGTACGTGCACGGCGTCGGTCAGGGCACGCAAGAGTTCTCGCTGCTCACGCTAGGGACGGGAATCGGCGGCGGCGTGATCACCGGCGGCAACGTGGCGCTCGGGTACCAGATGGGCGCAGGCGAGTTCGGGCACCATCAGATTCGGCCCGACACCGGCTTCATCTGCTCGTGCGGCAAGACCGGCTGCTTTGAAGCGCAGGCCTCAGGGACCGGGCTGATTCGCCACGCCTTCCGCCTGGCGCCCTCGTTTCCGCGCTCGACGCTGCTCGACGGCCCGCGCGAACGGCTCGGCTCGAAGGCGATCCGCAAGGCCGCGCAGGCCGGCGTTCCGCACGGGGTCGCGGCCTTCAACGCGTTCTGCGACGACCTCGCGCTGGGCTTGGCCAACGTGATCGCCTTCGTCAACCCGGAGGTCATCGCGCTGGGCGGCGGGGTGTCGAGTGCCGGCGACTTCCTGCTCGACCGGGTGCGGCCGCTGGTGGAAGCGCGCACGACGATGGTCCCGCGCGGCACCACCAAAATCGTGCGGGCTACGCTCGGCAACGACGCCGGCGCGGTCGGCGCCGCGACGGCGGCGATGCGCGGCGGGCTCTTCGCGCAGGCGCCTTCCGCCGTGATCGGCCGCGACGTAAGCGCCGCGTAAGCGGGGCTGACCCGGCCGTAATCGCGGCCGTGTACGCTCGCTGCATGAACCAGCGAGACAGCTCTGTGCCCCCGTTTTGCGACGATTGCGGCCATCGCGCGTCCCTCCATCACACCGAGGGCTGCCGGGCGCTGCTGCTCGGCGCGCGCTCGCGCTCCTCGCGCACCTGCGGCTGCACGACGACCCTGCGAGAGATCCTGACCGCGCTCGGACCCGAGCAGCCGGACGAACTTCTCGAACGCTCGAGCCCGGAAGGCTCGCTGGCGCGATACTGACCGACGACGTTCGCGCCCCGGCGGCTTTGGGCGAAGCCCAAAACGCGAAAGGGTTCAGGCGCCGCCTGAACCCTCCTAGCCGGCGGCGGGGATGGTGCGGCGGCCGGTGATCGCGATGCCGCCGATCAGTTCGGCGATGCGGCGCGATGAGCCGCGGGGCGCAACGGCAGTCTGCTGCGCGCGCATCTTCGCCAGCCGTTCCTGGCTGTAGACGATCCGCTTCACGGACTGCACGACCTCGGCGGTCGTGAGGGCCACGACGCCGATGCCGTTGGTGCGGACGTAATCGAGGTTGCCGCGTTCCTGGCCGGGGACGTAGTCGTAGACGACGACCGGGACCTCGGCGACCGAGGCTTCGGCGATCGTTCCCGGACCAGCTTTGGTGACCAGGAGATCGGCTGCGCGCATGAGCTCCGGGACATCGTTGCGGAAACCGAGCACGGTCATCGGGGTCGGCAGCGAGGGTGCCAGCTCTTGCAGCTTCGCTTTGAGCGCCGCATTGCGGCCCGTCACGACCACCAGATGGTAGTCGAGACCTGCTTTGGCCAGCCCCAGCGTTGTCGGCAGCAGCTTGCCGCCGCCTTCGCCGCCGGCCATCAAGAGACAGATCGTGCGGTCGAGCGGCAGGCCGAGCTTCTTACGCAGCTCGCTCTTGGTCGCGGAGACGTCCTCGAAGCGCGGATGGATGGGATGGCCGAGCAGCCGCAGACGCTCGGGCGGCACCCCGCGCTCGAGCGCGCGCTGATAGACTTCGCGTGCCGGGACGACGGTGAGGTCGGCTTCCGGCAGCAGCCAGCCTTCGTGAACGCGTCCGAGATCGGTGATGACGGTGACGATCGGCACGTGCTGCATCCCGGCGTCGGCGCGGGCGCGCAGCGCGGCATGGTTGAGCAACGGGTGCACCGAGACGATGACGTCGGGCTGGTACTGGGTGAAAACTTCGCGCAGCCGCTCACGATAGAGCGGCTCGCAGAAGCGCACGATCGTGCGATAGCGGCGCCGGCCGTTGGTGGCGTGGAAGAGTGCGCCGTAGATCGGCGGAGCATAACGAAGGGCCGCGCTATACGCCGGCCCCAGCTTGGAAAGGGGGAAGGTGCAGTGGGTCGCGATGTCGTCGATCCGCCACTCGAAACGCGTTGCTCCATCGATCTCATCGAGCGCAGCGCCTACGGCCTGCGCGCCGGCGCGGTGTCCCCCGCCGGTGTCGGAGATCAGAAAGAGAACGCGTTTGGTCATCAGGCCTCAGCTCTGTTTGGCGACGGCGCGGCGCTTGAGCGCTGCCGCGCGGCGCACCGGCGTGCTGCGGCGCGACCGTTTGCGTACCAGCGCGCGCGACCAGGAGCGCAGCGTCACCAGCAGCGCGCGCGCCGGTACATCGTAGAAGCGAAAAATGTCGCCGAATTCGATTTCGGGATTGCGATGATGTCCGTCGTGATCTTCCGGAAGCACGAGCCCGATCGCGCGCGCGATCCGCACGAACCACGCCGGCGTACGCCAGCCGAGTTCGGTCGTGTGGCGCCACCACACGTGCCCTTGTCCCAGCACCAAGCCGAGGATCGCTCCCGGCACCGAGATCGCCGTGCACAGCAGTGCCAGGACGATGTAGGGAACCGCACCCAAAAATCCGTCCAACAACACTTGCGGATCGCGCGAGAGTACCGCGTGATCCCAGTACGATCGCCGGCGGTCGTGATGCGTCCTCAAGTGGAGTTTGCCCCATGCGTGCTGCGGGACGTGATAGAAAAAGGTCGAGGCGAAATCTCCGACGAGCAGAACGATGAGTGAAGCTGCCAGTGCGGAGAACACCGGCGAGGCCAGCACGGTCGTGTTCACGCGGATCCTTGTTTGTGATAGAGAGGGCTAACGGCGGATTGCTCCCGCTGGCTGGAAACCCTCTCGTGGCAGCTATCGTGGCAGTCGCCTGGACTGCCTCGGCGGGCGTGCGCGTCGAAGGGGTGCGAGATGCCGCCTCGTCGTGGCATATACCCGCCTCGGTCCCGGTTCTACGGGGCCTGCGGTTGCTTATGGACGCCGGCCCGACGGCGTCCCCGAGCGTCAAGCTGGCACGCGAGGCCTTGCGAGCGAATCCGCGCCTGGGAGCGGTGGATGCGCTGCTTCTGGCGACCGATGTCGTCGACGCTGCGGCCGAGCGCGGATTGCCGGCTGGATTTCTGGGAGCGACCCTGCTCCAAGAGTCGGCCTTCGACCCGACGGCGATGTCGAGCGCCGGTGCGGTCGGCATCGCCCAGTTCACGCTCCCCACCGCGGCGGCCGAGGGCGTTGACCCGTGGGATCCGCATCAAGCGATCGCCGGCTCAGCGCGCTTGCTCGGCGCGTACGCGTACGCGTACCGCAACGACCGCGATGGGCCCTATGTGCTCGCGCTTGCGGCGTACAATGCGGGACCGGGCGCGGTCGCCGCATACCACGGCGTTCCGCCCTACGCCGAGACGCGCGAGTACATCGACGACGTCCTCGACCGCTGGTCGCGCATCGTCGGACGCTAGCAGGTACCGGTTAGGTAAACGACTGCTTAAGAAAGGAGATCACGCGATCCCATGCGTCCGCGATCTGCCGGGTTGCGATCGTGCCGAGATCTTCACGGAAGAACGAATGGCCGACTTCCGGATATTCCTGAATTTGGAAGTCGGCTTTTTTCGCGGTTAGCCAGTCGCGAATCGTCGCGATCTCGGTTGGACCGATCTGCTCGTCGTGGCCACCGAAGACCAGCAGCAGCGGCGCGCGCACTTCGTCGATCTCGTCGAGCGCCGGCCGGCTCTCGCCGGGGAGCGGACGGGCGATACTCTGTCCGTAAAACGCAATCGCACCGGCCAGCCCCGGCAGCGACGAACTCAGAAACGCCGCCGTGCCGCCGTAGCCGAAGCCCCAGGTTGTGATCTTGCCGTGCAAAACGCCGGGCTGCTGATTGAGCCAATCGCGCGCGGCTGCGACGTCGTCGCACACGTCCTTGGTGTTGAAAACGGAGGCCGGATCACCGCCGCGGAGGTAATCGATGGCGAGCGCGACAAAGCCGGCGCCGGCCGCCTGCCGGGTGATCCGCTTGATCTCGTCGTCGAAACCGTAGACGCCCTCGAGCACGATCACGGCCGGGCGCGGCTTCTCGTCAAAACGCGCCAGGTACGCCTTCATCGGACCCAGCGGCGCGTCGAGAGTTACGTCTTCGACGATCACCGGAGGTACGTTCCCGGCCGCACCGCGCGGCCCTCGGCCTCGGTGCGAAGGGACGGTTCGCGGGCAAAACGTGCCTCCCCAGGCGTCGGGCGTTTGAGCTCGCTCTTGACGGCGCATATCCGTTCCAGCACGATCACCGCGGGGACGAATCCGCCGGCGGCGCAAGGCGGGTGGGGTGCCGGCGAAGGCGGTCCGTGGGCGTCGACGGTGTCCGGCTGAGAGACCATGCGACCTCCTAAAATTTTGCAAACGCGGAGAGAAGGCGGGGGTTAGGCGCAGCAGATGTTTTCGACTGCCACGGGAGCATACTCCGATCGCTTTACCCTTCACCGTGATCCGAGTCCGGCGCGCGTCGCGACCTTCGCCGAAGACGTGCGCTCGAGCCTCGGTACGCAGCCGCGCAGCCTGTCGCCGAAATACTTCTACGACGACCTCGGCTCGGCGCTGTTCGAAGCGATCACCCGGTTGCCCGAATACTACCTGACCCGAATCGAACGCGATCTGCTCGCGACCTACGGTCGCGAGATCGCGGCGGGGTTCGCCGGGCCGCTCGAGTTAGTCGAACTCGGCAGCGGCAGCGCGCAGAAAACCCGTCTGCTCATCGATGCGATCCTGGAGCGGCAAAGCAGGCTGACCTATCATCCGATCGACATCTCCGCCGACGCCGTGACCGAATCCGCCGTGGCCCTGGCCGCTTCGTACGAACGCTTGAATGTGATCGCCTACGCGAGCGACTATTTTCCGCTGCTGCGCGCCAAACGCTTGACGCCGAACGACCGCGTCCTCGCGCTGTTCCTGGGTTCAAACATCGGCAACTTCACGCCCGCCGCTGCGCGCGAGCTGCTGCAGCTGCTCGCCGCCGCGCTCAGTCCGGGCGACGGTTTGGTGTTGGGCTACGATCTCAAGAAAGACCCCACGATTCTCGAGCTCGCGTACGACGATCCGACCGGCGTGACGGCGGCCTTCAACAAGAACTTGCTGGCGCGCATGAACCGCGAGCTCAACGCTGATTTCGACCTGAGCGCATTTCGTTTTCGGGCGCGCTGGAACGAGGAGCGCGGTGCGGTCGAGTCCTTCCTGGTCAGCGATCGCAGCCAGCGCGTGCGCATTCCGGTTTCCGGTTTGGATATCGTGTTCGCGGCGGACGAGACGATCCACACCGAATCGTCCTACAAGTTCACGCGCGAGGAGATCGGCGCGCTGGCCCGCGACTCCGGCCTGCACGAGAACACGACCTACAGCGACTCGGGCCGCCGCTACGCGCTGGGCATCTTCACCGTCGTCTAGCCTGCCGGCACGCGCTTTACGCGCGGCGGCCGGCGGCGACGAAACGCGCGATCGCGGCTTCCACGGCGGCGTTCTCGAGCGCCGCAAGGCGGTCGCCGGCGAGCGCTGATGCCGCGCCGTCGGGCGGTGCGATGTAGGCGATCGCGTCGACCGGCCCGCCATCGCTTTCGACGCGCACCGCAGTGCGTTGATAGCGCGGAACCTCTTCCCAGGCGTCGGCGATTCTCCAGCCGGCGTCATCGAGGTCGAGCAGCACCCCGGGGACGAGGGCCGCGGCACGGTCGTCGCGGACCAGCGTCAGAAAGCCCGAGGCGAGGGCTGCGCGGCGCCAGCCGCGCAGTCCGGCCTGGCGGGCCGGGTAGTCGGCGCCGAGGATCGCGCGCCGCCACGCCGGCTCGGAAAAGGTGCCGTACCCGAACAGCGGCCTCATCGCCGGACTGCACGCTCCCCGGCGCGCAGGGCGAGATCGGCGACGATCGCGAGCGCCGCGGCCGCCAGCGAACCCGCGACGATCTTGTCGTCGTTCTGGGTGAGGATGCCCTCGAACAGGAGCACGCCCAGACCGCCCGCGTTGATCCAGGCGGCGACCGTGGCGAGCGCGACCAGCGTCACGGTCGCGACCCGCACGCCGCCCAGCACGACCGGCAGCGCGGCCGGTAACTCGACGCGCAGGAGCGCCTGCGGCGCGGTCAGGCCCAGCCCGCGGGCCGCGTCGACGAGCGCCGGATCGACGCCGCGCAGGCCCGCCACGACGCCCCGAATCAGCACCATCTGCGCATAGACGACCAGCGCCACGACGGCGGTCACCGGACCGAGTCCGAGCAGCGTCACCAGCAGCGCCAGCAATGCCAAGCTGGGGATCGTGTAGAGCGCGCCGGCGATGCCGAGGATGACGGCGCCGGCGCGCGGCCGCCGGGACGCTGCGATGCCGAGCGGCAGTGCGATCGCGAGCGCGATCGCCAGCGATGCGGCCACCAGCGCGACGTGCTGGCCAAACAGGCCGGCGACGCGGTCCCCATGCGCGAGCAAGTAGCTCATCGCTCGATCAGCGGCCGCTCGAGCGTCAGCTGGCGCGTTTCCGCGTCGACGCCGACCAGGCTGCGCACGAAGTCGTCGGCAGGCGCGGCGAGCAGCTCGGCCGGCGGCGCGTCCTGCACCACGCGTCCGGCGTTCATGACGACGACCCGGTCGGCGAGCCGCAGCGCCTCGTCGACGTCGTGGGTGACGAACACGATCGTCGTGTGCAGCTCGCGATGGACCCGGGCGATCTCGTCCTGAAGGGACGCGCGCACGATCGCGTCGACGGCGGCGAACGGCTCATCCATCAGCAGCACGCGCGGCTCGGCCGCGAGCGCGCGCGCAACGCCGACGCGCTGCGCTTCACCGCCTGAGAGCGCACGCGGCAGGCGGTCGCGGTAACGCGCAGGTTCGAGCTTCATCAAGCCCAGGAGTTCGTCGACGCGTGCGTCGATGCGGGCGCGGTCCCAACCCAGCAGTCCCGGGACGACGGCAATGTTGCGCGCCACGCTGTAATGCGGAAACAAGCCTACGGCCTGGATGGCGTAACCGATCGCGCGACGCAGTGTCGTCGGGTCGGAATCGCGGACGTCGACGCCGTCGATGAGCACCGTGCCCGAGGTGGGCTCGACCAGCCGGTTGATGGTGCGCAGCAGCGAGCTCTTGCCGCATCCGGAGGGACCCAGCAAAACCGAAAACGTCCCCGCCGCAATCGCCAGGTCGACACCCGCGACCGCGGGGGCCGCGGCGTCGCCGTAGCGGACGCCGACGCCGCGAAATTCAACCCGCGCGCCGGGCGCGTGGTCCGGCGTCCCCATTACGCCAGCCCGTGCTGCTTGAGGAAATCGCGCGCGACGTCGGCCGGTTCGCGCTTCTGCGGCCCCTCGACTTGCAGGTTCATATCCTGCATCAGGTCGGTGGTCAAAAGCGCACTGAGCCGGTCGAGCGCCGGAGCGATCGCCGGCTTCGCGGCCAACGCCGCATCCCGTACCACCGGCGCCACGTGGTAGGCCGGGAAGAGATGCTTGTTGTCTTCGAGGACGATCAGATTCTCGGCTTTGAGTTGTCCCTCGGTGGAGAACGCGACCACGACGTCGACATCGCCGTGCTGCAGCGCCGCATACTTGAGGCCGTTGTCCAGAATCCGGATGGCCTTGAAACGAAAGCCGCCGTACCCTTTCTGCAGCCCCGGTAAGCCGTCCGCGCGTTGGAGAAATTCGGGCACGGTGCCCAGGCGCAGCTCCGCGGCATTCGGCGCCAAGTCGCTCAAGGTGCCCAGCGCGTAGCGTCCGGCGACGTCACGCGTCGTGGCGAGCGCCTGCGTGTCGTTCATCGGCGCCGCCGCGAGCCACGTCAATCCGAAGCGCTTCGCGTACGCCGACTTGACGGTCGTGTACGACTTCTGCGGGTCGCTCTGCGGCGGCAGGTGCAGCACGTTGACCAGCGCCGTCCCGGTGTACTCGGGATACAGGTCGATCTCGTTGCGCTGCAGCGCCGCCATCGCGATATCGGTCGTGCCCAGATCGAACCGGCGGGTGACCGCGAGCCCGGCGTGTTCGAGCGTTTGGGCGTAGAGTTCCCCGAGCACCAGCTCCTCGGTGAAGTTCTTCGAACCGACGCGCAGCGCATCGCGCGGTGCGCAGGCTGCCAGCGGCGCGGCGGCGAGCAGCCGGAGCAGACGGGTGCGCGTGAGCGGCATGCGCGCTATACCGTCAACCGGCGCTGCGCGGCTCCGAGCGCCGCGTCAGCCACGAGGGCGAGAACCGCGACCGATGTCGCGCCGAGAACGAGTTCGCCAAAATCTCCACCTTGCAGTCCGCCGACGATGTAGTCGCCCAAGCCTCCGCCGCCGATGAATGCTGCGAGCGTTGCGGATGCGATCACCTCGACCGATGCCGTGCGAACTCCGACCGCCACAACCGGTAACGCGAGCGGCCACCGAACCCGCCGCGCGACCTGACGCGGGGTCATCCCCGTCGCCTGGGCCGCTTCGAGGGTCGCGGCCGGAACTGTGCGCAGCCCAAGGTCGGTATTGACGACGATCGGCGGCAGTGCGAGGACGACCAGGGCCAGCATGGCGGGCGCAAATCCGAGTCCTAACAGCGGAATCGCCAGCGCCAGGATCGCTAGCGACGGGACGACGCGAAAGGCCCCCGCGAGCGCGAGGACGCCGGCGCGCAGGCCGCCTCGGTCGGCGACCGCGGCCGCCACGGGGACGCCCAGCAGTACCGCGAGAACCACCGCCGATCCCGCCAGCACGACATGCGTGCCGAGGTGCGCCATGAAGTCCGCGCTCACGTGCCGAACTCGGGAGAAACCATGATCACCGGTTCGCAAGTCGAGGCGGAGCTCCGCTCGGCGGCGGTCGCTGCCCCGATCGCGCTCGACGACCCATCACTGTATACGAATCGGGAAACGTCGTGGCTCGAGTTCAACGACCGCGTCCTCGAGGAAGCTCTCGACGAAACCAACCCGCTCCTCGAGCGGCTGAAGTTCATCGCGATCTACGGCACCAACCTCGACGAGTTCTTCATGATCCGCATCGCGGGACTCATGCAGCAGATGGCGGCCGAAGTCCACAAGCGCTCCGACGACGGCCGGCTGCCCGAAGAGCAGCTGGCGCTCGTGAGTCGCCGCGTCCAGCGTTCGCTGGTCCGGATGTCGGCTTGCCTCAAAGATCTTTTCCGGCTGCTCGAAGAGCAGGGGATCCGGGTCCTGCGCTACGCGGAGTTGGAACCTGCTGCGAAGACCGCCATGCGCCGGTATTTCGACGAGCGGGTCTTCCCGGTGCTCACACCGCTGGCGATCGACCGAGGCCATCCATTTCCTTACATCTCGAACCTCTCGATCTCGCTCGCGGTCGAACTCGAAGAGAACAGCGCCGAGGGTCCGGTACCGTATTTCGCGCGGGTGAAGGTGCCCGGCTCGCTGCCGCGCTTCGTTCCGGTCGAGTCGGCAGCCGGCGGCCAGCGCTGGTTCGTGCTGCTCGAGGACATCATCTCGCACAACCTCGAGGCGCTCTTTCCTGGGCTGCGGGTCACCGCGTCGTATGCGTTCCGCGTCACCCGCGACGCCGACCTCGACTTGCAGGAAGACGAAGCCGACGATCTGCTGCGCGCGATCGAGTCGGAACTGCGCAAGCGCCGTTTCGGTGAACCGGTCCGGCTCGAGGTCGTCCCGAGTATGCCCGATGCGCTACGTGACAAACTGCTCGAGGCGCTCGAGCTCGACCGCACCGACTGCTACGACGTCGACGCGATGCTGGGGACGGAAAGCCTCTGGGCGCTGGTCGGGGTCGAGGAGCCTGCGCTCCACGATCCGCCGTTCTCGCCCGCGATCCCCAAACGGTTGATCGGGCAGACCGATCTCTTCGCCGTGATCCGCGAAGGCGATCTACTGCTGCATCATCCCTACGAATCGTTCGATCCGGTCGTGCAATTCGTGCAGCAGGCTGCGCACGATCCCGACGTGCTCGCGATCAAGCAGACGCTGTATCGCACGTCGGGCAACTCGCCGGTGGTCGGGGCACTGATCGCGGCCGCCGAGAACGGCAAGCAAGTCGCGGCGCTGATCGAACTCAAGGCGCGCTTCGATGAAGAAAACAACATTCACTGGGCGCGCACGCTGGAGCGTGTCGGGGCCCACGTCGTGTACGGTGTCGCCGACCTCAAGACGCACGCCAAGGTGACCCTGGTCGTGCGCAGTGAGCCCGACGGCATCCGGCGCTACATGCACTTCGGCACCGGGAACTACAACGACAAGACGGCGCGCATCTACACCGACCTGAGCCTGTTCACGTGCCGGTCCGAACTCGGCGCCGACGCGACCCAGCTCTTCAACGCGCTGACCGGGTTCTCGAAAGCCGACGACTACGAACAGCTGATGGTGGCGCCGAACGGCTTACGCAGCGGGTTCGAAGCGCTGATCGACCGGGAGACCGAACACGCGCGGGCCGGCCGTCCGAGCGGGATCGTGGCGAAGCTCAACGCGATCAGCGACGCCGGCATCGTGCAGGCGCTCTACCGCGCCTCACAGGCCGGGGTTCCGATCGAACTGGTCGTGCGCGGGATGTGCGTGCTGCGGCCGGGGATCCCCGGCGTCAGCGAAACGATTCGCGTGCGCAGCATCGTCGGGCGGTTCCTGGAACACTCGCGGATCTTCATCTTTGCCAATGCGGGCCAGCGCGAGATCTACATCGGCAGCGCTGATTGGATGGGCCGCAACCTCGACCGCCGTGTCGAGACCGTCGTGCCGGTGTTCGATCCGATGTTGTGCGACACGATCTGCGACGACATCGCCGACGTCTACTTGGCCGATAACGTCAAGTCGCGCGTGCTGCGCTCCGACGGCAGCTACGAGCGCCGCGCGGTGCTGCCGGGCGAACCACGGGTCGACACCCAGCAGATTTTCCTCAAGCGCTACCAGGCCGTCTGAGGGCCGGGAGCGCGAGGACGCGCTCCCACTCGTGTTCGGTCACCGGCTGCACCGAAAGGCGCTGCCCGCGCCGCAGCAGCGGCATGTAGGCAAGTTCTGGGATGGCACGCAGCTCATCGAGCGGCACCATTCGCGCGAACGCTTCGACGAAACCGACGTCGACGCACCACCACTTGGGCTCGCTGCGCTTCGAGGACCCGTCGTAGTAGTGGCTCTTGCGATCGAATTGGGTTGAGTCGGGGTGCGCCTCGGCCACGACTTTGCAGATCCCGACGATCCCCGGCGGCGAGATGCTGGAGTGGTAGAAGAACCCCAAGTCCCCGAGCTTCATCTCGCGCATGATGTTGCGCGCCTGAAAGCTGCGCACGCCCGACCACTCCTCGCGCTTCACCCGCTCGAGGTCGGCAATCGAAAACGCTTCCGGCTCGGTCTTGAACAGCCAATACCGCACGACGCGCGCCGCTTCGGCGGAAAAACAACGGGAGCCCGCCTGGCGGCGGACTCCCGTTTTCGGAGGTCGCGTAGAACGGCTAAAAACTGCGGCCTTCGAAAGCCTCGAGTTTGGCGCGTTGGCCCGGTGTCCACGCAATCGCCGCGTCACCGTCGCTGCCCACGATGACGATCCGTCCGAGCGCCCGGATTTCGTCGGTCTGTGCGCTGGAGAGCGCGTGCTCCATCACCATGCTGGTGCGGCCCAGACTCGCCACCCGGGCGTGCGCGAGCAGTTCCTCGTCGTAGAAGCACGGCCGCAGCATGCGCGTCGTGATCTCGACCGCCATGTGTTGAAACGGGAAGGTGCGTTGCGGCGCGTCATCGGCTTCCCCGATGGCGGCGAACATCCGCAGCCGCGCGAGCTCCCAATAGGTCGGATACACCACGTTGCTGACGTGGCCCAGCGCGTCGGTTTCGCAGAACCGCGGCCGCAGCTCGAGCGCGAAACGAAAAGAGCGGAGCCATGCGGCTCCGCCCCCGGGTTCGTACGGTTCGAACAAGCGCGTTCAGCGCAGCTGGATGGTTGGGGAAACGCCGGATCCGGCGAACGTCGTCTCGAGCAGCGTCGCCAGCTCGCCCTTTTCGGCCATCGGCGCCAAGATGTCGGTGTCGCCGAAGAACTGGCCGCCGATGAAGACCTTCGGAAGCGTCTGCCAGTCGGTCATCTCCGAGAGCGCTTGACGCTTGGGCATGTTCTCGAGCACGTCGATTACTTCGAACGGATAGCCGAAGCGGTTGAAAAATTGGATCGTCTCCAGCGTGAAGCCGCAGCGCGGTGCGTCTTTGGTGCCTTTGCCGTAGACGAGGATCGGATTGCCGGCGATTTCGCGTTGGATCTCGTCGTGCAGGTCAGCCATGCGTTTCCTCAGGGGTAGCGGTGCGAATCTGGAGCGCGTGGATGCGTCCGTCGGCGCGAGCGGGAGCCAGGGCCCGTTCGACCATCCGGTGGCGGTCGAGCGGCGAGACACCCACAAAGGCCTTCGTCTGCACGAACACTTCTAAATGGTCCATGGTGCCGGTCAGGTCGTAGACCTCGACGGCGGCGTCGGGCATCGTCTCCCGCAGCATGGCCGTAATGACGGTATCAATCACGAGCGCCGGGTCTACGACCTCGCCCGCCGAAGGACCCGCCATGCGGACCCTGGCCCGGACGCGCACCATCGCGCTCGCCTTGCTCGCTGCGGTCGCCGGGTCGGCCTCGGTCGGCGTGGCCGCGCTCGCGCGGGCCGGTCTTTGCGTGCACCGCCTGGGTCTCTTCGGTCTGCACGCCCTAGCGGCGCCGCACACGATGGGCGGCATGGCGATGCCCAGCGGGCCGTCCGAGATCTGGATGGGACATCCGGGCCCGGAAGGGCCGATCCCCTGCCCGATCCTGGTCGGTATCGCCGTCTTTGGCGCCCTCTGCTACCTCGCAGCGGTCCTGGCGCTGTTCGCACTGCGTCCCTCGGTGCGGGAACTGACCCTGACGTCCGCGCGGCTCGTGCGCGGCACGCGCCTGTTCCCGCTGACCGGCCTGCTGGCACTCATCGGCGCGGTTCCGATCGGCGCCATGACCGTCGCCGACGGCATGGCTGCGCCGGCAGAGATCGTGGTCGCGGCGCTGTTCTTGTGCGCGGCGGCGATGCTGGCCGCCGTCGTTCTCTTGGCAGGTGCGAGGGTCGTGCTCGCCTGTGCTCGACGCCTCGTCGTCGCGCTTTTGACCGCGCTGCGGCTCGAGGCCGCACCACCGGTCTCGCTGCGGCTGCAACTTCGCCCGGCCCTCATACCGGCCGGCGTGCTGGTCGCACGCCGGCGCCCGTCGCGAGCACCTCCGATTCGCAGCTGAACGCTTCCGTTCACCGCTGCACCTCTCCCGAATCGGAGTCTCTTCATGTCATTCTCCCGCGCAGCGCTGGTCGCGCTGCTCTTTGCGGGTGCCGCCGTCGTCGCGACGTCGGCGCCCGTGCGCGCCGACACCGTCGGCGCCGTTCGCGGCACCTTGACGCGACCGGACGGCAAGCCGCTCCCCGGCGTCACCGTGACGCTGGCCGCGCCGGGCGTTGCGCTAAGCGCCGTGACGGACAGCAACGGCCGCTTCGCATTTCCGCGCGTGCCGTTCGGACACGCCACTCTCCATGCGTCCACAGCGGAGGGACCCGCGGATGCGACGGTCGACGTGGCCAGCGGCGGGGTCGTCCAAGTCGCGCTGCTCGCCGCCCAGGTGATCGGACACGCCAGCGGCACCAGTACCGGCGTGCGCGGGACGCCGGTCTCCGAGAACACGATCGGCGCGGCGCAAATCGCGGCGCTGCCCGCCAACACCAGCTTGAGCCGCGTCATCGAAACGCTGCCCGGCATCGTGCGCTTCTCCTACGACGAGCCGGTCGCGCACGGCTTCCACGGCGTGACCTACGAGCTGGACGGGGCGCCGCTGCCGTCCTCGACCAGTTCGAACTTCTCCAACCTGATCGATCCGCGTGCGGCCGGCGCGATCGAAGTGTTCACCGGCGCGTTCCCGGCCGAGTTCGGCGGCTCGCGCATGGGTGCGGTCGTGAACGTGCAGAGCTTGCCGTTCGAGAAACCGCCCGGGCCAGGCAGCCTGACGCTGGGCGCCGGTGAGCTCGGCACGCAAGAACTGCAAGCCGTCAAACGCTTCGACGTGGGGAGCGCGCAGGTCGCGCTCGCGGTCGACAATCTCTCCGGCAGCCGCGGGCTCGACACGCCGACCGAAAATGCCCTGCACGATGCCAGCTCGACCGCGAATCAGTTCGTGCGTATCGCGATGCCGCTGGGCCCCGACAACACGCTCGCGTTCGACCTTGCTAACCAATACGCGACCTACCAGATCCCGATCAACACCGATCCCAGCGACCTCGACGCCGGTCAGGTCGCGCTGCCGCGCCAAGACGACGTGCAGCGCGAGTACGACCGGTTCTTCGCGCTCTCGTTCACGCACATCGACAAGGACGGCAACGGGTACGTCCGGATCGTCCCCTGGGCGCGTTACAACCGCGTCGTGTACGACGGTGATCTGGGCGCCGACGTGCAAGGTTACCTGCTCGGAACCGCGGCCAGTCCGCAGAGCTGCAACGTCCCCGTCGGCAACGGATTCGATTGTCCGACCAACGGGCTCTTTGAAGACCGCGCTGCGAGCTACCTCGGCCTGCGCGCCTCCGCTGAGCGCACGAGCGATCATCACACGCTCACCTACGGCATCGACCTGCAGCAGGAAAACTTCCATTCCAACGTCGCCATCGCGTTCGCGCCGCCCGAGAATCCGGGCGGTCCGAGCGCCGGTCCGTTCACCGACGATACCGCGCATAAGGGAACACAGAGCGCGGCTTTCATCGAAGACGTGTGGTCGGTCAGCCCGACGCTCGCGATCAAGCCGGGCCTGCGCTGGGATCAGAGCACCGGGTACGTTTCGGGCGCTCAGCTCAGCCCGCGATTCGAAATCGACGATACGTTCGCGCGCGGGACGATCGCGCACGTGTTCATTGGGCGGCTCTACGCCGCACCGGGACTCGAGGATACGCGCCGCGAGGCCGTGATCACGCAGACCTCACCCACTGCAAACCCGGTCTACGATCTGCTGCCCGAACGGGACACCTACCTCGAGTTAGGCGTCGCGCACGAGTTCAAGCCGGGTCTGCGGATCTACGTCAACGCCTTCGACCGGACCGTCGTCAACGTCCTCGACACGACGAACCTGCTGAACACGCCGCTGTTCGCGGTCTACAACAGTGCCATCGGGGTGACGCGCGGGATCGAATCGCGATTCGTCCAGTCGACGCCGACCACCGACGTCGGGACGTCGTTCACGTTTTCACGCTCGTTAGCCGGCGGCGTATCGGGCGGAACGTTCCTCTTTCCGCCGCCTGCCGTCAGCGATCTGACCCTGCAGCCGGAGGACCACGACGAGACCTACGTTGGGGACGCCTTCGTCACGCGCCGGTTCGCCGCGGACCGCAAGAGTTTCGTCACGCTCGAAACGCAGTATGGGTCCGGCTTTCCGGTCGCGTTTTTGAACGGCACCGGCGGCCGGCTGCCGGCGCACTTCGAGTTCAACGCTTCGCTCGGACGCGCGGCGGTGGGGCATCACCTCGGCTACGAACTTGCGGTCGACAACTTGGCCGACAAGCGCTACCTGATCAAGGTCAACAACGGGTTCAACACGACCCAGTGGAACGAGCCGCGGCGGATCGTGTTCCGGTTGACCGCGCCCTGGTAGGACGCGCAGCCGTCAGGCGCGCAGACGGGGCCGGTCGGTGCGCATCGCGTCGACCAGCTTCGTCGCCTCGCGCAGCGCCTCGGCGAGCGACGGAGCAGCCACGGCGAGCGCGCGCACGGTCCCCGCGGTCAGCACGATGCCGCTGACGCCGATCAGGATCGCGGGGACACCCCGAGCGCGAAAGCCGCGGTAGCGGATCTGCGAGGCGCGCAGGATGCGGGCGAGGGCGGGAGCGGCCATGCGGGCGGGTGCGCCGGAGCAGCCTGCGAATCCTCGGCGCATGGCGGAATCTACGTTCAGTTGGGACGTCCCGGACCGGTTCAATTTTGCGCGCGACGTCGTCGACCGGCTAGCAACCGAGGATCGCCTCGGTCTGGTCGCGATCGCCGGCGACCTGCAGCGGCGCGATTACACCTTCGCCGAGATCGCCGACGCATCGAAGCGCTGGGCGGCCGTGCTGCGCGACGCGGGGATCGGCAAGGGCGACCGGGTCGTGGTCGTTATCCCGAAGATTCCCGAGTGGCTGTTCTGCATGACCGCGCTCTTGCGCATCGGCGCGGTCGCGGTGCCGAGCGCCGAACAGCTGCGCGCCAAAGACCTGCTGTATCGCGCCACCCACAGCGGCGCAGTCGGCGTGGTTGGGCACGTCACCAATGCCGATGAGATCGAGGCCTTGCGCGCCGATGCGCCCGCCCTGCGCAGCTGGCTGCTGGTGGGCGGTGAGCGCGCCGGTTGGGACAACGCCGACGCGCTCGTCCGCGACGCCGAGCCGTGGGACGGCGCCGAGACCCACCGCGACGATTTGTCCTACATCGTGTACACCAGCGGGACGACCAAGGACCCCAAGGGCGTCGTCCACACCGTCGCCTACACGTTCGCGAAGCGGATGCAAGCCGCGGTCTGGTTCGACGTCAAACCGTCGGACTTGGTGTGGTGTTCCGCCGGTACCGGCTGGGCCAAGTCGCTGTGGAACGTGCTGCTCGGCCCGTGGTCGTGCGGCGCGCCGATCGTGCTGCACGAGGGCGCGTTCATCCCCGAGCAGCGCATGGATCTCATCCGCGACCTCGGCGTCACCGTGTTGTGTCAGGCGCCCACGGAGTACCGCCTCGAAGCCAAACTGCCGGATCTGGGCGGCCGCTGGAAACTGCCGAAGCTGCGGCACTGCGTGTCGGCCGGCGAACCGCTCAATCCCGAAGTGATCGAGCGCTGGCACGAAGCGTTCGGATTGACGATTCTCGACGGCTACGGCCAAACCGAGAACACGCTGCTGGTCGCCAACCGTCCGGGCTTGCCCGTGCGGCCGGGCTCGATGGGGAAGCCGACGGCGGGACACGAGGTCGCAGTCGTCGACGAACATGGCGAAGTCTGCCCGCCCGGCGAGACCGGCGACATCGCACTGCTCGGCAATCCGCCCTCGCTGTTCACCGGCTACTATCGCAACGATGAAGAAACCGCCGCCTCGCGGCGCGGGAAATGGTATCTCACCGGCGACCGCGCGCAGGTCGACGACGACGGCTACTTCTGGTTCGTGGGCCGCGCCGACGACGTGATCTCATCGGGCGCCTACCGCATCGGACCGTTCGAAGTCGAGAGCGCGCTGCTCGAGCATCCGGCGGTCGCCGAGTCAGCGGTCGTCGGTTCACCCGACGCCGACCGCGGCAACATCGTCAAGGCCTTCGTCGTGCTGCGCCCGGGCCACGAACCGAGCGACGCGCTGATCAAGGAACTCCAGGATCACTGCAAAGCCGTAACCGCGCCTTACAAGTACCCGCGCGCGATCGAGTTCGTCCCCGACCTCCCCAAGACGCGCTCGGGCAAAATCCGCCGGGTCGAACTGCGCCAAGCCGAACTCCGCAAAAAAGGCGCCACCGCCGCCAGCGGCTACGTTTGAGCCGCGGCGAAACACGTGGGCATCCCCTCCGGTAGGTTCGGGGGAGCATGAGCACGGTACACCCGGACGACCAACCGACGGCGGCGATGCCGCGCATCGACACGACCCCGTCGTCCGCGCGCGGTCCCTACACGCCGCCGCCGGTCGAAGAGGCGATCGTTGTCGGCCCGGCGGCGCCGGCGCGCCCGGTCCGCGACGTCACGCCCGCGCCCGCGCGGTTCGACGTCGGGAACCCGCTCGTCTATGCGCTGGAGCGATTCGTCGCCTTCGCGATCGATCTTGGCCTGGTGGCCGGCGTGCTCACGATTCTGGCCTATGCGCTGATCGCGATCAACCCGCTGACCGGTCTGCCGACGAATACTCAGCGCGGCTTCGACGCGACCCTGGCGATGGGCGTCGTGCTGGCGTTGGTGTACGGTATCAGCTTCGAAGCGCTGTTGGGCACCACGATCGGCAAACTCGCGATGGGCCTGCACGTGCACGCACTCCGCGACCGCCGGCTGGGTTTCGGGCGCGCCTTCGTGCGCAGCCTGCTGCGTCCGCTCGACGTGCTCGCCGTCGGAGCAATTCTTGCCGTGCTGCCGGGACATCGCCGGCTGGGCGATCTGGCCGCGGGCACCGTCGTTACGCGCGGTGGACCGCTCGGCAACTACGCGCCGCTGGTGGGCTGGTTTGCGATCCTCATCTTCGCGGGGATGCCGCTGGTCCTGGTTGGCCTGACGCGCACGGTTGCGGGTTTGGTCGCCTTCCTCGAGTTCGCGCCGGGCATCGGCGCGCGGCTGGTGCTGCTCGGCCATCACGCGCTCGCCTTGTTTCCGCATTAAGGGCTCCTCTCGCGACGCGCCGAAGTTAGCGAACCATGATCGTCTCCGGTGATGCGCTGACTGCCAAGCATCAGAAGTATGTTTTGTCGCCGTGGCTCGTGCAGGGTGCGCCGGCGCCGCCGGTCATCGTGCGCGGCGAGGGGATCTACCTCTACGACGATGCCGGCAACCGCTATGCCGACCTCACCTCGGGATTGGTCGCGGTCAACTTGGGACACGGTCACCCGGCGGTGCTGCGCGCGATGCACGCGCAGGTCGACCGGCTGTGCTTCAGCCCGCCGAGCTGGTTCAACGATGCGCGCGCGGAGCTCGGCGAAGCGCTGATCGGCATCGCGCCCTGGTCCGGTGAGGGCGGGCGCGTCTTCTTTTCGACCAGCGGTTCAGCGGCCAACGAAGATGCGATCAAGTTCGCGCGCGTGATCACCGGCCGCGGCAAGGTGCTGAGCGGCTACCGCTCGTTCCATGGTTCCGGGTCGGGCGCCGCGACGCTGACCGGCGAGAACCGCCGCTGGTACAACGAACCGGCCAGCGTGATGGGCGGCGTCGTGCACTTCTGGACGCCGTTCCCATATCGCAGCCCGTTCTTCACGACCGATCCGGCCGAAGAGACTCAACGTGCGCTGCAGCACGTCGCCGAGGTGGTCGCCGCGGAGAACCCGGCGGCGGTCGCGGCGATCATCGTCGAGACGGTGGTGGGCTCGAACGGCGTCATCGTCTATCCGCCCGGATATTTGGCCGGGCTGCGCGCGCTGTGCGATGCGCACGGCATAATGTTGATCTTCGACGAGGTCATGACCGGCTTCGGCCGCACCGGCGCGGCGTTTGCCGGCGAACGCTTCGGCGTCGTTCCCGACGCGATCACCTTTGCGAAAGGCGTCACCTCGGCGTACGTTCCGCTGGGCGGCGTGATGCTGCGCGAACGCCTGGCCCGTACCTTCGACGATCGTCCGCTGCCCGCGGGCCACACCTATTCCGGCCACCCGCTCGCGATGGCGGCCGGGCTGGCAACGCTCGCCGCGTATCGCGAGGAGGGCGTCTTCGACGATGTCCGGACGCGCATCGAGCCGCGTCTGCGGGCCGGACTCGAACGCGTGCGCGACGTGCATCCGATCGTCGGCGAAGTGCGTGGCCTGGGTGCCTTCTTCGCCCTCGAATTCGTCGCCGACCGCGCCACGCGGGCGCCGCTCGTCCCATGGCAGGGCACGTCGCTTGGGCCCATGCCGGTGCTGTTCGCCTCGCTGCGCAAACGCGGCGCCTACGCGTTCGGGCGCTACAACGTGCTGCACGTGGCGCCGCCGCTGGTCATCGACGACGCGCAGATCGACGAAGCGGTCGCAACGATCGACGCCGCGGTCAGCGACCTCGAAGCCGCCTACGCGGCCGCTTAGGCGACGCGCTTTTCGGCGGTGGTCTTCACGATGTTCTCCGCGAGCCGCCGTGAGTCGAGGTTTGTTTCGAAGAGATGACCGCGGTTAGAGCGGAGGAAACCCATGAAGTAGAGGCCCGCCTGTGAGCTGGGCTCGCCCGAACGGGAGAGCGGATATCCCGCTTCGTTGAGAACCCCGGGGACGTCGAGAAGTTGGTCGAGCCCGGTCCCGTAGCCCGTCGCGAACAGGACGACGTCATACGCTTCGGTGCGTCCGTCGGCGAAGACGACGCCCTGAGGTGTGAACCGCGCGATGTTCGGCCGCACCGCGACGCGGCCGTTCTTGAGGTTCGCGACGAACCCGACGTCGATCACCGGCACGCGTTTGGCCGAAAAGGGCGACCAATCCGGCCGGCCGATTCCGTAACCGCTCAAGTCTCCGAAAACCACGCGCGAGATGGTGCGCCCGATCCGGTCGGCCAAGTGGGGCGGGAGTCGCGAGAGCAGCATTCCGGAAACCTGAACCGGACGCCCGAGAACATCGCGCGGTACGATCGGCGGAACCGAGCGAATGCTGATCGCGACGTACGCGGCGCCCTGCTCGGCGGCGTCGACCGCGAGCTCGGCGCCGGTGTTGCCGATCCCGACGACCAGCACGCGTTTCCCCGCGTAGTCGCGTCCGCTCGCGTAGGCCGACGCGTGAACCGCGGAACCGCGAAAATCGGGCAGTCCGGGGAAAGCCGGAATTTTCGGCTGCCGGTACATTCCGGTCGAGACCACGACGTTGCGCGCCCGCCAGAAACCACGATCCGTTTCCACCACCAGAACGGGCCGTTGCGGATCGCTCTGCGGATCGACTCGCACGCGCTGCGCGGCACAGCCGAGCTGCACCTCGAGCCCGAAGTGATCGGCGTAGGCCTGCAAGTATTCGGCGTACTGATCCTTCGAGACATATTTTGGATAGCGCCCCGAAATCGGGAAATACGCCAGGCCGGAAAACGTTCGTACCGTATGCAGATGGAGCCGCTCGTAGCGGCGTTTCCACGAGCCTCCAATGCGCTCGTCCCGCTCGAGCACGACCGGCGAAATGCCGTGATGCTTGAGCGCGCCCGCGGCGCTCAGGCCGGCCGGCCCGCCGCCCAGGATGAGGACCTCGGTTTCGCGCGGGGGCGCTTCCACGTTACGCTCTTTGCTGCGCCGGCTGCGAAGCGACCTCGGTGATCTCGGCGTAGTCCGCAGCCGAAATCCGCGAGCCGTCTTTGCGCATGAACCACGCGTAGGCCAACCCGGCGAAGATGATGCTGAAAAACCACCCGCCGCCCCACAGGAACCCCAACTGCAGGAAGACGAGTCCGAGCAGCGGCGGTATCCAGCCGACGACCAGCGCCCAAACTGCGCGCACGTTCCAGCCGCCCGCGTAGTCGTAGCGCCCGGAGGGTTGATACAACTCGGCCAGGTTCAGCCGCTTCGCCCGCACCAGCCAATAATCGGCGATCGCGATCCCGTCAAAGGGGCCGAGCAGCGTCCCGTACGTGCCGAGCCAGGTGAAGACGTAGTTGTGAAAGGTCGCCAGCACGAACCACGGCTGCATCGCGAGCGAGAGCAGCCCGGTCGCGACCGCGCCCAAGGCGAAGTTGATGCGGCTCGGCCACAGGTTCTCGAAGGCGCGCGCCGGCGCCATCACGTTCGCGCCGACGTTGATCGTGATCGACGACAAGATTACGATCAAACCGCCCAAGATGACGATCGGCAGCGGAAAGGTGACGATAAGCTCGACCGGGTTCCACAGCGGCTTGCCGCCCACCAGTTCGGTCGCCGACGTCACCGCGATGCCGATGAAGGCGAAGATCGCCATCACGAACGGCATCACCAGCTGTCCGCGGATCTGCGCGCGCTGCGAGGACGCGTAGCGCGAGTAGTCGGGGATGTTCAGCGCCAGCGTCGCCCAGAACGCGACCACGCCGATCACCGAGGGAAAGAAGGCGCTCCAGAACGCACCGCCGTGCAGGCTCGCCGGCGTGGCCAGCATCCGCGGGATGCCCCCCGCGGCCTGCGCGCCCCAGATGAAGAGGGCGATCGCCGCGACGCCGAGCGTCGGCGCGGCGAGCGCGGCGAGTCGCCCGATCGCCTGCGGCCCGCGCATCGCGATCCCGACGTTGAGCAGCCAGAAGGCCGCGAAGGCGATGCCGGTGTGCGCTCCGAGGTTGTTCCAGGCCGGCGCGGCGTGCCCGAGGATCGCGTCGATCGCCAAACCGCCGAACCAGGCGTTGATCCCGAACCAGCCGGCGCCGATGACCGCGCGCGCGAGTGCCGGCGCGTGCGCGCCGCGCGTGCCGAACCACAGCCGCGCGAACACCGGGTACGGAAAACCGTAACGCGTTCCGGCATGCGCGACCAGCAAGATCGGGATCAGCACGCAGATGCTGCCGGTCAGGATCGTAAGCACCGCCTCGTACCAATTCATGCCGAGCGCGATCATGCCGCTGGCCAGGGAGTAGGTCGGTATGCAGAGGCACATCCCGGTCCACAGGCTAGCGAAGCGCGAGGCGCCCCAGTTGTGTTCGGCCCGTGTGCACGGCCGCAGGTCGTCGTTCCAAAGCGACGCGTGATGCGCGGCCTCCGCAGCGGCCGCGTCGGTGAGGGTGACGATGCCGCTGCGTTCGATCTGGGTCTTCACGCCCGGCCTCAGACCTCGCTCATCGCGCCGTACGTCTCCGGGCGGCGGTCGCGGTAGAACTGCCAGGTATTGCGCACCTCTTCGATCAGCGCGCGGTCCATCGCGCCGATGACGACCTCGTCGCGGTCGCGGCTTCCGGTCGCCACGAACGAACCGCGCGGGTCGACCAGATACGACTGCCCGTAGAATTCGCCCATGTTCCAGGGTGTTTCATAGCCCACGCGATTGATGGCGCCGACGTAGTAGCCGTTGGCGACCGCATGCGCGGGCTGTTCGAGCTTCCAGAGGTACTCGGAGAGCCCGGCGACCGTTGCCGAGGGGTTGAACACGATCTCGGCGCCGTTGAGGCCGAGCACGCGCGCGCCTTCGGGGAAGTGGCGGTCGTAACAGATGTAGACGCCGATGCGCGCGAACTGGGTCTGAAAGGTGGGATAGCCGCTGTTGCCCGGTTTGAAGTAGTACTTCTCCCAGAAGCCGCACGGCGTCGGACCTGCCGCGACTTGCGGAATGTGATGCTTGCGGTACGTCCCCAGCACGCTGCCGTCGGCGTCGATGACGACCGCGCTGTTGTAGTACACGCCGCTGATCGTGCGCTCGTAGAGCGGCACGACCAGCGCGATCCCGAGTTCGCGGGCGAGGTCCTGCATCAGGCGCGTCGTCGGCCCGTCGGGAACGTGCTCGGTGGCCTCGTACCACTTGGGGTTTTGCTCGGTGCAGAAGTAAGGTCCGTAGAATAATTCCTGGAGGCACACGATCTGCGCGCCGCGCTGCGCCGCCTCGCGGATCATGCCGACGTGCTTGGCGATCGCAACGCGCTTGTGCTCGGCGACCGGGGCGTCGCCGTCGGTATCGTGGTGGGCTTGGATCAGGCCGATGCTGACGGTGTCGCTCACGTGTGCCTCACAGCTGGACGGGACGGAAAGGGGCCGAC